>Ga0065704_10070657_pt1 | contig 18234 bp, 17 predicted proteins | sample SwiRhicommuniRL2_FD_59091 | JGI IMG/M metagenome (GOLD analysis project Ga0065704, IMG submission 59091) | Switchgrass rhizosphere bacterial communities from Rose Lake, Michigan, USA - RL2 v2 (version 2) | ecosystem: Host-associated > Plants > Roots > Rhizosphere > Soil | place: East Lansing, MI
TGCATCAAGGATAATAAGGACATCCAGCAGCGGTTTCATGCTCACCCCCTTGTGGTGCGCTTACGCTCCGCCAGCGGCATTACTCCATAGGCATAACCAGCGGATCGGGAAAGAGATACTCAAATCCCAGTTCATGACAGATGCGGTTCCCATCAATCAATTTGCCCTTCCCCTCTCCAGGGGCGTCGTGGAAGTGCGGTGGCGCCAGGCCAAGCTGACGCGCCATCACCGGATAGAATGTACTGCGTGTTGGATGAGAGGGCGCACATATATTATAGATGTGCCCGCCCTTTGGAGCCTGTAATAACAGGGTAATTGCGCCGATCACGTCTTCAAGATGCACCAGATTGACGCCATGTTGTCCGTCAGGCGCTGATTTTCCGGCAAAAAAACGTCCGGGATGACGACCGGGCCCCACCAGCCCCGCGAGGCGTAATATATCCACCTGGGTGCCGGGTAAATTATGCAGCCAGTCTTCCAGCTCTTTTAATACCCGTCCGCTGGCCGTCACCGGCTGGCGCGGCATATTCTCTTTCACGGCCCCTTCGACATCGCCATATACCGAGGTGGAACTGGTGAAAATAATGCGGGGAATATGGTGCGCGAGGGCGCTGTCGACAATTTCCTGTACCGCCTGCAGATAATACGTCTCGCCCGGCCCGGTGCGTCGCGCCGGCAGCGTGATCACCAGCGCATCCACATCACTCATCAGCGTATCCAGATCGTCGGTGTCGCACACCAGCTCTGGCTCCAGGCGCAACTGAACGCTTTCAATGCCGCACATCCGCGCCGCCTCTACCCCATCCGCTGTGGTTTTACTGCCGGTGACCTCCCAGCCCCGCGCCAGTAGCGACATGGCCAGCGGCATTCCAAGCCATCCCAGACCAACAATGGCGACCTTTTTCATGCGTTTTCTCCTGACTTTTACGCCTCTGCTTTAAGGCTACGCCAGCCATGGGCAACTGACAATTGATAGCGCCAATATGAAATCATTTAATGATAAAAAAAAGCCCTTGCTTTATGTAGCGCAAGTGGTTTAGGTTAAACGACATCACATGAATAAGCATTCATCGAGAATTTTATGACACGCGTTCAATTTAAACACCACCATCATCACCATCATCCTGACTAGTCTTTCAGGCGATGTGTGCTGGAAGACAGTTAGATCTTCCAGCGGTGCATGAACGCAAGAAAAAGCCCCCGGAAGATCATCTTCCGGGGGCTTTTTTTTGGACCGTGTTCAGGCAAGTTACAACAGGATCATGAGGAACCGACAATGTTAGATAATTCACGTTTACGCATAGCTATGCAGAAATCAGGTCGTCTTAGCGACGATTCCCGCGAACTGCTGGCCCGCTGCGGCATTAAAATTAACCTGCACACCCAGCGCCTGATCGCGCTGGCAGAGAACATGCCGATTGATATTCTGCGCGTGCGTGACGACGACATTCCGGGCCTGGTGATGGACGGCGTGGTGGATCTGGGCATCATTGGCGAAAACGTGCTGGAAGAAGAGCTCCTGACCCGCCGCGCGCAGGGCGAAGATCCGCGCTACTTCACCCTGCGCCGTCTCGACTTTGGCGGCTGCCGCCTGTCGCTGGCCACCTCTGCTGACGAAGCCTGGGATGGCCCGGCCGGGCTGAACGGCAAGCGTATCGCCACCTCCTACCCTCACCTGCTGAAGCGGTACCTCGATCAGAAAGGGGTGCAGTTCAAGTCCTGCTTGCTGAACGGCTCCGTCGAAGTGGCACCGCGTGCCGGTCTGGCTGACGCGATTTGCGACCTGGTCTCCACCGGTGCCACCCTGGAAGCCAACGGCCTGCGCGAAGTTGAGGTGATCTACCGCTCCAAAGCCTGCCTGATCCAGCGCGACGGCGAGATGCCGGAAGCCAAGCAGCAGCTGATTGACCGTCTCCTGACCCGTATTCAGGGGGTGATCCAGGCCCGTGAATCGAAATACATCATGATGCACGCGCCGACCGAACGTCTTGATGAAGTGATTGCCCTGCTGCCAGGGGCGGAACGTCCGACCATTCTGCCGCTGGCCGGGGATCAGCAGCGCGTGGCGATGCATATGGTCAGCAGCGAAACCCTGTTCTGGGAGACCATGGAAAAACTGAAGGCGCTGGGTGCCAGTTCGATCCTGGTGTTGCCAATTGAGAAGATGATGGAGTAACAACCATGACCTTTAACACCGTTATCGACTGGAACACCTGTAGCGCCGAACAGCAGCGCGACCTGCTGATGCGCCCGGCCATCTCCGCATCGGAAAGCATTACCCGCACCGTGGCGGAGATTCTGGAAAATGTGAAAACCCGTGGCGACGATGCCCTGCGGGAGTACAGCGCGAAATTCGATAAGACCGAGGTCGGCGCGCTGAAGGTGAGCGAGCAGACAATTGCCGAGGCCGCAGCACGTCTGAGCGATGAGTTAAAGCAGGCGATGGCCGTCGCAGTGCAGAACATCGATACCTTCCACACCGCACAGAAGCTGCAAACCGTCGATGTGGAAACCCTCCCCGGCGTGCGCTGCCAGCAGGTGACCCGTCCGGTCGACTCGGTGGGCTTGTATATTCCGGGAGGCTCCGCCCCCCTCTTCTCAACCGTATTGATGCTGGCGACCCCTGCCCGTATCGCCGGTTGCCGTAAAGTGGTGCTCTGCTCGCCGCCACCAATTGCCGATGAAATTCTCTATGCTGCACAGCTGTGCGGCGTGCAAGAGATTTTCAACGTCGGCGGGGCGCAGGCCATCGCGGCGCTGGCGCTGGGCACCGAATCTGTGCCGCGGGTGGATAAAATCTTCGGGCCGGGCAACGCCTTTGTGACCGAAGCCAAGCGTCAGGTCAGCCAGCGGCTGGACGGCGCGGCCATCGACATGCCGGCCGGCCCGTCGGAAGTGCTGGTTATTGCCGACAGCGGCGCGACGCCGGATTTCGTGGCCTCGGATCTGCTCTCCCAAGCCGAGCACGGTCCGGACTCACAGGTGATCCTGCTGACGCCGGATGCCGATATGGCAAAACGGGTCGGCGAAGCGGTGGAACGCCAGCTGGCCGATCTGCCGCGGGCCGACACTGCCCGCCAGGCGCTCTCCGCCAGCCGCCTGATTGTGGCCCGGGATCTGGCCCAGTGCATCGCCATTTCAAACCTCTACGGCCCGGAGCATCTGATCATTCAGACCCGCAATGCCCGTGAGCTGGTGGACAGCATCACCAGCGCCGGTTCGGTGTTCCTCGGCGACTGGTCGCCGGAATCCGCAGGGGATTACGCTTCTGGCACCAACCACGTGCTGCCGACCTATGGCTACACCGCCACCTGTTCAAGTCTTGGACTGGCGGATTTCCAGAAGCGCATGACCGTGCAGGAGCTTTCCCGCGAGGGCTTTGCCTCACTGGCCTCTACCATCGAAACGCTGGCCGCTGCCGAGCGTCTCACCGCCCATAAAAATGCCGTAACGCTGCGCGTTGCCGCCCTCAAGGAGCAAGCATGAGTATTGAAGAGTTAGCCCGCGACAACGTTCGCGCCCTGACCCCGTATCAGTCTGCCCGCCGCCTGGGTGGCAAGGGCGATGTGTGGCTGAACGCCAACGAATTCCCCACTGCCGTTAGCTTCGATCTGACCCAGCAGTCGCTGAACCGCTACCCGGAGTGTCAGCCAAAAGCGGTGATCGAGAACTATGCGGCCTATGCCGGTGTACAGCCGGAGCAAGTGCTGGTCAGCCGCGGGGCGGATGAAGGCATCGAACTGCTGATCCGCGCCTTCTGCGAGCCGGGCAAAGACGCGGTGCTCTACTGCCCGCCGACCTACGGCATGTACAGCGTCAGCACCGAAACCTTTAACGTTGAACTGCGTAAAGTGCCCGCGCTGGAAAACTGGCAGCTCGATTTGCAGGGTATTGCCGACAATCTCGACGGCGTGAAGGTGGTGTTTGTCTGCAGTCCGAATAACCCTACCGGCCAGCTGATTAATCCCCAGGATATCCGCACGCTGCTGGAGATGACCCGCGGTAAAGCCCTGGTGGTGGCCGATGAAGCCTATATCGAGTTTTGCCCGCAGGCGACGCTCGCCGGCTGGCTGGCTGAGTATCCGCACCTGGTGATCCTGCGTACGCTATCCAAAGCCTTTGCCCTGGCCGGGCTGCGCTGCGGCTTTACGCTGGCCAATAAAGAGGTGATTGACCTGCTGATGAAGGTGATTGCCCCTTATCCGCTCTCGACGCCGGTAGCAGATATCGCCGCGCAGGCGCTGTCGCCAGAAGGCATTACGGCCATGCGGAGTCGCGTGGCGCAGATCGTCGACGAGCGTCAGTATCTTGTCAGCGCCCTTAAAAACATTGCCTGTGTAGAACAGGTCTTCGATTCGGAAACCAACTATATTCTGGTGCGTTTTACCGCCTCGAGTGCAGTGTTTAAATCTTTGTGGGATCAGGGCATTATCTTACGAGACCAGAACAAACAACCCTCTTTAAGTGGCTGCTTACGCATTACCGTGGGTACCCGTGAAGAGAGCCAGCGCGTTATCGACGCCCTGAATGCGGAGAAAGTATGAGCCAGAAGTACCTCTTTATCGATCGTGACGGCACTATCATTTCGGAACCACCCAGCGATTATCAGGTCGATCGTTTCGACAAACTGGCCTTTGAAGCCGACGTGATCCCGGTGCTGCTGAAGCTACAGAAAGCCGGTTTTAAGCTGGTGATGATCACCAACCAGGACGGCCTCGGCACCGACAGCTTCCCGCAGGAGGATTTTGACGGCCCGCACGACCTGATGATGCAGATCCTTACCTCCCAGGGCGTGGTGTTTGATGAGGTGCTGATTTGTCCACACCTGCCTGCCGACAACTGCGACTGCCGTAAGCCGAAAGTGAAGCTGGTTGAGCAGTATCTGGCCGAAGCCGCGCTGGATAAAGCCAACAGCTATGTCATCGGCGATCGCGCCACGGACATCGAGCTGGCGAACAACATGGGCATCACCGGCCTGCGCTATCAGCGTGAGGGTTTGAACTGGGCGATGATTGGCGATCAGCTGACCAAACGTGACCGCTACTCCCACGTGGAGCGCAATACCAAAGAGACGCAGATCGACGTTAAAGTGTGGCTGGATCGCGAAGGCGGCAGCAAGATCCACACCGGCGTGGGTTTCTTCGATCATATGCTGGATCAGATCGCCACCCACGGTGGTTTCCGCATGGAGATCGCCGTTAAAGGCGACCTCTACATTGACGATCACCACACCGTGGAAGATACCGGCCTGGCGCTGGGCGAAGCGCTGAAGCTGGCGCTGGGCGATAAGCGCGGCATCAGCCGCTTTGGCTTTGTGCTGCCGATGGATGAGTGCCTGGCCCGCTGTGCGCTGGATATCTCCGGCCGTCCGCACCTGGAATATAAAGCCGACTTTACCTATCAGCGCGTGGGCGACCTGAGCACCGAGATGGTTGAGCACTTTTTCCGCTCCCTCTCCTATACCATGGGCCTGACGCTGCACCTGAAAACCAAAGGTAAGAACGATCACCACCGCGTGGAGAGCCTCTTTAAGGCCTTTGGCCGTACCCTGCGCCAGGCCATTCGCGTGGAAGGCGATACCCTGCCGTCGTCGAAAGGAGTGCTGTAATGAACGTGGTGATCCTCGATACCGGCTGCGCCAACCTTAACTCTGTGAAATCTGCGATTATGCGCCACGGTTACGACCCGCTGGTCAGCCGCGATCCGGATGTGGTGCTGCACGCGAGTAAACTCTTTTTACCGGGCGTCGGAACGGCGCAGGCGGCAATGGATCAGATCCACCAGCGCGAGCTGGTTGATCTGATTAAAGCCTGTACCCAGCCAGTGCTTGGCATCTGTCTGGGGATGCAGCTGCTGGGGCGCCGCAGCGAAGAGTCCAACGGCGTGGATCTGCTGGGCATCATCGACGAGGACGTGCCGAAAATGACCGACCACGGCCTGCCGCTGCCGCACATGGGTTGGAACCGGGTCTATCCGAAAGCGGGCGATCGGCTGTTCCGCGGCATCGAGGACGGATCTTACTTCTATTTTGTGCACAGCTATGCGATGCCGGTGAACGCGAACACTATCGCCCAGTGCCACTATGGCGAACCCTTCACCGCCGCGGTGCAGAAAGACAATTTCTACGGCGTGCAGTTCCACCCGGAGCGTTCCGGAGCCGCTGGCGCGCAGTTGCTGAAAAACTTCCTGGAGATGTGATGATTATTCCCGCTTTAGATTTAATTGACGGCACGGTTGTCCGTCTGCACCAGGGTGATTACGGCCAGCAGCGCGACTATGGCAAGGATCCGCTGCCGCGCCTGCAGGACTATGCCGCGCAGGGGGCCGAGGTGCTGCACCTGGTTGACCTGACCGGCGCGAAAGATCCGGCTCAACGCCAGATCCCGCTGCTGAAAAAACTGGTCGCGGGCGTGAACGTCCCGGTTCAGGTTGGTGGCGGCGTGCGTACCGAAGAGGACGTGGCAGCGCTGCTGGAAGCAGGTGTGGCGCGCGTGGTGGTAGGTTCTACCGCAGTAAAAGATCCCGAGATGGTACAAGGCTGGTTCAAACGCTTTGGCGCCGACGCGCTGGTGCTGGCGCTGGATGTGCGTATCGACGAACAGGGAAACAAACAGGTCGCGGTCAGCGGCTGGCAGGAGAACTCCGGCGTGACGCTGGAAGAGCTGGTGGAACGCTATCTGCCGGTGGGCCTGAAGCACGTTTTATGCACTGATATCTCCCGCGACGGTACGCTGGCCGGGTCCAACGTGTCGCTGTATGAAGAGGTCTGCGCCCGCTATCCGCAGGTGGCGTTCCAGTCATCCGGCGGTATTGGCGATCTGAATGATATCGCCGCCCTGCGTGGGACCGGGGTACGTGGGGTGATCGTCGGACGCGCCCTGCTGGAAGAAAAATTTACGGTTAAGGAGGCGATTCAATGCTGGCAAAACGGATAATTCCTTGTCTCGACGTGCGTGATGGTCAGGTCGTGAAAGGCGTGCAGTTCCGCAATCACGAGATCATCGGCGACATCGTCCCGCTGGCAAAACGCTATGCGGAAGAAGGTGCCGACGAACTGGTCTTTTACGATATCACCGCCTCAAGCGACGGGCGGGTGGTGGACAAGAGCTGGGTGGCGCGCGTGGCAGAAGTGATCGATATTCCTTTCTGCGTGGCGGGCGGGATTAAATCGGCAGACGACGCGGCAAAGATCCTCTCCTTCGGTGCCGACAAAATTTCCATCAACTCCCCTGCCCTGGCCGACCCTGAACTCATTACCCGCCTGGCCGATCGTTTTGGCGTGCAGTGCATCGTGGTCGGGATAGATACCTGGTTTGACGAAGCCACCGGCAAATACCACGTCAACCAGTATACCGGCGATGAGAGCCGGACCCGCGTCACTCAATGGGAGACGCTGGACTGGGTGCAGGAAGTGCAGAAGCGCGGCGCGGGCGAGATCGTGCTGAACATGATGAATCAGGACGGGGTACGTAACGGCTATGACCTGGCGCAGCTGAAAAAAGTGCGCGAGGTATGCCACGTGCCGCTGATTGCCTCGGGTGGCGCAGGTACGATGGAACACTTCCTCGAAGCCTTCCGCGATGCCGACGTTGACGGCGCGCTGGCGGCCTCGGTATTCCACAAACAGATTATTAATATTGGTGAGTTAAAAACGTTCCTGGCAAATCAGGGCGTGGAGATCAGGGTATGTTAACAGAGCAACAACGTGCGCAGCTGGACTGGGAAAAAACCGACGGCCTGATGCCGGTGGTGGTGCAGCACGCGGTATCCGGTGAAGTGCTGATGCTGGGGTATATGAATCAGGACGCGCTGGCGAAGACCATCGACAGCGGCAAAGTGACCTTTTTCTCGCGCACCAAACAGCGTCTGTGGACCAAAGGCGAAACGTCAGGCCATTTTCTGAACGTGGTCAGCATCACTCCGGACTGCGATAACGATACCCTGCTGGTGCTGGTAAATCCGATCGGACCGACCTGCCACCTCGGGACCAGCAGCTGCTTTGGCGACGCCAGCCACCAGTGGCTGTTCCTGTATCAACTGGAGCAACTGCTGGCTGAGCGCAAAACCGCCGACCCACAAAGCTCCTACACCGCGAAGCTCTATGCCAGCGGCACCAAGCGTATCGCGCAGAAAGTGGGTGAAGAAGGTGTAGAGACAGCTCTGGCCGCGACCGTGAACGATCGGGACGAGCTGACCAATGAAGCCTCTGATCTGATGTATCACCTGCTGGTGCTGCTGCAGGATCAGGACCTGGATTTGACGGCAGTGATTGAGAATCTGCGACAGCGACACAAATAAAAAAACCGGGGAAACCCGGTTTTTTTTTCAGCTTGCGGGCCTGTATCAGGCTTTGGCTTGGTAGTTGCGCAGAGCGTTACGGCCTAATACGACGCCGGAGCCGATGATTCCGCCCAGCAGTACCGCAATAATCATTACGATTGAACGTTTAGGGCTGTCCCGATAAACCGGCAGATCTGGCTTCATCACATAGCGATACGCATGGATAGTTGTTGGATCGATTTTTAGTTTCTCGATATCCAACAATTTTTGTTTGTTTTGATAAAAGCTGTCGGACAGCGTAAGCGGGCGTGAAGATTCATGCGCAATCATGGATTGCAGCGCTTCGGTACCTAACAAGAACATCGTTTCCTGAGTCACGTCCTGTGTCTGTTGGATTTTTGGGCTGGTAATGTTGGCAGCTTCAGCGTACTTCAACGCTTCCGTAATCTGTTTGATACGCAGGTCTTTTTGCTCCTGAGCGATAGTTTCCTGATTGCTGAGAACGTCCTTCAGGGTCACAATCTGCTGCTTGATGTTATCGTTAAGATCAACTTCCAGCTCTTTTTGAATTTGCTCATCCACCTGCTGAATATACTGCGCCACCTGCTTCTGCGCAGTTTCAGCCGAACCACTCACATAGCTAATACTCAGAGGTAAAGGCTGGCCCTTCACTGCCTGTTCGATAGTCAGCTTTTCCGGAATTGCGCGGTTTTGCAGTGAATGGGAGAGTGCGGAGAAAGAAGCGTTATAACGACTGATAACACTTTCCTGTATATCATTTAATTTAGGGGCGCTGACCCCATAAAGAATATTCAAAGCATTGCTATAACTGCCTATTTGCGCTGCATCAGGTTGCGTAATGATGGCTGTAGAGGTCCACTTCTCTTTGGCGAAAACCAGGTACACACCGGCAATCACAACGGCGAGAGCTATGAATGCAGCAACGACCCATTTACCCCGCCAAAGCTGTACAAATAGATCAATCAAATCAATCTGCTCAGGGTCACTGCTTCGCGTGACCACGTTATTGTTGTTGTGCGACATATAATCCTTAGAAGGCAAAAGCGCAAATAATAAAGTTTCAGATATAGTTTATCGATTGTTGACGGATTTTCTATAGGAATCCGATGAGGCATATCGAAAATATGAGGTTTGGATACCCTGCGCATCGCGTTATCATACCCCAAATCCGGTACTTAACGCACCGGACATGATAAGTCACAGATGAGGACAGTTATGAAATTTCTGGTCACTGGCGCAGCAGGCTTTATCGGCGCTCATGTCAGCAAACGGCTCCTGGATGCCGGACATCAGGTTGTGGGTATCGACAACCTCAATGACTATTACGATGTGAACCTGAAGCAGGCGCGTCTTGATCTGCTCACCTCCGCGAACTTCAGCTTCCATAAGCTAGAACTGGCCGACCGCGACGGCATGGCGGCCCTCTTCGCCACTGAAAAATTCGATCGGGTGATTCATCTCGCCGCCCAGGCGGGCGTCCGTTATTCCCTGGACAACCCGCATGCTTATGCCGAGGCAAATCTGGTGGGTCATCTGAACGTGCTGGAAGGCTGCCGCCACAATAAGGTACAGCACCTGCTGTATGCCTCTTCCAGCTCCGTTTACGGACTTAACCGTAAGATGCCCTTCTCGACCGACGACTCCGTGGATCACCCGGTTTCGCTCTACGCTGCGACCAAAAAAGCCAACGAGCTGATGTCGCACACTTACTCCCATCTGTACGGTCTGCCGACCACCGGCCTGCGCTTCTTTACCGTTTATGGCCCGTGGGGTCGTCCCGACATGGCGCTGTTCAAGTTCACCAAAGCCATGGTGGAAGGCAAAAGCATTGACGTTTACAACTTCGGTAAGATGAAGCGCGACTTCACCTATATCGATGATATTGCTGAATCCATTGTTCGCCTGCAGGATGTGATCCCTCAAGCTGACAGTGAATGGACGGTTGAGTCTGGCTCCCCGGCAACCAGTTCCGCTCCTTATCGCGTCTATAACATCGGTAATAGCTCGCCAGTCGAACTGATGGACTACATCACGGCGCTGGAAGAGGCGTTAGGCATTGAAGCAGATAAAAACATGATGCCGATTCAGCCTGGCGATGTGCTGGAGACCAGCGCGGATACCACCGCCCTGTATGAGGTCATCGGCTTTAAACCGCAGACCTCGGTTAAAGAGGGCGTGAAGAACTTCGTGGACTGGTATCGCGAGTTTTATAAGGTGTAAAAAAAAGCCCGGCGATAATGCCGGGCTTTTTTTGGGCGTCGATGAATCAGTCGCTACCAAACAGATCGCGGGTATAGACTTTATCCGCCACGTCAGCCAGCTCTTCAGCCATCCGATTTGAGATAATTACATCCGCTTCCTTCTTGAAGGCATCCAGGTCGCGAACCACGCGCGAATGGAAGAATTCATCTTCCTTCATCACCGGTTCATAAATGATGACCTGAACGCCTTTCGCCTTAATACGCTTCATAATCCCCTGAATGGAAGAAGCGCGGAAGTTATCCGAACCGCTCTTCATGATCAGACGGTACACGCCCACTACCTTCGGCTGACGCGCCAGAATAGAGTCGGAGATGAAGTCCTTACGCGTGCGGTTAGCATCCACAATCGCAGAAATTAAGTTATTCGGCACGGACTGGTAGTTAGCCAGCAGTTGCTTGGTGTCTTTCGGCAGGCAGTAGCCACCGTAACCGAAGGATGGATTGTTGTAGTGGTTGCCGATACGCGGATCGAGACATACGCCTTCAATAATCTGACGGGTGTTCAACCCCAGGCTCTCTGCGTAGCTGTCCAGCTCGTTAAAGTAGGCGACACGCATTGCCAGATAGGTATTAGCAAAGAGTTTGATGGCTTCAGCTTCTGTCGCATCAGTGAACAGGACATTGATGTCCTTTTTGATGGCGCCTTCCTGTAGCAGGGCAGCAAAACGTTCTGCACGCTCCGAGCGCTCACCAATGACGATACGGGACGGGTGCAGGTTATCGTACAATGCCCTGCCCTCACGCAGAAACTCAGGTGAGAAGATGACATTATCGATACCCAGCTCTTCTTTAATCGATTGGGTAAAGCCCACAGGAATGGTCGATTTGATGATCATCACGGCGTTCGGGTTGATCGCCGTTACATCCTTAATCACCGCTTCTACGCTTGAAGTGTTGAAATAGTTCGTTTTTGGATCGTAGTCAGTTGGCGTCGCAATGATTACAAAATCCGCACCGCTGTAGGCGTCAACTTTGTCGGTAGTGGCGCGGAAATTCAGCGGCTTATTTGTCAGATAATCCTGGATCTCTTTATCCACAATGGGGGAGATCTTCTGGTTAAGCATATCCACTTTGGCCTGCACGATATCAAGGGCTACCACTTCGTGGTGCTGTGCAATCAGGATCCCGTTGGAGAGACCCACATAACCTGTTCCGGAGATTGTAATTTTCATTGATTTAACTTCTTTAAGTTAAGTGTCGGGAGCGACAACCGCCCCACCGCAATAAGCAACTTTTGGGGTTTTTACCGCGTATGCCAAGTTGATGTCAAGGCGAATGGCTGGCTACAGAAAGGGACAATTACAGTGATTTATGCTGCAGTATAGTCTGTCGAATGAACCAGCTGAGGCAACACGGGGATATTACGAATAAAAAAAACCCGGTGACGTTCACCGGGTCTCGCTACATGACTGAGTTAAATCAGATTAATCCAGCCACTCGGTGTGGAACACACCTTCTTTATCGGTACGTTTATAGGTGTGCGCACCGAAGTAGTCGCGCTGCGCCTGAATCAGGTTGGCAGGCAGAACGGCAGCACGGTAGCTGTCGTAGTAAGCGACTGCAGCAGAGAAGGTTGGCACCGGAATACCGTTCTGTACTGCGTAAGCTACGACGTCACGCAGCGCCTGCTGGTAATCATCAGCAATCTGCTTGAAGTATGGTGCCAGCAGCAGGTTGGCGATGTTCGCATTTTCAGCGTACGCATCGGTGATTTTCTGCAGGAACTGAGCACGGATGATGCAACCGGCACGGAAAATCTTCGCGATTTCACCGTAGTTCAGATCCCAGTTGTTCTCATCAGATGCGGCACGCAGCTGAGAGAAGCCCTGTGCGTAAGAGACGATTTTACCCAGGTACAGCGCGCGACGGACTTTCTCGATGAATTCCGCTTTATCGCCAGCCAGCTTCGCCTGTGGACCGGTCAGCACTTTAGATGCTGCAACACGCTGCTCTTTCAGAGAAGAGATGTAACGTGCAAAGACCGATTCGGTGATCAGAGACAGTGGCTCGCCCAGATCCAGTGAACTCTGGCTGGTCCATTTACCGGTACCTTTGTTTGCCGCTTCATCCAGAATCACATCAACGAGGTATTTACCCTCTTCGTCTTTCTTGGTGAAGATGTCTTTAGTGATGTCGATCAGGTAGCTGCTCAGCTCGCCGTTGTTCCAGTCGGTGAAGGTTTGCGCCAGCTCTTCGTTGGAGAGATTCAGGCCACCTTTCAGCAGAGAATAGGCTTCTGCGATCAGCTGCATATCACCGTATTCAATACCGTTGTGAACCATCTTCACATAGTGACCCGCACCATCCGGACCGATATAGGTTACACACGGCTCACCATCTTCAGCCACGGCAGCAATTTTAGTCAGGATTGGCGCAACCAGCTCATAGGCATCTTTCTGACCGCCAGGCATGATGGACGGGCCCTTCAGCGCGCCCTCTTCACCACCGGAAACACCGGTACCGATGAAGTTAAAGCCTTCAGCAGACAATTCGCGGTTACGACGAATGGTGTCGTGGAAGAAGGTGTTACCGCCATCGATGATGATGTCGCCTTTTTCCAGATATGGCTTCAGTGAGTCGATGGCCGCATCTGTGCCAGCGCCTGCTTTCACCATTAACAGGATACGACGAGGCGTTTCCAGAGATTCAACGAACTCCTGAACCGTATAGAAAGGAACGAGTTTTTTGCCCGGGTTCTCGGCAATGACTTCTTCGGTTTTATCACGGGAGCGGTTGAAAACGGAGACGGTATAACCACGGCTTTCGATGTTGAGCGCCAGGTTGCGCCCCATCACTGCCATACCGACGACGCCGATCTGTTGTTTGGACATTACTTACTCCTGTCAGGTGTGTAGCTGCGAATCATCACGCAGTTCAATGTTTATCTTATGTTAACTCAGGATACAGAAATCCAAAAATCTTTACTGGTGTCGTAAAATGCTCTTTTATTATCAGTTGTTTTTGAAACCATTCGGGTTTTTTTGCTGCCAGTTCCAGGCATCTCTGACCATTTCATCCAGATCCCGTTTGGCTTCCCAGCCGAGTTCATTACGGGCTTTCGAGGGATCGGACCAACACTCAGCGATGTCGCCCGGGCGTCTGGAGGTAAATACATAGGGAACTGATAGTGTCGTAACTCGTTTGAACGCATGCAGAAGCTCTAGCACAGAGTAACCTCTGCCTGTCCCGAGATTATAAATATTAAGATTTGACGCATGGTTTCGATGTTTTAATGCAGCCACATGTCCTTCGGCAAGATCCATAACATGAATAAAATCACGAACACCGGTGCCATCTTTCGTCTGGTAATCATTCCCATAAATCGATAGCCGCTCGCATTTCCCAATGGCAACCTGGCAGACATAAGGCATAAGGTTGTTCGGAATACCGTTAGGATCTTCACCAAGAAGACCTGATGGATGCGCACCAACAGGATTAAAATACCTCAGAATGGTGATATTGAATGTCGGATGGGCAATTGAAAAGTCATTAAGTATCTTTTCAACCATCAATTTAGATGTCCCATAAGGATTCGTAGTGCCTCCAGCCCGGCAAGTTTCTGTTAAAGGAATAGCTTCTGGTTCGCCGTAAACCGTAGCGGATGAACTAAAGATGAAATTCTTGACTTCGGCCTTAAGCATTTCATCCAGTAAGCACAGACTACCTGCAACGTTTACTTCGTAATATTTAAGGGGCTTTGATACAGATTCGCCGACAGACTTGAGGCCAGCAAAGTGAATGACATCCGTTACGCTATGCTCAGAAAAAATCTTTTGCAGAAGAGATCGGTCTAAAATATCACCTTGATAAAAAATAGGTTCAATTCCTGTGATAGTCTTTATTCTGTTCAGAGATTCTAAAGAAGAATTTGATAAATCATCCAGTATTATAACCTCTTTACTATCTTCAAGTAGTGTTAATACAGTGTGTGAACCTATGTAACCAACTCCACCCGTAACAAGAATAGCCATATAATTCCTGACCTTAATTATCTGTCAATAATCAGTAGTTTAAGAACAGCAATAAAATAAAACTTGCCAATCTCAGGATTAGTATATTTTAACGGTATTAATCACGCGCAATTAAAATATCTATTAATTTATCTGTAGCAGCTTTATCATCAAATTTATCTTCCGCAATGCGACGACTTTCTATACCCATTGATACTATCTGTTCAGGTTTATCAATAAAGGACGACATTGCACTGGCAAGTGCGTCAACATCCCAAGGCGGAACCATCAACCCATTTAAACTGTCGACAACGGTTTCGCGACAGCCTGGAACATCAGTAGTAATAATTGCACGTCCAATAGACATTGCTTCCTGTGTGCTACGTGGGATGCCTTCACGATAAGAAGGCAACACGAAAACACTGAGATCATTCAGATAACTTTTTACATCTGATATCTGACCTAAAAACTCAACATGACCTTCGTTTTTCCAGATATTGAGTTGTTCTCGAGAAATTCCACCTGGATTATCATCTATAGCACCAGCAATACTAAACCTTACTTGTGGAAATTTGGCTTTGACAATTTTTGCTGCCTGAACAAACTCTCTTACACCTTTTTCAACCAACAAGCGGGATACCATTCCAAAATGAATAACATTAGTTACAGGCTTATTATAGGAATAATCATTAAGATCGACCCCAATACCACCAATTACCTCAAAATCAGAAATTGTTATATTATTTTGTACTACTAAGTCTTGATAATCATCACGGTTGAGGAAAAGTACTTTTTTTGCTCGGGGCAAAGTCAACTTGTATAAAAATGTCTGAGTTGCTTTAAGCAATTTCTTTTTAAATGAGTCCTTTTTGGAATGCTTAGTATAGCAAAAGCCTAAGCCTTCGAGGAGGCTATAGATGTTTTTCACCCCAGCAAGTTTCGCTGCCAGTGTGCCAAAAATGACTGGCTTTGGGAAAAAACAAAAAACAACGTCGGGATTGATAAGCCGTATTTTTTTTGATAATGCAACAGTATTTACCAGATCTGACAGTGGATTCATGCCTGACCGTGAAAATTCATATTGTTCAGGAAAAGCTCCAAGCAATGATATCTGTTGAAAATTACTTCTGTCGTTATCCATAACGAGGACATGAACCGTAACGCCGCTGAAGACAAGTCGTTCAATCAATTTTTTTCTAAAAAGAATTATAGTGCTAGATTGATTCCCAATGAGCAAAATTTTCATTTATCAACCTGTTGTGTTTTGTAAATACTTAACCAACGATCCACTACAGAAGTAATGGCAAAATTTTTAATGATATGGTTACGATTTTGACAGCCAATGAGTTTTTTTTGTTCTTCGCTTAATTTGCTTATTTCGAGTATTTTTTCAGACAAAGCTTTATGATTCGAAACAGGAACAACGTACTGTGGATTCCCTAAGACTTCTTTAACACCGCCAGCATCCGTGCAAACCGCTATGCATTTGCAAGCCATGGCTTCTGCGACGACTAAACCAAATCCTTCCCATTCAGAAGACAGTACAAATAAATCACAGGCAGAATAATAATCATGAACTGTGCTAATACTGCCAAGTAAGGTTACACGAGATTTTAAGTTTAAATGTTCAATATGTTTTTCAATATCATATCGCAACTCACCTTCACCAATAATAATAAGTTTGAAAAAATCAGGTAATAAATTAAAAGCATTGATGAGGTTGGGATAATCTTTTGCTGCTGTAAGCCGTCCGACTGCGAGAATGACTTGGTCATTATCACTGATTTGCAGCTGCTTTCTAAGAGAGTTTCTGGTCTCGCTGTTAAAATTAAATTTATCAACATCGATCCCGTTGTAAATTACCTGTGACTTATATTTTGAAAAAGCTTTTTTACGGATAAACTCATTAAGGGCTTCTTCACTTACATTAGTACTGACGTCAGCCAAATGATCGGTAAGGCGATAAATAAACATTCTCAATGCCCCGCCTTCATTTTTACTGTGCGCGGTGCAAATAAGGTTATAATTTTTTTTGAATAATAAACCAACCATTCTCATTAGTATATTTGCATGGAACATATGACTATGAACAATGGATGGTTGGTACCGCTTTATTATTGTACGACATTGAAAGAGCACTTTTAAAAAAGAGAAAGGATCTTTCTTTAAATTCAGGTTTACAATCTTAATATTTTTTTCTTCAGGACGAACAACGGTCTCTCCGTTTAAAGAGACGATCATGACATCATAGCCACGTTGATAAAATTTATCAGCCAGGATGCACAATTGTCGTTCCGCACCACCGAGGCCCAGTCCTGTGATAACGAAAAGTAATTTATTATTGAACATTATTTGATTCTCCACTAAGCGCATCGTCCAGAACAACGTTGGCTATTCTTCCTATTTCTCTTTCATCAAATAATGTTGCGACATAATATTTCATATTACCAAAAGATACTGGAGCGGAAGGGTTACGGAAATATGACAAGAAGCATAACATTAAAAAGATAAAGAAATACAAATTCAGGAACAGCGTGTTATATGTTTTAACCTCAAAAATTCGTTTATAATTTTCTTTTGCATAGAGTGAAAAGACAAAAATTGCCACAAAAATAAAATAGAAGGTTACCCTTGCTAAGAAAGTAATAGCCCCGCTATAGAGATAAATAACAGCGCCTATAAAAATAAATCGATTTAACAGCCTGAGATTTTCCTTTCTCTCAATTTGATAAGAATAAAAAACATAAAAACCAACGAACAGAAGAACCCATATATTTAACCATCCAACTTGTAATGAAATTGGATTCTGCTCAATATAGAAAAGTATTTTTTTGAAAGCGAAATTAACTTGAGCGAGTAAGGTAATTACTTTCACACCAAAAATCAGTAAAAAGGCAAACAAAGATATAGATGAGACTGTTACGGATATAAATAATTTTCTACTTTTTACTTTACATAGGAATATTGCAGGTATAATGATTAGTGCTGAAACATGCATCGTAGCCGCGATAATCACACCAACGATTAATCGTGACAATGATTTATTAATAGAATAGTTAAGTATTGTTCCAAACACTATAATGCATGCAATAAATTGTCTTAATTGTTCTAAGATTAATGTATAACCAAAAACGATTAACAACGCAGAAATAAAAAGAGGTTCGTTTATTCTTATTTTTCTTAAATTATAACCTAACAGAGCAAATGCTAAAGCGTAAAAGAGTAATATCGCAAACCCGAAATTATCGTTTGCAATAAAAAGCAAGGTTTTGAAATAAATAACAAAACCTGGCTCAAATGCTAAGTATAGATCTTCATCATTTATGAACCGAGTATAATAAATACTCCAGTCTACTCCATTGAGATAAAAAGTAGAAAATGAGAATACTAAAACAATCCAGATAACTATTCTGAGAATATTCTTAGAGCCTATATTAAACTTTCCCCATATCAGCGAAAGAAATAATAAAGGGATAACGTTCATCATTATAAACATTATCTACGAACCTTTTCATAAAGTGCAATCACTACATTTAATGGATTAAATATCTTTAAATATTTGAATGCGCGAATTTTATTGAATGAAAGATATAAATTAAATTTATTGTGTGCATATGCGATGTAATGATTATCTTTTAATCGCATGTTATTCAAAAGTATTAAATCATTATATAAGTAAATATTGATATTTGAATTTCTGGAAGTAGCCTGTGCATTGTGTA
>Ga0065704_10070659_pt1 | contig 18211 bp, 17 predicted proteins | sample SwiRhicommuniRL2_FD_59091 | JGI IMG/M metagenome (GOLD analysis project Ga0065704, IMG submission 59091) | Switchgrass rhizosphere bacterial communities from Rose Lake, Michigan, USA - RL2 v2 (version 2) | ecosystem: Host-associated > Plants > Roots > Rhizosphere > Soil | place: East Lansing, MI
CCTGCCGCTGGCGCTGGGCGAGGCGGACTTCGACCGCCACGCCCTGCGCAGTACGCTGCCGTTGCTGGTGGATTTCTGGGCGCCGTGGTGCGGGCCCTGCCTGCAGATGGCTCCACACTTCCAGCAGGCGGCGGGCGTGCTGGAACCCGCGATGCGGCTGGCCAAGGTGGACACGGAAGCCTGCCCGGGACTGGGCAACCGCTTCGGCATCCGCAGCATCCCGACGATGGTGCTGCTGCAGGGCGGCCGCGAGCTCGCCCGGCAGAGCGGGGCGATGTCAGCGGAGGCGATCGTGAGGTGGGCGCGGGGGCTGGTGGGGTGAGACGTTTGTACCGAGCTTCGATGGGGTATGGGCGCGCTGAGTCTCCGCGCCCAGCTGTGGATGGGTAGAAATGACGGCCCCGATTCTGACCGCAGGACCGGTCCGACTGCACCCTATTTGCGTCCAGGACGAAGATCTGTATCTCCGCCTTCATGCTTCGGTTGAGACGATGCGGCATGTGTCCGCAGTGGTGGATGCGGACACTGCGCGCTTGCGATTCAGCGACGCTTGCAGGCTGACATGTTCACGCGACCCGGCCTATTGGGTATGGACCGTTTCCTCGCCTGATCGCCGAGAGGGTGCCGGTATCATTTTGCTCATGGCAGGCGATTCAAGTGCGGAGATTGGAATTCTGATGCTGCGCGAATGGCAGGGCCACGGCTTGGGAACGCATGCAGTGAACGCGATTACGGAGTATTGCTTCAACACGCTTTGTTTGCTCCGGGTTGAATCTCGTCAACGCCCAAACAATGTTGGCTGGGAACGATTGATGGAGCGCTGCAGTTTCAGGCGGGTCGAAAGCGCGCGCCTATCAGAGGATTGGACAAGGTGGCGACGCGATCGCGCGTGAAGGTATTTGTACAGGGGGATTTTGCAATGAAATCAGGCAGCTTGGCATGTGTCGGACTTGGAATGACGTTGGGGGCCCACTTGGCGCCACGCGCGAGGAGTTTCATCGAGGAGGCCGATGTGGTGTTCGTAGCCGCGTCCGACCCCTTGGTTGAACTGTGGGTGCAGGAGATGAATCCGGATGTTCGGAGTCTGCAGCCTTACTACGCAACGGAGAAGATGCGCAGCCAGAGTTATAACGAGATGGTGGAGGCGATGCTGGGGGAGGTCGTCGCCGGCAAGCGCGTCTGCGGCGCCTTCTACGGTCATCCAGGCGTCTTTGCATGCGTGCCGCATCGTGCGATAGAGCAGGCCCGGCAATCCGGCTACGACGCCGTCATGGAGGCGGCGGTGTCCGCCGAGGATTGCCTTTACGCTGACCTTGGTATCGACCCCGGCAAGTTTGGATGCCAGCACTATGAAGCCAGTCAATTCATGATGTACCGCCGCCAGGTGGATGCGAGCGCATACCTGGTGCTCTGGCAAATCGGGGTCGCTGGGGATCCGACGCTGAAGAGCAGGGGCACGGGAGCTGAGCATCGGGAAATCCTGCTAGAGCTGCTTCGGCCGTACTATGGAGATAGTCACGAGGTAGTGGTCTACCAAGCGGCGACGCTCCCCATGGACGCTCCGCGAATGGACCGGATTCCCCTACGGGAGCTTGCGGGTGCGATCCTGACCGATGCCTCCACCCTCGTACTACCGCCTAGTCGACCCATGGAACCCAACGACGGGGTGGTCGCACGCCTGAAGCAGTTGTCGGCCGTCAACGGGTGCAATGCGCCTATGGTAGGCAGGTAGGAAACGGGGTATCTTCGACGACAAAGGTCGGCACTGTCTGTCGGGGAACAGTCCAGAATGGCCGAAGTTCATTAAATTCTATGGGGGAGTCGTGTCGCATAGCATCCAGTTCCTTGAAGCCATGGGACGTAGATCGTCCGTTCGTCGCATGTCGGTGGCCGAGTATGAAGCCGCAGTGGACGCACTCGACATAGCTGAGCCGGAAGCCTTGGCGCTGAAGACGCGGGACGCCTCGGTGTTGGCGAAAGTCTTGGGTGCGCGACCGAGCATGATCTGCATGGTGTGGGCACCCGACCAAGCGCCCGCCAAGGAAGATGATGATTATTCGGACACGGATGTGCCCGACGAGGAAGCGCCCCCCGCACAAGAATAGGGTGGGGACGCGCGTTCGCTACAGGAGCAAGGATATGTTGGCGCGCAAAACAATCGGAAACGTCTTCATTGCGTTGGTGCTGCTGGCCGGCACCGGGTCGGCGCTCGCTTTCGCACCGCTGGAAAAGGTGATCGATCAGGCGGAGGCGCTCAGGAGTTCGGACCCGAAATCATTCTTGCGCCTGCTGAAGCAACTTGATGAGCGAAGCGACGAAGCCGATGCGGCGCAGCGCGAGCGCATCGAGTACCTCAGAGCCTACTCCTTGGTCTTTGAGGGCAAATTCGATCAGGCGGTCGCCAGCGCGCGGACACTGATGGGCTCGACCAAGGATACCGACACCAAGTTCCGGGCGGGAGTCCTTGTTGTTAACGCGTACGCGCTGAATCGTCAGTTCACGGAAGGCTTGAGGCAACTTGAAGAATCGCTTTCCTTGGTCAATGACGTGCGTTCCCGTGACGTCAGGCATCAGGGGCTCGGCGTTGCAGCGCTGATGAATTTGCAGATCGGCCAAAACCGCCAAGCTCTGTTCTATTCCGAGCGGATTCTTGCCGACAAACCGGATGGGCGCACCGCGTGCCTCGCGCGGCAGGTCCAACTGGATGCAAAACACAATCTCGCCTTGTTGGGTGCGGATGACTCCGAATTGACGCGGGGCATCGAGCAGTGCACAAGAGAACGCGAGTCTGCGGCGGCGAACTTCATCAGGATTACGCTGGCCAAGAAGTGGGCTGATCAGGGTCAGCGTGATCGCGCCATCACGATGCTGCAGAAAAATCTGCGCGAGGTGGAAGCAACTCGTTATCCGCATCTCATCGCGGAGGTGAAAGCGCTCCTGGCAGAGTTGAGCTTGGAGAAAGGCGATATGGGCGCAGCCGAGGCTTATGCCCAAGGCGTGCTCGCGCAGAGCGGCAGCCTGACTAGTACACTTCCGCTGGTTAAGGCCTACCGTACCCTTTATGAGGTCGCGCAACAGAAGAGCGAACTTCCAAAGGCGCTGGCCTACTATCAGAGCTTCGCTGAAGCCGACAAGGCTTACCTCAATGAGGTCAAGGCTCGCGAACTTGCTTACCAGATCGTTCGCCAGGAAACGCTACAGAAAACCCAACAGATCAGCATGCTGGACCAGGAAAACCAGGTCCTGCAGCTGCAGCGTACGGTCGATCAGCAGGCCGCGCAGAACACGCGGCTGATCGTCATCCTGCTGGTGCTGCTGGTCGCCTCCATCGGCTACTGGGCGTTCAAGATCAAGCGCGTGCAGCTGTCGCTGAAGAAGATGGCCGAAACCGACGCGCTGACCGGCATCTGCAACCGTCACCACTTCACCCTGCGTGCCGAGCGCGCGCTGGCGGAGTGCGCCCGCAACGGCGAACAGGCCGCGCTGATCATGTTCGACCTCGACCACTTCAAGAACATCAACGACCGTTTCGGGCATGGCACCGGCGACTGGGCGCTCAAGGAAGTGGCCGAAGCCAGCAAGGGCTTCTGCCGCCGCATCGACGTACTCGGCCGCCTGGGTGGCGAGGAGTTCGCCATCCTCATGTACGGTTGCGACCTGCGCGCCGCCGCCCGCGTGGCCGAAGACTGCCGCGTGCGCCTGGCGCAGATCGAGACCCGCGAGACCGGGCATGTCTTCGCCATCACCGGCAGCTTCGGCGTGACCTCCAGCATGCAGTCCGGCTACAGCTTGGCCAAGTTGCTGTCGCATGCCGACAAGCAGCTGTACCGGGCCAAGCACTTGGGCCGCAACCGCGTCTGCGTGCACGAGAACGAACAGGAAAGCGTGCGCGCCGCCGGCAGCAACGTGCTGGAACTGCCGCAGCGCGAAGGCCGCACGGAACACCTGGGCGCCTGACGCGGCAGCGCCGCATCGCCTGGCTCAGCGCGTGGCGAGGGCTGGATGCGGTCCTTCGTGGATGGCCAGCTGGTTGCGCCCACTGCTCTTCGCCCGATAGAGCGCCCGGTCCGCCGCTTCCAGCCAGGCCCGCAAGCCGCCTGCCGCAGCGTCCGCCTTCGCCAATCCCAGGCTCACCGTGTGCCGCAGGTCGGGCGCTGACTGGACCCGCAAGGCTTCTACGCCAGCCCGGATGCGCTGGGCGGCGATCTCCGCCGCCACCAGATCGGTCCCGCGCAACAGCACGGCGAACTCGTCGCCACCCAGCCGGCCCGCGCAATCCTGCGCGCGGATGCTGTGGCGGATCACGTCGGCGGTCGCGCGCAGCACGTCGTCGCCCACCGCGTGGCCGTGACGGTCGTTGATCGCCTTGAAGTGATCGATGTCGATCATCATCAGCGTGGCCGGTTCGCCCGTCGCGGCGCACTGGTCCAGCAGCAACGTGGCCTGTTCCTGCCAGTGCCGACGGCTGTCCAGTGCGGTCAACGTGTCGCGCCGGCTCAGTTCGTCCAGCAGGCGGTTCTGCCGCTTGACCTTGCGGACCAGGTGATAGCTGGCCTGGCTGACGGCGATGGAATGGATGAGCAGCATCGGCAGGCACGCCAGCATCACCGGCATGCTGGTGGCGGGACGCAGTTCGAACCCCGTCACCAACCCGGCCCCCAGCGCGCCGGCCAGCATCAACGGCAGCGACCAGTACCAGAGGCGATCGATGCCGGTGCTGATCTTGTCGACCGTGGCCAGTGTCACCAGCAGCACGCTGGGCAGCAGGTTGAATGCCATCAGCGGCACCCACATGCCGGCGAGCACCGAATCGAACAGCAGGTTGCGGATCTCGCCCCGATAAGGCTTGGGATGGCACAGCGCCAGCCATAGCGCGAGTTGCGGCCAGAGTACCGCCGTGAAGGCCAGCCACGCCCACGTACCCGGGCCGGCGTTGCCCTCGAGCAGGACGGTTCCCACCGGCAGCGCAGCCAGACCCATCCCGAGCATGCGAAGCCGGTAGATCCGGCGAGGCAATCGCTGGCTCTGGCGTGCCGGATCGGCGCCGGGAAGCGGTGCGGTGAACGGCATTGGCGCGTGGAGTCCCCTTGCTCGTGACGGCCATCCCCGGTGCGCCGGGGGTAGGCGGAGTGTAGGCCAAACCGTGACGCTGGGCACGTCACGCAGCCCTGCCAACGACAGCGGCCCCCGCCGGGAAATCTTGAGGTGGTGCCGGATAATCGGGGGCCGGTTTCCGTTGTGCGCCTCGATGCCTGACTCTCCATGCCGTCCCGTTTCCCCGGACCCGCGCGTACGCGCTCGCATGGCACCGCTCGCCGCGATGGCGGGCGCGTCGCTGTTCCTGATGGTGGGCGCCGCGCTGCAGTTTCTCCGGGCCGATCTCGCTTGGCAGCAGGCCACGCTGAGCCAGTACCTGCTGGGTCCCGGCGGATTGCTGCTGCGCGTTGCCTACTGCGTGCTGGCCATCGCCATCGTGGTGCTGGCGATCGGCATCTACCGGCAGTTGTCGGCACATGCGCGCAGTGCGGCGCCACTCCTGCTGCTCTGCACGGGCGCCGTCGCGCTGGCGGGCGTGGCGATCGGGGACTCGTGGCTGCCGTCCGTCGCGCCCGACTTCCATCGCTGGTTCCACCACACCTGCGCGATCACCGCATTCCTTTGCGTCACCAGCGGCATGGTGCTGCAGGCGTGGCGATTCCGGCTCGACGCGGCCTGGCGGCCTTACTTCCCCCTCGCGGCCGGATGGTCCCTCGGCTGCCATGCATTGCTGTGGCTGCACGCCCTGTGGGCGCCGGCCGGGCAGGGCTGGGTGCAGAAACTGCTGATCGCGCTGATCGTCACCGCCATGCTGCTCGCCGCAACATGGCTCTGGCGAACGAGCCGGGTGCGATGACGCAAGCCCGGCGCTAAGCTGCGGCTTCCAACAGGGAGAAAAGCATCATGATCCAGCGGTTCGACGTGGGTACGCGCTTGTCCGAGATGGCCATCCACAACGGCGTGGTGTACCTCGCCGGCCAGATTGCGGAGGATGCGACGCAGGGTATCGCCGGACAGACGCAGCAGGTGCTCGACGAGATCGATGCCCTGCTGGCGCGCGCGGGCACGGACAAGTCGAAGATCCTGCGCGCCGAGATCTTCCTGAAGGATCTGCAGGACTTCGAAGGCATGAACCGCGTCTGGGACAGCTGGGTGCCGGAAGGCAACGCGCCGCCGCGCGCGACCGTGCAGGCGCATCTCGCACGCGTGGGCTGGCTGATCGAGATCGTGGTCACCGCCGCGGTCTGAACGATGGCGACGCGCATGCCCGGTCCCTGGCATCGTCCGGCGCCGAAGCGTCGCGACGGCGGCCAGAAACTCACGCCCGACCAGGTGCAGGAAGCCAGGGCACGTGCAATTGCGGCAGGCCGGCGCTACCCGAACCTGGTGGACAACATGTACGTGGCCGCGAAGGCGAAGCGCGAAAGGGCGATGGCGGAAGGACCGCGTGACGAGGCGGAGTGAGGCTGGCACACGGCGTGAGAGCGAGGATGCACATCCGGCCGTAAATGTCTGTAATAAAACTGCTTCGAAACGCTAACCGGACCTCAACAATGGCTCGCGTATCGTGCGCGCACGTTCCGCAGCCGCTGCGGCACGCACTTCCCGGGGTGCGCGCCGCAGCCCCTGCGGACGACCACTCAGGCGTTGCGCTGCGCCAGCCAGTCGACCACGCCGTGCGCGGCATGGCGACCGCTGGCGAAGCACGCTGTCAGCAGATAGCCACCGGTGGGTGCTTCCCAGTCCAGCATCTCGCCGGCAGCAAACACGCCCGGTACTCCGCGCAGCATCAGGCGCTCGTCCATTGCCTCCAGGGGCACGCCGCCGGCACTGCTGATGGCTTCGGCGATGGGGCGGGGACGCAACAGCCGGAACGGAAAACGTTTCAGCGTGCGCGCGATCCTGGCGGGATCGGCCAGCGCTGCCTTGTCCAGCGCCTCGTACAACAGTGCCGCGCGCACGCCGGTCACGCCGGCCTCGCGGCGGAGGTGTTCGCTCAGGCTGCGTGAGCCGCGCGGCTTGGCCAGCCGTTGCGCCAGTTCACGCTCATCGCGTCCTGGCAGCAGGTCCAGCATCAGGGTGGCGCTGCCGTCCCGCGCGATGGCATCACGCAGCATCGACGACAGCGCGTAGACCAGGCTTCCTTCGATGCCGGTGGCGGTGACGACGCACTCGCCCTGTCGCTGGCGGGTGCTGCCATCGGCCTCCTGCCAATGCGCGATGACCGGCTTGAGGGGTTCGCCAGCGAATCGTGACGCCAGATGTTCGCTCCACGCGATGTCGAAACCGCAGTTGGAAGGTTGCAAGGGAGCGATGGTGATGCCCTTTGTTCGCAGTGCATCGACCCAGGCGCCGTCCGAACCCAGTTCCGGCCAGCTTCCGCCGCCCATCGCCAGCACGCTGGCGTCGGGAGACACGAGGATCTCGCCGTCGGGGGTCGCGAAGCGCAGGGCACCTTCGCCGGTCCATCCCGACCATCGGTGGTGCACATGGAAACGCACACCCTGTTCGCGCAACCGCCGCACCCAGCCGCGCAGCAGCGGCGCCGCCTTCAGGTCTGACGGAAACACGCGGCCCGACGTGCCGACGAATGTCTCCACGCCCAGTCCGCGCGCCCAGCCGCGCAGGGCATCCGCGTCGAAGCCCCGCAGCCATGCGGCGACGTCGTGCTCTCGCTCGCCGTAGCGCGCGACGAAGACTGCGGGCGGATCGGAATGGGTCAGGTTCATGCCGCCCTTGCCGGCGATCAGGAACTTGCGCCCCACCGAACCCTTGGCGTCGTACAGGTCCACCTGCAGGCCAGCGGCACGCAGGGTTTCGGCGGCCATCAGTCCGGCGGGCCCGCCACCGATGACGGCGACGGTGGGTGTGGAGGGCGGGTCATCGGAGCGTGGGGCATGCATCCGCATAGTATGCCGCGCCGACACGGCGCTTCCGGCAGGCGCATGGCGCGCGCCGCGTGCGGTATTGTCGCGCGGGACTCCGGACATGGGATACACGATGCGTTCGAACCTGATGGCGGCTACGGGCCGCGCACTCTGCCTGCTCGGCCTGTTCGCCACCAGCGCTGTCGCCAAGGACACCACGCCGCCGCCCGCGCTGCAGGATCTGGACGCCTACGTCGAATCCGTACGCCAGGCCTTCGACGTCCCGGGTATCGCGGTGGCGGTGGTGAAGGATGGCGAGGTGGTGCTGGCGAAGGGGTGGGGCGAGCGCGAGATCGGCAAGGCCGGCAAGGTGGACGCGCACACCATGTTCGCCATCGCCTCCAATACCAAGGCGTTCACGGCGGCTTCGCTGTCCATGCTGGCCGACGAGGGCAAGCTGAAGCTGGAGGACCGCGTCATCGACCACCTGCCATGGTTCCGCATGGCCGACCCCTATGTCACCCGCGAGATGCGCGTCCGCGACCTGCTGGTCCATCGCAGCGGACTGGGCCTGGGCGCGGGGGACCTGCTGTTCTGGCCCACCACGACCTACAGCAACCGTGAAGTCGCCGAGCGCCTGCGCGACGTGCCGCTGAGCGGCGGATTCCGCGAGCGCTACGCGTACGACAACATCCTGTACGGCGTGGCGCAACTGGTCATCGAGCAGGCCAGCGGGCAGTCCTACGACCAGTTCCTGCGTGCGCGCATCCTGCAGCCGTTGGGCATGCGGGAGACGCGCTACAACAGCGATGCGTTGCGGCCGGGCGACAACGTCGCCGCGGGCCATGCCAAGGCCGACTTCGCCACCCTGCAACCGGCACCGCGGATGACATGGCGCAACGTCGCGGGGGCGGGCGGCCTCTATTCCAGCGTGAACGACATGGCGAAGTGGATGAACGCGCAGCTGGCCGGCGGAACCTATCGCGACGCGAAAGGCCGCGAGCAAGCGCTTTTCATGCCCGAGCGCCAGAAATCGATGTGGTCGCTGGTCACGCCCATCCCGATCACCGAACCGAAGATCGAAGCGTTGAAGGCGGCGAAGCCCAATTTCCTCGGTTACGGTGAAGGCTGGATGGTGTCCGACTTCCAGGGCCGCAAGCTGGTCTGGCATACCGGTGGATGGCCCGGGATGGTTTCGCGGGTGACGCTGGTGCCGGAGCAGAAGCTGGGCATCGTGGTGCTGACCAACCAGGAGGTCGGTGCGGCATTCAATGCCGTCACGCTGAAGGTGCTGGATGCCTACCTGGCCAACACCGGCACCGACTGGCTCGCGGCCTACCAGGCGCAGGTCGCGCAGGCGAAGGGCAATGCCGACGAGCACTGGCAGAAGCTGCAGGCGGCGCGCGATGCGGACTCCAGGCCTTCGCTGCCGATCGCGGAATATGCCGGCACACTGCGCGACCCTTGGTATGGCGATGTCGTGGTGGCGCAGGAAGGCGACGGGTTGGTGCTGCGCTTCAGCCGCACGCCGGAGCTGGTGGGTGACCTGCAGCCGTGGCAGCACGACACCTTCGTGGTGCGCTGGCGCGCGCGCTGGCTCAACGCCGACGCCTTCCTGACGTTCTCGCTGGAACCGGACGGCACCCTCCGGGAGGCGCGTATGGAGGCGATTTCACCGCTGACGGATTTCAGCTTCGATTTCCACGACCTGCTGCTTGCGCCGCTGGAGTAGTCCGTGCTTTCTGTAGGAGCGACGTGAGTCGCGACCGCACGGCTTGAAAATCATGGCGTGTCATCTACGCGCGAACCCGCAGAATTCCGTGCGCGGCGTACTCGCGGTCGCGACTCACGTCGCTCCTACAGGGGATACGCACTCCTCACTGGTGCGGTTTCACTTCCAGCAATTCCACGTCGAACACCAGCGATGCGCCCGGTGGAATCACGCCACCGGCACCATTGCTGCCGTAGCCGAGGTCGGCGGGGATCCGCAGCGTGCGCTTGCCCCCGGTCTTCATGCCGGCCACGCCCTCGTCCCAGCCGCGGATGACCTGGCCGGCACCGAGCAGGAAGGTGAAGGGCTGGCCGCGGTCCACGGAGCTGTCGAACTTCAAGCCGCGCTGCTGCGGGGCGTTCTCGTCGTACAGCCAGCCGGTGTAGTGCACGGTGACATCACTGCCGCTGGTCGCCACGGCACCGGTACCGGCGCGGGTGTCGATGCGTTCCAGTTCGGCGACGCTGCCACTTGGCGGTGGGACGGGGGCGTTGCAGGCAGCGAGCAGGAACAGCGAAACGGCGAGCAGCAGGGAACGCATCGGGGGTTCATCCATGGGGCGAAAGGCGCGCAGGGTAACGCATCCGGCTGCCCGGTGGCCTGGATCGCAGCGGTTACACTGGCAGCATGGCGAAACTCTTCCTGAATCTGCGCAACGTGCCCGGCGACGAGGCCGACGATGTGCGCGACCTGCTGCGGGCGAACGCGATCGACTTCTATGAGACGCAACCCAGTCCGTGGGGGATTTCCGCTGGCGGACTGTGGATCGAAGATGTCGACGAGCTGGTGCGGGCCAAGGTCCTGATGGCGGACTACCAGGCCCGACGCCGGACGCAGGCACGCGAGGACCGCACGGCGGCCGAGCGCGAAGGGCGAGCGGAGACGTTTGCGGGCCAGTTGCGCGCGCGGCCCCTGTACGTGGTCGGGGTGTTGGCGGCGATGGTCGCGATCATCGTGCTGACCCTCGCGTTGCCCTGGATGCTGCTCTGAGGCGCGGACCGCCTGCGGCCGGTAAAATCAGCGCATGATCACCAACATAGCGGCCTACCATTTCACGCCCATCGACGCTCCCGAGGCATTCGCCTCGACGCTGCGCGCACGCGCCGAGGCGCTCTCGCTGCGGGGTTCGGTGCTGGTGGCGAGCGAGGGCATGAACCTGTTCCTGGCCGGTGGGGCAGACGCGATCGAGTCCTTCCTGGCGCCGCTGCGCGCGGACCAGCGCTTCGCTGGCCTGCGGGTGAAGTACAGCACCAGTCGCCAGGTGCCGTTCGCGCGCCTCAAGGTCAAGGTGAAACCGGAGATCATCAGCTTCCGCCGCCCCGGCACCACGCCGGAAGACGTGCGCGCGCCTGTCGTTGAATCCCGGACGCTCGCCCGCTGGCTGGAACAGGGTCATGACGATGCCGGCCGTCGCGTGGTGATGCTGGATACCCGCAACCAGCAGGAAATCGCATACGGCACCTTCAGCGGTGCGCTGACGCTGCCGATCGACAAGTTCACCGACCTGCCCGCGGCGCTGGAACCGCATCGCGCCGCGCTGAAGGACGCCACCGTGGTCAGCTTCTGCACCGGCGGCATCCGCTGCGAGAAGGCCGCGCTGTGGATGCAGGCCGATGGCATGGACAACGTGCTGCAGCTGGACGACGGCATCCTGGGCTACTTCGAACAGGTCGGGGGCTTCGGCTATGACGGTGCGTGCTTCGTCTTCGATGAGCGCGTCGCCCTGCGCCCCGACCTGAGCCCGCTTGCGGACGATGAGACGGTGGACGTGGCGTGAGCGCCGGCCTGCAGGCACTGCACTTCGACAACCGCTTCATCCGGGAACTGCCTGGCGATCCCGAGCAGGGCACGCGCCGCCGCGAAGTCCGCGGCGCTCTCTGGTCGGCCATCGACCCGACGCCGGTCGCTGAGCCGCAGGTGCTCGCGTACGCGACGGAGGTCGCTGCGCTGCTGGGGCTGGACGAGCGCGACGTGGCATCCCCCGCATTTGCCCAGGTCTTCGGCGGCAATGCCGTGCTCCCGGGCATGCAGCCCTATGCGGGCAACTACGGTGGGCACCAGTTCGGCAACTGGGCGGGCCAGTTGGGCGACGGTCGCGCGATCACGCTGGGCGAGGTGGTCAACGCGGCCGGCGAGCGCTGGGAACTGCAGCTGAAAGGCGCAGGGCCCACGCCCTATTCGCGTACCGCCGACGGGCGTGCCGTCCTGCGGTCGTCGATCCGCGAATTCCTGTGCAGCGAAGCGATGCATCACCTGGGCGTGCCCACGACACGCGCCCTCAGCCTGGTGGGCACGGGCGAGCAGGTGGTGCGCGACATGTTCTACGACGGTCATCCGAAGCCTGAGGCCGGCGCGGTGGTCTGCCGGGTGGCGCCCTCGTTCCTCCGCTTCGGTCATTACCAGTTGCCCGCATCGCGTGGCGACACCGGCCTGCTGCGCGCGCTGGTGGACTTCACCATCCGTCGCGATTTCCCGCACCTGTCCGGTGAAGGCGAAGCGCTGCACGCAGCTTGGTTCGCAGAGGTCTGCGAGCGCACCGCGGTGATGGTGGCGCACTGGATGCGGGTGGGCTTCGTCCATGGCGTGATGAACACCGACAACATGTCGGTGCTCGGGTTGACGATCGACTACGGCCCCTATGGCTGGATCGACGCCTACGACCCGGACTGGACGCCCAACACCACCGATGCCCACGGCCGCCGCTATCGCTTCGGTTGGCAACCGCAGGTGGCGGGATGGAACCTGAGCCGCTTCGCGCAGGCGCTGTCGCCACTGTTCGATGGCGTGGAGCCCTTGCAGGACGGCCTGCAGCGGTTTGCCGATGCCCATGGACGCGCGCACCGCGACACCATCGCACGCAAGCTGGGGTTGGCCGACTGCCGGGATGGCGACATCGAACGCATGGACACGTTGCAGCAGCTGCTGGCACAGGGCGAGATCGACATGACCCTGTTCTTCCGGGCCTTGATGGATGCGGATCCGGTGGATGCATCGCTGTCCGCATTCGATGATGCGTTCTATGACCCGGCCCGTCGCGACGCCGTTGCGCCGGCGCTGCGCCATTGGCTGGTCGAGTACGCGCGCCGCCTCGATGACGAAACGCTGACGCCGGCGGCGCGCCGTGAACGGATGCGTCTGGCCAATCCCCGCTACGTGCTGCGCAACTACCTGGCGCAGCAGGCCATCGATGCGGCGGAGGCGGGCGACCTGTCCGGCGTGCATGCGCTGCTGGACGTCATGCGCCGGCCGTACGACGACCAGCCGGGTCGCGAACGCTACGCCGGGCGTCGGCCCGACTGGGCACGCGACCGCGCGGGTTGTTCGATGCTGTCGTGCAGTTCCTGAGTCGCATCGTTTCCTTGTAGGAGCGACGTCAGTCGCGACCGCACGGTTCGATCTTCTCGATCTCGTTCGCTGTGCACCGAATTTCGGGTGAGCAGAGTTCCGGTGCGTTCTTGCCGCACGGTCGCGACTGACGTCGCTCCTACAACGGCGGACATCGCGGTAGCATGGCCGTCTCCCACGGAGCTCCCCCATGATCACCGTCCACCATCTCAACAACTCCCGTTCCCAGCGTGTGCTCTGGCTGCTCGAGGAACTGGGGCTGGACTACACGGTGGTGCGTTACCAGCGCGACCCGCAGACCATGCTCGCGCCGCCGGCGCTGAGGAAGATCCATCCGCTGGGCAAGTCGCCCGTGGTGGTGGATGGAGAACACGTGCTGGCCGAATCCGGCGCGATCCTCGAGTACCTTGTGGAACGTTACGACACCGCGCGCCGGTTCGCGCCCTCGCCGGGCACCGCCGAGCATCTGCGCTACCGCTACTGGCTGCACTACGCGGAAGGCTCGGCGATGCCGCCGATGCTGCTCAGTCTGGTGTTCTCCCGCCTGAAGAAAGCGCCCATGCCGTTCTTCGCCCGGCCCATCGCGCGCGGCATCGCCGACAAGGCGATGCGGACGTTCGTCGGACCGCAGGTGAAGCTCCATCTGGGTTACATGGAAAGCGAACTGGGCAAGGCGCCGTGGTTCGCCGGTGACCAGTTCAGCGCAGCCGACATCCAGATGAGCTTCCCGGTCGAAGCGGCGGCGGTACGCGCCGGACTGGAGGCCCGTCCGAACCTCGCCGGATTCCTGCAGCGCATCCACACCCGGCCGGCATACCAACGTGCACTGGAGCAGGGTGGGCCGTTCGACCTGCTCGGCTAGGCGGGATGCAGCATCCCATGCCGCAGGGTGGAATCGGATCGCCTGCGGCCCCATGACGATGACATCGTCATTGCCGGTGTCCCCATGATCCCTTACTCGCTCCTCGACCTCGCGCCTGTCTGCGAGGGCAGCGATACCACCCGGGCTTTCGTCCACATGCGCGATCTCGCGCAGCATGCCGAGCGCTGGGGTTACACGCGCTACTGGCTGGCCGAGCACCACAACATGCCGGGCATCGCCAGCGCTGCAACGGCGGTGCTGATCGGGCACGTGGCCGGTGCGACATCCACCATCCGCGTGGGTGCTGGCGGCATCATGCTGCCGAATCACTCGCCGCTGCAGGTGGCCGAGCAGTTCGGCACGCTGGCATCGCTGTATCCGGGCCGCATCGATCTTGGCCTCGGCCGTGCACCGGGCACCGACCAGGCGACGGCGCGTGCGCTGCGCCGCTATTTCGACAGCGCCGAACAGTTCCCGCAGGACGTGCAGGAGCTGCTGCGTTACTTCGAGCCGGTACAGGAGGGCCAGGCAGTGCGCGCCGTGCCGGGCGCGGGCCTCGACGTGCCGGTATGGCTGCTGGGCTCCAGCCTGTTCGGTGCACAGCTCTCCGCCGCGCTCGGCCTGCCGTATGCGTTCGCGTCCCACTTCGCACCCGATGCCATGGATCAGGCGCTGCTGGTGTACCACCGCGACTTCCGTCCCTCGAAGCGGCAGGCCAAGCCGCACGCGATGCTCGCCTTGAACGTGGTGGCGGCCGAGACCGATGCCGAGGCGAAACACCTGTTCACCACGCAGCAGCAGGCCTTCGTCAACCTGCGTCGCGGGCGCGCCGGCCTGGTGCCGCCGCCGATCGACGACATCGAAACGTTCTGGGAGCCGCACGAGAAAGCGGGTGTGGCACAGGCGCTGGCCTGCGCCGTCATCGGCAGCCGCGATACCGTGCGCAAGGGCATCGCGGACTTCATCCAGCGGCATCGCCCCGACGAGCTGATGCTGACCGCCAACATCTTCGACCACGACAAGCGCTTGCGCTCGTTCGAGATCGCCGCCGAGGTCATGCAATCGTAGGGTGGGCCTTGGCCCACCGTTGCACGATATGGGATGTGGAGTGTCGGGTGAAACCGCCGCGGCGCCGATCATTGCCGGCGTGAGCGGGCGCATGGCAGTGGCGGGCCTGGGCCCGCCCTACATCGTTCCTCGCTGGAGGAAGGGCACGCGCTCGTAGAGCTTGCGTTCGCCGCCGCGCGGGTCGTCCTGCACGGCGCTGGTGTCGTCGAACACCATCGTCTGCCGCTGCGGCAGCGTGTAGGGCGACCACGCCGGAAGGCCAGCGTGGTTCGGGTCGCCACGGCGGGCGAGGGCGATCAGCGCCTCGCTCATGCGCGAGGCCATCGTGCGTGCGCGTTGATCATCGCCGGTCTTCGATCCCTCGGCCGCCACGTTGTCGAACACCAGCGGGATGTCGAGCGTGTGGAAGGCCCGCAGGCGTCCGCCTTCGGCCGGCGAGCGCCAGTCCAGCTGGTAGACCCACGCCGGCGATCCCTGCTTTGCACGCTCCTCGGCTTCGATGACGGCGCCACGCCAGGAGCGGCCCGCGGTGGTGGCCGCGAAGAACACTTCGGACGGCGTGTAATCCGGATACAACCGACGGTACTCGGCGATCACCACGTCCGGCGACAGGTCCACGTACTGCTGCTCGCGCAACTTCTGCGGCAACTGGTCCCAGGTCAGCGCGAAGTTCGCTTCGTCGTTGCCGAGGAACGCGCGCGTCTCGTCGCGCGTGTTACCGATGATCATCGGAATGCGCGCCGACTGCGCAGGCGCATCGGGATGGAATGGATGCCGGGGCAGGTTGTGCGTGTCCAGCACGGGCCCGAAGTAGAGGGCGGTGTTCTCCACGCGCGACGGATCGCGCACGCGCGTGGCGTCCAGCAGCCGCGCCATCGGCATCGCCAGCAGCGCATCGGTGTCGCGTGGGCCGAGGTCCAGTTCGGCGAGGAACAGCGCGGTGCGCTGCGCCGCCGCACGCGGACCCGCAGCGGTGACCTGCTGGCCGCTCATCGTCATCGCCTTGTGGAACAGGCCATCGGCCTCCGGCATCGCCATCAGCGTGGCGATCTTGGCGCCGCCCCCGGACTGGCCGAACACGGTGATGTTGCCCGCATCGCCGCCGAACTCGTGCGCGTGTTCGCGCACCCAGCGCAGGGCGTCGATCAGGTCGAGCTGGCCCACGTTGCCGGCGTCACGCAGGCGCTCGTCGCCGCTCTCGCCCAGGTAGAGGTAGCCGAACGCGTTGAGCCGGTGGTTGACGGTCACCACGACCACATCGCCGCGGCGGCACAGGTTCACCCCGTCGTACAGCGGGTGGGAGCCGGAACCGTTGTTGTAGCCGCCACCATGGATGTAGAACAGGATCGGACGCTTGCCATCATCGCGCAGGGCAGGGGTGTAGACGTTGAGGAACAGGCAGTCCTCGCTGACGGACTGGCCGTCCGCATCGCCGCGCTGGGGTGCGGATGCGCCGAAGCGGGTGGCATCGCGCGCACCGGTCCAGGCGGTTTCGCGCACCGAGCGCTGGAAACGGCGGGTGGCGGTGTCGGCCCCGTAGGGCACGCCGCGGAAGACGTGGATGCCGCGATCCACGGTCCCGGCAATGCGTCCGCTCCGCGTGGCGGCAAGCGGAGACCGCGAGCCCGCCTGCGCGGTGAACAGTCCGGGGCCGAGCAGGCCCGCCATCGCGGAGGTGGCGGTGAGCTGCCGCAGGAAGTCGCGGCGCGAGGAAGGAACGGGACGGAACGGACGCATGGAATGCCTGTGATGACACCGGTTTCCAAAGGCTAGCAAAGGCGTTCTGGACAGGAACGCCGCAGTGCGTCAGACCGCCATGCCCGCCGCATGGCCCGAAGCCCAGGCCCACTGGAAGTTGTAGCCGCCCAACCACCCGGTGACGTCGAGTACCTCACCGACGAAGAACAGGCCAGCCACGTGCTTCGACATCATCGTGCTGCTCGAGACCCCGTCGGTGTCCACGCCACCCAGCGTCACCTCGGCGGTGCGGTAGCCCTCGGTGCCGCTGGCGACCAGTGGCCAGTTGGCCAGCAGGCTGGCGGCGTCCTTCAGCTGGGGCGGGTTGAACTGCCTCATCGGCCGGTTCGGCAGCCAGACCTCGCACAGGCGTTGCGCGAAGCGGCGCGGCAGTACGTCCGACAGCACGGTCTTCAGTTCCGCATCCGGTCGCTGCGCCCGTTGCGACTGCAGCCAATCCAGCGCGTCGTGGTCGGGCAGCAGGTCCAGTCGCAGGTCATCGCCCGGCTGCCAGTACGAGGAGATCTGCAGGATCGACGGACCGCTGACACCGCGGTGGGTCAGCAGCATGAAGTTGCGGAAACGCGCCTTGCCGCATCGGGCTTCCACCGGGAGCGCGACGCCGCTCAGGTCGGCCAGTCGCTCCTGGTGTTTGCCGCTGAGCGTCAGCGGCACCAGTCCCGCACGCGTGGGCAGCAGGGCATGTCCGAACTGCTTCGCCAGTTCGTAGCCGAAGCCGGTGGCGCCCATGCTGGGGATCGACAGGCCGCCGGTGGCCACCACCAACGATGGCGCGGCGAAACGGCCCAGTGGCGTATCGATGCGGAACACGCCGCTGTCGTGGTGGACCTGCTGCACGCTGCAGCCCGTCTCGATGCGTACGCCTGCGGCGACGCATTCGTCCACCAGCATCTTCACGATGAGCTTGGACGACACGTCGCAGAACAGCTGCCCCAGCTCCTTCTCGTGGAAGGCAATGCGATGGCGCCGGACCATTTCGATGAAATCGCCCGGCGTGTAGCGTGCCAGCGCCGACTTGCAGAAATGCGGATTGGCCGACAGGAAGTTGGCAGGCGTGGTGCCGGTGTTGGTGAAGTTGCAGCGCCCGCCACCGGACATCAGGATCTTCTTGCCGACCTTGTTGGCATGTTCGATGACAAGCACGCGCAGGCCGCGCTGGCCCGCCGTGAGTGCGGTCATGAGACCGGCCGCGCCGCCGCCGATCACCAGTACGTCGTGAGTGGGCGCCATGCGCTCAGGCAGCCCGCGCGAGCCCCGTCTGGCGGATCACGGGGATGACGCTGACCACGCGATCGTCGGTCATCCACTGCATTTCGCCGTCCTGGATCATCACGTTGAACCGCATGCTGCGAACCATCAGCGCGGTGAGGGCATCTACCGCCTCCGGCGCGATGTCGAGCACGGTCAGGTTGCGATGACGTGCCAGCAGCGCTGCGTTCCTGTCCCACCAGAGGTCGGCCGCGCGGCCGCCGTAGTTCACCACGACGACCTCGCGGGCACGTC
>Ga0065704_10000823_pt1 | contig 18169 bp, 11 predicted proteins | sample SwiRhicommuniRL2_FD_59091 | JGI IMG/M metagenome (GOLD analysis project Ga0065704, IMG submission 59091) | Switchgrass rhizosphere bacterial communities from Rose Lake, Michigan, USA - RL2 v2 (version 2) | ecosystem: Host-associated > Plants > Roots > Rhizosphere > Soil | place: East Lansing, MI
GACTAAATCGCCGACTAAGAATCCATAGCTTTCCTCTCCACCGGCAAGATATTGCGCTGAATCACCTAGTTTTGTTATCAGTTCGCCGATATATTTAAACCCAGTGAGTGTTTCATAATGAGCGACATGGTAATAATTTGCAATGTCAGCCTGAAGGTTACTGGTTACAATCGTTTTCACAATATAAGGGTTGTTGCCCAATTGTTTTAGATCACTTTTTGCACTCAACACATAATAGATTAACAAACTGCCAATTTGATTCCCGTTGAGTAATTGAAATTGGCCTTGACTGTTTTTAACCGCAATCCCAACGCGATCCGCATCTGGATCGGTTGCTAAAACAAGGTCTGCATCAATCTCTTCCCCTTTTTTCTTCGCTAAGGCCATGGCATCCTCCTCCTCAGGGTTAGGATAGATCACTGTAGGGAAGTTTCCATCGGGAGTCGCTTGTTCGGTGACCACAGTAACATTTTCAAAGCCCCATGAGGCGAGCATTTTAGGAACGATCGTAATTCCCGTACCATGTATCGGAGAATAAACTATTTTTAGGTCCTTTTGTGCAAGTACAGCCTCCGGGTGTATACTTAATGCTTTATTGGCATCAATATAAATTGGATCAATTTCTTCACCAACAGGAATTATATTTTGGGGATTCCCTTCAAATTGGATGTCTTTGACGCTGGCGATAGCATTGACCTCATCGATCACATTTTTATCATGGGGAGCTGTCAATTGCGATCCATCGTTCCAATAAGCTTTATAACCATTGTATTCTTTGGGATTATGCGAAGCAGTCAACATGACGCCACTTTTACATCCAAAATGGCGGATGGCAAAAGATAGCATCGGTGTAGGACGTAGTTCGTTAAAAAGATAAACCTTGATACCGTTCGCTGCAAATACTTGGGCAACAAGCTGACCAAAGGACTGCGAATTGTTACGGCTATCGTAGGAAACAGCTACTTTTATTTCCTGGTTGGGGAACTGTTTTTTTAGATAATTTGATAATCCCTGTGTAGCTTTTCCAATTGTATACTTATTCATACGGTTGGACCCCACACCCATAATTCCTCTTAAACCTCCTGTTCCAAACTCAAGATCCTTGTAGAATGAATCAATAAGTTCTGTCTCTGCCTGATCATCTATTAATTTCTGGACGGAGGCTCTTGTTTTCTCGTCATAACTGGAGGTTAACCAATCGTCGATTTTCTCTAGTATGTCTTTATCTAAATTTCCCATGATCGTTAAATATGGCTAAATGTAAAAAATTCTTTTATGCGTCACAACCTGCATAGGCGCGGTCTATGACTGTAATGTACCACTTTTCCCCCTCTTTTGTTACATGAAAAACAAAAGGTTCTTCGCTTTCGTTGGAAGTCATGATCGCTCGGTAGCTTCTGGTTTCTATATTTCTTAATCGCTGTAATTCGGTTTGATTAATTTTTGCATCTAAAATCTCATTCATGAATTTTGCTGTTTGTGACAGTTCATTCGGACGTGACTTCTTATCATAAAAAAAGCCTAGTTTGTCCCATTTCATTGTTCCACAGTCAAAAGCAGGTAGTTTTCCCGCTTTTAAAGGTCCTTTGTAACTTAGTTTTTCATACGAATGATATTCTGGTACTGGTTTGGAAAAGTCAAAACTACTTTGATGCACATATGAATCCAATGCCCCCGGACGATAGATGATATAGATCCCTAATTTTGGATGGATATAGTTGTTGATTGTTTTACTGTCTTGATCGGTATATGCTTTGGCAATTTTTTCCAATACTTCTTCAAGTGTTTCAGTATCCTCTTTCTTCACTTCTTTTACGATCGTGTCCGGTTTGCTTATTGTATCCAAAGGGATAGAATCCTGGGCAATTTTTACTGCCTTGTCTTCTTTTTTATTGTTTCTACAGGAGATCACACCTATGGAGAGACAGATAAGAACAAAGAAAAAGAGATTTCTCATGTTATTTTCGTTTATTATATATTATTTTTTTGAAGTCAAGTTTTCGATGATCGACTTTAATATAGACCGTGTTGACGGTAGCCACCATTGCTCGAGAATAGCTTGAATAGTTTCTTCTCTATTTTCGCGCAATTTAAGAATTATTTCTTTTCTGAAGTTTAGTTTAGAAGTCTGCCAGGTGTTTTGATTAAACTGCGTGATCTGTCTTATCTTCTTTGCTGCGGTATTAAAAAGTATTTCCGCTGGAACGACTTCATCGACTAAGCCCTGTGATTTTGCTTCCTGAGGAGAAAGCAGTTTTCCCTCGAGGAGATTCTGGTAAGCATATCGTTTCCCGATCCAAAAGGCATAAAGTTGAAAGATACTTTCAGGAACGATAAGCCCAACAGGTATTTCATTAAGTCCTATGACAAAATTACCCTCTGCCATGATCCTATAATCGCAACATAAGGCAAACACACAACCTCCAGCAGGGCTATGTCCAGATATGGCGGCAGCTATCGGTTTAGGGAAAGAGGCCAGTAGCGATGTTGCCTCCAAAAAAAGATTCCAGAATTCCCGGATTTGATCCTCGTCATAGCCGAATAAGGTTATTAGGTCAAGACCGGCACTAAAAAAGTTTTCCTTACCGATAAGAACCGCTCCGCGCACGGTATCGTTTTCTTGGCTAGATTCCAATGTCTCTATAAGCTCTTTCAATAGCTGTGTATCGAGGGCGTTAGACTTTCCCCGATCCAAAAAAATACTTAAAATATGGTCTTCTATTTTGGTTTTGATATGCTCCATAACGAATTTATATAAATTTATAACGGTTTGTTCGGGTTGCTATTGTGGTTTTACCTCTATTAAATATTCAAGATGGGAAATTTTACCCTCCATGTCAATTCCTTCGATGGTAATTTTATAAGTTCCGGGTTCATCAGAAGTGAAAAAATCAAATTTGGTTTTTCCATTTTTCTCTGTGACCAAATTAGGCTCCCAGGCGATGGTTGTTCTTAGGTCACGCCTAAGTTCCTGCTTTTGTGCGGTATTATATTGTGGTTTGTAGAAGTTACGGTTTACATGTAATCCTTTCGGTACAATAGTGACAATCCCAGTCGGTGTATAGGACGCTGAGAGTGCCTCGCCAGATTTACTCGTAATGACCAATATACCATTTCCGCCATACATACCGTAAATGGCGGTATTGCCTATGCTTCTCAGCACCTCGATACTCGCAATGTCCTGAACATTGATCATGCTGATCTGATCCGCCTCAATGTACATTCCATCTAAAACAACCTGCATGGGACTACCGCCGTTCATTCCCATCGATCGGGTACTGTAAGGGACTCCATTTCGGAAGATCACGCCTACCAGTCTCCCTGCGAGACATTGTTCCAGGGTTGTGCAGGTCGATAGATCTTCGGCAGATATGACCTGATCTGCATGGCCGGGGCCATTGAGATTTCTTGAATTTTTGTCTGCTTTATTGGTCCTTACCCTGTTAACCTGTACTTCCTCCAATTTAATACTTTTTTGAATAATACCAGCAGCTTCCAATTCCGTCAAAAATTGCTGGCTACCTTTGAGCTGATCGATCAGTTTGCTGTTTACATCATTCGCGATCAAAGGGTGGTCTTTGCTTTCATTAACTGCAGGATTTGTGGTCTCGTCGACAAGTATATCGACCCTATTCTTCTCCTTCGGGCCATTCCCGGTTACTATAAATTTAATACTGTCGGCGAATAAGAGATCTTCAAAAACAAATCGACCATCATTATTTGTCAATGTATCTATACTCAGCATCATATTGCTGGTTGGTACTAGGGTCACTTTAGCATTGGGAACGACCGCTTTGCGCCCAGTTTTCTTTACAGTTCCCGAGATCGTGAGACCTTTTTCTGGTGGATAGAGATTATTGGTTGGAAGGAGAGAATTCTTCCAATCCAGTATACGCCAGCCTTGGATCAACATGAGGTTGTCAAGCTCACTAAACCGGATGTTATTTAGATCTTCAAAATAATAATTGGGGCGCTCTATAAAACCACGGAGATCGGATTTGAGTAGAAGCTCCGAGATTATGGAAGAATAATATTGGTCTGTGGTAGAGTCGACTTTACTTAGATTGACTACAGCTGCGGAGAGTGCCGCTATTTTTGATGTATCGCTACTGCCTTCTTTAACGGAGAGGTTTGCGATGACCTGGTCTCTCGTCGCAAAGGAGGATTTATTTAATTGGATCGCTATTGGAAATATTGTTTTAGGAGCATTGTAATTAAAGACGAGCCTCTCGATGATGGGAGTCATCTGCTCATTAAGTACAGATAGTTGAATCACTCCCGAAGGAAGATCCTTTTTGGGAATGTTGAAAAGAATCTCTGGTCCATTTAATTTTTGCTTTACAGCATGTAGTACGATGCCGTTATATTGTGCGATTAGATAAACCTCTTTGCCGGTTACCAAATCGTTAGTGGAGGATAATTGGGCTGCAATCTTGTCTTTTAAACCCGAATTTACGGTGAGTACATAGCCTGAGGCTGCTACTGGAGGCAGTGGGGTGCTTACCGAATTTCCATCCGGGAAGATTGCTGTGGCAATATATTTTTTTCCAGTGCTTAGAATTAGCGGCATGCTTCCCATACCAAGGGTATTGGTCTCAAATTCGATGATCGGCGCCTGGTTTTCCTCCCCGATTTTGATTTTTGATTTTATACCCAAGCCTGCGGGGCTAAGCACCTTGACTCCAGTTTTACTCAAGATATTGTTTACTAATTCACCGCTTTCAGGAAAAATCTGGATACTGTTTTGCTGATTTGGATTTGGGATAGTAAAACTCTTTAAAACACGTCTTTTATCTGAGGACAGGAATTGCAATGTTAATAGCCCGCCTTTAAAGTTATCTTTGAGTTCAAGTGCTATTGTTCCATTTTCATTGGATTTTAACCGTCCAGTCTTTTCCTTTTGGCCATCTTGTTTGAGGTCATAGCTTACACTACTGTTTATGAGAGGTGCCCCCTGAATTGTTTTTAGATTGATCTGGAAGAAATTTTCATTTCCATTTTTAAGTAATGTGCTTTGGGTTATGACATTATCTGCTCTTCCGTTGGTAATAGGGATAATTCGCTCATAGAAATTGGATATGGAATCATTTTGCATCCAACGGGTGTACGCTCTAATTCTATACGAACCCTCTATGAGGGTGTCAGATAAGCTGAAATCACCAATGCCGAGCCCTAATGTTAGTGGAATTTTGATGCTCTTGATGACGTTATTTGTTGGGGAGATTAATTCGATATTGGCGATTTTGCTGATATTGCTCAAGTAATTGAAAGGTGCGGTGGTGCAATACATTTTGAACCAAATATTTTCACCGGCCGAATAGTCATTTTTGTCTAGGTGTAGATAAATTTTTTCGGTTACATGATTTTCATGGTAAGACTCCAATGTCTGTAACGTTTGATCAATTTGAGCGAGCGCCCAGAAAGGAAGTAATAGGCAATTGACTAACAACAATATTCGAGCGTACATATGACTAATGTTTCTTGAAAATTAGAAAATATTTTTCCTTTAATCAACTTATAAATCAAAATATTATCGAATTGGAGCAGTTAAATTATTTGTATTGATGCTTTGGAGTTCTTTTGAACCGGAAAATAAATTTAAAATCCGTTTTTGAACCATCTTATGCCTGAAAATTAGCATAAAAAAAATATCTTTGTGCTATGAATATCCTAATAATCGGTTCCGGAGGTCGTGAATCTGCCTTCGCCTATAAGTTGTCGAAAAGTCCACGTTTAGGTCAATTATTTATTGCTCCAGGAAATGCTGGTACAGGAGCATATGGCCAAAATGTCAATATTAAAGTTACTGATTTTGAAGCTATAGCATCCTTTGTGTTGGAAAATGCTATCCAAATGGTAGTCGTGGGACCTGAAGAGCCATTGGTAAGAGGTATTCATGATTATTTTTTGAACCGTGAAGATTTGAAAGATATTCCAGTAATCGGCCCGCAACAGGAAGGAGCCCAATTAGAAGGCTCAAAAGATTTTTCGAAACAGTTTATGGATCGACACGGTGTACCTACCGCTGCATCACGTTCTTTTGATTTCGCGTCATTGGAGGAAGGATTGATTTATCTAGAGAGCCAAAAATTGCCGATCGTTCTTAAAGCTGATGGTCTGGCTGCGGGAAAAGGCGTTTTGATCTGTGAAACACTTGAAGATGCCAAAGCTGAACTAAAAGCGATGATTGCGGATTCCAAATTTGGAGAGGCAAGCCGCGTCGTTGTCGTTGAGGAATTTTTAAAAGGAATTGAGCTATCGGTATTCGTATTGACAGATGGAAACTCCTATAAGGTATTACCTTCTGCGAAGGATTATAAACGGATAGGTGAGGGGGATACTGGGTTAAATACAGGTGGAATGGGATCTATTTCTCCAGTACCTTTTGCTGATGAAACATTTTTGAATAAGGTGGAAGAACGCATCATCAAACCAACTGTCGAAGGACTGAAGAAAGATGGTATTCCATATAAAGGCTTTATTTTCATCGGTTTGATGAATATTGAAGGGGAACCATATGTCATTGAATATAATGTTCGTATGGGTGATCCTGAAACAGAATCTGTATTGCCACGAATTGAATCTGATCTGTTGGATCTGTTGGAAGGCGTTGCGCAAGGAAATTTAGACCAACGTTCTTATACGGTTTCTCCAAAAACAGCTGTTACGGTGATGTTAGTGGCTGGAGGTTACCCTGGAGCCTATGAATCTGGAAAAGAAATCGCGAATATCGAAAATGTCAAAGAATCTATTGTATTCCAAGCAGGAACCAAGGAGCAGGATGGTAAGGTTGTCACTGCCGGTGGACGTGTAATTGCCGTTACGACATTACAAGACTCACTTTTTGATGCTCTTCAACAGGCTACTGCTGATGCCGGAAGAATTTATTTTGAAGGAAAATACTTCAGACGTGACATCGGTTTTGACCTAATCTAAAAAATATTTAAAATTATTTTTGTAATAATAATTTTAAGGTCTATATTTGCAACTCCAAAAACAAGAAAGCTTTTGGAGTTGCATTAAAAATGGCCCGTTCGTCTAGGGGTTAGGACGCAAGATTTTCATTCTTGAAACAGGGGTTCGATTCCCCTACGGGCTACAAAAGGAGACACTGCTTACCAGGTGCCTCCTTTTTTTTGTTTCTTACTTTTCTGTTAATCAGGAGAATAACTTCTAGAAGGCCATTGTGTCAGGGTACTCGATAAGTCAAGCCATCCAATTTTGGTTTTTCAGGGTATAATAGGCAAACAATATAGCGTGTATTGTAAATACCCGCATTTATGTAAAGTAAATCCAGTTTTAATAAGCCAGCAAATAACTTATCTACAGCATATCAACTCTAATTTTCACAAGTAACTTATCTTTGAGGTTCGGCAATTTGACCTCTAAATGACAACCTGGTCGTCTAACTATACTGCTGCTAAATTTTCTTAGCGACCATATCACTATTCTGAGTTTTGGTCAGACTAATGACTGTTCCTTTACCATCTACGTTAAAAACAATGACCGCATCCAAATCCCGAGCGTAGAACTTGTGTTTGTCAAATGGTACCAGTTCTTTTCTGTCGTTACCTACTTTTCCATAAAGGATATTGTTTTCCAGGAGCACTTCAAATACCGGCCCAGGATTGAACTGATACTTTCCGATGTATTTCTCTAATTGTGCCTTGGAAACTTTGATTTTCGGCTGAGCTTTCAAGACGATGTTTTCTCTAACAGCCGAGCTAGGCATACCTGTACCGCTTGTCGTAAAACCATCTAAGTTACCTTTTTCATCTCTAGTAAATTTCAACGTGTTCAGACTATTTCCCATCACGAACTGATCCTTTCCATAGGAAACCAAACGAGTTTTTGGGCCACCTAGATAATAATACATTAGGTTTCCGTCTTGCAACCGTACAGAATGTTTGCCGCTATTTTTAACATTATATACACCCTGAAACACCTCAAGTTCAGACGGTTTTAATTTAACGGGCTTATAGTCGTATGGTTTTCCTAAGGCCACGGCTAGGAGTTTGGAAGCCAGGATATCAGGTTCATAGGGGCTATCGCAATTCCTGAGTATGGAAATAGAAAGGTTTTCCAATGGTAGATAAGCTGCATAAGCAAAAAAACCATTGACCACGCCTACATGTTTTACGCTAGGACTTCCTTGGACATTTCCTGTTTCCCATCCATAACCATAGCCTGTTAAGCGCCCGTTGTTCAGTTTAAACGATGTTTGCGCTTTTTTCATAGTCTCTTGTTTCAGCAACTTGCCATCATACAGGCTGCTGTACCATTTCTGCAAATCCCCAGCAGTTGACATCAGCGAACCGGCAGAATAGGGAAGATTCATGCTCAGGTAGTCTGCGTTACGGTATGCACCATTTCGCTGGACATATCCTGATACCCTGCCTGGTATGATCCTAGTCGGGCTATCATAATAGGAATGATTCATTCCTAAAGGCTTGAAAATCGTTTCATAAGTAAATTCCGCATAGCTCTTTCCCGTTATTTGTTCAATGATATAGCCCAGCAAGACATACCCAGAGTTGGAATATTCGTAATCCGAACCAGGATCATATTTCAGTGGTTCCAATTTGAATAAATCCACCAGCTGTTTTGGACTTAGGTCTTTCCGTTTAAGTTCTTCAGTAAAGCTCTGCAGTCCGGTATAGTTAATGACTCCCGAGGTATGGGTCAACAAGGCTTCAATCGTGATCACTTTCTGCTTCTCGGGGAAATCTGGTATGTATTTGCGGATGTCGTCCTGGATCGACAACTTGCCCTGCTCTTGAAGGAGCAAGATTAGCACTGCGGTAAACTGCTTGGTCACTGACCCCAGACGAAAAACGTGTTCCGACGTCATCGCGACATCAAGTTCTATGTTGGCTTTACCAAACGCCTTCTGATAAAGAGTCTCGTTGCCTCTGCTTAGGTATACTACAGTGCCAGCTCCATCTTTATGGAATTGGAGATTAGTGAGAGAATCAAACTGCTGCTGGTTGGTTTGTGCGAGCGTTATAACTTGGATGAGAAGTGAAAAAATAAAGCATAGCGATGCTAGTAATGAGGTTTTCATTTATTTATAGGTTATTGTAAAAACTAAATGTTAATTGTAAAAAGGTGCGTTTACCCTTTTTTTTGAGTATTTTTCAGTACCAGATAAGACATGATGAGCGAGAGGCCGAGCCCCATGAAGATGCAAAGTGCGATGATTAGGAATTTTTTTGTGGGGAAGAAATCGCATAGGGCAAGCCCCACGGCCAGTCCAAGTGCAACTCCGACACTGCTTAAGCCGAGTACCAATAGCATCGGCAAAAAGTTAGATTGGTTTTTAAAATAGTCTGGTGAAAGCCCCCTTTCTATGATTTCCATGCGCTCCTTATGTCTAGTGGTAAAGTAGTAGTAGCTAATCCCAAATACGACCAGAGAGATGGATATAAATAATGCTGCTGATGTAGTTTCCATTTCAATTTTTTTTATTAATTTCCTGATAGGACTGAATTTATGGACAAGTGGTCACATTGTGACCACTATTTTTTTCTGATAGTCTAAGTAGTAGTACTTATAAATAATTTGGCTACAGGCATGCTGTTCGGAAAAAACCGTAAAGATGAAGATTATTACTTAAAAAAAGCCATCGGTGGTAAGCGTGAAGGCTTTGAATATTTGGTAGCAACTTATCAAAAGCTGGCATATACCTTAGCGATTAAAATCTGCGGAAATAACGAGGATGCTGAAGAAGTGGTACAGGATTCGTTTATGAAAGCCTTCCGGGCATTGGATCAATTTAGAAGTGCGGCTAAGTTTTCCACTTGGCTATATAAAATCGTTTACTATACCGCCCTGACTAAAAAAAACAGTAAGCGGTTGGAAACGACAAAACTAGCGGAGGACTCCGGGACCGAAAGCTATCTGCTCGACGAAAAGCGAGAAATTAGCAGCCTTATTCAGTCAGACAGGAAAAGATATATTGACCTGGCTCTTTCTAGACTCGGAGAAGAGGAAAGGTCGGCCGTTACACTCCATTATCTGGGAGAAAAAAGTACCTCAGAAATAGCGGAGATCCTAGGAATTGGAAAGTCGGCGGTCAAAATGAGGCTGATGAGGGGACGAGAAAAACTGGAACAATCGCTAAGAAGTTTATTAGGGAATGAAATAAAAGATTTATGATGAGTCGTGAGAAAATGAAAAATATTGATCCACTAGCGGAGTTATTGAAACAGGAGCTTTTGGATGCGCCTTCAGCAAAGTTTTCCGATCAGTTGCTACATGCATCTATGACCAGTTATCGGATTAGTTACAGTAAGAGATATCAAAAAGAAGAGCGGCTGGGAAAAGTGATCCTTGCTGTTTTGATATTTTTTAACCTAATGATACTAGTAGAGCTAAACCCGTTCGGGGCTGACTCCGCATTGCTGATTGGCGTATTGGCTTCAGTTCTATTAGTATTTGGATGCAGCATCCATTATTTGACCCAGTATCCGCGTGCAATTATAAAATAACAATTCTGAGTATATGTCTCAGCATGCTCAGGGGGGATTGTCCATATAAGTATAAACATTGGCAACACTCAAAATAGGGCATGTTCAATCTGTTCCTTGTATAGCTGTTCCTAATCCGGTACAACCAGATAGGTATACATTCGTTGGATTCTGACTGGGAAATGCCCCTTTTTATTTATCACAGTGGTTCAAATTAAAAAATAAAATATTCAATTTGCTAGTCTATTTTTTTGTTTCAACTGATTGATTTACATTTCTTTGTGTTTATGAGTTTTGTTTTGATACAAATACGCAGATTATTGAGATAATTCGATAGTCTCAAAAATTTTACGTTGGCTACTTTTGAGTAATCAATTATATGAATATAACGCCTTAGGGAAACACTTAGAAACACGGATTAGAGAAATACTTATTAAATTTTTGCTGAAAGAATGAATGTTATTATTATGCTAGTAATCGATATAGCTTAGATGTAGCAACGATGTGAACGAGTGAAGAGCATTATGCTAAGAATTGCAGGGAGTATAATGCTTGGAGTCTGAAAAAGGAAATAGAAAGTATTAGAAAAGAAAATTTAAATAAATTAGGAAGACTTTGAAGCTATTGCACTAAAGTCTTTTTTCGCTGTAACAAGCTAATACCATTTAGCTTTAATTTAAAATAATCAATTATGTGTAAATTTTTAAAAAGAGTTTGCCCTTCAAAAGGGCGGGCATCGATTCGTTCGTCCTAAAATTTTGATGTAAGAAAAATTAATCTGTTCCCAGACATGCCTTCTAAGAGATAGGCCTAAAGATAAAATATCTAGAGGCTATATTTTGGGATACAGGAAGAAAAGTATTTGAAATAAATTGTAACCAATTAATAACTTATGAGAACAAAACAAGTAGCGGGCAGAGGCTTGTGTCAATGCGGCAGGCTCTGGGTCTTTATGATTCTCACCTTTGGTCTTTGGGCCTGCAAGAACGACACGCCGGCCATTGTTGCCGAAGCAAAACCTTTTGATCCTTCTAAACCAGTGGTCGTGTCTGATTTCAGTCCAAAATCGGGTGGTATGGGACAACGCCTAATTATTTATGGACAGAATTTTGGGAATGATCCAAAAAATGTTGCTGTGCTAATAGGTGGACAACAAGCAGTCGTTATTAATGCTTTAGGTGAGTCATTGTATTGCCTTGTCCCCAAACAGGCTTTCGAGGGGAATATCGAAGTTCGTGTTGGCGGAGTCGAGAAACCTGTCATTGGCCGGGCTGAAGCAAAGTTTGACTATAAACGTAAGCTGGTGGTATCCACGCTCGCCGGTTACAGGAATGCCCGCGGTGACGAACCTTGGAAAGATGGCAAGTTTAAAGATGCTGACCAAAACAAAATGGCCAGTGGTTTTTGGCTCTCCTCTTTTATGAAGTTTGACCCCACGAATCCCAAACATCTGTGGGTGACATTTGATGACAATAATGGCCTTTATCTAGTTAATTTTGAGGATAGCACGATTACCAAAAAGCGCTCCGATTTTAACCGTCCACGTAGTGTAGATTTTTCGGTAGATGGGAAATATATGATTGTGGCACAAGATCGAGGTGGAGAGAATGATGAATCTACCCTATTGTTTTCCCGTGCAAAGAGCTTTCTCGATAAAGAAGTACTGACCAAAAGTAGACAATGTAATGGGGCCTCCATTCACCCAGTTAATGGGGAAATGTATTTTAACAGTTATGCGAAGGGAGAGTTCTTCCGTTTCGATCTCAATCAGTATTTCACCGATAAAACTGTAAAAGCCGAACAGTTATATGTGATTCAGGATCCGGAGTGGGAATATCGGGCATTGATTCATCCGACTGGAAACTACGCGTATATTTTGGTGATTAATCAAGGTTATATTATGCGTGCGGACTATAATTGGGATAAAAAACGGTTTAATCAACCCTATTTAGTTTGCGGGAAGGTCCGCGAATCTGGCTATAAAGATGGGGTCGGATCCTCAGCCCGTGTCAATCAGCCCTACCAAGGGGTATTTGTCAAAAATCAAGCCTATGTGGAAGCAGGTAAGCCCGATGTGTACGATTTTTATTTTACAGACCTTATGAATCATGCCATTCGTATGCTTACGCCTGAAGGTGCCGTAACAACTTTTGCCGGCAGAGGTAGTTCAAGCCTGAATACTAATCCTTACGGTTATGTTAATGGAGATCTAAGGGCAGATGCTCGTTTTGATCGACCATCAGGCATTGCCTATAATGAAAAAGAACAAGCTTTTTATATCGGAGACCGGGAGAATAGGCGAATTCGTAAGATCGCACTGGAGGAAATGGATGAAAATGACCAAGATTAACCTGTGATAAGATGATGAATAAAATATTACTAACATGTATGGCGCTTCTCAGTTTCAGCTTGAGTGTTTTCGCACAAGAAATTGTGGAAGTAACGGGTGTCATTATTGATACTCAGAAGTCCCCACTGGTCGGTGTCAGCATCTCTGTGAAAGATGCCCCCGGTCTTGGGACGACCACGGATAGCAAAGGTAACTATAAGATAAAGGTAGAGCGTTACAAAACACTCGTCTTCTCTTCTGTTGGCTACCAAAAACAGGAAGTACTTGTGAAAGATTCACATATCATTAATGTGAGCTTGAAAGAATCGGAGACTAGTGTATTGGATGAGGTGGTGGTAACAGGTACGGGAACTCAAAAGAAGCTGACTTTGACGGGGGCTGCAAGTGGAGTCGATGTAGAAACCATGAAAGCCAACCCGACTTCAAGTATAACGAATGCACTTGCTGGAAATGTACCAGGAGTAATGGCGATGATGCAGTCTGGTCAGCCCGGTAGAAATATATCCGAGTTTTGGATACGTGGTATTTCTACCTTCGGTGGCGGTAGTGCCGCTTTAGTTTTAGTAGACAATGTCGAGCGCGATATCAATGATATAAATATCGAAGATATTGAAACATTTACAGTGCTTAAAGATGCAGCTATGACTGCAATTTATGGTTCTAGAGGTGCAAACGGAGTTATCTTGATCACAACTAAACGCGGTAAAGAGGGGAAGATCAACATCAATTTTAAGGACGAAACCATTTATAATACACGTACGATTACGCCTGAATTTGAGGATGGTGTTACTTATGCTAACCTATTAAATGAGGCCCGGATCACACGAAATTTTGAACCTATTTATCGTCCTGAAGAATTAGAAATCCTGCGTTTGGGATTGGACCCAGATCTTTATCCCAATGTCAACTGGAAAGATCTATTGTTGAAAGATGGTGCCATGACCTACCGGGCAAACCTCAACATGACTGGAGGCGGGGCTACAACGCGTTATTTCGTGTCGGGAAGCTATATAGATGAGGGTGGTATGTATAAAACGGATGAAACACTGCGCAACGATTATAACACAAATGCTAATTATAAACGTTGGAATTACCGTCTGAATGCGGATATCAACGTGACCAAAAGCACCGTATTGAAAGTTGGCGTCGCGGGATCACTGGACAAACGGAATAGTCCAGGCCTGGGTGATCAGGATCTTTGGGGTTCTTTTTTTGGATATTCTCCAATCAGTACGCCAGTACTGTATTCCAATGGCCGTGTACCAACAATAGGAGATGGCAATAAGATCAATCCATGGGTCATGTCAACACAGTCCGGATTCAATGAAAATTGGCAAAACAAAGTGCAGACCGATGTCACAATCGAACAGAACTTTGATTTTATTACCAAAGGTTTAAGACTTAGAGGGATTGTCGGCTTTGATACCTATAATAATAACAATATCACACGTATTAAATTGCCTGAATTATGGCATGCCGAACGCGCGCGTGATGAGAACGGAAATCTGATTTTTACGCATAAGGCTAATCCCAGAGAAATGGAACAGGGAGGGTATTCTGAGGGAAATAGACGGGAGTTTTATGATGTTATGTTCAACTATGACCGCAAAATTGGAGATCATAATTTAGGAGCAGTAGCACGTTTCACCCGGGATGCTTTTACCAAAACAGTTGATTTGGGCAATGATATCAAAAATGGTGTATCACGACGTAACCAGGCATTAGCCGGAAGATTGACCTATAATTGGAAGTCGCGTTATGTTGCTGATTTTAATTTTGGTTATACGGGTTCGGAAAACTTTGCCATGGGGCAACAATATGGCTTCTTTCCCGCTGTAGCAGCAGCATGGAATATCTCCGAGGAGCCTTTTGTCAAGAATAATGTTCCTTGGCTGAATTTACTTAAAGTACGTTACTCCTGGGGTAAGGTGGGAAATGACCAACTTAAAATAGGTAACAACAACGAACGCTTCCCGTACTTATATACGATCGAGGAAATCTGGCGTAGGGATGCTAATGGGAATCTTATTCTGGACCCTAGTGGCCAGCGGATTCCCGCAGGGGGTTATCAATGGGCTGACTATGGCCTAGATCGTTACTATGGTGGTATTCGTTATAGTCAGGTGGCCTCGCCCTACGTAACGTGGGAAATGGCTACCAAAAATAACCTGGGTTTGGATATCGCTTTATTTCGCGATAAAATTGTCGCCAACTTCGATTTCTTTGATGAGAAACGCACCGGCATTTATATGGAACGAAGATTTTTGCCAAGCATGGTTGGTTTGGAGAGTATTCCAAGAGCTAATGTGGGTGGCGTAAAATCACGTGGTTTCGACGGACGCTTGGAATATAAACAGAAGATTGGTGAATTAAACCTTACGGCACGTAGCAATATCACCTATAGTAAGAACGAAATTACGGCAATCGATGAGGAAAATAACGTATATGGTTATCAAAATCAAAAAGGCTATCGTGTGGATCAGTCTATAGGATTGATCGCTTTAGGCTTGTTTAAAGATTACGATGATATTCGCAATAGCCCGAAACAACAGTTTGATAATAATCCACCGAATTATCAGCCCGGAGATATAAAATATAAAGATGTCAATGGAGATGGCATAGTGGATGATGGAGACAGGGTGGCCATAGGAGCGACGCGGAGACCTAATTTGGTGTATGGTGTAGGTGCTTCAGTGAGTTGGCGGGGATTTGACCTTAGTGTCCATTTCCAAGGATCAGGGAAGTCTACTTTTTCTATTTATGGAAAAACGGTGCAAGCCTTTCGTGAGGGCGAATGGGGGCAGGTAATGAAAGGTGTCATGGGCGATAATCGTTGGATTTCTGCCGACATATCAGGCGACCCGTCGACCGAAAATCCGAATGCATCTTATCCACGTTTAAGTTTTGGAGACAATATTAATAATTTCAGAGAGTCAACATTTTGGTTAAAAAACGGACAATATCTTCGTTTGAAAACCCTGGACATTGGTTATACACTGCCAAAACACCTGACCAATCGGATTAAGGCAAATAGTATTCGCCTGTTTCTCGTCGGCTCAAATTTATTGACCTGGTCAAAATTCAAACTTTGGGATCCGGAGCTGGCAACACCAAGGGGTGAGGATTATCCCCTCCCCAAGTCATTTACATTTGGCATCAATGTTAACCTGTAAAATTAGAAAAAGATGCAAAGAAAGACATTATATATTGCGTTGATGCTCGTTTTGGGCACAAATTTGATCTCATCCTGTAAAAAGGATTACTTAAAATCCGACCAATATTTTAAAGATCGGATCACCTTGGAAAAAACATTTAAAAGCAAGCTGTATTCGGAGAAATGGCTGGCTCATGTATTTGAGGAGTTTAAAGGTGAAAATGCCGATGTCGCGAGTAAAGGCCTGACACCACACTGTTTCGCGGATGATATGTATTATGGTGATCGGGACAAGGATTACGATCCATCCAAAAATGAACTGTCCTATAATATGTTTAAAATGGGGTTATATACCGAAACTGATAAACAGGGTACATGGACTCAATCGTATCGCGGGATTCGGAATGCTTCGACCTTTATCCATAATATCTACATGAATACCGAGATGTCCGAGGCCGAAATCGTAGATTATCGGGGGCAGGCGCGTTTTGCGCGGGCTTACCTCTACTGGTTGTTGCTCCGTAAATATGGACCAATTCCGATACTGCCCGATGAAGGCCTGGATTATACAGATAGTTACGAAGAACTGGCTATTGCGCGAAACACCTATGATGAGTGTGCTGAATTCATCAGCAACGAGCTATTAACAGCTGCGAAAGAAATGGAAGCCCTTGGGATGAGACGTGGACAGGATGGTTCTGCCCGCCCTTCTGTGGGGGCAGCATTGGCTGCGAGGGCTAAGGTGCTTCTGTATGCAGCAAGTCCTTTGGCCAATGGGAATAATTCAGGTTATGCTGCCCGGTTGGTAGACAAGCAGATGAAACGCCTGTTGTCTGCCGATTATAAAGAAGAGAAATGGGCAAAGGCTGCAGCCGCTGCACGCGATGTCATCGAACTGGGGGTATATCGGCTTTACACCGCACCTTTTCAGGAAACGGGTGATGATGCAACAGTCAGACCTCCTCAGGATCATAATTTTTCGGATAAAAGCTGGCCAGCAGGTTGGGCGGACATTGATCCTGCTAAATCATATGCAGAGGTCTTTAATGGGACATTGACTGCTTCGGGTAATCCGGAGTTAATATTTACCCGGGGTAACAACCAGCCGAATGAGGGTATCGACCAAATGGTCATCCACCAGCTGCCGCGTTCAGCAACGGGATGGAATACACATGGATTGACACAGAAGTTAGTGGACGCATACTATATGAATGATGGTACGGATGTACCGGGTAAGGATAAGGAAATCGGCCGTGGAAATGGTTCAAATCGTGTCAGTGGTTTTGTGACCCAGGAAAATTATGACAATAAAACATACAGACCGTTGCGTCCCGGTGTGTCCTTGCAATATGCAAATCGAGAACCGAGATTCTATGCTTCGGTGGCTTATAGTGGAAGTTTTTGGACATTGCTTAATGAAACAAAAGAAGAAAACCGCAATAAACAAATCTTCTATTATAGCGCTGACCCAAGAGGAAACGGCTTTAATTCAGCGAATGGCTATTGGTTGCGTACGGGTTTCGGGGTTAAGAAGTTTGTTCATCCCAGTGATACTTATGAAGGTGGAGTTGGCTCACGTATTATTCCTAAGGCGGAGCCAGCCATCCGTTATGCAGATGTATTGTTGATGTATGCTGAGGCGCTAAATGAGTTAAGCGGTTCGTATACGATTCCGTCTTGGCGTGGAGCAAGTTACTCGATCAGCCGTGACATTGCTGAAATGCAAAAGGGCATCCATCCTGTCCGCATCCGCGGAGGTGTGCCTGATTATTCGGCCAATATATATGGGAATAAGAATGAATTGCGTAAAACATTGAAAAGGGAGCGCTTTATTGAGCTTATGGGCGAAGGTCAGCGCTACTATGATTTACGCCGTTGGATGGATGCGCCTGTTGAAGAAGCATTGCCGGTGTATGGCTGTAACGTTTTGATGAATGTAGAGGAACGTGACCTTTTCTATCAGCCCGTCGCGATCTGGACCTTAAAGACAACCTTTGCCGACAAAATGTGGTTTTGGCCGATTAGCCATACCGAACTTAAGCGCAATAAGAATTTGACTCAAAATCCTGGATGGACTTATAATGATTAACCAAATATGCATTTTATGAACAAGTCATATATACAGTTGTTGTTCCTCACTTTACTTGCTGTCTGCGGCTCTTGTAATGATGAATGGAAAGAGGAACAATTCGAACA
>Ga0065704_10070660_pt1 | contig 18154 bp, 17 predicted proteins | sample SwiRhicommuniRL2_FD_59091 | JGI IMG/M metagenome (GOLD analysis project Ga0065704, IMG submission 59091) | Switchgrass rhizosphere bacterial communities from Rose Lake, Michigan, USA - RL2 v2 (version 2) | ecosystem: Host-associated > Plants > Roots > Rhizosphere > Soil | place: East Lansing, MI
GAGCGCATACAGACCCAGAGGCATCCGGGCGGCGGGGGAGGTGGCGGGAGGCATGGGGGCGTTCGTGAGGAAACGGGGCGTGCAGCTTGCGGCTTCCCTTCGTTGTGAAAAACAGTGAATATGCCGAATCACTATCAACAAAATATTGATAATGGATCGAGTCGGCGACCTGGCCCTCTTCCTGCGCGTCCTCGACCTGGGCTCGATCACGGCAGCCGCGCACAGCCTGGACCTGTCCGTGGCCGTCGCCAGCCAGCGGCTGAAGCGGCTGGAGAAGGAACTGGGCGTACGCCTGCTGCACCGGACCACCCGCCGACTGCATCCCACGCCGGAAGGAGCCGCGCTGGCCGAGCAGGGCAGGGTGCTGGTGGAGGAACTGGAGACGCTGGGCACCGGCCTGCGAGAGGCTGCGCGCGAAGTCGCCGGCACGTTGAGGGTGACCACGTCCGCGTCGTTCGGGCGCCAGTACGTCTCGCCGCTGCTACCCGCTTTTCTCGCACGGCATCCGAAGCTGCGGCTGAGCATCCATCTGAGCGACAACGTGGTGGACCTGATCAGCGAGGGCTTCGACCTGGCGATCCGCATCGGGGCGTTGGACGATTCGCGCCTGGTTGCGCGGCGCATCGCGCCCAACCGACGCGTGCTGTGCGCATCGCCCGACTACCTGCGCCGAAGAGGTCGACCGCGCGTGCCTGAAGAACTGGCCCAGCATGATTGCCTGCTGCTGTTCGGCAGCGGCGGCCGCCAGGATGTGTGGCGGTTGGGCACTCCGGCGGGCAGCGAGATCGCGGTGCGGGTGCAAGGGCGCTTCGAGAGCAACTTCGGCGAGGTGCTGCGCGACGCTTCGCTGGCGGGCGAAGGCGTGGTCATCCACTCGCTGTGGCACGTCGCCGACGACCTGCGTGCCGGTCGGCTGGAGGTGGTGTTGCCCGACTACCCGCTGGCGACGACTGCGATCAGCGCGGTGATGCCGCAGCGCCGCCTCGTGCCGCCGCGCGTGCGGGCCTTTACCGACTTCCTGATCGAGCAGTTCGGCGACAATCCGCCCTGGGAGCGCGGACTGTAGGCCGGGTCAGGCGGCGTCGAAGGCAAACGCGTCCAGGGCCAGCCCTCCCATTTCCACGTCGCGATGCAGGAGCCGCCCCTTGGCACCCGCGCCACCGGCTCCCAGCGCCACGTACAGCGGGAACAGGTGCTCGGTCGTCGGATGATTGCGATGGGCCTCGGGCAGTGCGGTCCAGTCGAGTGCCCCCGCGACGTTGCCGGCCAGCAGGTGCTCGCGCAGCGCATCGGTGAATGCGGCGACCCAGGCATAAGGCGTCGCATGCGCGTGTTGCCAGTCCAGCGCACGCAGGTTGTGCGAGAACCCGCCGGATCCGATCACCAGGACGCCTTCCTCGCGCAGCGGTGCCAGCGCCCTGCCCACTCGGTAATGCCAGTCCGCGCTCTGCGCCGGGTTGACGGACAAGGCCACCACCGGGATGTCCGATGCCGGGTACATCCGGCGCAGCGGCACCCATACGCCGTGGTCCAGGCCGTGATGGTCGTCGACCTGCGCTTCGAAGCCCGCCACGGCGAGGCGGCGCGCGACATCCCCGGCCAGCGCAGGTGCCCCGGCCGCCGGATACTGGATTCCGTAGAGCGCCTCGGGAAATCCGCCGAAGTCATGGATCGTGCCCGGCCGGGGTGCCGCAGTAAGCGTGGGATGGGCGTGGACGAAGTGCGCGGACGCCATCACGATCGCGCGGGGCCGCGGCAACAGGCCCCCCAAGCGGTCGAGGAAGCGGCCGGTAGGGGAATCCTCGAGGGCCAGCATCGGCGAACCATGCGAGAGGAAGAGGCTGGGGAGGTGTACGGCGGGGGTGGGCAGGTTCATGATGCGAGCATCGGGCGCCCCGGACGACTTACCAAGAGGCATCCGTGCACCGGTGTGTTGCCCACGGGAGTATCGCCACGGGGCGAGCAGCGGGCGGGCGCTCTGCGCGTCGGGCGGCGTGAAGATCTGCGCCAGTTCCCTTCAGGAGTGTTAACCTTGCCCGACTTGTTATGGTACCGTTAACACAGTCTTCACGTACCCGCGCATAATCTGTTCAGCAAGGCGATGGGTCCCTGTCGTCTCGAATAACAACTAGAAACGCCGGAACCACCGCAACAGACGTATTTCGGTTTCTCTACAACTGAACTTTTACAAGGAAAGGAGCTGCAAATGAACAAGAAGATTCTCTGCGCCGCGCTGCTGGGCGGCCTGAGCCTCGCTAACCACGCGATGGCGCAGGAGTTCGACGACCGTTGGTACCTCACCGGCTCCGCCGGCTTCAACCTGCAGGACGACGATCGCCTCACCCGCAACGCCCCGTTCCTGGGCCTGGGCCTTGGCAAGTTCATCAGCCCCAACTGGTCGCTGGACGGTGAGCTGAACTACCAGAACCCGAAGTTCGAAGACAACCGTGACGCCCTGTGGAGCCAGTACGGCATCTCGCTGGACCTGCGTCGCCACTTCGTGCAGGAAGGCCGCGGCTGGAACCCGTACATCGTCGCCGGCCTGGGCCTGCAGCGTTCGGAAGAAGAGTCGCTGATCAACGCGTCGAACCAGACCCGTGACAACAACCTGGCTGCCAAGCTGGGCGTCGGTCTGCAGACCACGCTGGACAAGCGCGTCGGCGTTCGCGCCGAACTCGCCTACCGCGCCGACTTCAACGACCAGAGCGCTGCCGCTCCGCAGGAAGACTGGTTCGGCGACGTGCTGGCCTCGGTTGGCGTCGTGATCCCGCTGGGTCCGAAGGCTGAAGCCGCTGCCCCGCCGGCCCCGCCGGCTGCGCCGAGCTGCGCGGACCTGGATGACGACGGTGACGGCGTCAACAACTGCGACGACAAGTGCCCCGGTTCGCAGGCTGGCCAGACCATCGGTCCGGACGGCTGCCCGGTGCAGGTTTCGATCGACCTGAAGGGCGTGAACTTCGACTTCGACAAGTCGACCCTGCGTCCCGACGCGATCGCGATCCTCAGCGAAGCCGCCGAGATCCTGAAGCGTTACCCCGACCTGCGCGTCGAAGTGGCCGGCCACACCGACCTGTGCGGTGCCGATGCCTACAACCAGTCGCTGTCGCAGCGTCGTTCGCAGACCGTGTACGACTACCTGACCAGCAACGGCGTGGATGCTTCGCGTCTGGTGGGCCCGGTGGGTTACGGCGAGAGCCGTCCGCTGGAGCCGACCGCGCAGACGCTGCCGGGCTGCAAGAGCGAGCGTAACCGTCGTACGGAACTGAACGTCCAGAACTGATCGGACGCTCTTCCCGCAACACACGAAGCCCGGCCAAGTGCCGGGCTTCGTTTTTTTCGGCAGGCGTAGGCGCGATTTGCGTGACCGCGTTTCCGTCTTGCGCAACGCAGGAGGTGGGTGACTTGCAATTCCTTGCCATGCCTGGAGGGCGTGCCTAAACTCGCCGCACGAACAGGAATACTCAGGAGTCGTCACGATGCGCCGTCATGTCCTCGCCAGCCTGCTGTGCATCGCCGCGATTCCTGCCGCCCATGCCGCGCCCGACTGCACGGGCAGTCTGGTACCGCCGCCGTTGAAGGCGTCGAACACCGTGATCGCGCCGGTCGCACCGGAGTTCACCGCCACGGCCACCCAATTGGGCGCGCCGTCTGGGGTGCTGGCGTCGCATGCTTTCGACGAATCGCAATCGGTGGACCGTGTGCTGATGCGCCTGCGTATCGAGGGGTGCCGCAACATTGCCAAGGCGTTGCCCGCACCGGGGGCTACTTCTGCCGCGGCAGCCACCGCGAGCCCGGCGGCATATCAGCCGAAGACCGCGCATGACAACTCGCCCTGGCGTTTCGACATGAGCCAGAACGGCAAGCGGATGACGGCAGACGAGTTCGATGCGTGGATGAAGTCGCGTGGCGTGCGCGTGGTCAAGGCGCCAGGTGCGCCGGCCGCTGCACCCGCGCCGGCTCCCGCCGAGCCGCCCAAGAAGAACTGATCGACGAACGGCCGGCATTCCCGGCCGTTTTTCCGCCGGACACCACCATGCCTGAGCGCAGACCGCCTCGCGATACGCGGACGACCGCGCGCCGCGGCGTGTCCGGCAGTCCCGCAGTACGACACGGATTGGCGCGCACCCTGTCCAAACAGGGGGTCTGTTCGCGCACGGAAGCCGCGCGCTGGATCACCGACGGCAGGGTGTCCGTCGACGGGCGCATCGTTCGCGATCCGGAATTCCCGGTGGTCGCCGGCCGTGCTGTCGTGCGCGTGGATGGCCAAGCGACTGCGGCGGCGGATCGCCACTACCTGATGCTCAACAAGCCTCGCGGACTGGTGACGACGACGCGTGACGAACGCGGGCGCGACACCGTCTACCGTTGCCTGGAGGGTGCCGGCCTGCCATGGACCGCGCCGGTGGGGCGGCTGGACAAAGCCAGCGAGGGTCTGCTGCTTTTCACCAACGATCCGGAATGGGCCGCACGCGTCACGGATCCGGCATGCGGGCCCGACAAGACCTACCACGTGCAGGTCGATCGGGTGCCCGACGAAGCATTGCTGCGCGCGCTGCAGGTGGGAGTCCGCGTTGGAGGGGAACATCTGGCTGCCCGCCAGGCACGCCTGTTGCGTGCCGGCGAACGCAATGCCTGGGTGGAGATCGTTCTTGACGAAGGCCGCAACCGGCAGATCCGTCGACTGCTTGAGGTCTTCGACATTCGCGTGCTGCGGCTGGTCCGGGTCGCCATCGGTCCGTTGCTCCTGGGCACGCTGGCGAAGGGGGCATGGCGCATGCTCGATGCAGCGGAACGCGAAGCGCTGGCACGATGATCGGCTGCTGATTGCGCGACCGCGGTCAGGGTTCGCTGCCGTGTGCTTGCCTACACTCGCTCACGCCTGACCACTGGGGAATTGCCATGCTCGACCTGACGGCGCGCCTGCCTGCGCGTTTCGTTGTTCTGTTTGTCATCGGCATGGCGGCGGGCTGCGCCTCGAAGCCGCCACACGCCAACACCGCTGATGTGAAGGAAGAGGTCGTCAGCGTGCGCCCGGGGCCGCATGGCCACCGCTTCGACATGCAGCAGAATGGCCGCAAGATGACGGCGGAAGAGTTCGATGCCTGGATGAAGGCGCGTGGCATCCGCGTCGCCAAAGGCGCGCCCGCCAGGCCGAAGGCTTCCGCTGTCGCCAAGCGCGCCCGCTGATCGCGGGCACACAGGCTTCGGCTACGCCTTCAACACGCCCAATTCGCGGCCGATGCGGATGAAGGCGTCGATTGCGCGATCCAGGTGTTCGCGTGTATGCGCCGCACTCATCTGCGTGCGGATGCGGGCCTGGCCCTTCGCGACCACCGGGAAGAAGAAACCGATCGCATAGATGCCCTCCTCCAGCAGTCGCTCGGCGAAGCGCTGTGCGAGCGGTGCGTCGTACAGCATCACCGGACTGATGGGGTGCACGCCGGGCCTGATGTCGAAGCCGGCAGCCGTCATGCGTTCGCGGAAATACGCCGTGTTCTGTTGCAGGCGTTCGCGCAGTTCGCCGGCGGAGGACAGCATGTCGAAGGCCTTGATGCCCGCGGCCACCACGTGCGGCGGCAGCGAGTTGGAGAAGAGGTAAGGCCGGGAGCGCTGGCGCAGCAGTTCGATCACTTCCCTGCGCGCGGTCGTGAATCCGCCCAGTGCGCCGCCCATCGCCTTGCCGAGCGTGCCGGTGATGATGTCGATCCTGTCCAGCACGCCCTTCACTTCCGCCGAGCCGCGGCCGGTCGCGCCGAGGAAGCCGGTGGCGTGGCATTCGTCGATGTGCACCAGCGCGTTGTACTTCTTCGCCAGCGCCGTGATCTCGTCCAGCGGCGCAATGAAGCCGTCCATCGAGAACACGCCGTCGGTGGTGATCAGCTTGGTCTTGCATCCTGCGGCGTCGGCGGCCTGCAGCTGCTTTTCCAGGTCGGCCATGTCGCAGTTGGCGTAGCGGAACCGCTTGGCCTTGCACAGGCGTACGCCGTCGATGATCGATGCGTGGTTCAGCGCATCGGAGATGATCGCGTCGTCCTCGCCCAGCAAGGGTTCGAACAGGCCGCCGTTGGCGTCGAAGCAGGCGGCGTAGAGGATGGTGTCCTCGGTGCCGAAGAAGTCCGCGATCGTCTGCTCCAATTGCTTGTGCAGGTCCTGCGTGCCGCAGATGAAGCGCACCGACGCCATGCCGAAGCCATGCGTATCCAGCGCGTCCTTCGCTGCCTGGATGATGTCCGGGTGGTCGGCCAGCCCCAGGTAATTGTTGGCGCAGAAGTTCAGCACCGTACGCCCGTCCGTCAGCGTGATCTCGGCCGACTGCGGGCCGGTGATGATCCTCTCGGCCTTGAACAGGCCCTGGGCGCGGATCTCGTCGAGGGTGGTGGCGTAGTGGGCGGTGAGCGGGCTGGGCATGGGCGCGGGAATCAGGGGAAGGCGACCATTCTAACCGGCCGTCTCCGCGGCCTCTGCCGTTATGCAGCTGGGGAATAAGCGTCCGCCGTTTCCTCATTTCCCTGCCTGCATGTGCGCCCGCAGCATCGCCTCTCCGGCCGATCAAGGCCATCACGCGGGGATATGCGGTCATGCGGACACATTCGGGGCTCGGCAAGCGAAGAGGCAAGGGCGTCGCCATCCTGGGCGCACTGGCCTGTTCGCTGGCCCTCCCGGTGTCCGCGCAGACCCAGCCGACCGTGCAGGAATTGCTGCAGCGGCTGGAAGCGCTGGAACGACGCGTCGGAGACGCGCCGGCGCCGGTCGCGGCGGAAGGCGAATCCGCGCCGTCCACCCTGGGCGACCTGGACCAGCGGCTGCGCATCCTGGAGCGCCGCCTCGAACTGCAGCAGGAAGAGACCGCTGCCAAGGCCAAGGAGGCGCCGGTGGTCGCGGTCAACGACAAGGGCGCGTCGCTGAAATCGGCCAATGGCGATTTCGAGTTCAAGCTGCGCGGGCTGGTGCAGGGTGATGCGCGCTTCTTCTTCGATGACGATGCGGTGCCGCAGAACGACACGTTCTTGTTCCGCCGCATCCGCCCCACGATCGAAGGTTCGCTGGGCAAGCTGGTCGCCTTTCGGTTGACGCCCGAGTTCGCCGGCGACAGCGCCACCATCGTCGATGCCTACGTCGACATGAAGCTCGATCCCGCCTTCACGCTGCGCGCGGGCAAGGTCAAGGGTCCGGTCGGACTTGAGCGGTTGCAGTCCGGCAGCGCGATCGAACTGATCGAGCGCAGCTTCCCCACCGAGTTGGCGCCCAACCGCGACCTGGGCATCCAGGCGCAGGGCGAATTGGCCGAAGGACGCGTCAGCTATGTAGCGGGTGTCTACAACGGCGCGCCGGATGGACGCGACGCCGCCACCACCAACCCGGATGACGAGTTCGAGTACGCTGGCCGCCTCTTCTTCGAGCCCTTCAAGAACACCAGCAGTTCGTGGTCGGGACTCGGCTTCGGCATCGCCGGCAGCATCGGCGACAAGCGGGGCATCGGCAACAATTTCCTGCCGCGCTACCGCACGCAAGGCCAGGCACAGTTCTTCAACTACCGTAGCGCGATCGCGGCCGACGGCGAACACAGCCGCATCTCGCCGCAGGGCTACCTTTACCGTGGCCGGTTCGGCTTGCTGGCCGAATACATCGCGTCGAAACAGGAACTGCTCGTCACCAGCGGCGCCACCGCGGGCACGCGCGCGGACCTGGAAAACACTGCATGGCAGGCGACCGCCAGCTGGGTATTGACCGGCGAAGACGCCAGCTATCGTGGCGTGGTCAAGCCTTCCAGGCCGTTCAGTCCCGACGGCGGCTGGGGTGCATGGGAAGTCGTCGGGCGGTATGGTGAGCTGGAGATCGACGATGGCGCTTTCCCGGTGTTCGCCGATCCGGCCGTTTCGGCACGCCGCGCCAAGGCATGGACGCTGGGCGTCAACTGGTATCTCACCAGCAATCTGAAGCTGGTCGTCAATTACCTGGACACGCAATTCGAGGGCGGGGCCGCCGCAGGCGCGGACCGTGAAGACGAAAAGGCCGTGTTCTCGCGACTGCAGGTCGCCTTCTGATTCCCGGAGACATCGCATGAAGACACCATCCATCCGACGCCACGTCCGCACCGCCTTGCTCGCCTTCGGCCTGACGCTGACCGCAGCGGCCGGCGCCAAGGACATCAAGCTGCTCAACGTGTCCTACGACCCGACGCGCGAGTTCTATCGCGAGTTCAATACCGCCTTTGCCGCCGAGTGGCAGAAGACCAAGGGACAGAAGGTCAGCATCGAGACCTCGCATGGCGGCTCGGGCAAGCAGGCGCGTTCGGTGATCGATGGCCTCGAGGCGGACGTGGTGACGCTCGCCCTGGCCTACGACGTGGATTCCATCGCACAGCGGGCCAAGCTCTTTCCCGTCAACTGGCAATCGCGCCTCCCCGAGAACAGCGCGCCGTACACCTCGACCATCGTGTTCCTGGTGCGCAAGGGCAATCCGAAGAAGATCCGCGACTGGCACGACCTGGTGAAGCCGGGCATCTCCGTCATCACCCCGAATCCAAAGACCTCCGGTGGCGCGCGCTGGAACTATCTTGCGGCGTGGGCCTACGGTCTGAAGATCTTCAAGGGTGACGAGGCGAAGACGCGCAACTTCGTGCGTGGCCTGTTCCGCAACGTGCCGGTGCTGGACACCGGCGCGCGGGGGGCGACCACGACGTTCGTCCAGCGCGGCATCGGCGACGTGCTGCTGGCGTGGGAAAACGAGGCCTTCCTGTCGATCGAGGAGCTGGGCCCCGACAAGTTCGACATCGTAGTGCCATCGCTGTCGATCCTGGCCGAGCCGCCGGTGGCGCTGGTGGATCGCAATGTCGACAAGCACGGCACGCGCGAAGCGGCGCAGGCCTATCTGAAATACCTGTACTCGCCAACGGGCCAGCGGCTCGCGGCCAAGCATTACTATCGACCGCGTTATCCGCAGCATGCGGCGCCTGCAGACATCGCGCGCTTCCCGAAGCTGGAGCTGGTCACCATCGACGGCGTCTTCGGTTCCTGGGCGAAGGCGCAGGCCACGCATTTCGCGGACGGTGGCGTGTTCGACCAGATCCAGGCGAAGTAGGGTGGCGGCAGTGCAATCCTGGCCGGGGAAGGTGCGCGCACGGCGCGTCATTCCCGGTTTCGGCCTCAGCCTGGGCTATACGCTGGCCTGGCTGGGGCTGATCGTCCTGATTCCGCTGGTGGGTGTGTTCGCCAAGGCCAGCGGGTTGGGGCCGGCGGGCATCTGGGCGATCTGGACGGAGCCGCGCGTGCTGGCGGCGTTGCGCATCAGCTTCGGCACCGCGCTCGCGGCGGCGGCATTCAATGCGGTCATGGGCACCCTGGTGGCCTGGGTGTTCGTGCGCTACCGATTTCCCGGCAATCGCGTGTTCGACGCGATGATCGACCTGCCATTCGCGCTGCCCACCGCCGTGGCCGGCATTGCGCTGACGGCGCTGTACGGCCCGACCGGCTGGATCGGCCAATGGCTGGAAGCCGCCGGCATCAAGGTCGCTTACACGCCACTCGGCATCACCGTGGCGCTGGTATTCATTGGCCTGCCTTTCGTGGTGCGCGTGGTGCAGCCGGTGCTTGCGGAAATCGAGACGGAACTGGAAGAGGCCGCCGCCACCCTGGGCGCCAACCGCTGGCAAGCGGTGCGTCACGTGGTGCTGCCAACGCTGTGGCCGGCCGTGCTGGCTGGCTTCGCGCTGGCGTTCGCGCGTGGCGTGGGCGAATACGGCTCGGTGATCTTCATCGCCGGCAACCTGCCCGGGGTGTCCGAGATCGCGCCGCTGCTGATCACGATCAAGTTGGAGGAGTTCGACTACGAGGGCGCCACGGCGATCGCGGCGGCCATGCTGCTGCTGTCGTTTGCGCTGCTGCTGCTGATCAACACGCTGCAGGCGCGGCTGCAGCGTACCGGCAAGCGGGCAGGGGGCTAACATGGGCGACGCCATCTCCGCCGTCATCGCCATCCCCCCGGAGTCGTCCTTCGTGGAAGCGCCTGCACGCCCTGTCCGCCGCCATGCGGCCACCACCGAGCCCCTCTGGGTGCAGGTGCTGCTGGTGTTGGGCGCGCTTGGTTTCCTGCTGTCGTTCCTGTTGCTGCCGCTGGCGCTGGTATTCGTGGAAGCGCTGCGTGGCGGTTGGGCGGCGTTCGCATCCGCGGTGACCGAGGCCGATGCGCTGGCGGCCGTGCAGTTGACGCTGCTGGTAACGGCGATCGTCGTGCCCCTCAACCTCGCCTTCGGCGTGGCCGCCGCATGGGTGGTCAGCAAGCATGAGTTCCGTGGGAAACGCTGGCTGGTCACGCTGATCGACCTGCCGTTCGCGGTGTCGCCGGTGGTGGCCGGCCTGATCTACGTGCTGATCTTCGGCGCGCAGGGCTGGGCTTATTCACTGATCGACGAAGGCTGGCGTTTCTCCCTGCCGCTGCTGGGCGACCTGCACCTGCAGTTGCCGAAGATCATCTTCGCGCTGCCGGGCATCGTGCTGGCGACGATCTTCGTGACGTTCCCGTTCATCGCGCGCGAGCTGATGCCGCTGATGGAACAGCAGGGTACGGACGAGGAACTGGCGGCACTCAGCCTGGGCGCGAATGGCTGGCAGACCTTCTGGCGGGTAACGTTGCCGAACATCCGTTGGGCGCTGCTGTACGGCGTGTTGCTGTGCAGTGCGCGCGCGCTGGGCGAGTTCGGCGCGGTGTCGGTCGTGTCCGGCCACATCCGCGGACGCACCAACACGCTGCCGCTGCATGTGGAGATCCTCTACAACGAGTACGCATACAGCGCGGCGTTCGCGGCGGCCTCGCTGCTGGCGCTGACCGCGCTGGTGACGCTGGCGTTGAAGACCTGGCTTGAATGGCGGCACGGCGAAGCGCTGGCTGCCAACCACCGTCACTGAGAAGACATCATGGGTATCAGGATCGAACACCTGGGCAAGCGGTTCGGCAACTTCGTCGCGCTGGACGAGGTATCACTGGACATCCGCCAAGGCGAGCTGCTGGCGCTGCTCGGGCCGTCCGGCTCCGGCAAGACCACCTTGCTGCGCATCATCGCCGGGCTGGAACACGCCGATGCGGGCAAGGTCTGGTTCGATGGCGAGGACGCTTCGCGATTGAGCGTGCAGGCGCGGCGTGCGGGCTTCGTTTTCCAGCACTACGCGCTGTTCCGCCACCTGACGGTGGAGGAGAACATCGCCTTCGGCCTGCGCGTACGGCGCGGTCGCGAGCGCGTGTCCGATGCCACCATCCGGGCGCGCGTCGCGGAACTGCTTTCGCTCGTGCAACTGGAGGGATTCGGCACGCGGTATCCGGCGCAGCTGTCCGGCGGCCAGCGGCAGCGCGTGGCATTGGCGCGTGCGCTGGCGATCGAGCCGCGCGTGCTGCTGCTGGACGAGCCGTTCGGCGCACTCGACGCACAGGTCCGGCGCGACCTGCGCCGCTGGCTGCGGGAACTGCACGACCGCACCGGTCTGACCACCGTGTTCGTGACGCACGACCAGGAGGAAGCGCTTGAGCTGGCCGACCGCGTAGCGATCCTCAACCGCGGGCGCATCGAACAACTCGGCAGCCCGGCCGATACCTACGATGCGCCGGCCTCGCCCTTCGTCTACTCCTTCGTCGGCGCGGTGAACCGCCTGCCAGCTCACTGGGAAGCAGGCGCGCTGCAGGCCGCAGGGTTGCCGCTGCGGTCACGTGAGCAGGCGGGGCAGGGGCAGGCCGAGGTCTTCGTGCGCCCGGAGGATCTGCAGGTGGTGGAAGAGGGCCCCGGCTGGCCGGCGACGATCATCGTCGCGCAGCGGAACGGTCCGCGGTTGCGCCTGCGGGCGCGGCTCCAGGACGATGCCATCGAGGTCGACGTGGACTTGCCCGCCGACCACGAGAGCCCTGCAACGGCGCCTGGACAGCCGGTGCGCTTGGCACCAAAACGGTTCGGATGGTTTCCCCGAAACGGTGCGGAGGCACCAACGTGATGCGACGTAAGCTGCTGAATTAATTGAAAAAGAAACCAATTATCCGGCATGCGGACAGGCACTTGACGACGGCGATTGTTGCGGCGCACTATCGGGGCGCAGTTAAAAAACCGTGAAGCTGCGATTACGGTCTCACGACCGGCAATCCCCGCCACGCCAGCCGCCACCGTCCGCCCATCGATCAGGAGAATCCGGATGAAGCCCGTCAAGCTCTGCACCGCCCTTGCCACTGCCCTGTTGCTGGCGCTTCCGCTGTCCGCCTTCGCCCAGGATGCCGAGGAAGAAGCATCCTCTCCGTTCAGCGCGACATTCGCGGTGACCACGGACTACGTGTTTCGCGGCGTTTCCCAGACCGACAACGAGCCTGCGTTCCAGGCGGGTGCGACGTATTCCGCGCCGTTCGGCCTGTATGCCGGTGCATGGGCATCGAATGTGGATTTCGGCGAGGGTGGCCCCGACTTCGAAGTCGACTACTTCGTCGGCTGGAACAAGGACCTCAGCGACAGCTGGAACCTCGACCTGGGCGTGAACCGTTACACCTATGAAGGCGCTTCCGACGGGTACGGCGACATCGACTACAACGAGTACATCGCGAAGGTGACCTGGAGCGGCCCCGTCACCGTGGGCGGCATCCTGGCGTACGCCGACGACTACAGCAACACCGGCGCGGAAGAGATCTATGCAGGCGTGTCGGCCAGCTACGACATCGGCGATTCGGGCTTCTCGCTGGGTGCCACCACGGGTTACACCTCCATCGACGCGGGCAGCGATGGCCGCGCCGATTTCTACGATGGCTCCGTCACGCTCTCCAAGGGCTTCGGTCCTGCGACCGCGACACTGGGCTACTACGACACCTTCGGTTCGGACGCGTCCGAGCTGCGTCGTGGCTCGGATATCTACAAGCCCGGCGTGGTGTTCACGATCGCGGTTGCGGTTCCCTGATAGGGCACGCAACAGGAAAAAGGCGCCGCAAGGCGCCTTTTTCTTTGCGCGGACTGGAGCGTGCGCGTCAATTCCAGCTCAACACCACCTTGCCGGCCTTGCCCTGTTCCATCAGGTCGAAGCCCTTCTGGAAATCGTCGATCGGCAGCTGGTGCGTCAGCACCTTGCCCAGCGGGAAGCCGCTCAGCACGAGCTGCGTCATCTTGTACCAGGTCTCGTACATCCTGCGGCCGTAGATGCCCTGCACGGTCAGGCCCTTGAAGATGATGCGGTCCCAGTCCACGCCGGCGCCCTTGGGCAGGATGCCGAGCAGCGCGATCTTGCCGCCGTGATACATGCAGTCGAGCATGTCGTTGAAGGCGCGCGGGTTGCCGCTCATCTCCAGGCCCACGTCGAAGCCCTCCATGTGCAGGTCGGCCATCACGTCCTTGAGCGACTGGTTGGCCACGTTGACCACGCGGGTGGCGCCCATGTCGGCGGCCAGCTTCAGGCGGAAGTCGTTCACGTCGGTGACCACCACGTTGCGGGCGCCGATGTGCTTGCAGATGCCGGCGGCGATGATGCCGATGGGGCCGGCACCGGTGATCAGCACGTCTTCGCCAACCACGTCGAACTCCAGCGCGCAGTGCGCCGCGTTGCCGTAGGGGTCGAAGAATGCCGCAAGTTCCGACGGAATCTGGTCCGGGATCGGCCACAGGTTGCTGGCCGGCATCACCATGTACTCGGCGAAGGCGCCGTTGCGGTTCACGCCGATGCCCACGGTGTTCGGGCACAGGTGCTGTCGGCCGCCGCGGCAGTTGCGGCAATGGCCGCAGACGATGTGGCCTTCGGCCGATACGCGCTGCCCGACGTCGTACCCGGTCACGGCGGACCCGAGTTGCGCGATGCGGCCGACGAACTCGTGGCCGATGGTCAGGCCGGGCTTGATCGTGCGCTGGCTCCATTCGTCCCACAAATAGATGTGCAGGTCCGTGCCGCAGATGGCGGTCTTCTCCAGCTTGATCAGCACTTCGTTGGGGCCGGGCTGCGGGACGGGCAGTTCCTCCATCCAGATGCCTTTGCCGGCCTCGCGCTTCACCAGCGCCTTCATCGTCTGTGCCATCGGGCGTCGATCCAGGGGTTGAGGGCGCGGATTATACGCGCCGCCTCTGAGACGCCCTGTTGCAGGGCGCCTTGACACGCCGGAGCGTCCGCATGCCCGTCTTCCTAGGACGAAAGTCATGGGTCGGCGGCGGTGACAGGTTCATTACAATCGGAACTTTCCTGTCCGTACCGGGGTTTCCATGCGTCCGAACCTGCTCGCCGCCGCCATTGCGGTTCCGTTGTCCCTGCTCGCCGCCCAGTTCGCCCATGCCGGCGAGGGCATGTGGGTACCGCAGCAGCTGCCCGAAATCGCCGGACCGCTGAAGAAGGCCGGCCTGGAACTGTCGCCGCAGCAGCTTTCCAACCTGACCGGCGATCCGATGGGCGCGGTGGTCGCGCTGGGTGGCTGTACCGCCAGCTTCGTCTCGCCGAACGGCCTGGTGGTCACCAACCATCACTGCGCGTATGGCGCCATCCAGCTAAACTCCACGGCCGAGAACAACCTGATCAAGAACGGCTTCAACGCACCGACGGCGGGCGATGAAGTCAGCGCAGGCCCCAATGCGCGCGTGTTCGTGCTGGACGAGATCACCGACGTGACCAAGGACGCGCAAGCCGCCATCGCCGCGGCAGGCAATGATGCCCTGGCGCGCACCAAGGCGCTGGAGACGTTCGAGAAGAAGCTCATCGCCGACTGCGAAGCCGACGCCGGCTTCCGCTGCCGCCTCTACAGTTTCTCCGGTGGCAACACGTATCGCCTGTTCAAGAACATGGAAATCAAGGACGTGCGCCTGGCGTACGCACCGCCGGGGAGCGTGGGCAAGTACGGTGGCGACATCGACAACTGGATGTGGCCGCGCCACACCGGCGACTTCGCCTTCTATCGCGCCTACGTGGGCAAGGACGGCAAGCCGGCCGCATTCTCCAAGGACAACGTGCCCTACCAGCCGAAGCACTGGCTGAAGTTCGCCGACCAGCCGCTGGGTGCCGGTGATTTCGTCATGGTGGCGGGCTATCCGGGTTCCACCAACCGCTACGCGCTGGCGGCCGAGTTCGACAACACCGCGCAGTGGACTTACCCGACCATCGCGCGCCACTACAAGAACCAGATCGCGATGGTGCAGGACGCCGGCAAGAAGAACGCCGACATCCAGGTGAAGTACGCTAACACCATGGCGGGCTGGAACAACACCAGCAAGAACTACGACGGCCAGCTGGAAGGCTTCAAGCGCATCGACGCGGCTGGCCAGAAACAGCGCGAGGAAGCCGCCGTCCTGGCCTGGCTGAAGGGGCAGGGCGCCAAGGGCCAGGCGGCGCTGGACGCGCACGCCCAGTTGCTCGCGCTGCTGGAACAGAACAAGGCCACGCGCGAGCGCGACCTGACCCTGGCGATGTTCAACAACACCGCGATGGTCGGTTCCGCCACGCAGCTGTACCGGCTGTCGATCGAGCGCGAGAAGCCCAATGCGGAACGCGAGTCCGGTTACCAGGAACGCGACCTGCCTGCCATCGAAGGTGGCCTGAAGCAGCTTGAGCGCCGCTACGTGGCCGCGATGGATCGCCAGTTGCAGGAGTACTGGTTGAACGAGTACATCAAACTACCCGCTGCCCAGCGCGTCGACGCCGTGGACGCATGGCTGGGCGGCAACGATGCCGCAGCGGTGAAGCGGGGATTGGATCGTCTGGCGGGCACGAAGCTGGGCAGCACGGATGAGCGCCTGAAGTGGTTCGCCGCAGACCGCAAGACATTCGAGGCCAGCAGCGATCCTGCGATCCAGTACGCGGTGGCGGTGATGCCCACGCTGCTGAAGCTGGAGCAGGAGCGCAAGACGCGCGCCGGCGAGAATCTGGCCGCGCGCCCCGTCTACCTGCAGGCGCTGGCGGACTACAAGAAGAGCCGGGGTCAGTACGTCTACCCGGATGCCAACCTGTCGCTGCGCATCACCTTCGGCAACGTGATGGGTTACGCGCCGAAGGACGGCGTGGAATACACCCCGTTCACGACGCTGGAAGGCGTGGTGGCCAAGGAAACCGGGCAGGACCCGTTCGACTCGCCGAAGGCGTTGCTCGATGCGGTCGCGGCCAAGCGCTACGGCGGTCTGGAGGACAAGCGCATCGGCTCCGTGCCGGTGAACTACCTGTCCGACCTGGACATCACCGGCGGCAACTCCGGCTCGCCGGTGCTGGACGCACACGGCAAACTGGTCGGCCTAGCCTTCGACGGCAACTGGGAGTCGGTCAGCTCCAACTGGGTGTTCGACCCCAAGATGACGCGCATGATCGCCGTGGATGGCCGCTACCTGCGCTGGATCATGCAGGAGGTATATCCGGCGCCGCAGTTGCTGAAGGAAATGGGCGTCGGCAAGTAACACCTGCAACTTAGCGGCAGGCACGGGACGGGAGCGGGTATGATCCGCTCCCGTCTTCGTTTCCGGCTTCCGGAAGCGGGGCCGCTTCCCTCGAATGGACACACCGACGCATGCGCATCCTGCTTGCCCGTCACGGCGAAACGCCGTGGAACGCCGAAGGCCGTTACCAGGGCCAGATCGACATCCCGCTGTCGCCGGTCGGCGAAGGCCAGGCCACCGCGCTGGGCCAGCGGCTGAAGGACGTACGCATCGATCGTGCAGTCGCCTCGCCCCTGTCGCGGGCGCAGCTCACCGCGAAGCTCGCGTTGGGCGATGCACGCGCCGACCTTCTGCAGACCGATGCGGATCTGCAGGAGATCGCGCATGGCGAATGGGAAGGCCTTCTGGCCAGCGAGATCCAGGACAAGGATCCCGCCCGCCTGCTGGCGTGGCGCGAGGAGCCCGATACCGTCCTCATGCCGGGTGGCGAATCGCTGCGCCAGGTGCTGGACCGTTCCTGGCGCGGGCTCGCACGCGCCGCGGAGGGACTGGGCGATGACGACACCCTGCTGATCGTGGCGCACGATGCGGTCAACCGCGTCCTGCTGTGCCGCATCCTGGGCCTGCCGATCGCGAAGCTCTGGACGTTCCGCCAGGCGCCGACCACGCTCAACCTGCTGGAAGGCCCCTCGGTCGACCAGCTCGAAGTCGTGCGCCTCAACGACTGCGCGCACCACACGCCATTCTTCGGCGAAGCGAAGCATCGGGCGCTCTAGAGTCCGGCGGCAGCGGCGACGTTCTGCGAGCGCACATGGGCTGGAAAGCGGTCTGGTTCGGCTCGGACGCTCCTGCGCCTGGTCAGGTCACCGCGACCGTGGCGATCCTTGGCATCTGTGCGTTGGCGCTGATGGGTCTGTCCGTCGACTTCGTGCCTGCGCCCGCCTTGCACGGCCTCCATGTCGCCCTGTCGTTCCTGGTCGGTGGCGTGATCGGAACGGCGTTGTTGATCGGCCATGCCCGCCGCCATGGACGCATGGCCCTCCTGCTCGACCAGGGGCTCCTCAAGTTCCTGTTCCTTCTTTGCGGGATGCCCGTGATGCTGGGCCTCGTCGGCTGGCTGGTGCTGGCCAGGTCCTTGCCGTGGGCGTGGACGTGCGCGTTCGGCGAGGCATTCCGCGAATCCCACATCATGCAGACGCACTACACCCCGAGCCGTCGTGCATGCGATTACCGATTGCGAGGCGGCCCGATGGAGCAGGGCTTTCCGAGCTACTTGTGCATCCGTGAAGCGTTCTATCATCGCCATCCCGAGCAACAGGTGTCGGTGGTGCTGAGCGGCCGACGGTCGCTGTTCGGCTCCAGCATCCGGCATATCGAATCCGGCAACTGACATGTCACGCGCACTGCATACCCTTGACGACTGGCTCGAGTACATCGAGCAACAGCATCCCAAGTCCATCGACATGGGCCTGGACCGCGTGCGCGAAGTCGCAATGCGACTGGCGCTCGGCAAGCCCGCCGCCCGCGTCATCACCGTCGGCGGCACCAATGGCAAGGGCTCCACCGTGGCCTTCATCGAGGCCATTGCGCGTGCCGCAGGCTGGAAGGTCGGGGCGTATACCTCGCCACACCTGCTGCGCTACAACGAGCGCGTGCGCATCGATGGCGTGGACGTGGATGACGCCTCACTGATCGAAGCGTTCCAAGCCGTCGAAGCGGCGCGCTTTAGCCCTTCTCCCGGCGGGAGAGGGGTTGGGGTGAGGGCAGGGAGCAGCGATGATGGTCCGGACGCCAGCGAATCTGCCG
>Ga0065704_10070662_pt1 | contig 18143 bp, 13 predicted proteins | sample SwiRhicommuniRL2_FD_59091 | JGI IMG/M metagenome (GOLD analysis project Ga0065704, IMG submission 59091) | Switchgrass rhizosphere bacterial communities from Rose Lake, Michigan, USA - RL2 v2 (version 2) | ecosystem: Host-associated > Plants > Roots > Rhizosphere > Soil | place: East Lansing, MI
AATCATTGGTCGATATAAAAGGATAATCTGTTTTTCAAAATTCAAAATCAAACAGGCTGGCCCTCTTGGAGGAAAGCCTGCAAACTAACCTTCTAGGAGAAAATAAAATGATCCGCTCAATGTTTACCTCAATCAGTGCTTTAAGTCTTCACCAGAAATATCTGGACGTCGTTGCCAACAATCTCGCCAATGCCAACACGAACGGCTACAAATCCAACCGTGTCCTTTTCCAGGACCAATTTTCCCAAATGATGAGCCCAGGCTCAGCACCTACTGCCACGCAAGGCGGTGTCAATGCCACTCAGATCGGCCTCGGTGTACGATTGGGCTCTGTCTCTGCGAACTTTACGCAGGGAACTCTGCAAAACACAGGCCGCAATATGGATCTGGGCGTGCAGGGCGATGGCTTCTTCGTCTACGGTCAGGATGCGAGTCGCCGCTACTCACGCGAAGGTTCCATGAGCCTCGACGCCGATGGTTATCTCGTCAATACCGCTTCCGGTCTGCGAACGCAGGGATGGCTGACCGGTGCGAATGGGATCGATCCCAACCTTCCAGTGAATGACATCAAAATTGATACTGACAAAACTGTTGCGAGAGCTACTGGAAATGTCGTTTTGGGTGGCAACCTCAGCGCAACCACCGCTACGGATGGAACTGGTTCCGTCACTGTCTCCATGGGTGCCTATGACTCTCTTGGTGCACTCCAAAATGCTTCAGTCAAGTTCACCCGTACCGCTGCAGATCCGTTGGTCTGGGATTGGGCGATCGTGGATCCCGCGACCGGCCTTCCCGATCCCACCAAAGGTGTGGGCGATGGAACGATCACGTTCGATGCCAACGGTCAGCTTGATACAACACTGGCAACCAACCCAGTCGTGACGACCCCGGTCCAAATCCCCGGTTCAGCCGGTTCTGCCAATGGTGCTCAGATTCCTCTGACGCTTGATTTTTCCAAGATGACCATGTTGAACTCCGCCACCAGCGCGACGGTTACGAGCCAGGATGGCTTACCTTCCGGCACCGTTTCCGATGTTTATATCTCACCCAATGACGGCGCTGTTTCTCTGGTCTATTCGAACGGAATGGTGGAGCAGGTTGGGCAACTTGCACTGGCGCGCTTTACGAACCCCACCGGTCTGGTGCGCGCTGAAGGCACTGCTTTCCTCGCTGGGTTAAACTCCGGTGAACCTCAAATTGGCGCAGCCTTGACCGGCGGACGTGGAAGCATCGCCTCTGGTTATTTGGAAGCCTCCAATGTTGATATGGCGCAGGAGTTCACCAACATGATCCTGGCGCAACGCGGTTTCCAGGCATCCTCACGGGTGATCACAACTTCAGATGAAATTTTGCAGGAGCTGGTCAACCTGAAGCGCTAAAGAGTAAATTAGAATTGAGGCCGATACCATTCTTTGGTATCGGCCAGTTTTTTTAACCAGAGCTAGGGTAGGGCAAGCCGCCCAGTAGGAGTAACTTACTCAACGATCCTGATGGATCGCCCTTACTCAGCATAGTAAATGTGAGGATTTAGTTCGTTTAATTGAGAGGGTTATTTGGAATATTTATTCGTGACGCGATAAATATAGACGAGTACTTCTGCAACGACGCTGTAGAGTTCCGGGGGAATTTCCTGACCTAGATTAACACTGGCGAGTGCGGCGGTTAACGCGGTGTCTTCATGAATTGGAATATTATGTTTGCGTGCTTCAGATAAGATCTGTTCAGCAATTTTCCGTTGGCCACTGGCTATCACTCTTGGTGCGCTGTCTTTTCCAGGATCATATTGCAGCGCGGTAGCCATCAAAGGATTTGCACTATTTTCTACCGGTCGATGAACCTTGAATCGTTTGTATCCCACGTTAGGCCTCGATATCGACAGTCATCAAATATCCGCTATCGGGTGCGACATCTGATTCTGCAACGGACTCGCGTTCACCTAAGCAGACTTGCGCGTCTTGCACTGTAAACCCCAAACTTTGAAGTGCCTGTGCCAAAGATGGCAGTTCACTCTCAGCTTGCTCACCCCAGAGGGGATTCGGCGCTTTCACAGAAGTTCGGATTTGTGTTCCTATCACTGTCAGGTCTACTTCAACAGTTTCACCAGAATTTATATCCACCTGGAGAATCAGACGCGCGGCAGTTGGATCAATTTTTTGGTAGTTTGATTTGGCGTCGCGTGCGATGCGCAATCGTGCCGTTGAAAAATCCGTATTTGTTTTAGCGTTTTGAATGGGGAAGTCAAATTCTGCCCACTCAGATTTTGTATTTAGAAACTGAGACGAACGGATATCTTCAAGAAATTTTCCGATCGACTCGACCGCCTCGTTTTTTCCAGCTTCTTCCAGAATTTTTTGCAATCGTGCCAATGATAAGAGATTTATTTCGGATGAGGTTGACTCATGGCTTTGAGATTTTTCTAACAAAATATCTTCCAGTGATCTGCCCAACGTTTCCAACACATTCTTAAGTTGTTCAGCCACTTTGGAAGCTTCATCACCCCCATCCAGAACCAGCCCGTTTAACAGCCACATATTAAGCTCTAATTGCTTGAGAACTTCAGCCGGTAAATCTGGGCTTGCCATGTCATTGAGCCATTCGATCAGTTGAGAAATTGAATCGCTGATTTTTGCAGGTTGACGTGATGCCAACTTAATACTTTGCGCACTGACAGGTAACCCGGCCGCTTTCAAGGAAACAGCTACATCCGCTTCCTTGCTTCCCCATGCGTCGTATTCTGAAAGCGCCTCCATCACTTCATTGAGTAAAGCCCTGGTAACGGGTAACTGCTGTTTAAGTATGGAGCGGGCCATCATCAAATTGTTAACTGTGGCCGGAATATTGTTTTGTTCAAGCAAACGCATGGCCAGTTCTGTTCCAGTAGAAGATGAAGCGGCTAACATTGTCTCAGAGGCATCACCCTTGATCATCTTTAAGGTGATTTTCTGGCTTGTCAGTTCGGTTACGATAAATTGTGCGGTCTGCTGGGTAAGAAGTGCAGTAGCCTGATCTACAGATGTGAGTTGAGCGACGATGGGTCGTCCTTCGATGGCAAGGAGTGCAGTAGTGCCTGTCACATCCAGAACTTGGGCTGTGATTCGCTGAAATGGACGCAGAGCCATTTCCGGTTTCGAAAGAGCGTTGATGGAAGAAATGGCGCGGGGTCCGTAGAGGTCCATTATTTGAATTTATCCAAGTCTGATGGGTTCTATTTCTTCAGGGTATATAACTCGTCGGATAAAATGCTTAAATCTCGAATGATCTCGGATTGGCGCTGCGAAATATATTGCAGGATAACAGTGCGTGATAAATCTTTGAAAAATAATCTCATGCCCACTCGGTAACGTTTTAACTGAAATTCAGGATGTACCGAAACGATTTTGCCTTTGGTGGTAATAACGACCTTATTATCCTGGCTTCTCAATGAATCAGTGTTGAGAAAGGATTTAACACTTTGCCCTTCCATCAAAGGTTTGGTAGATAGCTTTTTAACTTTTTGCGAGATCGCGTCTGGCAGGTTAATGGTCATCGAGATTTCATTTCCCGGCTGACATAACCTGAAAGGGAACATATAATTTTCAAAATAAGCGCTGGCTCCCTCTCCCGAAATATCCGCGAGCGGAACGAAAAAGTCGGAAGCCGAACCGGTAAACCGAAGACTGGCGACCAGGGGCTCGTTCGGTTCCACACGGACTTGTGTTCTATTTCCAATGTTATTTGGGGCTATCTCTAAATTTGTTAACGTAGCATCTTCCCTGCCCAAGTGAAGACTTACCACTTGTGAGTAAAGAACAAAAGGTAATTCTTCTCCCTGTAAATAGGTCTCACGCTGATAATAAAGACAGGCAAGTTGATATTTATTGCTATGGACTTGAATCTCAGAGTCGCCGATTGAATTGATATGAACGTCATAAGAGATTGGCAATCCCTTGAAGACATTCAATAGTTTGACACCAGATTGGTTTCTGGCGACTTGCCCTAATAACAAATACAGGTTTGGGCTGGGTACCAAAATAGTTCTCGAGTTCTAATCTTTAGAAGATTTTTAAGCATCTCACAGAATAATGTGGAATCTCTTTTAGCCGGTCCCTAAGGTTACCGGGGCAGGATCAATTGCAGCTTTATTCCTGCGGATTTCGTAATGCAAATGAGGGCCAGTGGAATTTCCGGTGCTGCCAGATAATCCAATTGTCGCTCCTGCCTTTACCTCATCTCCAACTGATACCGGGATGCTGGAGAGATGAGCATAATAGGTTCGATAAGCACCGTTCTCAACGATCACGAGGTTTCCATATCCCTGTGTATTCCAACCTGCATGAATCACCCGGCCATCCATAGTGGACTTGACGGTGGTCCCTGTTGGAACTGCAATATCGATACCTGTGTGCCCAGTGTGAAATTCCTGAGTTAACACTCCTCCCGTAACTGGTCGACCGGATGGTTCAGGTTTTGAGCCTTGATTCGTTGATGCGGTGGTGCTTTGCAGTACCGCTCCTGGTGAAGTTTGCTGCGTGTCTATCCTGGATGGATCCTGTTGCACCTGTCCTTCCACCAGCTTTTCAAGTAGAAGAAGCATGAGGGGAGCCATCAATTCGCCCATCCCTGATGCCCCTGAGCCAGCCTGTGGATTTGCTGATGACATGCTGCTCATCGCTGTCATTACCGATAGAATCTCTTTAAATGAAGAGATGATGTCAGCGTTGGATGATCCGTTGTTTTTGGTTTGAATAGTTGGGTTTGAAATCCCAGATGTTGAGGAAATTTGGCTAGAACTATTTATCATGATGCATTCATTTTATAGTTGATGCCAAAAAAGGGTAGTAAACGGGACATAAAATTGATGTTATTTACATCTAAATTGTTTTATCCCATATTTACGCAATATTCAGAACGGCTTTATAGGCTTAAGCGCGATTATCAACTATATTATGTGTGCGTTACCCAAGCTTAGATCGATGAAATCAAAGGCTGTTGTGCCTATCAGGTGAAATCAATGCAACCAGAATTGAAAGTCAGAAAAATATTAGGTCGAACTTATCTGAATGAAAATCGGCTTTCGGAGGCACTGGATATTTTCATCAAGATTTTGATGGATTACCCGGAAGATCTCGAAACGCTTCTCATTCTGGGAGGTTTTTATCTGGCAGGTGGAGATGGGAAAACCGCAAAAAGTATTTTTTTGCGTGCACAGCCATTGGATCCGGAAAATAAGACCATCGAACGTCAGATCGCTATGGCCGAAGAAATGCAAAATGACGAGATGGCAGAACCAGTCCCAACTGACCTTAAGGCTGTGACGCGTTTGCTCCAGCGATTAACTGGCGTGACAAAAGTAATCAATGAAAACGATATCACGCGGGCAGCGATCTTGCTTGATAAGATCATTAACAGTGATAGCCCGGCAGATCTGGTATCCAGGCATTTGAATGAGATCGATGATCTTTTATTGGCGTTAATAGAAGTGAATATTCGCCAGGCACGTGCGGATGGTCGAACTCAAGTGGCCGAAGCTTTGTACGGCCTTCAACTCAATATTGACTATCATTTGGTGCTAAAAGAAGAAGATCATTTATCGCAGGATCGCATTGAGAAGGCGGAACAACCCCAATTTCAAGGCGATCTTTTAATGCTCTTGCCAGATCTCGATAGGAAATCGAACCGGATGATGCTTCTAAAATCAACCCTGCAATCCTTTGGCTGTCATGTTACTGAAAAGGATGAGTACGTTCCTGGCCGAGATCCAAAACCAGATGTTGTTATTACAAGCAATCCACATACGAACCCAATACTTGTTGAAAGTTTGGCTGTCTTATCAGTTGCAGGTGTTCCGATCATTCTGGATCTGGACACCGATTTCGAGAATCAGCCAGGTTCTCATGCTGAATACAACACTCTGGGGTTGGGAACACAGGCGCGCGGCAACGCCTATAGCGCTGCGCTGGCTCTTGCAAACATGATCTCGGTCCCTTCTGAGGAGCAAGCTGTCTCACTAAAAACTGTAACTGGTCAAGTTTGTGTCATTCCCGATGGTTGGTCTCGTCAGAATAGGCTTTGGGAGAAAGATTCTGCTCCACGCAGCACGATCAATGTTGGTTGGGTAGATTCAAGTGGCCAGCTCGAAGATCTGATGTTGGTACGTCGTTTCATGATACGGATTGTGCGTGAGTTTCCCAATACGCGCATTGTCATTATTGGAAATCCAAAGGCTTACCGTTTATTCGACGCTTTGCCGGAAAACCGACGCATGTATTTGCCAATGGTTGCTCATGAGGAGTTTCCATATCTTCTCAGTCAGCTTGATATCCTATTGGTTCCTCTACGTAGCACTCCTTATAACAATTCTCTCCCCGATACTATTTTAGTAGAAGCTGGTGCAAGAGGAGTGCCATGGATTGCATCTCCCATTCCTGCATTTCGCAGTTGGATGACCGGAGGCATTCTTCCTGAGTCTCTTGATGAATGGCATCTTAATATGAGGCAATTAGTAATGGATCAGGGGTTTTGCAAAAGACTGGGCAAGGCAGGCAGAAATGCTGCTATTACAAGAGAAATGGATTGTATAGGTAGGTTGTGGTTGGCAACGATTGCTCAGGTAACCAGTAAGAATACCTTTTTGTTGCAGGCGCCAGAAAATGTTAAAGGATCATATGTAAAGCTGGAGTAGTAAAGTGATCATTACCTATATTCATTCAAACAATCCCGAAGATGAACTGCGTGTACGGTTAAGATGCCGCAATTTTGCTGACGCCATAAACCGTATCGGCTGGCATAGCGCGAATTTGTTGGATTTGGATTCTTTCATTCAAAACACGCCGGATGCTCAGAAGATCTGTGCTGCATCAGACCTTCTTGTTATCCATCGTTATTTATATGGGCCGGTCCTCCAGAGTTTGGAGTATTGGAAAGCACGCGACAAAAAAGTAATTGTTGATTTTGATCAAGCGATTAATTATTTGACTCCGGATATTTCCGGCCATTCATTTTGGCTGGAGGGGGAACCTTTTGCGAATTGCGAATCTGTAGACAAGGATTATGGAAATGCAATTGAGTCAACTCCTTTGGAACAATTCAAGTGGGGCCTTGGTCTCATTGACGCTGCGATCGTGTCATCCACACGACTCATGGTGGATTGGTCGGAGTTTGCGCACGTTCATGAGATCCCAGATTATCTTAATACGGATCAGTATCCAGGATTTAAGCAAATCCATGAAAACGAAATTTGGATCGGATTGGGCAATGGTACGAGAATTGACAGTATTAAAAATAGCGGCTTACATAAGGCGCTGGAAAATGTTTGTCGAGAACGCCCACAGGTAAAACTGATCCTGCGCGATATGGGAGAGTATGGGCATAACTTGCCGGATGTTCGCTTTTCACAACTGGTGAGTTATCTGCCGAACTCATTTGAAGAATGGTCGGATATTCTCCTTAAACTGGATATTGGTATCCTGCCGATCTGTGGAGATTATGATCTTCGATTGGGGCGCATCAACCTGCTTGAATTTATGATATCGAAAATCCCATGGCTTGCCAGTAATCAACTATCTTTCCCCGAACTTTCGCGTTATGGCAGATTGGTTCAAAATTCATCAGATGCGTGGGAAACTGCTATCTTGAAAGCTGTGGATAACGTCGAAGTGCTTCGAAAAAAAGCCTCCGGAGAACCATTTTTGTTTGCGCTAAGCCAGGACGTCAATGAAAATATTGACAAGGTGCTTAAGCTATTCACGTATATTCTTAATCAGGGATAGCGGGCAGGTGCAGGATGACTAGTCCAAATCCAAAACTGAACGCTGAAGGCTGGGAGGTTACCCCTCCTGTTTCCGATAAAGTAAAACTTCCTGCAATGATCGAGATCCCTGCAGGTGAATTCTTAATGGGTACGAGCGATGAGAATATCAAATTGTTGCAATTAAGAGAATCGGATTGGGCATATGAGTGGTCCGATAATGAATTGTTTATTGCAGAACAACCCCAGCATAGTATCTTTCTGTCAGCCTTTGAAATTGCCAAATATCCGGTAACCAATGCTGATTATCATCGCTTCATCTGGGATGTGGGGCATCGTCTCCCGCGCGATTGGACCGGCTTTACCTTTCGCGAGGATACAGAAAGTCATCCTGTCGTGGGCGTATCCAAAATCGATGCCGAAGCGTACATTGATTGGTTGAAACAAAAGACTGGAATGAAATTCAAACTCCCCACTGAAGCGGAATGGGAGCGGGCTGCACGTGGGAACGATGCCCGGATCTATCCATGGGGGAATACGTTTGATCCATGGCGATGTAATACAGCAGAAAGCGTCAAAAAGGGAACAACGCCGGTTGGCTTTTATTCTCCAGGAGGGGATAGCACCTGTGAAGCAGCAGACATGGTGGGAAATGTCTGGGAGTGGACGCAATCATTATTTGTGCCTTATCCTTATATCCCAAATTCCAGCAAAGAGGATATTAAAGCCCGGGGACGGTATGTTGTGAGAGGAGGGGCCTGGTATTACACCCGTAAACTGGCTCGTTGTACTGCGCGTGAAGGGATATTAGCCGACCACCTTTCCCCATCGATAGGATTTCGTCTGGCTCGTTCTCTTAGTTGATGTTAGCTACGGAAGATTAATAGTCGTCAGGATCGATATCAGGCAGAATAATAATAAATTTTGTGCCTTTGCCTGGTGTGGATTCAAGTTCAATATCTCCGTGATGTTCTTTAATAGCCTGAAGGCTTACTGATAGACCCAAGCCAGTCCCCTTACCCGCTTCCTTGGTGGTGAAAAAAGGTTCAAAAATATGTTCCCGATGTTCAGGCAGTATGCCTTTGCCGTTGTCTGAAAAAATGACCTTGAATTCCTTATTTTCATAACGCGTTGAAATGGAGATCTTGCCTCGCTTGGACTCAATAGCTCCCAACCCATTATTGAGTAAGTTAATCCAAACCCCCTTTAATTGATTTTTATTGGCGAAGATGTTTGGCATATTCTTCGCTAAATTAAGTTTGACTGATATGGCCCGCTTATTTATTTCATATCTTAACAGAGAAACGGCATCCAGAATGGTTTCATTTAATGAGATTTCATCGAATTCATAATGCTTTTCTCTGCGAGCGCTTTCCAGAAGGTTACTTACGATTTTTGACGCACGGTCTCCAGCTGTTTCTATCAATTTGAGCGAATCAATAATATCTTCATCTGCCTGGGATAAATCCCGTATTAACAACTGGGCGTTGGCAATAATTGCTGCCAATGGATTGTTGATCTCATGAGCAACATTTGCAGCAAGCTGCCCAATCGAGGCCATTTTTTCTGACTGGATCAAATTTGCTTCTAAAACCCATTTTTCCGTAACATCTTCCTCAAAGATAATGACTCGATCAATGACATTATCTTCTTCCCGGATGGGAACGGTTGTAATTTCCCAGTGAACGAAGGAATCATTCGGCCCTACTTCTCTGGATGTGCGAACGGAAGGGATCCCGTTAAAGGATTCCATAATACGACATTGAGCACATGGAGCGGAGTTGCTTCGCAACTTTTCATAGCATTTTTCTCCAACCAGATCCTGGGGTTGCCTGCCAATCCTCTCGCTGCGATGACTATTTATAGCGATAATGTTATAAGAACGGTCAATAATAAACACACTTGAAGGAATATTGTCGAAAAAAGTTCGAAGTGTATTACGGGAATTCAAGATCTGCCAATGCGTCGCTTCCAAATCTGCCTGGCTAACAATTAATTGCCTGTGATGCTCCGCTGTTTGTATTACATTTGCTAATCCCTTAATGAGAAACTGCAAAAATCTACGATTAAAGTCGACTACAGGATTAATAATTATGATGGCGCCCAAGTTTTTTTTACTGCTAATCAGGGGAGCAAAGATAATGTTTCGAACAGGAGGGTTTATTTCGGCATAAATAACCGGGTCAAATTCGGTATCAGATTCCGAAGCATAAGCAATGAAAGTAATATCTTTAGTGATTGAACAGCAGAGAACGCTGTCTTTGATAAGAAAAGCAGTTTCGGATTTCCAGTTTATACTATCACCGAGCAATTTCTTGTTTGCCCATCCAGGGTTTTCATGGTCGAATAGAACCAGAATCACATCACTGGCTTTAACGTAATCTCGAAGATTGTTAAAGGTCTTTACGGGTATTGTGTATTGATCGCCATGTCCACTTTGCTCCTCGAGCAAGGTTTCAAGGATACTGAATTCAGTTGAGAGATCGCTATTATTCAAAACTTCTTGCATGAAGATACTCCACAAGTGGCAGTAAAAAAATGTTGGCCTCCAATTCCAGAGAATTGACAGCTCAATCCTGACAACTTGCTAGTCGATGGATTCTTGTAAAATTAGGGAGCTAAATGAATGACCAAAACTTGGGCTCATTTTGCCTTAATTTTTCGTGGTTTACGAGTTGCTTCCTTTGGTTCATCCATTTGGATAGTATACCCATATCCTTTAATGGTTTTGATAAACATGGGGTTTTGCGGGTCTGCCTCAATGGCTTCGCGCAAATTCTTAATATGAACACGAACCAAGTCTGCACTGCCCGCTGTATCTGGATAATCCCATACCTCTTCGAGCAGCAGCGACGGTGAGAAGATCTTGTTTGGGTGCGACATTAAATGATAAAGCAAGGCATACTGGACTGGTGTGACGCGAAAGTCTCCCTTTACAGGACTGGAAAAAATAAAAGTACGCGTATTCAAAGTATATTCGCCAATATGTACGATATGATTTTCACCCAATTGATTTATGGGAATAGTTTTTTGTTCGCTGCTTGCAAGAATTGCTGTTTCAGAGGCTGAGGCCGGCTTATTCTCGTTTTTGGTTCGACGTAAAATCGCAATTACCCTCAGAAGCAACTCATCTACATTAAAAGGTTTTCGTAAATAATCGTCTGCACCCAAACTCAATCCGATAATAGCGTCCTCAGGTTTAATTTTGGCTGTTAAAAACAAAATAGGGACTTCTTTTAAAATTGGGTCTTCCCTCATTTCCTTGCAGACGGTGAAACCGTCCATACCGGGCATGATGACATCCAAGATCACCAGATCAGGAACTTTGCGGTGAGCAGCCCGCAATCCGGCTACTCCACTATTTGCTATGTTTACGTGGAATTCTTTTCCGCGTAGGCATCGCTCGATCGTTCTCGCTACAATATCATCATCTTCAATAATTAATATATTCGATGTGCGCATCATTGTTCTCCTTGAAAATGAGCTTTCAGTGCAAGTTAAACACTTGTTTACTGATTGGCTGTCAACACTAAATTAACAATCCTGGGTTACGTTTTAATCCTCTTTGGTAAACCAGGATCATATTTTAAAATTACTCTCGTCCGCATCGGTTCGGTTACTCTTTGCGAATAAGCCGCGAAGAAGCTGTCCCGATGGTCCTATCACTATCCGAACCTTTGGACAGCCATTGTGTATGCCCTGGATTTGATTGTCAATGGAATGAGTTTGAATTTAGCTGAATGAGCCGGTAGAACAGAGTCTTTTCACTGTCTTTTTCATATCCACCTTAGATAAGGAAGCGCAAACCTGGCAGGAGTAGGATAATAACGAGGTTGTTAAGGGACCGCGGCAATTTAAAACCGCTCACGCAAATAAAGAACCCAAAACTCTCTGCCTCCATTATTCAACTGTATAGTCTACTGAAATACCAACAATATAGATATTTTATACCTATCTATTCCTATTTATCAAGGTTTTTATGAAACTGTAATGTGGTTGTAGACCTGAGAAAACCATTACTGGAAAGGGTTTTGCTTACAAATCCAGCCGTTATCTGAATTTCAGTGAGCAATATTGCTGATCAATTTCTTCAGCGTATTTTCAGTCTCCTCTGATCGGGGTTAACTTTTCGGTCGCGATTTGGAATTATTTTGTGGCAAAATGGGCGTGGACGCAAAGTTACATAAGTAACGCCGTTCTGAGAGAAGCGACACTTACACCTGCACGCAAGTACAGGTGAGAATCCCTTATGCGCAGGAACTCTTCGCATTACCCAAGAAATCAATTTTGCAGGAGGCACAAATGAAACTCGGATTCTATACGGCTGCATTACCTGGCAATACGCTTGAACAGGCTGCCCAATGGGGCGCAGAAAGCGGCTTTCAGGCGATTGAAATTGCCTGTTGGCCATTCGAAAAAGCCGCCCGACGTTACGCGGGTGTGAATCATATTGACGTTGCCACGTTGGACAAGTCTAAGGCGAGGGAAATTCGCAAGATGCTGGATGGCTACAACTTGCCAATCTCCTCTCTCGGATATTATCCGAATCCTCTCCATCCCGACGCTGATCATCGCGAAAGGGTCATTGCCCATCTGAAGAAGGTGATCGAAGCAGCAGAAATACTGGAGGTACCTGTGGTAGGAACCTTCATCGGCAAGGATAAAAATAAAACAGTGCCCCAGAATTTGGAAGACTATGCAAAGATCTGGCCTCCGATTGTGAAGTTCGCGAGGGAACACGGCGTGAAGGTTGGCATCGAGAACTGCCCAATGCTCTTCTCTTACGATGAATGGCCTGGAGGCGATAACCTCGCCAGTACACCAGCCATCTGGCGTAAGATGTGGGAGATCATCCCCGATGACAACTTTGGATTAATTCTTGATCCGTCACACCTCATCCTGCAAATGATCGATTATGAACGTGTGATTCGTGAATTTGCCAGCAAACTCTTCCAAGTTCATGCAAAGGATTTGCACATTGACCGCGAAGGCTTATACAACAATGGTGTACTATCCCAGGGAATGGGCTGGCAGGTTCCGAGGATCCCTGGCCTCGGCGATGTAGACTGGCAAAAGTTCTTCGCGGCGCTCACCGCTGCTCGCTATGATTACGTTGTGAGCATCGAACACGAAGATCGCGTCTTCGAAGGCGATGAGGAATTGGTCAAGCGAGGCTTCTATCTTTCGCGTGATATTCTTAAGCCGTTTATACATTAAATACATACAAATGTTTTTCTTTCTATCTCACCCTTTCCTCATGTCCATGAGGAAAGGGTGAGATTTTTTCAATTTAGAGAAAATAGATCAGTCGTGATTTCAGTGGTACCGACCTCAGCTCTGGCAGGTGATAAAAGCTTTATCAATCCATAAATTCAAGAAATTCAAGATTTTCCCTTACGTTCCTTCGCTTTATGAGAAAAATTTCAAAGCAGCCTAATATCATTTTGGAGGATGCCTCGTTTAACTTAAAACAGGTTGCGAGCGATCGCCTTCGCAGTATTTTCGAAAGAGAGACAAATCTTATGGGTTCCTCAAATGATAAAAAGAAGAAACAAAAATCGACCAAACTGCCGGAACAAAAGCTAGGCGACACGCCTGTTCCACCCTGGGAAATGCCCACGCCTGAAGAAAAGGCGCAAGCCAAACCCATCAGACGAGCGTTAAAGGAAGCAGTAGCAAAAGTCAACTCTCCAGAAAAAGCAGAGGCAGTAATTGATAAGCTGCAAACAAAGGCGGCCGGCCAGACCGTGAAAGAAGTTGAACAGACTCAACCATCGCCGGCAACTCCGGCCTCAGCTGCTCATCAAGTGGAAAAAGCGGCTCAGACCGCACCCGAAAGCAAAAAAACGGAAAAAGTACTGGATGCAACTGCTCATGTGCTGGCCACACCGGATAAGCGTCAGCGCGAGGTGGTATCAGAGGCGGTACAGGAGGTTCTCAACCCTGAACAACAGGGTGCTGTTCCAACTGTGGAGAACGCTCAGCAACGTGAATATCTGCGTGAAGCGGTTCTTAAGCGACTCAAACCAATGGATGCTTTGGATGCCAACCTATTCCTCCTTGTCAATCATCTGCCTCATACGCGCCTTTTGAATACCCTATTCTATGGACTTACTTTTATCTATCAGGGAGGCGCAGCCTGGTATGTTACGATGGGAATCGCCGCTTTGCGCAAACGGCGAATCACTCGTGGTGTAATGAGGGAAATAGCCCTGCCTTTGCTAATCTCAAGTGCTTTGGTGGAGCTTCCGATCAAAACTTATTTCAAGCGGAAACGTCCCTTCATTACAATTATTCAAGCGATTGTCATTGGGAGAAAGCCAGGTACCTGGTCATTTCCATCGGGCCACTCCGCGGCTGCATTTGGTGGGGCCTGGCTGCTGAATAATAAATTCTCGAGATTTTGGGGACTACGTTATCTTGCTGCCGGATTGGTTGCATTTTCCCGCATTTACTTGGGGGACCATTATCCTGGGGATGTTGCCTCTGGCTCGTTGCTTGGTCTGTTATTCGCAATGCTCTTTCATAGGCTCTTGCGGCTTGGGTCAAAGAGGTAGTTTTTATACAGTACTGTTTCATTCTACAAACTCCAAACTAAAACTATAAAGGGATGGCTGAAAAGCCATCCCTTTATATCGTGATTTGAATCCAAGAAGGTTATGGCACGCTTATTGAAAACTGTGGCACATTGTAGCCTCTAATCCTAACAAAAGCTGGTTGACCATTGAGATCTGTGGTCGCGTATTTGGCCGTAATGCTCATTGATTCACCAGGGAATAGTGAAATGTAATTATCAGTATAGGTCACCGGCAATACTTCAAGGCCGTTATTGCCAGCAGTGACTTCAGCTCTTGTGAAGAAGGCAATATTGGTCGCGCTCGTATTGTTCAGAGTAATGGTTACAGTTTCCTGTCCGCTGACAATAGTTCTGGAGGCTGAGGCAGTCACACTGCTATTAGATGCCAGGCTGTTCAGCCCAGTCAGGTTGGCATAGTTACGCACGGATGTGCTGTACCAATTACCCGAGTTGCCTAGCGTGTCCGGACTCGTCGAGTACCAATAAAGGTTGTTGCTGACCACCTGGTTCGAGGAGTTCTTGAGCTGCAGTCGAATAAAGTAGGTTGTTGTCAAACCACCAATTGTGGGAATCGTGAGAACCTGTGTCGAAGCGTTGGCTGGGATATTGAGAGATGGGACCTGATTGGTGTATTGCTGTGCAAGCGCTGGAATGGTGTAGACCGTGACAGAGGCGGTCATATTGCTATAAGCCGTCAATGTCGAGTTGACCACCTTCACATTCTTGCCGAAGTAGTCATAAAGAATGTGCACAGGCTCGTCAGCCTTCTTTGTCCCGTAAAAGCCTCCGGCTGGTTTGAAATAATAGTCATACAGGTTCCAATGAACGGATGGCCAGGCATTGTTCTGCATCCAGAAGATCGCAGCGAATGTGCTACTGTATTCATTGGCATTCCAGGCTTCGAAGAAGGCCCGGGTGGACTCGTAGCTCAACAACTCAGACTTGTTGGAGTAATCGGCTGCGCTGGTCGTTGTCCCATAGCGTTTGTTCACTCCATCTGTATACCAGTGGATATTGTCGAATGGATTTTTGCTCCCGGCGTGATAATTGAAAGCTGTTCCCTGGGGCCACGTATCTGCTGGGGAAAGGAATTTCAACTGGCTTTCCAGTGGAGGCGGTGCCTCGAAACCTTCCTCGGCGGTGGAACCAAAAGCGCTGCCAGATTGGCTGGTATCCCACCACAGAACCGGCGGCTCCCACACATAGGGACCATCCATCTTGAATCCGGCGTTGGCATTCGAATAGCTGGCAACGTTTTCAAGAGTGGGGTTTTGCCAATGCAGACTCGTCGCAATCGCCTGATATTGGGTAAGATGAGCAGCCAGAGGTGGAGCATCACTTCCGAATGCAAAGACAAAGGGACTGGCATGCGCGCGCAGGTTGCGCATCTGACTGTTGAGCGAGGCATAGGCGACATTCGTCTCCTCTGTGCTCCAGGCGTTATCGCTTTGCCAGCGGCTGCAGCATACAAAGCCAGGCATGAGCAGGATCCCGGCTTTGTCAGCCATGTCATACAGTTCCTCGTTCCCGATCGTACCCTCAAACCGGATGGCAGTCAGGCCCATATCCTTGACATAGTCAATGTGCGCCTGATTGGTTTTGGTGTCCCAGCGCATGAGCAGATCCCACATGTAACCGCCACCGCGGATCATAATGTTCTGACCATTGATCTTGTAGCCTGCAAACGAAGTCCCGTTGACAGTCGTACGGTAATCCGTGAATTGGCGTACGCCGAAGTTGATGGATTTGCTGTCCCAGGTTTGCGCATTAGCTGTAAATGAAATGCTCAGGTTGTAAAGTTCTGGAGACCCAAACTGATAAGGCCACCAGAGCGCCGGACTAGTAACATGCAATTGTGAAAATGTCGTTGGATTGAAGGCGATCTCGCGTCGCTCATTTGGATTCAGCACGACGTTTTGACTGAAGCTGATCGTCGGGTACCCTGTTTTTGTGATTGTGCCCGTGACCGTTCCACCGATCGTTGTATTCGTACCATTGACCGCGTCGACGTAAACAGTCAGGTCGGCAGAATTGGTTGCCGGCAACGGTAGGACCGTCTTCACATATGGATCGCGCAAGGCAACCGCACCGGTCGTGTCGAGGAAGACTTTCCCCCAGAGGCCGGCGTTCATGTCCGGTGCTTCGGGGTTCCAGTCCACGTAACAGAAGGACAGATCGTTACAGCCATGGGCGGGCGGAGTCACCAGGAGTGCCACTGCATTGGCCGCACCTGGATGGATCAGGCTGGTCACATTGTACTCATGCACTACCATTGTGCCGACGGCATTCGTGTCGATCTGTACTCCGTTCAGCCAGATCTGGGCACGGTGAGAAATCCCCTTGAAGCGCAGCCAGTATTGTTGCCCAGCGCCACTAGCTGGGGCGTTGAAAGCTCCTCGATACCACCAATTTTGTGTGGTCAGATCGGGGACTGATTTTAGGTTCGTTCCAAAGTAAATATTCTGATAAACATTATTTGCTACCAATCCTGCCAACACTGTAGACGGTACAGTAATTGGATACCAGCTTGAAACGTTGTAACCCGGTTGTGAAATAGTTGCGCCATTATCGCTTACATTATTGGCCGAGATGAGTGACCAGCCCTGTGTTAACTCGGTGGAACTCACCGTCGGTGCTGCAGTTGAGGTAGGCGAAGGTGTGAGAGTTGGTCCGGAAGGCGTGTTGGATGGCGTCGGTGTCTTGGTCTTTGGAGCCATCGGACTGCTCGCGCTGGCAGAGCCTCCCAGGATGCTCAGCATAAACGCGAGCACCAGCACAGCCGTCAGGATCATAAACAGACCTTTTTGCTTTCTCATAGGATTCTTCCTTTCTGTCACTATTCTTCGAGCGACAGCCTATACCAAAACAATTCGACAATTGACGTACTTTTACCTGCATGAGATAGATCCCAGGCATCGACTTTGATTCCGCCTCCCTCCTTTTAATTCTTATATCTGGCTGTGTTTTTACTCCTTTCTGATTGTTGCTAGTTTACTGCCAGGGAACCAGCGTATCTCGATAGAAATTTACGCCCATGGCTGTCAGCCGCGGTCCGTGACTACCCAGGCGAACTTTGTACTCGCTCCAGTCTCGCCCGGTCACCGGAGACCAGCCCAGTTCGGCATAGCCAGGCAGACGAGGATAGGCCATGTATTCAATATCTGCCATGGTGACAATCGTCTCGGTCCACAGCGGAGCTTCCACACCTAAGACACTGCTCTCGGAAACGCCGCTCACGATCGTCGCCGGGTCCCACGCGTAGCCGGTCTGCGTGTTGATCAGCCCTGCCCAGGTTTGTCCAAGCCGGGTCTTGCGAGAGTATTTCATATCTAAGTAGGCTTTATTTGCCGGGGACATAAGCACCTGGGCTCCCTTCTGGACGGCGGTCGGAGCAAAACTGTCGGTTGTGTTCCAGTGCTGTGCGACGGAACTGGCAGAAAGACTATTGATCTGAGCAATCTCCTCCCATCCGATCATTTGCTTGCCATGCGCCTGAACGATCGTCTGGACCTGTGAGACAAAGCTGACGTAGTCTGCTGTCGTCGTGGAAGAAGCTTCATCGCCGCCGACATGTATGTACCCCCCGGGCGTCAGCGCAGCCAGTTCGCGGATCACATCGTCCACAAAGGTATAGGTGATCGGCTTGCTGATACACAATGAACTGAACCCAACGTTTGTCCCTGTGTAGCGGGCTGGTGCCACTCCATTGCAGTTGAGTTCCGCATAGGAAGCGAGCGCCGCGTTGGTGTGCCCCGGCATATCGATCTCAGGGACGAGGGTGATATAGCGACTCTGGGCATACGCGACAATGTCTGAATATTGGGCCTGGGTGTAATAGCA
>Ga0065704_10001101_pt1 | contig 18140 bp, 17 predicted proteins | sample SwiRhicommuniRL2_FD_59091 | JGI IMG/M metagenome (GOLD analysis project Ga0065704, IMG submission 59091) | Switchgrass rhizosphere bacterial communities from Rose Lake, Michigan, USA - RL2 v2 (version 2) | ecosystem: Host-associated > Plants > Roots > Rhizosphere > Soil | place: East Lansing, MI
GGCTGCCGGGCAGGGCAAGCTGCGCTGCTGCCGCAACGGCGGTGGGCTTTGCCGGCACCGGCGCCACCCCTGCCCCTGCAATCGCGGCACCTGACGCGCAACCGCCATCTTCCAGTTCCGGGCCAACCATCACGTCGGCTGCGTGATCAAGCTCTTCGTCGGCCGAATTGGCGAGCGAGATCGCCACCAGCTTGAGTTCGTGGCAGCCATAGGTGCTGTGCATCCCATAGTGATTGGCCATGCGCACGCTGGCATGATCGAGAGCATCCATCGCCGCCAGCGGGCCGACGCGCCCAGAGATGTCGTCAAGGATCAGATGGTTCGCGGTCCCCAGGTAATCCCTGTGCCGCAACAGGAAGCGATCGTAATCGGCGCGGTAATCGTCTGCGCCGGTCCGGCACTGCAATGATCCTACCATCAGCATCACGTCGAGCTGGCGCAGCTGCGCTGCCGCCACGGTGCGTTCGGTCCAGCAGGCACCGGCATGGGCCGGTGCTGCAAAAGCTGTTATCTGGGCGGCTAGCGCAAGTGCGGCGCAGCAACCCTTTGCGAGATCCCTCATGGTCCGCACTCCTTCATCGGTGTGCGCACCCCATTTGCCGGCGCCATCAATGGCAGGCAGTCTTTACCTGCGCTTCAACAGGCGCGGTAAAGCGAAATTCACCACGTCCCGGCGTCCCCGGTGGTTGTGTGGCGATTCCCCAAGCCTATATCCCGCCACGAACGCCACGCCGTGGTGGCGTGCAACAACGAAAGGAATTTGGGGATGACGATCACCGTTGGCGAAACCCTGCCCGATGTGAAGCTGGTCAAGGCAACCAAGGACGGCCCCGAAGCGGTTCAATCGGCCGACTATTTCAAGGGCAAGCGCGTGGCGCTGTTCTCCGTGCCGGGCGCCTTCACCCCCACCTGTTCGGCTCGCCACCTGCCGGGCTTTGTCGACAAGGCCGCCGACCTCAAGGCCAAGGGCATCGACGAAATCGCCTGCACCGCCGTGAACGATGCCTTCGTGATGAAGGCCTGGGGCGAAGCGAACGGTTCATCGGATGTCACCATGCTGGCCGACGGCAACGGCGATCTGGTCAAGGCACTGGGCCTGACGATGGACGGCACCGGTTTCGGCATGGGCGTGCGCGGCCAGCGTTTTGCCGCCGTGGTCAACGATGGCGTTGTCGAGCAACTCCACGTCGAAGCACCGGGCGATTTCAAGGTCAGCTCGGCCGAATACGTTCTTGAGCACCTTTGACCTGAACGGGAGCGCCGGCCCTGCCCTGGGCAATGGCCGGCGCTTTGCCCAATCAATAGCCCATCAGGCTCATCACTTCCTTGCGGCTGCGCGAATCCTGCAGGAAGCAGCCCAGCAACCGGCTCGTCACCATTCCAACGCCAGGGGTGCGCACGCCGCGCCCGGTCATGCAGCCGTGCTGCGCTTCGATGACCACGGCAACGCCCTGCGGATGCAGGTTGTCCCAGATGCACTGGGCCACTTCGGCCGTCAGCCGCTCTTGAATCTGTAGCCGTTGCGCATAGCCGTGCAGCACCCGCGCCAGCTTGGAAATGCCAACAACGCGGTTCTGCGGCAGATAGGCAATCGCTGCCTTGCCGGTGATCGGCGCCATGTGGTGTTCGCAGTGCGACTGGAAAGGAATATCCTTGAGCACGACGATCTCGTCATAGCCGCCCACTTCGGAGAACGTGCGCGTCAAGTGCACCGACGGATCTTCGGCATAGCCTTGGCAATATTCTCGCCACGCACGGGCAACGCGCTTGGGCGTATCGATCAGCCCTTCGCGCGTGGGATCGTCGCCCGCCCATTCGATCAGCGTTCTGATCGCCTGCTGCACATGGGGCGGGACGGGCGCCTTGCCGCGCGCCACATCTTCATCGTCGCCATGATCGTGGCTGTCATTCGGCAAGTCAGTCATATTCGCCAACCCTCAATGTTTTTCCGGCCGGCCATGCCTGGCACGGAACCGTGCCAGCTTTCGGCCCAGGCCGCCGCGCCACAAGCGTCCACGTCGATAGAAGGCCAGCATTTCCTCGGGCCGTTCCGGATCGAGCGCTTCGGAATCGGCCAATGCCTGTTCGGCATCGGTCAAGTCACGGGGCACAAAAGGCCGCAGGTGGCGTCCACCGCCTTTGGCCGACTCAGCGGCAAGCGCGGCCATTCCACCAGCTTGCGCCAAGGCAGCCGCTACCTGTTCTGCCGCCAGTCCGCAATGCTCTGCCAGCAGCGAATGCCGCAAGGACGTGATGGCTGGCGTGGCATGGGCGTTGCCCGGCCGGGCAGCATCGATGAAGACATCGCATTCGCTGTCCAGCCCCATCGACCGGTTGTTCATGTTGGCCGAACCGATGCGCAGCACGATATCGTCAACGATCATCAGCTTGGCATGGACGTAGATCGCCGTGCCCCCCTTGGTGAACGGATGCCAGATCGAAAATCGATCTTGTGGGTCGTGGCTTTTGACCGCCTCGAACAGGCGCACCCGCGCAAGATCCATCGCGGTCTGTTCCAACCACCCGTCAGACGCCTGCGGCATGACCACGACGACCTCGGGCGGATCGGGTTGGGACAGGCGCTCGGCCAATGCCTCTGCCACGCGCCGCGACGCGAAATACTGGTTTTCGGCGTAGATGAACTGCCGCGCCGCCGCGATCTGGCGGCAGAACAGGGCCTCGATCTCGCGCACTTCGGCAATGTCGGCATAAGGCGAGCGCGTGCGCGCTATGCCGACTTCCACATCGGTGAAATGCGCGACGATGCCGTTGGGCCAGGCAGTTTCGGCCTGGGGGCGGCAAGGCTCCAGACGGCGGCCCCCGGCCTGGTGCCAGCGCGTACGGCCAAATTCACCAAGCGCGCCCGCCACCGGCCCTTCGAGCAGCATCGTGCAATCATGCCAGGGGCCATAGGGCTGCCCGCCGGGACGGCGCCGGCGCGGATCGTTGTCGAGATGCGCGCGCGTGTCCCAACGGTCGCCCGCCATGTCGATGCCACCGCACACGGCAAAGCGATCGTCGATCACGGCGATCTTCTGGTGATGGCTGCATCCCAGGGGATGCGCGGAATCGAGCTTGTAGCCGATGCGCGGATGGCGCCACCAGCGGATCAGGTCGAGCACCATCGATCCACGCAGCAGGGCCTTGATCGCGCCGAAGTTCCACTTCAGCACCAAAACTTCCAGGCCCTTGCGGCGGTTGACCAACCATACCACGAAAGCGCCGAGCCGTGCGGGCGCCACGCGCTTGCGCGGCAGGTTCCACCATCGGCGGCCATCGCCGATCAGAATGCGCGTATCAAAATCCCAACCGATCAGGTGGATGCGCTGGCGGGCTGCCAGCATCGCATCGCGCATCAACGCGAAGTAGTCTGCCGCATCGACCACCGCATGCGCGCGCGAAGCACGGGCATAGCGCCACACGCCGCGCTCCACGCTGTCCCGTGTCAGAGGATCTGTCGGTGCAGGTTCCTGCGGCTTGCCGTTAATGGGATCGGTCGCCCCCTCTGATCCATTCATATCGCCGCAAACGCAGCGCGGGCACAGAGGTTCCGACGCGTGAAAACAACGGCAAGAGCAGCTTGCTGCCCTGCACCAACCTATTGGTTAGTGGCCGCTTCCTGGCGCGGAATGACCAGTTCGTCGGGATGGGCCACGTTCAGATCGGCGCGCAGCAATTCGCCCACAAGATCGGGATCGGCGTGGCGCGGATCGAGCAGGTTGACGCGGTTCTGCAACCGCTCGCGTTCGGCGCTAAGCTGCACCACTTCCTGCTGCCGCACTTCCAGCGTGTGGGCATTTTCGCTCCACGCCAGAAGTCCGCTCGGCCCCGCGACGGCCCAGGCGCCCATCATCAACAACGCCACCAGAGCCAGCGACTCGGTTATGCTGTTGCGGGGGAGTTTGAGGTTGGGGCGACGCCGCTTCATGGCCACTATGAGAATCATATTTGCACCGCCATTGCAAGCATGTTGCGCCGGAACAATCGCTGAAAAGCGCGCCCTTCGGTCACTACGCACGGGCCGCAGGATGGGTAGCCCGTTAACCAGTGCAAGGGCCTGCCAGACCGCACTTCACCTCCAACTGCGTACCAATCCACTGAAAATTTTCGCGAGGCGTTAACCGGTCCGCAGCACTTGCCGGGGCATGTTCCCTCGGGGCGTGGTGCGTGGGCGCACTGCGAAAATGGGAAAGGCTCAGGTTTCGATCATGCGTTTGCGCTGGCTGCTTCAACGCCTGGAAAACCATCGGCGCACGAACCGGATGCGCCGCATGGAACGTGCTTCGCGTGGATTCCTGGGCCGGCTTGCCGCCGATCGGGCCGGCAATGCCTTGGCCATCGTAACGCTGACCGCCTTCATGGTGATCACGCTGGCGGGCCTGGGCATGGACATGTCGCGCGCCTATCTCACCAAGACCAGCCTGCAAAATGCGTGCGATGCCGGCGTGCTGGCCGGGCGCAAGGCCATGGCCGCCACCGGCACATATGGCACGAACGAGCAGGCCCGCGCCAACAAGATGTTCAATTTCAACATCAATGAAAACGCAACGGACAGCACGACCGCCGTTTTCACCAGCAGCGCCGACACCAGTGGCCACGTCAGTGCCACGGCCAGCACGACAATGCCCACCACGCTGATGAAGCTGATGGGCTATACCAGCCTGCCGCTCACCGTGCAGTGCAGCGCCGAATTGCAGATGGCCAATGCCGACGTGATGTTCGTGCTCGATACGACGGGGTCGATGGCCTGCACGCCGTCCGGAGGCAACTGCGTCAGCGGTTCGGATTCCAAGATCGCTGGCCTGCAAAATGCAATCCGTTCGTTTTACACGACGGTTGCCGGCGCTGTGACAGACAAGGCGAACACCCGCATTCGCTTCGGTTTCGTGCCCTATTCGATGACGGTGAATGTCAAGAACCTGCTGACATCCGGCGCCATGCCCACCAATTATTTTGTCGACAGTTCACCTTATATCACCAAGCTCGTTCAATTCAGCACGACGCCCACCTATGTCGCTTCGAACGGCACCCCGTTGGCTTCCACCGAAACCTACGGTTCGACCATCACGCAGGCAAATTGCACGAACTACGGCAACAACACATTCCCGAGCGGCTCGGGGGGCACACCGGTCACGAGCGGCACCGCACCCGCCAACGTCACGACCACAACCTATTCCTACAAATCGTGGACCAAGGTATCCGGTAGCGGCAGCTCGGCGTTGGGCAATTGTGTCCGCAACAAGTCGGTTACGGTCACTACCTACCCGGCCCGTTATCTGGCCACCGGCGCCTACCGCTATACGCGAAGCGTGGTCAACGTCTCGGCGTTCAAGGGTTTCACGGCCACCGCGCTGGCAACGCGCATCACCGCCTACAACGGCAACAATCCCACCACCGCGTCTTATGTCTCCGTGCAGCCCAATGCGGCCAATCCCTATTTCAACATACGCGACCTTGCGACCGGCACCATTGCTACCGGGCTCGTAGGCAACGTCGGCACCACCAACTACACGTGGGGCGGCTGCCTGGAAGAACGCAACTCGGTCAACCAGTCGTCGATGTCTCCCATTCCCGCCGGTGCGTACGACATGGATGTAACCAACGCGCCCGACATCACCAATGATGCAACACGCTGGAAACCTTACCTCAACAGCAGCCTCGAGTTCTATCTCAACAATTATTCGATGCCGCTCGACACCAGTTCAAGCATGTCGACCCTCTCGGGCGCCTGCCCTACGCCGATGCTGCAGTTCACGAATGTCGACACCAACAACCCGAGTGTGGTGCCCGGCTGGCTTGACACCTACGTGAACAGCCTTGTCGCCAATGGCAGCACCTATCACGATATCGGCATGCTGTGGGGCACGCGGCTGGGCAATCCCAACGGCATGTTTGCCAGCAACGTCAACGCGGGCAACCTGCCCTCGGTGAGCCGGCATATCATCTTTATGACCGACGGGATCATGGACACGGCGCTCAACAACTATTCTGCCTGGGGCGTAACGCAATATGACGGGCGCGATGCCCCGACCAACGCTGCCAAATCGACGCTCGATTCCAACCACAACAATCGCTTTCTGGCGGCCTGCACCATGGCCAAGAACATGGGCTACACCATCTGGGTCATCGGCTTCGGCACGAGTTTGACCACCCCCATGCAAAGCTGCGCCACGGCCGGTCGCGCCTATTCTGCTTCGGACACGACCCAGCTTACCAATACGTTCCAGTACATCGCCGGCCAGGTGGCCGACTTGCGGCTGAACAAGTGATGCGCCGGCCCATGCACAATCTGGCCCGCCGGCTGCGGCGCGATGCCAAGGGGGTTACGGCGCTGGAGTTTGCCTTGACGGCGCCGCTGCTGCTGCTGATCATGGCGGTGCTGATCGAACTGGGCATGGCGTATTATGTGCAAGCCGTGCTGATCGGCACGATCAACGCGGCCGGCCGCGCCTCGTCGTTGCAGTCGGCGCAGACCACTTCGGCCACTATCGACAGCCAGGTCACCACGCGCATGAAGCATGTGGTTCCCTGGGCCAATGTCACGTTCTCCCGCCAGAACTACACCGATTTCAGCAACGTGGGCCAGCCCGAGGATTTCACCGATTCCAACCGCAATGGGCGCTACGATCTGGGCGAATGCTTCAACGATGCCAATGGCAATGGGGTGTGGGATGCCGACATGGGCAAGACCGGCCTGGGCGGCGCCAACGATGTCGTGCTCTACACCGTCAGGGTCAGGTATGCGCCGATCTTCGGCTTTTCCACCATGCTCGGCCTGCCTTCGACCATGAATGCCAGTGCCAGCACGATCATGCGCAACCAGCCCTTCGCCACGCAAACCACCCGCACGGTGACACAGATATGCTGAAGCGCCCTTCCCTTGCCAGGCTCCTGCGCCGGCTTCGCCGCGATACCAGCGCGGTCACCGTGGTGGAGCTGGGCGTCAGCCTGCCGTTCCTGATGATCATGTCGCTGGGCGCGATGGAGATGGTGAACCTTGCCATTCTCCATGTGCGGCTCAACCAGTTGGCGATTTCGGTGGCCGACAACGCCTCGCGCGCCAAGCAATCGGTAGTGGGCGGCGCGCCGCTGTTCCGCGAATACGACGTGAACCAGGTGTTCACGGGCGCTGCACTGACCGTGTCCGATCTGAACTTTCCCACCAACGGACGGGTGATCCTCTCCAGCCTGGAAACCAACACCCAGGGCGGGCAATGGATTCACTGGCAACGCTGTTGGGGCAACACGACCTATGTTTCGCGCTATGGCGCCCAGGGCACGGGAGCCACGGGCACAAGCTTTGCCGGGATGGGCCAACCCGGACACGTGATCACGGTGGAAAGCCCGTATGGCATGATGTTCGTCGAAGTGGCCTACCGCTACCAACCGATGTTCTTCAGCGCGATCTTCCACCCGCAGGTAATCCGCAAGGAAGCCTCGATGTACGTGCGCGACGACCGGGACTACACTGGTGGCACACCAAATGGCCCCGGAGTCGCCAATCCCGCACCCGCTGCGCCCCAGGCGTTTTGCTGATCGAGCGAGAACGCCCCTAAGCCATTGCTGATCAAAGACTGTGCCGCCAAAGCGCTTGCATGACGATTTCCATCACCCGCGTCCCCGCCCCGACGCCCGACGATTACGAAACCATCGGCGCGCCCTTGCGTGCTTTCAACCATCGGGTGGGTGGCGATCCGCGCCGCGTTCCGGTGGCCTTGCTTCTCAACGGGCCCGACGGCAGCGCGTCGGGCGGGCTGTGGGGCAAGATCACCTATGACTGGCTCTTTGTGGAAATGCTGGCCGTGCCGGAAAACCTGCGCGGCCAGGGGCATGGAGAGGCGTTGATGGCGCAGGCCGAAGCGATCGCGCGCGAGCATGGCTGCGTGGGCATCTGGCTCGATACCTATGCTTTCCAGGCGCGCGGGTTCTACGAAAAGCTTGGGTTCACCATCTTTGGCACGTTGGACGATCATCCGCGCGGTCAAAGCCGGTTCTTCCTGCAAAAACGGCTTTGACCGGGAAGAACGGCGCAGCTCCATCATTTATACACATTTCCCTGCCAGCGTGGAGGGGAATGGCGCAACGGAATTGGTAGCCGGCATGTGGAAGCTGATAACCAGCACAAGTCACGCAATGCGCATGATCTACGGCTTCGGCTTTGCGGCGCTATGGGGCTATTTCGCCTATACCTGGAACGCGATGGGCGACGCTGGCCCCGGTCAGGCCACGGTGATCAGCACGGCTGCGATGGCGGTGGCTTCGGCGCTGGGCGGCCTGTTCGCGCTGCGCCGCCTCAAGGCAGGAACCCGCGCCGCGCCCAAGGTTGAGGCACCAAGGCCAGCCACGGTCACGCAGGACGCGCCGGCGCCGTCGGACTTCGACCCGGATGCCATCATTGCGCGCTATCTCAGCGAGCGTGCGGCCAGGCCGCCAGAGAGCCCCGCGTTGCCGGCAGAACCGCCACCGACGCGGCCCGTTTTCGGCCGCAAGCGGACGGATTAGGGCGATAGGCACACGCCGCCTGATCGACGCCAAAATCAGAAATCTGGTGAAGATGGTGCGCCCGACGGGATTCGAACCCATGGCCCCCAGATTAGGAATCTGGTGCTCTATCCTGCTGAGCTACGGGCGCCCGCGCCTCTCTTAGGGGCGGGGCGGCGCCAAGGCAATCCGCGTTTGTGGGGGGATCAGTTGGCCTTGCCTGGCGGCACCACGGGGATCAGCAGCGGGGCCACTGCGATGCCTTCCTCCAGCAATTCGCGCGCTTCATTGGGCGTGGCCTGGCCATGGATCGGCGCTGCGTCCTTTTCGCCATAGTGCATGGCGCGCGCATCGTCGGCAAACGAATCGCCAACCCACGTGGAGGACTTGATCGCCTCTGCCTGGGCCTGGGCAATCGCCCGCAACATCTTGACCGCTTCGGGCGGCAGCTTGGGCTGGGCCTGGGCAGCGGGAGCCGGAGCCGGCACTGCCGGGGCAGCGGCGGCGTCGGTCGTGCTCTTTGTCGGCAAGGCCGGCGCCTGGTTGCCCTTGCGGCCCACGGCCGGCGCCATCACGGCCTTCATCACCTCGCCGCTGCCGCACACCGGGCAGGTAACCAGCCCGCGTTCCTGCTGGCTGGCATAGTCCTGCGAGGAGGAAAACCATCCTTCGAAGCGGTGCTGGCCGCCGGCACATTGCAGATCGAAGACAATCATGATGTGCGCGATATGGGCACAGGCCGCTTGTTGGCAAGACTGGGAAGTTGCCGGCGCACCGCAGCAGTGCGCGCCGGGTCGATTTCGGCAAAGCCCAACCCAGCCTGCGTGCCCATGTCGAGCAGGACGTCGCCCCATGGATCGACCACGAGGCTATGGCCAAAGGTCTGGCGTCCATCGGCATGCTGCCCGGTCTGCGCCGCCGAAATGACGAAGGCACTGGCCTCCACCGCGCGGGTGCGCTGCATCAGATGCCAATGCGCGGCGCCGGTCGGCACTGTAAAGGCAGCGGGTATCGCGATGCAGTCGCACCGCGCCTGGCCCAGCGCTTCGAACAGGGCGGGAAAGCGGATATCGTAACAGATCGTCAGGCCCAGGCGGCCCACGGGCGTTTCCACCGTGACCACATCCTCGCCTGGGCGATAGGCCGCAGATTCGCGCCAGCTTTCGCCGGTGGCAAGGTCCACGTCGAACATGTGCATCTTGTCATACCGCGCAGCGATCTGCCCTTGCGCATCGATCACGAAAGCGCGGTTGGCCCAGCGGCCATCGCCCTCTTGCGGCTTGATCGCCAGCGAACCCAGGTGGACCCACACGCCATGACGCGCAGCAGCGTCCCGTGCAGCAGCGAGCACGGGATTGTCCGCCTCGGCCACGATATGGGGCGTGGCACGCGCGCGGTCCCGGTCGATCAGCCCGGCCATTTCGGGCGTGAAGAGCATGGCCGCCCCTTCCCCCGCCGCGCGTGATGCCGCAGCCGCAATCGTGGTGGCATTGGCCAGCGGGTCGATCCCGCTGGTCATCTGCAGCAGCGCCACCCGCACGGGACTGCTTTCGCTCATGCCAGGCCGAGCAGGCTGTCGAGCTTGCCGGAACGATCCAGCGCGTGCAGATCGTCGCAGCCGCCCAGCGCCTGGTCGTTGACGAAGACCTGGGGCACGGTGGCCGCGCCGGGCGCACGCTCAACCATTTCGGCGCGCTTGGGTCCGCCCATGGTCACGTCATATTCCTCATAGGCCACGCCCTTTTCGTCGAGCAGTGACTTGGCCCGCGCGCAATAGGGGCAGCCCCACTTGGTATAGATTTCGACCTTCGGGGTGGAGGACTGGCTCATGTTGGCTCCGATCAATCAGTCTGTGGCAAAATGGTTTGCGAGGGCCTTGAAATGCGTTCGGCAACCCTCACATGGTCGCTTGTGACGTGCGCCGCAAGATGGGCACGCCACCATCAACCCGCCCCTTCGCCGGAGTTTCCCGGGCAGGGGCATGTGCAGATTGCTCGAAAAGAGGATATTGCCATGAACCGTTTTGATTTCACCCCCTATCGCCGCACGACCGTGGGTTTCGATCGCCTGTTCGATCTGCTCGAACGCCAGGCCCGCGCCAATGCCGGCGACAATTACCCGCCCTTCAATATCGAGCGGCAGGGCGATGATGCCTATCGCATCACGCTGGCCGTCGCCGGGTTCAAGCCCGATGAACTCGATATCACGGCGCAGCAGAACCTGCTCGTCGTCAAGGGCAGCAAGGCCGATCTGGCCGACAAGCAGTACCTTCACCTGGGCATTGCCAACCGTGGCTTCGAACGCCGCTTCGAACTCGCCGATTTCGTGCGGGTGAGCGCGGCCGACCTTGCCGATGGCCTGCTGACCATCGACCTGGTGCGCGAAGTGCCCGAGGCGATGAAGCCCAAGAAGGTGCTGATCGGCAACCAGAAGGCGCTTTCGGTGGTGGAAGGTGGTGACGCCAGCGCGGCCGCCTGATCCTTTTCCGCCGATGATAGGTGAAGGGGCGCTGGCCGAGTTGGCCGGCGCCCCTTTTTTACGTAATCCTGATCCGCTCAGAATGCGTCTTCGGCAAAGTCCATGAGAGCGCCCTTGCCCGCCTTGATGGACAGGAACAGCGATGCGCTTTGCGGCAGCAGCTTTTCATAGAAGAAGCGCGCCGTATCGATCTTGGCCTTGTAGAACGCAGCTTCGCCCGTGCCCGACATCAAGGTGCGCGAGGCGATCTTCGTGGACTTGGCAAAGCAATAGGCCATGGCAACCAGGCCCATCAGGCGCAGGTAATCGGTGGCGGCGGCACCGCCTTCCTCAGGGTCCTTCATCCCGCGCTCGGCGATCATCGCGGTCGCGCCCTGCAGCGCCTCGAACGCGCGCTTGAGGCCGGCCACCATCTTGCCGATCGCCGGATCATCGGCGTTCGCCTCGATGAAATCGCTCACCGGGTGGAACAGGCTGCGCAAGTAGCGGCCCATTTCAAACGGCAGCTTGCGGCCCACGAGGTCAAGCGCCTGGATGCCGTTGGTGCCTTCATAGAGCATGGCGATGCGCGCATCGCGCATGTACTGCTCCACGCCGCTTTCGCGGATGAAGCCGTGCCCGCCATAGCATTGCACGGCAAGGCTGGCGCTTTCGAGACCCAGGTCGGTGAACATGGCTTTCACCACCGGCGTCATCAGCGCAACGAAATCGGCCGCGCGCTGGCGCTGTTCCGGCTCTGCCCCGTGCCTTTCCGCATCGAGCGCGCGCGCCACCCAGGCCGAAACGCTGCGGCAGCCTTCGTTCCACGCGCGCATCGTCAGCAACATGCGCCGCACATCGGGATGGACGATGATCGGATCGGCCGGCTTGTCGGGGTGCTTGGGGCCGGAAAGCGCGCGGCCCTGCAGGCGGTCCTTGGCATACCACACGGCAGACTGGTAGGCCGCCTCACCAATGCCCAGGCCCTGAATGCCCACGCCCACGCGCTCGGCATTCATCATCGTGAACATGGCTTCCAACCCGCGATGGGGTTCACCCACCAGCCAGCCCTTGGCATCCTCGAACAGCATCTGGCAGGTGGCCGAAGCCTTGAGGCCCATCTTGTGCTCGATCGCGGTGCACTTGGCCCCATTGCGGATCGAGGGATTGCCGTCGGCATCGGGCAGGAACTTGGGCACCAGGAACAGGCTGATGCCCTTTACGCCAGGGGGCGCATCGGGCAGCCGCGCGAGCACGAGGTGAACGATGTTGCTGGTCAGGTCATGCTCGCCGGCAGAGATGAATATCTTGGCGCCCGAAAGCTTGTAGCTGCCATCCTCGCCAGCCTCGGCACGGGTGCGCAACATGCCAAGATCGGTGCCGCAGTGCGCCTCTGTCAGGCACATCGTGCCCGACCATTCGCCGCTGACCATCTTGGGCAGGTATTCCTGCTTCAAGGTATCGTTGGCATAGACAGTCAGCGCCGCGATCGCGCCGTTGGTGAGGCCGGGATAGAGGCTGAACGACACGTTGGTGGCGCAGATCATTTCCTCGACCAGCTTGCCCACCGCTTCGGGCGCGCCCTGCCCGCCCCACTCGGGCGGCAGCACCAGCGCGTTCCAGCCACCTTCGGTAAAGGCCTTGTAGGCGTCGATGAAACCCGTGGGCGTGCGAACCACGCCGTTTTCCAGCGTGCAGCCTTCCTCGTCTCCGCTGCGGTTGAGCGGCAGGAGCACGTCCTGGCACAGCTTGGCCGCTTCGGTGAGCACCGCTTCGGTCAACTCGGGCGTGAAATCGGCAAGGGCGGGAATGTCGCCAAAGCCGTCATCGGTATGGAGTTCGTTGAGAACGAAGCGCATGTCGCGCAAGGGTGCGGTATAGATCTGCATGGCAAATCTCCTCAATCAGTTGCGAAGCGGCTTGCCGGTCAGGAGCATATGCTCGATCCGGGCCTGTGTCGCCGGGTTGCGCACGAGTTTGATGAATTCGCGGCGCTCGGCCGCGAGCAGGTCCTGTTCGGTAACGGTATCGACCACGTCTGCTTCGCCGCCCGTCAGGATGCGGGCCAGCGCGCCGGACACGGTTTCATCATGCGGCGTGGCCAGCCCACGGGCGCGGAAGCCCTGCACGGCCAGGTCGAGCGCGGTCTTGCCGTTGGCACCGGGCAAGTGAAATACGGGCGGCTCGGGCGGGTGATAGCCATCGGCCATCGCCAGCACGCGGGCCTTGGCATCGGCCAGCAGGCGATCGCGGTTCATCGTCACCCGGTCGGTCGGTCGCAGGAAGCCCAGTTCCATCGCCTCGGCCGCCGATTTTGACACGGTGGCGGTGGAGACGGTCTCGAATACCTTGGCCACGGCCGGCATCGGTCCCTTGGGCAGCGCTGGGTTGGACCGCCAGCGATCGAGCATCTCGCCATTGCCGCCCCAGCCCGGCACCAGTCCCACGCCGCATTCGACCAGCCCGATATAGCTTTCGGCATGGGCCTGGATCGCATCGCAGTGGAGCAGGACTTCGCAGCCACCGCCCAGCGCCATACCCGAAGGCGCACCGACGACCGGGAACGGCGCATACTTGAGCGCCTTCAACGCCTGCTGCCCGCCGGAAACCAGCTTTTCGATCTCGCCCCAGGCGGCGATGTTCATGGCGAAGATCGCCAGGCCCAGGTTGGCCCCGGCCGAGAAGTTGCTGCCTTCGTTGTAGATCACCAGGCCCTTGAACTTTTCAGCCACCAACGGAATGGCCTGGCCGATCAGCTTCATGACTTCGCCATCGAGGGCATTCATCTTGCCGGTAAATTCGATCGCGGCAACGCCATCGCCCACGTCCCACAGCGCGGCCGAGGCCGTCTTGAGCAGGGGCTTGGCGGTCAACTTGACGTCGTCGAGCAGCACCACGCCATCGGGCTGGGCAACATCGTGGTATTCCCCGTCAAGCCCCAGGGCCTGACGCTTGCCACCTTCGACACGGTAGAACGGGCGGCCGGCAGCCAGTTCCACAATCGCGGGCACGGGCTTGCCTTCGGCCTTGAGGCGCTGCGCAAATTCGGCAGTGCCGAGCTTGTCGATCAACTCGAACGGGCCGAACTTCCAGTTGTAGCCCAGCTTCATCGCCACATCGATGGCGACGATATCGTCCGATGCCTGGGGAACGAGGGATGCCGCATACGACAGCGTCGGGCCGAGCACGGCCCAGGCATAGGCGCCCAGCTTACCGGAAAGACCCACGAGTGCGCGCAGGTCCTTGAGCGCGGCGCCGGGAATCGTCGGCGGCTTGGCGGCGGGGCGGTATTCACCGCTTGCGAGGTCGATCGCTTCCTTGCGCTTTCCGGCCTCGCGGTTGACGCGGTAGAACCCGCCCTTGCCCTTGCGGCCGGTATAGCCATCGGCGATCATCTTGGTGATCAGCGGATGATCGACGGCAATGGCGCGGTAAGCGTCACCCTCGGGCAAAGTGGCGGTCAGGCTGGCTTTCAGGTGCGGCATCAGGTCGATGCCGACAAGGTCGACCAGGCCGAACACGCCCGTCTTGGGCACGCCCATCGGCTTGCCCACCACGGCATCGGCTTCTTCGACAGTCAGGCCCAGGTCGATCGCGGCGTTGATCGCCTGCTGGATCCAGAACGTGCCGACGCGGTTGGCGATGAAGCCCGGCGTATCCTTGGCGCGCACCACGGTCTTGCCCAGCGCGCGGTCGGCAAAATTACTGACCTTGGCGACCAGCGCAGCATCGCTGGCGGGCCCTGCCACGACTTCGAGAAGGCGCATGTAGCGGGGCGGATTGAAGAAGTGCGTGATCAGGAAATCGCGGGCGAAACCCTCGCTGCGCCCGGCAACCAACTGTTCGAGCGGAATCGTCGAGGTATTTGACGAGACCGCCGTGCCAGGGCGGCGCACGCCTTCCAGCTTTTCATAAAGCGCGTGCTTGAGGTCGAGCCGCTCGACGATGGCCTCGATCACCCAGTCGCATTCGGCCACGCGGGCCAGGTCATCCTCGATATTGCCCACTTCCACCAGCTTGGCAGCGCGCTTGCTCATGAAGGCGGCGGGTTCGGCCTTGCCCAGGCGTTCGAGCGCGCCTTGGGCCACGGCATTGCGGTTGGCGGGATCGCGCACGATGTCGAGCAGCAGCACGGGCACGCCGGCATTGGCCACTTGGGCGGCAATACCCGCGCCCATCGTGCCGGCACCGATCACGCAGACTTTCTTGATGGAATGCGGCATCAGATCGCCTCCAGAACCGTGGCGATGCCCTGGCCGCCACCGATGCACTGGGTGGCCAGCGCATACTTGCCGCCGGTGCGCTGCAACAAGCTGGCCGCCTTCCCCACGATGCGCGCGCCGGTGGCGCCGAGCGGATGGCCCAGCGCGATCGCGCCCCCGTCGAGATTGATCTTCGCCGGGTCAAGGCCCAGGTCGGCAATGCAGGCCAAGGCCTGGCTGGCGAACGCTTCGTTCAATTCGATCACGTCGAGATCGGCCACCGAAATGCCGGCGCGCGCCAGTGCCTTGCGGCTCGATTCGACCGGGCCGATGCCCATGATCTCGGGCGCGCAACCGGAAATGGCCATGGCCTTGATCCGCGCCAGCATCGGCAATCCCTGGGCACGGGCATAATCCTCGCTCGTCACGATCACGGCGCTGGCCCCGTCGGTGAGCGGGGAAGACGTGCCCGCCGTCACCGTGCCGCTGGCGCTGAATGCGGGTTTGAGGGCAGCAAGCGCCTGCGCCGTGGTGCCGGGCCGCGGGCAGCCATCGGTATCGACCACGCCGGCCTTCGTCTCGATTCCCACGATCTCGTCCTTCAGGCGCCCTTCGGCAATGGCCGCAGCGGCCTTGTCCTGGCTCGCCACGGCAAAGGCTTCCTGCGCCTCGCGCGACAGACCATATTGGCTGGCCAGGTTTTCGGCCGTGTCGCCCATGCCGATATAGGCTTGGCTCACTTTGGCCAGCGCCGGGTTGGGCAGCGGGTTGAAGCCCATCATCGGCACCCGGCTCATCGATTCGACACCGGCGGCAACGAACACTTCGCCGGCGCCGGCAGCGATCTGGCCAACGGCATAATGGATGGCACTCATCGAGGAACCGCAGAAGCGGTTGATCGTGACCCCGCCCACCGAACGCGGCAGGCCCGCGATCAAGCCGATCAGGCGCGCCACGTTGAGCCCTTGCTCGCCCTCGGGAAAAGCGCAGCCCACGACCAGGTCCTCGATGGCCTCGGCGGCAAGGCCAGTGCGCTGGACGAGAGCCTTGACCACGGCTGCGGCCAGATCGTCGGGCCGGGTGCGGGCAAGCGCGCCCTTGCCGGCAAGATGGAACGGCGACCGGGCATAACCGGCGATTACCGCGCTGGACATGATTTCAGACATCCTCGTCAGGTGGGGCAGCTGCCGCCTGCGATCCCGATTCTGTGGAATCACCCTTGGCGCTGCTTTCGTCCGTAATGGTGCTCAACTTTCCCTATACGTCAACCAAAATTTGGGGCATAGAGTGAGTCGCATACCGCCGGGACAAAGAATGGCGGGTGTTAACCGGATATCGAAACGCGTGACCGCGGGTTCGGTTCAAGGGTCGAGGATGACAAACGATGAAAGGTAAGCCGTTACTGGCGATCACCGTAATGTCCCTGATTGGGATGCCGGTGCTGGCCCATGCCGCTCCCGATCAGGCCATTGGCCGCTGGATGACGCCGTCGAAGCACGGTGTGGTTGAGATCGCGACTTGCGGCGCCTCCATCTGCGGCCGTCTGGTGGATTCCGATCATATCCGCACCAATCCCTCGCTGGCCGACAACAAGAACAAGAACCCGGCATTGCGCAACCGCCAGCTCAAGGGCCTGACGATCCTACAGAGCTTTGCGCGCGGCGAGAACGGCTGGGACGGCGGATCGATCTACAATCCCGATGATGGCGGCACCTACAAGGCAACCATCACGATCGCCGATCCCGATACGCTCAAGCTGAAGGGCTGCATCGTCTGGCCCTTGTGCAAGACACAGGTCTGGAAGCGCCTGCGCTGACCGGAAACGACACACGCATCATAAGAATGAAAATGGGAGTGAGAGAGATGACCCTGAACCAACGCCGCATTCTGGCCTGCGCCACGCTCCTTGCCGGAACGGCCGGCCTTGCCAGCCCTGCATTCGCCGGCGGCTTTTACCTTCAGGACCAGTCCACCAAGGCAACCGGCCGTGCCTATTCGGGCGAAGTGGCTGATACCGGCGCCGAAAGCCTGTGGTGGAACCCGGCCAGCATCGCCGGCATGACCGGCGGCGAAGTGATGCTGAGCGCCACGGGCATCCTGCCCACCGGCGACGTGGTGAACAACAACACACTGATCAAGCGCCCCGGCCAGCCCCCCGCCCCGGTGGGCGGCGATAACCTGGCGCACGATCCGATCCACAAGGGCGTGGTGCCCTCGGGCGCGATTGCCCATTCGCTTGGCGATCGCGTGGCCGTTGGCCTGGCGGTGACGGCGCCCTATAACTTCACCACCGAATATTCCCCCAACAGCTGGGCGCGCTATACCGCGCTCACCACGCGCCTGCGCACGATCGATATCCAGCCATCGCTCGCCGTGCAGCTGACGCCGGTGATCTCGATCGGCAGCGCGGTGAATGTGGAACACGCCAATGCCACGCTCGGCAATGCCCTGCCCAACCTGCTTGCCGCGCTGCCCGATGGCAGCCAGACGCTGAAAGGCAAGGGCTGGGACGTGGGCTGGTCGGCCGGCGTGCAGTTCCGCGGCAAGGCCGTCACCGTTGGCCTCAGCTACAAGTCTGCCATCACGCACAAGCTCAAGGGCGATGTCACCGTGGCGGGCCTGCTCGGCCCCCTTGCCGCCAACAACATGACCATTTCCACCGAGGCTGATTTCACCACGCCCTGGCAGCTGACCTTCGGGGGCCGCTGGAAAGTGACGCCGGGCCTCACGCTCAACGCACAGGCCACGCGCTTTGGCTGGGAACGGTTCGATGCCATTCGCCTGGGCAGCCCGCTCGACACCGCGATCCCCGAAAACTATCGCAATACCTGGGCGCTCGCCGTGGGCTTTGATGCCGATGTCAGCCCAACATGGACGGTGCGCGGCGGGGTGCAGCGCGACGTGTCGCCGGTGCGTCCCACCGATCGCGATGCCCGCGTGCCCGACAGCAACCGCTGGAACTATGCGCTGGGCGCCACCCATGCGTTCAGCCGCGCGTTC
>Ga0065704_10001345_pt1 | contig 18112 bp, 11 predicted proteins | sample SwiRhicommuniRL2_FD_59091 | JGI IMG/M metagenome (GOLD analysis project Ga0065704, IMG submission 59091) | Switchgrass rhizosphere bacterial communities from Rose Lake, Michigan, USA - RL2 v2 (version 2) | ecosystem: Host-associated > Plants > Roots > Rhizosphere > Soil | place: East Lansing, MI
GATCCTGCAACCGTGACCATGGTCGTCGGACACGGTGCGGACTCCGTTCGGTCCTTTGTGGGCGAACGACAGAATGCGAATTGGGTTTTTCAGGAACCGCAGTTAGGCACAGCCCATGCGCTGCAACAGGCCGAACCTTATCTCAAGGGGCAACAGGGGACGCTCGTCCTTCTTTCGGGCGATGTCCCTATGTTGAGGGGCGCAACGCTCAAACAACTCGTCGACGCGCATCGGACCACTCGCGCATCCGCTACGGTATTAACCGCGATTGTCGACCGTCCTTACGGTTACGGACGAATTGTCAGGTCGCGGGGGCGACTGGCGCGGATCGTCGAAGAACGGGATGCGTCCACAGCGGTCCGGCAGATTCCGGAGATCAATGGAGGCATCTACGCCTTTGACTTGGCGCCTCTTTTTGACGCGTTACGCGGCATCGCGTCACAGAACGCACAGGGCGAGTACTACCTGACCGACCTCGTCGCAATCTACCGTCGTCGCAAGTTACGGGTTGAGACGTTGCTTGTCGACAATCCTCAGGAAATCCGTGGCATCAACAGCCGTACGGAACTCGCGGAAGTGAGTCGAATCGTGAGACAGACAAAGAACGAAGAACTCATGGCCGCCGGCGTCACGATCATCGACCCGGCTACGACGTATATCGAACCGGACGTCCAGGTCGGCGCCGATACGGTCATCCACCCCGGTGTGGCAATCGAGGGACAAAGCCGCATTGGCGCTGCCTGCGAAATCCACAGCAATGTCCGGATTGTTGACTCGGAAATTGCCGACAAGGTCATCATCCAGGACTTTTGCCTCATCCTCGGTTCGCGTATTGCAGAGAGCGCCTCGGTCGGCCCGTTCGCTCATCTGAGGCCGGAGAACGTGGTGGGAGAACGGGCAAAAATCGGCAATTTCGTGGAGTTGAAGAAGACAACACTTGGGCCGGGGGCCAAAGCCAACCATCTGGCTTACTTGGGCGACGCGACCATAGGCGCCCACGTGAACGTGGGAGCAGGCACTATCACGTGCAACTACGACGGCACCTCGAAACACCCGACAGTGATCGAGGACGAAGCCTTCATTGGAAGTGACACCCAGCTGATTGCTCCGGTCCGCATCGGCAAGGGGGCATACGTGGCGGCGGGCTCGTCGATTACTGAGGATGTTCCTCCCGGCGCGCTGGGGATTGCGCGCGGGCGTCAGACGAATGTTGCCGGGTGGGTGGAGCGGAAGAAAACACAACCCAAGGATTAGGTTATGTGCGGAATCATTGGCTATATCGGTTCGAAGCCTGTTGTCCCTGTCCTGCTGGAGGGACTGCGCCGGATGGAGTACCGCGGTTACGACTCCGCCGGCGTGGCGGTAGTCAACCCGGAGGGGATCGCCCTGCGCCGGTCCGCAGGCAAGCTCGCGAACCTCGAGCAAGCGATTCGTGTGGAACCGGTCGAAGGGCTTTACGGTGTTGGCCACACCCGATGGGCGACCCACGGTCGACCGACCGAGGAGAACGCCCATCCGCACCGAGACTGCACCGGACGCATCGTGGTGGTCCATAACGGCATCATCGAGAACTACCTCGAGCTGAAAGAGGAGCTCCAGTCACAGGGGCACGAATTCAAAACCGAGACTGACACGGAAATCGTCGCGCACCTGGTCGAGCGCGAGATGCGAGACGACGGCCTGGAAAACGCAGTGCGGCGCGCGCTGACCTACATGCGCGGCATGTTTGCGATTGTGCTCGTCTCGGTTGAAGACCCGGAAAAGATCGTCGCGGTTCGCAACGGGCCGCCGATAGTCGTCGGTCTGGGCAAAGACGAATTCTTCGTTGCATCGGACATTCCGGCGATTCTTGCGCACACACGCGACGTGGTGTTCCTCGGCGACGAAGAGATGGCGGTGATCACGCGCTCAGGTGTTCAGTTCACCGACTACCACGGTCGCGCGGTCTCAAAGACGACACAACGAGTCATGTGGGATCCGATAGCGGCGGAGAAGGGCGGCCACAAACACTTCATGCTCAAAGAAATTTATGAGCAGCCGACCGCCGCCCGCGACACCATCCTCGGACGGGTGTCGCTGGATCGAGGCCAGATTTTTCTTGCGGATCTGAATATCTCCGACGAGACACTCCGCGCGATCCAGAAGGTGAGCATCATTGCCTGCGGGACCTCGTGGCATGCGGGTCTTGTGGGCAAGTACCTCATCGAGGCGCTCGCGCAGGTTCCTGTGGAAGTCGACTACGGTTCCGAATACCGCTATCGCAATCCGATTGTCGCGTCCAACGAGCTGGCCGTTGTCATCACCCAGTCAGGCGAAACGGCGGACACGCTTGCGGCGCTTCGTGAGGCGAAGCGAAAAGGCGCTCGCAGCATAGCCATCTGCAATGTCGTCGGCAGCATGGCCACGAGAGAGGCGGAGGGCACCGTCTACACGCATGCCGGGCCAGAAATCGGGGTCGCCTCGACCAAGGCCTTTACGTCGCAGTTGGTGGCGTTGCAACTCCTTGCGCTTTATATGGCGCAGGTTCGAGGCACCCTCAGTGCCACGCATATCCGCACTCACATTGCCGAACTGCTCCAGATGCCACTCACGATCGAGCAGACAATCAAGGCATCGGCGGTGATGGAGAAAGTTGGCGAGCGGTTCTACAACAGGTCCGATTTCCTGTTCCTCGGCCGAGGCATCAACTACCCGATTGCGCTCGAGGGCGCCCTGAAGCTGAAGGAAATTTCATACATCCACGCGGAGGGTTATCCGGCGGGCGAGATGAAACATGGGCCGATCGCGCTCATCGACGAACAGATGCCGGTCGTCGCCATCGCGCCCAACGATCACGTATTCGAAAAAATGATTGGAAACGTGCAGGAAGCGAAAGCACGCGGCGGATCGGTCATCGCCTTGACGACCGACGGCGACACACGAATGGCAGCGGTGCTCGATCGTCAAACTGACGTGCTGGTACCGCTTCCCGCAACGACGGCCTTGCTGACGCCTGTTGTCATGACTGTGCCGCTACAGCTGCTCGCCTACCACATCGCCGTGCGGCGTGGCTGCGACGTCGATCAGCCGAGGAATCTCGCGAAGAGCGTCACCGTGGAGTAAATTGGTGATTGGCGGTTTGTGATTTGTGATTGACGCAGCGTCCCGACGACGGTTCAATCGCAAATCGTAAATCGCCAATCACCAGATGGATCTGCTCTCCGTTCTCAATCCTGAACAACAGGAAGCCGTTCTCCACACGCGCGGCCCGCTGCTGATTCTGGCTGGTGCCGGATCCGGGAAGACGCGTGTGATCGCCCACCGTATTGCTTACCTGGTCAGCGAAGGGTTGTGTGAGCCCGACCGGTTGCTGGCTGTCACCTTCACGAACAAGGCGGCGGAGGAGATGCGCACGCGCGTCGAGACGCTGCTGGGTGTCGACTGCCGGGGCATGTGGATCTCGACGTTCCATGCCCTGTGCGCACGTTTGCTCCGCCGTGAGGCGCCTCATATTGGTCTCTCGCGCGACTTTGTGATCTACGACTCGACCGACCAGCTCACGGTGATGAAGCAGGCGCTGCGGCAGATTGGCGCGGATGAAAGCGCGGTGCAACCGCGGCTCGCGTTGTCGCGAATCAGTCATGCCAAAAATCGGATGGAAGGGCCGGAGGTCTTTACCGCCAATTCGTGGCATCCGCGCGACGCGCAAATCGGAAAGCTCTACGAGCTCTACGCAAAGATGCTGCGCGATGCCAACGCGCTCGATTTCGACGATCTGCTGCTGAAGACGGTCGAACTGTTCGAGAAGGCTGAGGCGGTGCAGGAGCGGTACGGCAAGAAGTTCGTTCACGTCATGGTGGACGAATACCAGGACACGAACCGACCGCAGTACCTGCTCATTCAGCGGCTCGCCGGCCGTCATCGGAACCTCTCCGTGGTCGGAGATCCGGATCAGTCAATTTACAAATGGCGCGGCGCCGATCTGCGCAACATCCTCGATTTCGAGCACGACTTTCCAGAGGCGCGCATCGTCAAGCTCGAACGAAACTACCGGTCGACGCAGGTGATCCTGGACGCGGCCTCGTCGGTGATCTCGCAAAACCGTAATCGGAAGGACAAACGGCTTTACACCGAGCGGAAAGGCGGCTCGAAGATCCTGTATTTCCGCGCGGGCGACGACCTCGACGAGGCCGAGTTCATCGCCAGGACTGCGCGAACGGCGCTGCAGGACGACCTCGAGAACAGCGTCGCGGTCCTTTACCGAACCAACGCGCAATCGCGAACCCTCGAAGACGCGTTGAGGCGGGCCGGCATTGCTTACAAGATCATCGGCGGCGTCCGCTTTTACGAGCGCAAGGAGATCAAGGATGCGCTCGCGTATCTGAAGCTGGTGCTGAATCCCCATGACAATGTGAGCCTGCGACGGGTGATCAACGTCCCGCCGCGCGGTATCGGCAAAGGCGTGATGGAATCGCTCGAGTCAGTGGAACTTCCAACCGACGCCGATGCGCCGCCACTGCTCGCAGGTCTTCAACCGGTCGCCACCAACAACTCGTTGTGGGCGCGCCTGGTCCACGCGGTCGAGCGTCGCGTGCTCGCGCCACGCGCACTACAGTCCCTGGGTGCGTTTCGCGACCTGATTCTCGCGCTCACCGATATGGCATCGCGTGAATCCGTGTCGATCGCCCTCGGGAAGGTTCTCGACCAGAGCGGCTACCTGCAGGACCTCCGAGAGGAGCGCAGCGAAGAGGCTGAGAGCCGAATCGAAAACCTCGCCGAACTCGTGTCGGCGGCCCGCGAGTATGAAACGCGCAATCCGGAGCCGTCGCTGGCTGGTTTTGTCGACCAGTTGTCCCTGCTGTCCGATGCGGATGAGGAAGCGGGGGCGCGCGACGCGCGTGTGTTGATGATGACGCTGCATAGCGCCAAAGGTCTCGAGTTTCCGGTGGTCACGATTGCGGGGCTGGAGGAAGGGCTGTTTCCACACTCGCGGTCGGCCGAAGACGAGGCCGAGCTGGAAGAGGAGCGGAGGCTCTGTTACGTTGGCATCACGCGGGCACAGCGACGCCTCGTGCTGACCTCCGCCGCGCGAAGGCGCGTCTTCGGCGAGTACCAGTCAACCGATCCGTCGCGATTCGTGGACGAAATTCCTTCCGAGCTGATCGAGGAGGTGCCCGCGTCCTTTGGCGCTCCTCAGACGTCCTTTTCGCACTTCCGCGCCGATCCGTACCGGCGGGGTCATCGTGGCAACCGCGTTCGCGAAGAGACCGATTACGCCTATGCGGACGAGGACCAGTCGATTCCCGCGGGTTTGCATCCTGGCGTTCGCGTTCGGCATCCGCAGTTCGGAGTGGGAACGGTGTTGTCGGTGGAGCAGCTTGACGACGACATCAAGCTGCTCGTGCGGTTCAATTCCGTGGGCCAGAAGACGCTCCGCGCCAAGTACGCGAAGCTCGAAATGGTCAGTTAGTCTGGGGTGCAGCGCCGCCCTGCGGCTGAATTGACATGATGATCCAGCGCCCGTCGAGTGTCTGGCCGTCTTTCTTGCCGGACGCGCGCTGAAGCGTCACCACCATCGTTTTCGGCGTNGTCTTGCCGTCTGGCGTCTGCACCTGNGCGGTGACCGTGACCGGCTCGCTGATGATGTCGANGTCCATGCCTGTCACATCGACGTCGTCACGGCCGGGCGTCGTGAGGCTCGCTGCAGCGGTCGAACGCTCCCTAGCGACTTTCTGGCGCGCCTGGGACAATTTCCGTTCGAGGTCGCGGCTGTCAGCGTCCCATTTCTTCCATTCGGCCAGCAACTCGGCGTCCTTGCCGGCCACCGGCTGTTTGGCCTGGTCCGCCTTTGCCGCACGGTCAATGGCAATGGAATTGGACTGGTAGAAGTCACGCATCTTCTTGGTGAATTCAATCTGGTCGTTTCGAATCTTCTCCTGCTCGTCGGCGAACTCCTGCAGCTGCAGTTTCCGATGCTGCGGCTCGCCGATGCTGTCGATCTTGAAGTCCTCCACCGTCCCCTCAGTGCGCGGGTCGAAGTTCACCGCCGACATGCCGGCAAGCGTCGTGTTGTCGCGAACGCGCGCGGCGCGGAAGAACTGCGTGAGGATCTGCTGTTCGACGGGTGTCGAACCGCATGCGACAACGACGAGAAGGGCACAGCCAAAGATCACTCGACGCGACATCGGGACTCCTCCTTTAGCTGTCAGTGGGCGAACCTTGGCAAGTTCGCCAGGAGCCTACTCTTCTTCGTCCTTCTCAGCAAGCCGCGCGATCGAGACCGCGCGATCGTCGCCTTCGATGTCGATCAGCTTCACGCCCTGCGTCGCGCGTCCTATGGTCCGGATGTCTTTCGCCGCCATCCGGAGAATCTTGCCCTGCTCCGTAATCAGCATCAGCTCTGCATCGTCGGAGACCTGCGCGATGCCAATGACCTTGCCGTTGCGTTCGGACGTCTGGATGTTGATGATGCCAATGCCACCGCGCGACTGAACGCGGTACTCGTCGAGCTCGGTCCGCTTGCCGTAGCCCTGTTCGGTTACAGACAGGATGGTTCCGCCCGGGGTCAGCACTTCCATGGCGACGACTGCATCCCCTTCACGCAATGAAATTCCGCGGACGCCGTACGCGCCACGTCCCATCGCGCGAACGTCGTTTTCCGGAAACCGGATCGCCATTCCGTCTCGGGTGCCGATGAAGATCTCGTGATTGCCGTCCGACACGTTGGCGGCGATGACCGCGTCGTCTTCCTCGACACCCATCGCGATGATGCCGCCGGCGCGCGGGTTGCTGAAGGCGCTCAGCTCGGTCTTCTTGACGACGCCCTTACGCGTCCCCATCACGATGAACTTATCCGCGGCGAATTCCTTCACCGCGAGCAGTGCAGCAATCCGCTCGCCTTCCTCCATCGAGACGAGGTTCGCGATCGCCTTCCCACGGCCGTCCGGCCCCACATCGGGGATCTCGTGGACCTTGAGCCAGTAGGCGCGGCCGCGGTCCGAGAAAATCATGATGTATGCGTGCGTAGAGGCGACGAACAGGTGCGAAACGAAGTCCTCCTCGCGCGTCCGCATCCCGATGCGGCCCTTGCCGCCCCGGCGCTGGTTTCGGTAGTTCGTGATCGCGGTCCGCTTGATGTAGCCGGTATTGCTGACCGTGATTGCCATGTCTTCCTCGGCAATCAGGTCTTCGATACGGAACTCACCTTCCTCCGCGAGTATTTCCGTCCGGCGCGCGTCGCTGTACTTCTCCTGGACCCTTCGGAGCTCCTGGACGACGATGTCCATCACCAGCTTGTCGCTCGAGAGAATCGCCAGCAGCCGTTCGATCAGCTTGAGCAGTTCGGCGAGCTCATCGAGAATCTTCTGCCGTTCGAGACCCGTCAGCCGCTGCAACTGCATGTCGAGAATTGCCTGCGCCTGAATCTGGGATAGCGAGAACTGCGTCATCAAGCCGTCCCGCGCCTCGCCCGGATTTTTGGCCGCACGAATCAGCGCGATCACGGCGTCAAGGTGGTCGAGCGCGATCTTCAGCCCTTCGAGGATGTGGCGTCGCGCCTCCGCCTTGCGCAGCTCGAACTCAGTCCGCCTGCGGACGACTTCGCGGCGGAACTCGACGAAGCTGTCGATCAACTCGACGAGTGGCAGCACTTTCGGCCGCCCGCCAACGATCGCGAGCATGATGATCCCGAAGCTGCTTTGCAGGGCGGTGTGCTTGTACAGGTTGTTCAGAATGACGTCCCCGATCTCGCCGCGTTTGAGATCGATGACGACGCGCAATCCTTCACGATCGGACTCGTCGCGGATGTCGGAGATGCCTTCGATTGTCTTGTCACGAACGAGCTCCGCAATCCGTTCGATTAACTTGGCCTTGTTGATCTGGAACGGGATCGCGGTGACAACGATCGAGGAACGATCGCCTTTCTTCGACACCTCGATCTCGGCTTTCGCACGCATGATGACCGTGCCGCGCCCTGTCAGGTACGCCTGCTGAATCCCCTGGCGGCCAACGATGTAGCCACCGGTCGGAAAGTCGGGCCCGGGAACCAGCTCGAGGAGCTTGCGCTGCTTCTCGGGCAGCGTCGGCGGATTGTCGGATTGCGCCGATTCGATCGTCCAGATCGCCGCGTCGATCACCTCGCGCATGTTGTGCGGCGGAATGTTGGTCGCCATGCCGACCGCGATGCCCGCCGATCCATTGACGAGCAAGTTGGGAAATGGTGCCGGCAGTACGGTCGGCTCCTCGGTGGTTTCGTCGTAGTTCGGAACGAAGTCGACGGTCTCCTTGTCGAGATCCGTCATCATCTCGTCACCGAGCGCCTCAAGCCGCGCCTCGGTGTATCGCATCGCCGCCGGGGGATCGCCGTCGATTGAGCCGAAGTTCCCCTGGCCGTCGACGAGCGGCGACCGCATGTTGAAGTCCTGGGCGAGTCGAACGAGCGTGTCGTAGATGGAGGCGTCGCCGTGGGGATGGAAATTGCCCATCACCTCGCCGACGATCTTGGCGCACTTGCGATAACCGCGCGTCGCCGAGAGGCCCATCGTCTTCATGCCGTACAGCACACGGCGATGCGCGGGCTTGAGACCGTCTCGTATGTCGGGCAGCGCGCGCCCGATGATTACGCTCATCGCGTAATCCATGTACGAACGCTTCATCTCGTCTTCGATGTTGATCGGAAGACGATTCGGCGGTGTGTTTGGCGGGTTCATTTAGACGTCGAGATTCCTTACGTCGAGTGCGTTGTCCTCGATGAATTTCCGGCGCGGCTCGACCTGGTCGCCCATGAGCGTGGTGAACATCTGATCGGCTTCCGCGTGATCCTCGGCGCGGACCTGCAGCAGCGTCCGGTTCTCCGGATCCATCGTCGTCGTCCAGAGCGTATCGGGATTCATCTCACCGAGGCCCTTGTAGCGATTGACCGCGATCCCTTTCTTGCCGGCCGCGATGAAATAGTCAACGAACGCGTCAACGTCGGCGAGCGTCGCATCGGGTTCGCGGCGGCCGCGAACAGCGACGGGCACCGCGGGTGATGGCTTGGGTTCCGCGGCCAGCTTCGTCGCTTCGTCGACCGGTGCGCCGCCTATGGTCGTGTCGTCCGCCGCCGCTGTCTCATCCTCTGGCGTCTCGTCAACGGCGGAAGTGGTCTTCACAACCACCGGGAACTTGATGTCCTGGATTTCACGATACGCCGCGTGCAGCGTCCGGTATTCGGCGGATGTGATGAAGTCGACACCCATCTTGTAGCGACGCGGATAACCCTGCGAACGGTCTTCAATGGACAGTTCGAACGCGTTGTGCTCGTCATCACGGCTGACGATGACATTTCGAGTTGGCGTCGTCATGCGCGCGGCGATGACGTCGAGCTTGTCGCGCTGTTCAAAGAACGTCTTGTCGCGGGCATCGAGCTGCAGCAGGGACGTCACGATTTCCAGCGGATTTCCGCGGCGTGTGACCTGCTGGAGCAACTTGCGATACCCCATCATCCGCTGCAGGTAGCGTTGCAGCGCGTCGCCGAATACTTCGCTGCCGTCGGCGAGTTTCGCCACACGAGATTCAACCGCACGCCGAATTAGATAATTCTCGAGCTCACGTTCGTCCTTGATGTAGGTTTCCGTCCGCCCTCGTTTGGCGCGGAAGAGGGGCGGCTGCGCGATGAAGATGTGACCGCGATCGATCAGCGGCGCCATCTGCCGGTAGAAGAACGTAAGCAGAAGCGTCCGGATATGCGAGCCGTCCACGTCAGCGTCGGTCATGATGATGACGCGGTGATACCGGAGTTTGTCCGGGTCGAAATCTTCGTTGCCGATGCCGCACCCGAGCGCCGCAATCATCGTCTTGATTTCGTCGCTGCTGAGCATCTTGTCGAAGCGTGCTTTTTCGACGTTCAGGATCTTTCCCTTGATCGGAAGGATGGCCTGGAATCGTCGATCGCGCCCCTGCTTCGCAGAGCCGCCGGCCGATTCGCCTTCGACGATATAGAGCTCGCTCTGGGCCGGATCGCGCTCCTGGCAATCGGCGAGCTTGCCGGGCAGGCTGCTGCCGTCCAGGGCGCCCTTGCGCCGGACGAGATCGCGTGCCTTGCGCGCGGCCTCCCGCGCTCGCGCCGCGTCCACGGCTTTGCCAATGATCCTCTTGGCGACGACCGGAGTCTCTTCGAGGAACTGCCCGAGCTTGTCGTTGACGATGGTCTCGATGATCCCCTTGACCTCGGTGTTTCCGAGCTTCGTCTTCGTCTGGCCTTCGAACTGCGGCTGCGGAATCTTGACGCTCACCACCGCCGTCAAGCCTTCGCGAATATCGTCACCGCTGATGCTCGCGTCCTTCAGATCCTTCGCGAGATTGCTCTTGGCCGCGTAGGCATTGATTGTTCTTGTCAATGCCGACCGGAAGCCGGACAGATGTGTGCCGCCCTCGTGCGTGTTGATGTTGTTGGCGAAGGTGAAGACCAGCTCCGAATAGCTGTCGTTCCACTGCAGCGCAATTTCGGCGTCGATGCCGTCCTTACCGCCCTTCATGAAGATTGGCTTGTCGTTGACCGCCGTCTTGTTCTTATTGAGATGCTCGACGAAAGAGACGATGCCGCCGTCGTACTGGAACTTGTGGCCCTTGCCGTCGCGCTCATCGTCGATGCTGATGAGAATGCCACCGTTGAGGAACGCGAGTTCGCGCAGGCGCTGCGCCAGCGTGTCGAAGCTGTATTCCGTAGTCTCGAAAATCTGCGGGTCGGCTTTGAAGGTCACCTTCGTGCCACGCCGCTGAGTGGTGCCGGTGACTTCGAGCGGTTTGATCGGAGTCCCGCGCTCGTAGCTCTGTTGATAGACCTGGCCGTTGCGCCAGATTTCGAGATCGAGCCGCTCGGACAGCGCGTTCACCACGGACACGCCAACTCCGTGCAACCCGCCTGACACCTTATAGGCGGCGTTCTCGAACTTGCCGCCGGCGTGCAGGACGGTGAGCACCACCTCGGCGGCCGATCGTCCGTCCGGCATCGCGTCCACAGGAATACCACGGCCGTTGTCGACGACCGTAATCGAGTTGTCGATGTGAATCGTAACGTTGATCTGGTCGCAGAAACCGGCCAACGCCTCGTCGATGGAGTTGTCGACAACCTCGTAGACGAGATGGTGCAAGCCGGGCTCCCCCGTGGACCCGATGTACATGGCAGGTCGCTTCCGAACTGCCTCGAGGCCTTCGAGAACCTTGATCTTGTCGGCGCCGTAGTCGTCGACAGATCCGTTCCCATTCGGGCCCGGCGATGCCGGAGTGTCGGGAGTGAGGAGCTCGTCGGACTGTTTGATCTGCTGCTGGTCGGGATGTTCCACGCGTATCCTTAAAGTTCTCCGTCAGATTCGCATCGGCATGATCACGTAGGTGTACTCGTACCCCTGCGCGCCGACGGGCTTCATGACTGCCTGGCTGACTTCGTCCTTCAGGGAAAGCGAGACCACGTCGGTGTCGGCGACGTTGAGGAAGTCGAGCACGTATTGGGCGTTGAACGAGATCGCAAGTGGCGGGCCCTGGTATTCCACCGTGAGCTGTTCACGCGCCTCGCCGAATTCTGAACTGCTCGATGTCACGTCGACCTTGCCTTTGTCGATTTCAAACTTGACGGCACGCGAGCGTTCGTTCGACAGCAACGCGACACGCTTGACAGCGTTCGTCAGCCGCTCGCGCTCGAATTCGATGTCCTTGTCGTTGCCCTTTGGAATGACCCGTTCGTACGCGGGAAACTGACCGTCGATCATCCGCGAGATCAGCACGCGATCGCCGACGGCGAAGAAGAGATGGTTCTCGCCGCGCTCATACCGGATGTCGCCGTCCGCCTCCGAAAGCAATTTGCCAAGTTCGAGAAGTGTTTTCTTGGGAAGAATCACTTTGACTTCCTCGTCGGCCTTCACGGCTCCGTCCGCCCCTTCACGCTTTACGGTGACTAGTGCAAGACGATGACCATCGGTGGCGACAAGGCTCATTGAGTCGGCGCGTAGCACGAACAGCGCACCGTTGAGAAAATACCGCGTATCCTCGCCAGTGATGGCGAATTGTGTCTTTGCCACCATCTCACGCAGCGCTTCACGCGGCAGCGTTGCGCTCGCCGCACCGGTGGTTTCTGGCAGCGACGGGAAATCCTCACGCGGCAGCGTCTGCATGCGCGAGTCGAATTTGTCGGCGGCGACTTTCACGCCGTTCTTGTCTTCCTGGATGCGAACGTCCGTTTCGGGAAGTGCCTTGATGATCTCGTACAGCTTCTTGGCGGGAAGCGTCAGCGAACCACCTTTGGAAACCGCCGCGTCGCAACGACTGCGCAGCGCTACCTCGAGATCGGTGGCAAGCATGCGGACTTCGTTGCCCTTCGCTTCAATCAGCACATTGGCGAGAATCGGGATCGTGTTCTTGCGCTCGACGATGCCCTGGAAAAGTTGCAGTTCTCGCAGAAGCAGGTTCTTCCCGACGACGAGTTCCATATGCGTGCTGTGACCTCGAAGCGGCGCGGTTGATCCGCTCTGAAGGAGCCTTTCAGTCAGGTTCTTACACTCTGAAAAAGAGGAGCAGAAGAGATAAAGAATTATACCGGAAATAAGAGGCTGTGCAAAGAAGGATCGGTGAAGATTAGTCGTTTTATTTCAATAATTTACGGTGTGGATAAATCTGTGAATCCGAACGTGTTGAACCGTCAGTTTTCTGTGGGAATTTCGACCTCCTGAAAGGTCCACATCCAGCCGTTCACCTCGGCTGTTAGCAACTGTTGAAATCACCTGAAAGACTCAAGGAAATTTGTCATCAGACTGTTGAAATCTCCATCCGTTTTTCGCATCTCCTCGACCTTCTTGATCGAGTGAATGACGGTGGAATGGTGCTTCCCCCCAAAGCTTCGGCCGATTTCGGGTAACGACGCATGCGTCAGCGTCTTGCACAGGTACATCGCGATCTGTCGTGGAAGAGCAATCGACTTCGAATTGTTCTTTGATTTCAGCTCGAACAATTTCAACTGGTAGTAGTCGGAAACGAATTTCTGAATCGTTTCGATCGTCACCGCCTTTTCGTCCTGATCGATAACGTTCTTCAGAACCTCCTGCGTCAACTCGAGGGAAATATCGCGTCCGGTCAATGAGGCGTACGCAATGAGTCGAATCAGTGATCCCTCGAGCTCGCGGATATTCGACTTGATTCGGCCGGCGATGTACATCGCGACACTGTCAGGCAAAGGAACGGCTTCAGCCTCCGCCTTGCGCTTCAAAATCGCAACCTTCGTTTCGAGATCCGGGGGCTGAATATCGGCAATCAGACCCCATTCAAAGCGCGATCGCAGCCGTTCTTCGAGCGCAGGGATTTCGTGCGGAGGACGATCGCTGCTGAGCACAATCTGCTTCTGCGCGTCATACAGCGCATTGAAAGTGTGAAAGAACTCGGTCTGCGTGCCTTCTTTGCCGGAAACAAACTGAATGTCGTCCACAAGCAGGATGTCTACCGATCGGTAGCGTTCACGAAAATCGAGGATGCGGTCATAACGAACGGCGTTGATCATTTCGTTCATGAACCGCTCGGACGAGATGTAGGTGAGTTTGAGCGTGCGNTCGTGCTCCAGCACGAACTGTCCGACGCCGTGCATCAGGTGCGTCTTGCCGAGACCCACGCCACCGTAGATGAACAGCGGGTTATACGAGCGAGATGGCGCCTCGGCGACCGCGCGACAGGCAGCGTGCGCGAATTGGTTCGATGGGCCGACGATGAAGGTGTCGAACGTGTATCGCGGATTCAACCCTGCCGGCGTGCGCCCGTCACCGCTCACTTCGTCGATCGCAGCGGGAGGAGGAATGGGTTCCTCGGCGGCAGCAGGCAACGCTGCGCNCGGTTCCGCCACAAATACCAGGGACGTCTCAGGACGCCGGACCTCNGCAAGCGCTTCCGACAGGACAACCGAGTAGTGTTTGGTGAGCCAGTCCTTGAAGAGGGGGTTCGGGACCCGCACAGTTATTGCGCGGCCGCCGTCAGCGACAAACGCCGTCGGCTTGAACCAGGTCGAGAAGCTGTGGCGGTTAACTTTTGTTTCGACGCGGGCGAGAATCTGGTCCCAGATGCTCGTTTCCATGCAAGATCACCCGAAAAATCGTGAACGCGGGACTTTCGCCCTTAGCAACGCGGCGCAACTGCAGGTATTTTCGCGATGGCTCCTCGCCGGAAGCCGGAAAACCCGGGTAGTACCCGCCTTCGCCTGCGCCAAATTCACCGAAATCTCCGCATCCGGCGTCAGCTCAGCCGTCCATCGATGTTTTCCACAGTGTTTTCCACAGTTGTGGAAATCTTGGGGAACAAACCGAAGGGTCGAAGCGAAAGCGAGTCGGAGAGCGCTAAATCGGAAGCGGGGAATGTAGCACAAGGACGCCAGAATCGATCCTGCGTTGACACTCCGTTTGAGCGACGACTAGTATTGACAGTTCGCCAGACTCGGCTGAGTCCAGCCTTCGCCAACAGGCTCCAGCGAGGCAGGCTCAAAGGACAAGATGAAGGGGAAGCGCACCTATCAGCCCAATACCCGTCGCCGCAAGAAAACGCACGGCTTCCGGGTACGCATGTCGACGAAAAATGGCCGGATCGTTCTCAAGCGGCGCCGAGGCAAGGGACGGAAGCGCCTGACTGTCGCCGACGAACGGTAGACTGACAAGCTTCAGCGGCCGTGGAAGGACGTGGCCGGACGGTGGCGCATCGCATTCGGCGTCGCGCCGAGTTCGAGCGGATCTACGCCGGCGGGGCAAAGATTCACGGCCGCTACATGACGATTTTCGTCATGCTTAATGGTGCCGCCGTCCCGCGGCTGGGTATCGCCGCGACGCGGAAACTCGGGTCGGCCGTCGATCGCAACCGGGCGAAACGACGCGCCCGCGAGTTGTTCAGGCGGCGGAAACACATTGGCGGTCTCGATATCGTCATCGTGCCGCGCCGGGAAATGCTCGATGCACCGTTCGCAACGCTCGAAGCCGAATACGCCGCTCTCCTCGCCCGCCGCCGCGATCGTCCTCGGGTTGCTTCGACTCTATAAGGTTCTTTTGTCGCCTCTTTTTGCCGGGTCCTGCCGCTTCTATCCTTCCTGCGCGGACTATATGCGCGAGGCCGTCGAGCTGCACGGAGCGATCAGGGGTGTTTGGATGGGCACGCGCCGGCTCGCGCGCTGCCACCCGCTGGGGAGCCACGGCGTGGATCCCGTTCCACGGCCCTGACTAGTTAATGGAACGCCGCGTTTTTATTGCCATCGTTCTCTCATTCCTGGTGCTGTACTTCTACCAGGCATACTTCGCACCGCCACCTCCGGCAGCGCCAAAACCAGCGGCCTCCACTCCCGCACCTGCGGCGCCATCACAGGCGCCGTCGGACAGCGGCCGTTCGTCGCCATCACCCTCAACGCCAGAAACTGGTGCGGCTGTTTCCAGCGCGTCTGCGGAACCGCAGGCGGTTGTATCCGACAGTGCGCAGCGCGAAATCACCGTTGAGACGGCCAAAGTCACCGCTGTGTTTACGAACAGGGGCGGGCGCCTCGTCCACTGGCGACTGAAGGAATATCGGGATAATGCCGGCGAGCCGGTGGATCTCGTACCGAGCGGACTGCCGCCGTCTGAGGCACTGCCATTCTCGCTGCGTGTGCCCGACGATTCAAACCTCACGACGCATCTCAACGACGTGCTGTACCGTGTCGATGGCGGCGCAGATCACATCGACGCGACGCGATCGCCAGCGTCGATAGTCTTCGAGTTCGAGGACGCCACAGGCGTGCACGTCCGCAAGGAGTTTCGATTCGACCCTGCCACCTACGTCGTCGCCCTTTCAGTAGATGCAAGGAACGGCGATCGGACAATCAACCCGAGCGTTGCGTGGGGGCCTGGCCCTGGCGACGTCACCCCTGCGGCTGCCAATCCGGGGTTCTTCAATCGCAGCGCATCGCTTGCCCCGCCGGAGTTGATTCTTCATCGGGCCGGTAAGGTCGAGCGCATTGCGATCAACAAGATCAGCGAGGCGCCGATTCAGGAGGGTCAATTCCGGTTCGCCGGCGTGGACGATCACTACTTCATGATTGCGGCGGTCAATCCTGGGCAGACGCGCCTCGAATCGCGCGCGCTGGTCGTGCCGGGGCCCGCTGACCAACGCCGGCAATTCATTTCTTACGCGTTCCGATTCCCGCAACCGCCGATGAATGTGCGTTTCTTCGTCGGACCCAAGCAGTTCGACCTGCTACGCTCAATCGACAGTGAACTTGTCCGCGCCGTGAACTACGGCATGTTCGGATGGCTTGCAGTGCCGCTGCTGGGCGCGCTCAAATGGCTGCACGGCATCGTTGGCAACTGGGGTTGGTCGATCGTGCTCTTGACGGTGCTGATCAACCTGGCCATGTTCCCGCTACGGCACAAGAGCGTCGTGTCGATGCGACGGATGCAGGAGCTGCAGCCGCAACTCAAAGCCATCCAGGATCGCTACGCGAACCTGAAGGTTACCGATCCGGCACGTCAGAAAATGAATACGGAGGTGATGAACCTCTATCGCGAGAAAGGCGTCAACCCAGCAAGCGGTTGCATTCCGATGCTGCTGATGATGCCGGTCCTCTTTGCGTTCTATCAACTGCTTTCGCAGTCAATCGAGTTGCGGGGCGCCGCTTTCGGCTGGTGGATCAAGGATCTCTCGCAGCCCGATCCGTTTTTCATCATCCCGATTCTGGTTTCGCTGACGATGTTCTGGCAGCAGAAGATGACGCCTGCCGCCGGGGCGGATCCCACGCAGCGCCAGATGATGATGTTCATGCCGATTGTCTTCGGCTTTATCTTTCTGACGACCGCGGCCGGGACGGCGCTGTACTGGTTCGTCAGCAACATCTGGGCAATCGCACAGCAGTACTTCACGAACTGGCTAATCGGACCTCCGGTCGTTCACACCGCCCGGCCGGCGGCGGAGCGGCGGCTGAAAAACGCCGGAACCGGGCGCACTGCCGGCGCGGAGAAGCATTCGTAACGATGGCTGCGTTGACCGCTCAAATAGCGAGGTTCGTACAGGACGTCGTCGATGCAATGGGCGTGGCGTTGACGGTTAAGACCGAGGAAACGACGGAAGGCACGCGCATCAATCTCGAAGGCGAAGACGGCGGAGTACTCGTGCGACGCGGCGGCGAAGGACTGCAGGCTCTGCAGCACATCGTCGCCACAGCGTTTCGCAAGCAGCTCGGCGACGACAACCGCATTGTGATTGACTGTAACGGCTTCCGAAGAGACAAGGACGCGGAGCTGCGTCAGATGGCGCGATTCATTGCGGAGAAAGCACGCTCGAGTGGAATGCCACAGGAAATGGGTCCGCTCAATCCCTACGANCGCCGCATCGTGCACCTGGCTATTGCNGAAGATCCGACCGTCACCTCGGAAAGCATCGGCGACGCTTTCCTCAAGACCGTCATCATTTCTACAAGCAGATAATTGTTTGCGACCGATGACACCATCGTTGCCATTGCGACACCGGCAGGACGAGGCGCACTCGGCGTAGTCAGGCTCAGCGGTCCGCGGGCGCTCGACTTTGCGGGCGCGCTCCTCGCGTGTGGTGCGGCATTGCCGCCGCGACATGCAACGGTGACGCGCGTCACCTCCGACGACGGCGCCGGCGCGGTGGACGAAGTAGTTGCCACATTTTTTCCCGCGCCCCATTCGTATACCGGCGAGCACGTTGTCGAGATCACCGGCCACGGAAGCCCCGTGCTGCTTCATACGATGCTGGAGCGTGCGATGGCGACCGGCGCCCGACTTGCCGAACCCGGCGAGTTCACGCTGCGCTCGTTCCTGAACGGCAAACGTGATTTGGTTCAGTCGGAAGCCGTCGCGGATCTCATCGACGCTGCGACGCCGTTGCAGGCACGGATTGCGTTCGATCAGCTCGAAGGGACACTCACCGAGCGCATCACGACGATTGACGCGCGACTGTTCGATCTGATCGCCCGATTGGAAGCCTCGCTCGACTTTCCTGACGAAGGGTTTCACTTTATTGAGCCGGCTCGCGCTGCGGCGGAGATCGATGCGGTGATTGCGGCGCTCGACGATCTGCTCAGAGGCGCTGCGGCTGGACGGATGATTCGCGAGGGGGCGACAGTCGTCATCGCCGGGCGTACGAATGT
>Ga0065704_10070663_pt1 | contig 18106 bp, 15 predicted proteins | sample SwiRhicommuniRL2_FD_59091 | JGI IMG/M metagenome (GOLD analysis project Ga0065704, IMG submission 59091) | Switchgrass rhizosphere bacterial communities from Rose Lake, Michigan, USA - RL2 v2 (version 2) | ecosystem: Host-associated > Plants > Roots > Rhizosphere > Soil | place: East Lansing, MI
CAACACGAGCTTTTAAAGCTTCAACTTCTTGACGTAATGAAGGATCTTTCAATTCATCATACATTAAAGCAAGTGGGTTAACCCAATCCAAGTTCGGTTTAGATTTAGAACCTAGAGAGAATTCTAATCCAGCATATCCGTAAGAGAATTTATCTTTGTTAGAAGCACCGTTTGCATAAGTTCCGTCAAAGTTATCTCCATCAATAAAGTGCATAGTATAACCTAAGTTAAATGATACACGCTCAGAAACTTTGAATTTAACACCAGCACCTACTGGGATATAAGCTTCTTTAACATAAGTTTTAGCATCGTGTCTGTCATTAACATCACCTATAGCTTTATCTTTCCAGTCGATACCATCAACTTTAGGAGCATAAGCGATTAAACCGTAACCAGCAGTAACGAAGAAGTTAACTGAGTTCTCACGACGTAAGAAGTCAACAGTAGCAACGTTAACAACACCTCTGATGTCAGCAGAATAGCCAATTTCAGTTTCAAATTCTTTAGGAGAAGCTGAAGCGTTTTTGCTTGATCCAGATACTTTTCCACGGAAAATGTTACCTTCAATACCAAATGCATGACCTAATTGTTTTCTTAGTGAGATACCGTAACCTAAGTTAACGTCCATCTTATTGAAATCATTAGTACCACCGATAGCAACAAATGGAGATAAAACACCACCGTTGATTCCGAAAGACCAAGATCTGTACTGACCCCTTCCACCAAATACCTTGGCCGAAGAAGAAGTTCCAGTAGAATCTTGAGCGTTAGCTAGAGAGGTTACTCCCATCAACGCAACAAAAGAAACTGCTAGACTCTTTTTTAAAGTAGAATAATTCATAATTTTCTTTTTTAAGGTTAAACAAATTTTAATTGTATGTTTTTTTTGTGTAGCAAAATTAAACAAATTTTTAATTTCTCAAAACACTTGTACAAACTCTGTTCCAAATTTATTAAATACCGACAATTATGCAAACATAATACGAATAGTATTTATGTTTTGCATTAAAAAAATATCAATAAAAATGAATCCTCAATTCATTACTGCATAAAAAGCGCAAAAACAGCGTTAACAGCCATTACGATAGCTTTTATAATCAGAGATTCTAACGTCAGTATGTAAAACAAAAGTTATATGTTGTCAAAAACAATTAACATTTTTTAAACATTGTCCTATTCCTGTATACAGAAAAGTCCTGTTTTTAAGACAAAATCAGCTAAATCCATTGATCGGTAAACTTATAAATGTTAAAATCAGGTCTTTTCAATGCTTTTACAAGTTCTGAATGAAGTTTAACTTTATCAACATTTTTCATTCGATAGTGCGCTATTATCTTAAATGCCTTTTCAGCTAGTAACCATGCCTTCTGTTTTCCATCAGATTCAACAGGAATTGTCAACCATTCGCAGAGTTCCTCTATGCCCTCCTTTTTATCTGCAACAGTTTTAAAAACTGGAATCTCTTGATGCAAAACTAACTTCTTCAAGGTGTTAGTAAACACATCAGCTCCCTCCCGATCTGCTTTGTTTACAACAAACCCCTGAGCTATTTCCATTATTCCCGACTTTATACTCTGGATTTCATCTCCTGATTCCGGCACTAAAACAACTACTGTTTTATCTGCAAGTCCGGCAATTTCAATTTCAGACTGTCCAACTCCAACAGTTTCTACAATAATCATATCGAAATCAGCCGCCCGCATCACATCAATCATTTCAATGGTTTTTGCGGAGATTCCCCCCAATGCGCCCCTTGTTGCAACAGATCTGATATATACATTAGGATTGTTAAACTGCTGTGACATTCTTATACGATCCCCGAGTAATGAACCAAAATTAAACGGAGAAGTGGGGTCAACTGCCAGAATGGCTATTTTTTTATTCTGCTTAGCAAACTGTTCAGTTATTGCGTTTACAAGGGTACTTTTTCCTGCACCCGGGGGACCAGTAATTCCAATTATCGGAACTGCTGATTTAACATTAAGCATTCGCAAGATATCTGCAGAGGGTGCAATATCATTTTCAACCAATGTTAAGGCTCTTGCCAAAGCCAAAAAGTTTCCCTGCTCAATTCCTTTTAAAAGGGGATAATTGGTATCCATTAATAAACTATCTTTGATACAAAGAAATAGAATTTATTCATTATTTAACGTCTTATTCCTAACATCTTTTTTATTCTAAAATGTCAATACCAAAAATCATACATCAAACTTTCAAATCAAAGAACCTGCCTCTAATTACGCGTTGGCATATCTATAAATTCTTAAAAAGAAATCCCGACTACCAGTATGAATTTTATGACGATGAAAGGATCGAGAAATTCCTCTCAGAAGAATTTGATAATGAAACATTTAAACTATATCAAAAACTTAATATCGGTGCGGCAAAAGCAGACTTTTTCAGGTATGCAATCCTGTTAAAAAAAGGTGGAATATATTTAGATATTGACTGCAATGTTAAACAGAATTTCGATCAATTTATCAGACCAGATGACGTAGCAGTATTATCTCCTGAAAAGAATCCTATTTGTTATGTACAATGGGCATTGTTTTTTGAACCTGGTCACCCTTTCCTTCAAAGGACGATGGAACTGATGCTTGAGAACATCAGAAAAAACGAATTCCCACACGATGTACATAAGATGACTGGACCTACCGTATACACAGCTGCAATCAATGATTGTTTGTCAAAGGATCCGGATATCCCGCATAGAACATTCGGAGTTGAATATGCACCCTATCTTAAAGACAAGTACAAACTGGCAAAGTTTTTCTTGTATGAAAAAAAATCCAATCACTGGAAAAAACTCCAGGTCTCATCAACCGTATTAAAGCCCGAATAAATTCACACATCAATATTATACAAGAAAGGAGCAAATTTCATTGAATTATAAATTAGGGCACATAAGTTGTAAATTTGAGCCTTTATCCCAATCTACCTAATGCAAAAACAAATTACGGCTGCTTTATTAATTTCTACCTACAATTGGCCTGCAGCATTGGATCTGGTCCTGTCCAGTGTTTTACTGCAGTCCAAAATGCCTGATGAAATCCTCATTGCTGATGACGGATCAACCGAGGAGACTAAAACAATAATTGAAAAATACAAAAAGCTATTTAAGATTCCTGTATTACATTTTTGGCAGGAGGATCACGGATTTAGGAAGACCCTTATCTTAAATAAAGCTATTGCAGGTGCAAAAAGCGATTATATTATCGAAATAGATGGAGATATCATTATTCACAGAAAATTTATTGAAGACCATATAAACTTCGCGATGCCGGGCACCTTTGTAAGGGCAAGCCGCGGTTACCTTAATAAAGAACTCTCCGCTAAGCTAATCAGCAAGGAGATTTCCAAAATCAACATCTTCAGTAAAAACATTGCTAATTTTTTCAGTGTCGTTCGTATTCCCTTTTTGTGGCCTCTTTTCGAAAAAAAATACAAAATCAAAGGTGCCGAATTATATGAAATTCATGGATGCAACATGGCGTTCTGGCGTTCTGATGCAATAAAGGTAAATGGGTATAATGAAAGTTTTATTGGATGGGGTCCGGAGGACAAGGAGTTTATTGCCCGATTGTTAAATATAGGATTGCAAAAACGGTTCCTTAAGCTTGGCGCAGTTGCATTTCATATCTATCATAAGGAAAATTCCAGAGCTTCTTTAGCAGAAAACGAGATATTATTTAAGGAGACTATAGCGCTTAAAAAAGTTTATTGTGAATCCGGTATAGACAAATATTTATAGGCATGAATAACAAAATTTCTGTAACTCTTGTTATATCAACATATAATTGGCCAAAGGCACTCGAGCTCGTTTTTAAGAGCATTTTAAATTTAAGGGTGTTCCCAAATGAAATAATTATTGCTGATGATGGTTCAGATGACAGAACAAAAGCAACAATAGAAGAATTTAAGCAACAAATAAAGGTACCCGTTAAACATCTGTGGCAAGAAGATCTTGGTTTCAGAAAAACCATTATTATGAATAGAGCCATCTCTTCTGCATCTGGCAATTACATAATACAAATAGATGGCGATATTATTTTACATCCAAAATTTATTGCCGATCATATAGAAGAAGCTCAGCATGGTTACTATATAAAGGGAAGCAGATCAATGCTTTCAGCAGACTTAACCAACACCATCATAAGTACCAAGAACATTCGCATCAGTTCTCTAACCAAAGGGGTAGGCAGTAAAATAAATGCTAGTTATTTGCCTATTTTTTCAGGCTTCTTTAAAGGCAATCATTTTCGATCTAACAATCTAAGGGGCTGCAATTTCTCGTTTTGGAAGCACGATTTTATTGCAGTAAATGGTTACAATAATGACCTGGAAGGCTGGGGCCATGAAGACATTGAACTAGCTGCAAGGTTAACAAACCTTGGAATCAGACAAAGACAATTAAAATTAAAAGCAGTTTGCTTTCACCTTTATCATCGAATAAATTCCAGGCATAACGAGGACGTTAATTTCAAAAAATACCTCAATGCTGTCAGAAAAAAGATTATTCGTTGTAAAAATGGAATTATAACCGAGTTATAGAAAACAGTACCAACAGAAGGATCATTTTTACAATCTTCCATTTATTTAATCTGAACCATTTCGGGTTTTCCTTAGTAAATCCCATTTCAATCCGCTCGGCAAAACCAGAGAGCCTGCCCTTTGCTAAACTTTCAAACATATACCCCGCCTCGTAACAGTTCTTAATCCAAAAAAGATTCATTGCCACAGGAAGTGAAAATGTTTTTGATTGATAAAGGACCTTGATGATGTTGGTTAAAATTTCCGCTAAAAGAATAAGGAATATCAACAAAATCATTCCATTAACGGAATAAAAAAACATTATTAAAGGCAAAAAAAACAATAAAAGAACAAGGAGTTCTGAGGTATTCAGGAAATCATGATAGGTATAAGGTTTAATCGTATCAAGTGCAGCAATATCAGCTGCGCCACGCCCATATCTAAAAATCCTTTCAGTTTGAATAGCTCCATTATTCCACCATGGGTGCTCCACAACTGCATTGGGAACAGGAGTATACTTTTCCTTATGCAATAAACTATTCCTAAGTAAAAACTCTATATCCTCTCCCCCTTTATCCAGCTTTTCATTAAACAAAGTCATGTCCATTTTTTCTCTATTTAACATAACATTTGCGGTTGGCACCCACACCAAAGGTTTGTTATCTAAAGCTGCTTTAAAATGTCCAGTTGTCCCATTAATATCCATAGCACGGGTAGCAGCATTAAAGGGTAGAGGGAAGTTAGTTACTCCGGCAAAACCAATTGAATCCCGATTCTTTTTAATCGCCTCTGCATACGCTATCAACAGCTTTTTTGAGGGCAAAATGTCATCATCCAACAACAAAATCCATTTGCCGTTGCCTAATCTAATCCCGTTGTTCCGGGTTTTTGAAAACCCCAGATTGATTTCATTTTTAATCAGGTTGATTTTATTCTCAGCAGCTAATTTTAAAATTTCCTCCGGTATAACCAACAAAGGATTATCGGCAACAATGTAAAAATTCACTAAAAACCCATCGGGCCTTTCAACATTGAAAATATTTAAGAGTACATTCTCATCTAACCTGAAAGAAGGTATTACTATGTCAATTGAAGTGCTTTGGTACATGAAATACAAATATACACCGTTTTATATTACACTGTCATTTTAATATATTTGAACATGATAAAAGATGCAGCCTCCGCTGATATTGAAAGGAAAAATACAAATCCACCTTTAAAACCAATTATAGCAACACAAATAATTACAGCTATTATCAATACCAGCGGAAGATTAGAAATCCGGACTAGATAATGAATGCTCACTAATAAAACTAAATAGTGTGTACCTTTGCTTTTTAATTACTTGTCTTACATAACGAAATTATCCTAACAGATAAAACATAAATACATTTCGATGAAAATCTATTTCAGATTACTTTCCTTTGCAAAACCGATAGAAAAATTTGCTATACCCTATGTTATCACTACAGTTCTTTCCGTTATATTTAGTGTACTGAACCTCACCCTGCTGGCCCCATTATTTGAAACCTTAATATCTGACAATCCTACCAAAAGTGCTGGCCTGGCCGATAACGCTGCATCTGCGTTTAACATTACAGCTCAATTTAAGGAGTTTGTAAATTCTTCAATAATCACAAACGGACAGGAGAAAACGTTAACCTATATCTGCGTTATAATTGTCATCTCTGTTTTACTTTCCAATGTATTCAGATATTTCTCTCAACGAACCATGGAAGATTTAAGGGTGCACACCCTGCTTAACCTGCGGAAAACGGTGTTTGAAAATGTAATGAATTTACATGTTGGTTATTTCAACAATGAACGTAAAGGAGACATAATATCAAAGGTTTCTGCCGATGTCCAAGTCGTACAATTTACAGTCACAAACACCCTACAGGTAGTATTTAAAGAACCTCTTACCCTTATTTTTTATATTCTGGTGCTCCTGTCCATTTCTGTAAAACTGACCTTATTTTCATTATTGGTGATTCCAATTTCAGCTTTTGTAATAAGTAAAATTGTAAAAAGAATAAAACATCAGGCTAAAGAAGCTCATGAATCATTTGCAAAAATGATTGGTTTTTTAGACGAAGCCCTTGGCGGGATAAAGATCATCAAAGCATTTAACGCCTCAGAGAGAATAAAAGAAAAGTTCCACAGTGAAAATGTTTTCTATTCCAACATAAACCGTAAGATGGTAAGACGCCAACAACTTGGCTCCCCTTTGTCTGAATTTTTAAGTATAGTAATGGTCTCGTTCATTGTTTGGTATGGTGGCCGCCTAATTATAAGCCATCAGCCAGGGGCATTATCAACAAGTCAGTTTATAGCGTATATAGCTATATTTTCCCAAGTAATGCGCCCGGCTAAAGCCCTTACCGATTCCTTTAGTGGAATCCATACTGGAATAGCTGCCGGAGAACGTGTTCTCGATTTAATTGACACTAAGCCAGAACAGGTCAATAAGCCGAATGCAAAAGAAATATCTTCGTTCAACAATTCTCTTGTTTTTGAAAATGTCTCATTTTCATATGAATCAAAAGAGGTATTGAAGAACATTAATCTTACTATTGAAAAAGGTAAAACTATAGCACTAGTTGGACCTTCAGGTGGTGGAAAAAGTACCCTTATGGACCTAATACCAAGGTTTCATGATCCAAAATCAGGGCATATTAAAATTGATGGGCTTGACTATGCAGATTTAACTGTCGAGAGTATTCGTTCCCAATTAGGTATGGTTAACCAGGAATCTGTCCTATTTAATGATTCCATATTTAACAATATAGCCTTTGCCAAACCAAACGCAACTGAAGAGGAAGTAATCGCTGCAGCAAAAATTGCTAACGCACATGAGTTCATTCTACAAACCGAAAATGGTTATCAAACTTTTACTGGTGACAGGGGAAACAAATTGTCCGGCGGACAAAAACAGCGCTTATGCATAGCAAGGGCCGTTTTAGCGAACCCACCTATTATGCTTCTTGACGAAGCAACCTCTGCTCTAGATACAGAATCAGAAAAACTTGTTCAGGATGCACTAAACAAATTGATGGAAAATCGTACTTCAGTTGTAATTGCTCACAGATTAAGTACAATACATGGTGCGGATCTTATAATTGTTATTGATAAGGGAGAGATTATTGAGACAGGAACACATCAGGAGTTAATTAACTATAATGGCCTCTATAAAAAGCTAATTGAATTACAAACATTTAGCTAATTCAAAAAGAAGGAATAAAATTCAATGAAAAAAGGCATTACCGTTATTATTTGCACATATAATGGAGCACCAAGGCTTTCAGAAACACTAAATCATCTTGCCGCTCAGTCTGTTCAAGAAAGCTTAAACTGGGAAATCATCCTCGTAGACAATGCGTCAACAGACGGTACATCTGCTCATGCAACAGAAATATGGCGACAATGTCACATTCAAAATGTTCCCTTAAAAGTTATTCACGAAAGTAAGCCAGGCAAACTATTCGCTTTTCAAAAAGGAATAACCTATGCCAAATATGAATATTTTATAATTTGCGATGATGACAATTGGTTAAGCCAGGATTATCTGAATATCGCGTTTAATATTTTAGACAAGAATCCTAAAGTTGGGGCTGTTGGCGGTCAGGCCATTGCCGTATCTCAGGATGGAATTGCCTTTCCTGAATGGTTTGATGAAGTTAAAGAAGGTTATGCCGTAGGAAAACAAGCTAAAAAAACCGGAGATGTCACTGATAAAGCAAGACTTTGGGGTGCAGGATTAGCATCAAGAACACAACTCTACATGGATACGTACAAGACATTCCCTTCTGTTTTAATAAATAAAAATGACCAAAGTATATTGTCTGCAGAGGATACGGAATATTGCTTAAGAATCGTTCTTAAAGGATATCAACTTTATTACGATTCTAATTTATCTTTAAAACACTACATCACATCCGGAAGACTGACGTTGAATTATAAAAGCAGACTATATGAAAATTTTAGTAATGCCAATGCAATTATGGACGACTACTACCTGGCATTAAAATTTGGCCCTAAAAGGAAACTAGGTCTATTTAATAGAATACGGTTAATTTTAATCACTCCAATTAAGTACATTTTTTATTCGCAGAAAGGGAAATCAAAACAAAGGAAGATTCTGAGCTATTTGCTACCATCTATTATTACTCCAGATTCCATTACCTCCAAAATAAAAAAGCTCATGGATGGGTAAACGAATCTTAGCATCTACTACTATAAAAACAAGAGTCCAAAAGAATTTATTATGCTTAAAAAGATTAAAAGATTTGCAGAAAACATTACTGCTTTATCCAAATATTCTAACATAAAAACACAACTTTCAAAAAAGAGAAATATTTACTTTTTCTTTCCCTCATGGTCTTTTGGAGGTGCTGAACGTGTCCATGTGGATATAATGAATCTTTTTAATGGCCCTAAACCACTTTGTTTTATTACCGACAGGTCTATAACTAACGGGTTCCAAGAAGAATTTGAGGCTGCAGCCGATGTCATTGAACTAGGCAGATGGGCTGAGAAAAAAGAACTTAAACAGCACTTATTTAAAAAATTAGCTAGAACTATAAATGCACAAAAAAGCCCTATAGTTTCTGGGTGGTGCAGTAGATTTATGTATGACCTGATCCCTCTTTTGGCGCCTCACGTTCAGGTAATAGATATTATGCATAATTTTACAGATGACGACAAAGGAATAGAATGGTACAGCATCCCTCATGTACCTAGAATAAACAAAAGGATAGTGGTAGGAAAGGTACTTATTCAACAGTTTAAAGAATTGTACCGACTAAATAATATCCCAGATAAATATTTAGAAAGATTAACGGTCATTCAGAATAAAATTGCTTTTAATGGTTTTTTTCCTGTGAAAGATTATGAAGGCATATTGCAGGTTCTTTTTGTTGCCCGAAACAGTCCCGAGAAAAGGCCAAATGTGCTGATCAGGATTGCAGAAATCTGCCACCAGTTAAATCTTCCTGTTGAATTTAAAATTATAGGTGACTTTAAACCAGGAGAAACAGTTGTTCCACCTAATTCATACGTCATTGGAGAGGTTCATGATAAAAACATATTGAATAACTATTATAAGGAAGCGCATTTATTACTGCTTACCTCACACAGAGAAAGCTGGGGGCTTGTTATTTTTGAAGGGATGAATATGGGCGTTGTCCCAATATCAACCAACGTTGGCGAGCTTTCAAATTATATTTCTATCACAAAAGAAAATGGAATCTTGGTGGAAAATCTCGATAATGTAGAGGATCTTGCAATGTTATTTGTTAAAGAACTTGAGGTCTTTGTCAAAAACAGACCGCTCTTGAAGAGTTTTAGTAACAATGCTTTTAATACTATAAAGCAACTTTCTGATGAATGTGATTTTGATGAAGCTTACAGAAGGGAATTGTCTGTAGTGCCTAAATAATATCCTTTTTATATAATTATCACTCATAATCCTAATCTCTCTCGCTCATCAACATTATATTTGTTCAGCATGAACCCAAGAATAACAGTTTTTATGGCTGCCTACAACGCAGCAAATTATATAAGTGAGTCAATTCAAAGTATTTTGGACCAAACTTTTAAAAACTTTGAATTATTGATCGTGAATGATGGTTCTACTGATGAAACGGTAAACATCATAGGCAATTTCAAAGACCCCCGGATTAGGCTAATTCATAATGATAAAAACCGAGGCTTAACATATACCAGGAATGTAGCTCTAAATGAAGCGAGAGGTGAGTATATAGCTATATTAGATAGTGACGATGTTGCGATACATAACCGCTTAGAACTTCAATATAACTTTTTTCTGGAACATCCGGATTTCGCACTATGTGGCGGACATGGTTCTGTTATCGACGAGGTTGGCACCCCAGTGGTTGATAACCGATTTACTGTTCCTATAGACCCCGACAAAATAAAAATAACACTGCTCTTTCAAAATACGTTTATCAATTCAACAGTAATGTATAAAACTGCAGTATTAAAAGAATTAAACGGATACAATGACTATGCCCCGGCTGAGGATTATGAATTATTTATACGAATTTCAGACAAATACCCTGTAGGCAACTTAGATTCAATTCTGGTAAAATACAGAATTCATGGCAGCAATACTTCCATAATACAATCGGAACTTGGTCGAATAAAAGTACGTTCAATCAAAGAGAAACAGCTAACTAAGCTCCAAATAAATCCCGACAAAAAATTAACCGATGCATTTTTCAGTATATTGGAATGGGATTACAATGCTCCTAATTTCACAGATTATCTTTCTTTATTCACTAAATTAAAAGCAGCAAACAAGTCTTTAAATAAATATCCTGAAATACCCTTTGAAAAGATGTTGTTTAACTATTGGTTTGAAATAATCTATATAAAAAAAGCTAAAATGAATGCGCTTCCGTTACTATTAAATAAGAATATTTTTAAATGGTCTTACGTGAGCTTCCGTCAACTTAGAAAAGCATTTAAACTTTCAATTAAAGGAATAGGCCAATTGTCTACATAAATATGCAGTACTTGTACCAAACATTCCCTGTTTACTAAACATTAATCAATTCAATGAAAATTATCAGATTTCTAGGCGGTTTGGGCAATCAAATGTTTCAATATACCCTGTATAAGTCTTTGAAAAGTAAGTTCCCAAATGTTAAAGCAGATTTGCAAGGTTATAATGACTACCCACTCCATAACGGGTTTGAATTGGAGAATATCTTTGGTTTAAAAATAAACAAGATCTCATCATTTACGAGTAATTTATATTTCAATAAAAAATGGATTTATAAGAAACTTAGGAGAATACTGGGTCTCAAAAATACTTATACAGAAGAAAAAAATCTCTTTTCATTTGATCAATCCATTCTGAATAATCCAAAAACAGCATATTACTGGGGATACTGGCAAAATTTTAAATATTTCGAGGATATTGCCAGTGAAATAAAAAACGATTTCCAATTTACTTCCTCTCTTTCTAAGGAAAACCAACAGATCTTAGATCAGGTTAAACTTAAGAATAGCGTTTCCATTCACATCAGACGAGGAGACTATCTTAAAGACCCACTTCTTGGTGGATTATGCGGCCCTGAGTATTATAAACAAGCGATCAGTTACATCCAATCAAATTTAACTTCTCCAAGTTTCTTTATTTTCTCCGATGACATCTATTGGTGTAAAGAAAATCTAAATCTTGATAATTGTACCTTTATCTCATGGAATAAAGGAATGTCTAGCTACATTGACATGCAATTAATGAGTGCCTGCAAGCACAATATTATTGCCAATAGCAGTTTTAGCTGGTGGGCAGCCTGGCTTAATCCAAACCCGGATAAGATTGTCATAGGTCCTAAAAAATGGGTAAATCATAGCGATCCGGATATCCATATGTCATTTCCACAAAACTGGATCAGCCTATAGCTGTATTTTTCCAAATCTCAACCGAATATATTTAATGAAAAAAATTGCTTACATCTATCAAACAAACAACAAATGGAGTTACGCGGCTAAAACTGTGGCTAATGGTTTTAGAAATGCTTTTATAGATCGTGGCGATTCCTTTAGCTTTTTTGACATAATTAAGCTCCAAAATTCATTTTGGCCAGCAGAAAAGCTCAAGCTCATCTCTTTTAGTCCTGATATTATATTCACTTCAGTAGATAATATTCCTTATCTACCCTTAAATCGACTCAAATCTACAGCCCTTGTCCTTTGGGGATCTTTCTATTCACCTTGTGATTATGAGCCACAAATTGATACCATACTTAAAAAAACCAAACAGGTCTTAAGTAAATACAGTTCAAAACACAACATATTGATTTGGTCTCAGCATGACGAATTGATTAATGAAAGATTTTTTTCAGGCTATCAAAAAGAATTGGGTTTAAAGGTTATTCAATTGCTTCATTGCGCAGACAAAACAAAATACACAGAACCGTTATTAGCCCCAGAGTATGACTTTTTATGGGTTGGCAATATTGGTCACCGCCTCACAACATACAAGTCATTTATAGAGCCTTTAAAAAAGGAATTCGACAACTACTTGGAATATACAGAACATAACATGATCAATCCTGAAACGATTGAAAGCAGACAATTGTATAGCCGCTCATTTATCACTCCGAACGTTCATACGGAAGCCCAAATTAAAAACAAAATATTACTTAATGAACGTGTTTTCACTTCAACTATGCTTGGTGGATTCCAAATTTGCGATAACTTGCTCGCCAGGAAATATTTTAATGATGATGAATTGGTCATTGCTACTGACAGCGGCGACTTTATTGAAAAAACGTATCATTACATTTCGCACCCAGAAGAGAGAATTGAAATGATCAAAAAAATGCAGGTTAATATTTTAAAAAACCACACTTATTTTAATAGGATTGACGACATATTGGCTGCTTTATAATACATCGATAAATTATATATATTTGATTAAAACAAAATTAAAAAATGTTAAAACGAATTAAAGATACAATATTTAAAAGTTCAGACGACAGGAAGTTATCTTTATTATTTAAAAAATATAGAAACCGTTTTGATCAATTTATCGACTATTTAGATCTTGATACGGACCTGCCAACCTTACACATCATTAAGCAGAACAATATTCATAAATACAGAGAGGCAAACAACTTCAACATATTTGTGGAAACAGGTACATACCTGGGTGATATGGTAGAATCGCAAAGAAAACATTTCAAGAAGGTGTATTCCATAGAACTTGGGAAAGACCTGCACATCAAGGCAGTCGAGCGATTTAAAGCTTATCCCAATGTTAAAATTATTCAGGGAGACAGCGGTGTTATGCTAAAAACCCTTTTAAATGAGATTGATGAACCGGCACTGTTCTGGCTTGATGGGCACTACTCATCCGGAATAACCGCTAAAGCGGATAAGAATACGCCTATCTTGAATGAACTGGAAATTATTTTGGCCTCAACGATTTACCATGGAATACTTATCGATGATGCCCGCCTGTTCATAGGTAAAGATGATTATCCTAGTATTGACGAGCTTTGTACTTTTGTTAAAAGTAAAGATCCAAGTAGAATAGTAACTGTTTCTGATGACATTATTAAAATTTTCAGATAAACGAGCAACTTAAGCTAATGTAAAACGTAAAAAGGCGCTTTAAAAAATTTTAAAGCGCCTTTTATATATTATCTATTTTTTACAATTTCCTTTTAACTTCTACTTGTTCGTAAGCTTCAACAATGTCGCCTACTTCAATATTGTTGAAGTTTTGGATATTCAATCCGCATTCGTAACCTCTAGATACCTCTTTAACATCATCTTTATAACGTTTCAATGAAGCCAATTCGCCTGTGTAAATTACCACACCATCTCTAACGATACGGATTTTGCTGTTACGTGTAATTGTACCGTCTAACACCATACATCCGGCAATTGTACCCACCTTAGTAATTTTAAAGGTATCTCTGATCTCAACGTTAGCAGTGATCTTCTCTTCAAATTCTGGAGCCAACATACCTTCCATCGCCGCTTTGATCTCATTGATCGCATCGTAGATGATAGAATACAAGCGGATATCTATCTGCTCCGCCTCTGCCAATTTACGCGCACCTGATGATGGACGAACCTGGAAACCTATAATGATCGCATCAGAAGCAGAAGCTAACAACACATCAGATTCAGAGATCTGACCTACCGCTTTACTTATAATATTAATTTGAATCTCTTCAGTAGAAAGTTTCAGTAATGAATCAGATAGTGCTTCAATTGAACCATCCACATCACCTTTAACAATCAGGTTAAGCTCTTTAAAGTTACCGATCGCTAAACGACGGCCAATCTCATCAAGAGTAATGTGTTTCTGAGTACGAAGACCCTGTTCACGCATCAATTGTAAACGTTTGTTTGCAATTTCTCTTGCTTCAACTTCACTTTCAAGTGCATTGAATTTATCACCTGCAGTTGGTGCACCTTGCATACCCAATACCTGAACTGGTACTGATGGGCCAGCTTTATCTACTTTTTGTCCACGTTCGTTAAATAACGCTTTTACACGTCCACTGTAACTACCTGCCAAAATCGGATCGCCTATTTTCAATGTGCCAGCCTGTACAAGAACCGTTGTAACGATACCACGCCCTTTGTCCAGAGTCGCCTCAATTACACTACCTGTTGCACGCTTATTCGGATTCGCTTTTAAGTCTAACAACTCAGCCTCTAATAAAACTTTCTCTAATAGTAAGTCTACGTTTAAACCGCTTTTACCAGATATCTCTTGCGACTGGAAGTTTCCACCCCAATCCTCAACAAGAATATTCATTATAGATAATTGCTCACGTATCTTATCTGAGTTTGCACCCGGTTTGTCAATTTTTGTAAAGGCAAACACTAATGGAACTCCGGCAGCTTGCGCATGGTTGATGGCCTCTTTTGTTTGAGGCATCACAGCATCATCCGCCGCTACAACAATAATTGCAATATCGGCTACCTTAGCACCACGTGCACGCATCGCTGTAAAGGCTTCGTGACCCGGTGTATCTAAGAAAGTAACTTGTTTACCTGTTGGTGTAGTTACCATGTAAGCACCAATGTGTTGGGTAATACCACCCGCCTCACCAGCTACCACATTCGCTTTACGGATATAATCTAGTAGTGATGTTTTACCATGATCCACGTGTCCCATTATGGTTACAACAGGCGCTCTTGGCAATAAATCCTCTTCAGAATCTTCTTCTTCAATAACAATATCACTTTCATCATCTGGTTTAACGAATTGAATTTCGTAACCAAACTCATCAGCAACGATTGTTAAGGTTTCAGCATCCAAACGTTGGTTAATCGATACAAACATTCCCAAACTCATACAAGTTGCGATAATCTTTGTAACCGGCTCATCCATCATTGTGGCCAATTCATTTGCCGTAACAAACTCAGTAACCTTTAAAACTCTTGACTGCAACTCTTGTTCCATCGCAGCTTCATCTGCTGAAAGGGCAACATCATCACGTTTTTGACGACGTAATTTAGCACGCTGAGCAAACTTACCAGATTTACCTGCTCCACTTAAACGAGCAAGTGTTGCTTTAATCTGATCTTGTATTTCTTTTTCCGTAGGTTCTTCTTTCGGACCGCTATGACCTCCTGGGCCTCCTGGTTTGCTGTTCCTAAAGTTAGGCCTGTTGGCTGTATTGTTTGTGTTATTTCTAAAATCCGGTCTGTTGCCAACTGGAGGCGCAGGTCTTTGCTGACCCGGTTGTCCTTGTTGTCCTGACTGTCCGCCAGCTTGTTGGTTACCGCCACCACTGGCAGGTTGGCCATGGCCGCCCTGTCCAGGATGTCCACCCGGAGTTTTTTTACGTTTACGTTTTCTTTTCGCATCAGCGCTATCGGCCGAAGATGCTACTGGCTGAGATTTACGATCAGGTGTAGTTGGTAAAACAATTTTACCAATGATATTCGGACCTGAAAGTTTTACAGAGCGAGCTTTAATTACTTCCGTTTCCTCAGGTTTCTCAACCTTAGGTGCAGGAGGAGTAACAGGTACCACCTTAGGCGCCACTGGCTCTGGAGCTTTCACTACAGGTGGCTCTACAGCTTTAGGTTGTTCAACCACTACTGGCTTAACTTCTTCTACAGGTTTTACAATTTCTTGTTTTACCTCTTCAACCGGCTTCTCAACTTTCTCAACAGGTTTTTCTTCTTTTACAACTTCCTTAGGCGCTTCTTCAGCAACAGGAGCTTTTGGCTCTGGTGCCGGAGCAGGAGCTTCCTCCGCTTTAACCGGACGTGTTTTAGAATTTAAATCATCAAGATTTATCTTTCCAACTATTTTAACACCAGGTAAAGAGCCTTCTTCTGCTTTATCTGCAGGAGTTTCTGGCGCTGCCGGTTTAGCCGGAGCTTCTTCCTTAGGCTTCTCAGCTGGAGGAGTATACGAATGAAGATTCTTAATTAAAACGCCTTCGTTTTCGAATTCAACATTTTTTCTAGGTGCCTCAGCAACTTTCTCAGTTACTTCAGGTTCATCACGACGAATTTTACCAATAACAATTTGATTGGCTTCTTCTTTTACGATTTTATCGCCCTGAAACTCTTTTAACAGCGCATTATACATGTCGCGAGAGAGCTTAGTAGTGGGTTTATTCTCAACAGAAAAGCCTTTCTTTTCCAGGAACTCAACGGCCGTAGCTATCCCTACGTTAAGTTCCTTAACTGCTTTAAATAAAATTATTGGTTTGTCGTCTGACATTGATATCCTATTTTTTCTTTAATTCTTATACAAAAGTAACGTTTATTCTTATTTATTTCATCTGTAGGTCGTGAGTTTTTGTATTATTCAAATTCTGATTTCAAAATACTCATCACTTCCTTGATGGTTTCTTCCTCCAAATCGGTACGTTTAACCAATTCATCAACGGAAAGTGCTAACACACTTTTAGCAGTATCACATCCGATAGCTTTTAGCTCATCGATGATCCAGCTATCGATCTCATCCGAGAATTCTTCTATATCCACATCCTCATCTTCTTCACCAGCTTCACGATATACATCTATTTCATAACCGGTTAATTTACCAGCAAGTTTAATGTTATGACCACCGCGACCAATTGCCAATGAAACCTGATCAGGTTTTAAATAAACTGAAGCATGTTTTGTTTCATCATCTAATTTAATAGAGGTGATTTTTGCAGGGCTTAGTGCTCTGGTGATATATAATGAAATGTTATTGGTAAAGTTAATTACATCAATGTTTTCATTTTTAAGCTCTCTAACAATACCATGTATACGAGAACCCTTCATACCCACACAAGCTCCTACCGGATCAATTCTATCGTCGTAAGATTCTACAGCAACTTTTGCTCTTTCTCCAGGTTCACGAACAATTTTCTTAATGGTAATTAAACCATCAAAAATCTCAGGAACTTCGATTTCGAATAAGCGCTGTAAAAACTCAGGGGCAATTCTCGAGATAATAATTTTTGGAGTGCTGTTCACCATATCCACTTTAAGGATTACGGCACGAACGGTATCACCTTTTTTGAAATAATCAGCCGGGATCTGTTCAGTTTTAGGCATCATTAATTCGTTACCTTCATCATCAAGAACCAGTGTTTCTTTTTTCCAAACCTGATAAACCTCTCCGGTTACAATCTCTCCAACCCTGTCTTTATATTTTTTAAAAATTTCGTCTTTTTCAAGTTCTAATACTTTTGAAACAAGTGTCTGACGGGCTGCTAAAATAGCTCTTCTTCCGAAACTCTCTAAAGTGATCTGTTCAATGTAATCGTCGCCAACTTCCATATCCGGATCTAACTGTTTAACCTCGGCAAGTTCAATTTCTAAATCATCGTCCTCAGAAAAGCCATCTTCCATCACTTTTCTGGTACGCCAGATCTCTAAATCTCCGTTATCCGGGTTAACAATTACGTCACAATTCTCATCAGTACCATATTTTTTACGCAACATACTGCGAAATACCTCTTCCAGCACACTAATCACTGTAGGGCGGTCGATGTTCTTAAAGTCCTTGAACTCCTGAAATGAATCGATTAAATTAATATTGCTCATTCTTATTTAAATGAAATTA
>Ga0065704_10000543_pt1 | contig 18104 bp, 16 predicted proteins | sample SwiRhicommuniRL2_FD_59091 | JGI IMG/M metagenome (GOLD analysis project Ga0065704, IMG submission 59091) | Switchgrass rhizosphere bacterial communities from Rose Lake, Michigan, USA - RL2 v2 (version 2) | ecosystem: Host-associated > Plants > Roots > Rhizosphere > Soil | place: East Lansing, MI
GGTATTGCGGCCGAGGCCGCGGCTACCGCCGGTAACGAGTGCGATCTTGGTCATGATGGGTCTCCTTTCTCCTAGGTGAGATCCCTATGTCATGTCGCAGCGAGCCGGTGTTGCCGGAAGCTCGACGATCTTTGCCTAATTCTCCAAAAGGTGCTGCGAGCCTGGCACGAAGGCGGTATGGTAGCGAAATGAATACGCTGCTCGACGCCGTCCGCCGCCACGCTGAAGCCCATGCAGATCGCGATGGCATGGCACCAACGCCGATTCAGAGCGTCTTCGCCGTTCGCGCAACCGCGACGGGCGGTTTGAAACACGATATCTCGCGGCCTTTGCTCTGCCTCTTGGTGCAAGGCGCGAAGCAAGTGACGATGGGAATGCAGAGCTTCGATTTTTCGGCCGGCGATTCGCTGCTGATCACCGCCGACGTGCCGACCGTCAGTCAGATTACGCGCGCCAGCATCGCGGCGCCATATTATTCCTTGGTCCTAGAGCTGGATCCGGCAATCATCGCTGACCTTGCTGGACAGATGAAGGCCGTGAACAGCATCGATTTAGCGCCGGTCCGCGTCGATCAAACTGACGTCGAAGTGGCCGATGCGGCGTTGCGTCTCATGCGGCTGCTCGATCGGCCGGCTTCCGTGCCGGTGCTGCAGGCGCAACTCGTTCGCGAAATGCACTACTGGCTGTTGGCGGGTCGGCATGGAGACGCGATCAGGCGGATCGGCTGGCCCGATGGCCATGTTGAACGTGTCTCCCGCGCGGTGTCCATACTGCGCACTGACTTCGCGAAGCCCCTGCCGATAGGCCGCCTGGCTGCCGCTGCGGGAATGAGCTCGTCCTCGTTCCACCAGCACTTCAAGGCGGTGACGTCTCTCTCACCGCTGCAGTTCCAGAAGCAGCTTCGCCTGATCGAGGCGCGGCGGCTCATGCAGTCTGCGCGAGTTAGCGCGGCTGCTGCCGCGTTTGCAGTCGGATACGAGAGCGTCTCGCAGTTCAGTCGGGAATATAGCCGTTTGTTCGGCTTGCCCCCGGTTACCGACGCGAAGGCCATTCGCCAACTTGCCCAAGTAGCCGCCTGAATATTCCGCGTCTGACCGTGACCTGGATGTCCGCTTATAGGTATATTGCAGACATCTAGACGGCAGCTATGTTTGGGTTAGCAGCCTTACGGGCGATGTCCGCAACGTTGTCACTTCCGGACTGGCAGGATTGAAGACAAGATCTTTTCCTCNGTCGCCTAGCGCCTGACACGCCGCCTCAGGCAAGGCCGTAGCCNCACTCCTGGCCGTGCGACCCATCGCTCAACAGTGTTCAGCAGCGCAGTTCTCGCCTAAGCTGCCGAAAAATTCGTGAGGTCGCCAGGAGGCGCGATGAGTGGAGAGGACGATAGGCCGGGTCATCCGGCCAAGCGGAAGGCTGGCCGGCTACGTCTGCGGCTTCGCGCCCACGTCATCAGCCATCGAGGCACTGAGCGAGTAGTGTTGTGCGATTTGTCCGAGGGCGGAGCGAAGATATTCACGACCGCCGACCTCGTTTGCGGTCGGGATGTAGTGATGCAATGGTCGGGCCACGAAGCATTCGGCACCATCGTTTGGCAGCGCGAAGAGTTCTACGGCATCGAGTTTGACGAGCCGGTCAGGGGCGCGGTGTTGGTGGCCACCCGGCAGATGCAAGATGTTGGGGGCATGACCGGTGACGAGATTGCCCAATGGACTGCTAAAACCGGCTGGGACTATGGCAAGGCGATTGATTAGGGTGCTGAGCGTGCCGGGGGGCCCCGCGCGCCGTTCGGGAGGTAAACGCGCGGGGCGGGGGAGCCGGGCCAGCAAATTCGCCTTGAGAGGACATTAGGCGGGAATTATTAAAATTTGACCTAAACGGAGTTCCCGCCCCCCGATGGGCTGCCCTCGCCATGTCCCCTAGGTTGTCAGATCCGGACGGTCTGGTGCTGGGGCCGCTTCCGCACAAACTGCCGTACGACTTTGTGTGAACGGATGATCAGTATCTTGAAGGGCGGCGCGGACAGTCAACGACCGTTATGTTGGCGGCAGCTGCCGACCATTCCCGGCCGATCCAGACCAGTATCATAAGGTCGGCTTTAACCGAAAAGCTGCCGGTCGCCCGGTTTGCAGCACTCCGTTAGCGTCGCATACCGAGCGAGTCCTTTGCCAATGGCGGCACGATCGAGGAGGTTCGTAAGTAAGTGTTCGATGCCTTTGCGGGACCTCGATCGGGCGGGGATCCGAGCGTTGAGGCGGCCGAGTTGCGTGCGGCTAATTGACCAGCGCCGCCTTTGTCGTCGGTTGTTTTGCGGGTTTCGGGCGCTTGACCCAGAAACTCCACACGGCAAAGCTGCCGAGCAGCATCATCGCGAGGCCCGAAACCGTCATCAGGATGCGCCACGGCCATCCGCCGACTTTCGACGCGTGGATCGGGAAGGCCATATTGAACGCCTGCGCGCCGCTCGGCAGTTTGAGGGCATCGCGAGCGGCGAGCACCTTGCCGGTTGCCGCGTCGAAGGCGATGCTCGTACGTCCGTTGGGCAGCCATTCGGCGGGCTGCTTCATCCTGAGGCTGATCGGATCGCCATCCGTGCGCGGCAGGCTGAGGATACGAAATTCAGCGTCGGGGAAACGGCGCCGCGCTTCGGTCAGCATCGCTTTGTAATCGGGTTTGTCCGCCAGAGCGCCGCCGCTAAACTTCGGAGGCTCCAGCGCTTTCGCGGTTTCAGCCACCGGCGCGATGGGCGCGACCACACCAAGCGCGAACGGCCGGAAGATCATCATTGTGCCGGTAACGACCGAGATCAGCAGCAGCGGCGCGGTGATTACGCCGAGGTCGCGGTGGTGCATGACGATCGCGGGACGGGACATGCGCTTCGGCCACAGGCGAAACCGGAAGGTCTTGCGGGTACGCCACCAGAGGATGACGCCGGTAAGGACGAAGAAGGTGCCGGCAAGCCCAGCGATGCCGATCACCCATTCGCCGCTGTCGCCTGCGAAAAGATGGTGGTGGAAATCGAAAATCCACAGCTCGGGCCGTTCCCAATGACTTGCCCAGCGGGTGACAATCCCGCCCGACTGGGTGGCGTAGGCGCCCGCTTCCCCGCTGAAGCGCAACTGATGGAGTCCGAAGCGTTCGTCCGCAAAGATGATGCCCTGTGCTCCCGGCATCGCCAGCAGCTTTTCGGTCGTAGAGGCGACCGTGGACAGGTCGCCACGCAGCGGATCGCCGCTTCCCGGCAACCCGATCCACAAATTCTCATAGAGCAGGGCCGTGCCTGACAGGCCGAGCAGTGCGAGCACAAGGCCAATCAGGCCGCCGGTCCAGCGATGCAGTGTGTCGAGCAGCTTGATCATGACAACCTAGAACCGATAATCCCAGCCGACCGTGATGGTCCGGCCGCGTCCGGTGAAGAAGCGGGCATTGTCGGTGGCTGCGACGGTCGAGCGGATTGTCTGGCTGTTATAGGTGACATAGTCGACGTCGAACAGGTTTGAGGCTGCGAGCGTGATCCCGCCGAGGCGTGGCAGGTCGTAGCGCAGCACCGCGTCGGTCAGCGTATAGCCCGAAAAAGCCGTGTTGGCCGGCGCGCCATCGAATTTGCGGTCGAGATAGAGGCCTGCCTGCAACCGTGCAGACACCGGCCCGCTGTTGTAGCTGGCCCATAGATTGACACGGTCGGGAGAGATGTTCGCGCCGTCGAGGTCGATATCGACCTTGTCGTCCTTGTTGCTGTCGGTGCGGCCGGACAGATGGGCATAGCCAGTGCCGACCTTCAGCCCGTTCACCGGAAGCTCGACCGCAAGATTGATCTCGAAACCCTGAATTTCGATACGCTGGCGCTGAACATCATATACGCCTGCGCTGTTCATAACCAACAGCCCACCGTCCTTCGACGTGGACCAGAAATAGGAAGCACTGGCATCGAGCGGGCCACGCTTGATTTCGACACCAAGCTCGCGGTTGTTGGAAATGACGGGGGTAACGTTGACGTCCTCAATGCGAAAATTCGGCTGGGTCGCGCCGTTGACCGACCGCAGGATGCGGCCGACGTCTGCAATCGAATAGCCCTCGGCATAGCTGGCATAGACCCGAATGCCTTGCGCGGGCTCGATGATCACGCCGCCATTGACCAGCAGATCGTTGAAATTGCGGGTGCCGCCGCTGACCCGCGCCGAATTATAGGACGCCAAGGTTACATAATCGTCGACCTTGAGCTGGCCATTTTCCCAGCGCGTGCCACCCGCCACGCGCAGGACGCCGTCAAACAACTTCAGATTGGCCTGACCGAATGGGGCGAGCGTACGGAAGGTGGTGGGCGGAACCCAGAAGCGCCCGGTGGCGATCATTTCCTGCTGGGTTTTATCCCACATCGAGTCAAAGCCGAGCGTGATGTTGAGCGCGTCGAAAAACTGTCGTTCGTAGCTGATGCGCGCACCCAGCTTGCGCGAACGATTCGCCGACTGGTCAAACAAGGTGCCGAGGGGAGCGATGCTGGCGTCCTGGAAGGTGGCGCTCACATCGCCGCCGAAGATGTCACGCGACCGGTTGAAAAAGGCCTGGAAGATCAGGTTCCCGCCGCCGAGATCAGTGTCGGTCAGCGTCAGATTAACGGTTTCGACACGGTTTGAGGCTGTTTCGCCCTGTACTTTGCCTGGCTTCGAACTGGTGGGAAGGCCGATCGCCCGATTACCTGCGACCTGCACCCAGTCACCATTGCCCTCGAGATTGAAGCGCGTGGCGAACAGTTCGACACGTGCGGTCGATGACAGGTCGTAGCCCAGTCGAGCAAAGAAGCTGAGGCTCGTACTGTCCTGGACATCGCCCTGCGTATTGTCGATGCCGACGCGGCGGCCCGCGCCATCATAATAAAGGCCGCGCGTTTCATAAGCAACGCCGCCGGTCACATCGAACGCGCCGTGGCGATAGGCAAGCAGTCCGCCAAGCTTGCCGCCAAAGCTGTTGCTTTCAAAATTGCCCGTCGATCCTTGCACCAGCGCGCGGCCGGAAAAGCCGTCCTCGCGGGGAGCCTTGACCACCACCTGATTGACCACGCCGCCGGTCGCGCCGATCCCCTGCAAGGCGTTCGACCCGTAGATCAACTCTACGCGGTCGAGGAAAAAGGCGTCGATTGTATAGCCATCGCGCGATCCGTCTCGGATGGGCGTCGATTGCGGAATGCCGTTGATCGCATAAAGCGGCGACCGGCCGCGCAGCGTCTCGCCAGCCCCCGAAAGCTTTTGTCGCGTCGGGGAGAAGCTGGGGGTCAGGTTCGAGACTGCATCAATGACCGAACCAGAAATCGCAACCTGTTTATCCAGAGTGTCTTTGGAAATGACATCAATCGTCAGCGGCAGTGCGCTGGAGGGCAACGCCGTTCGCGCTGCGGTGACGACAATTACATCGTCCTGCGCAGCCGCGTCATTGGCGGGCGCCACGTTCTGCGCAAAGGCGGGGAAGGACGCAAACGAAGCCGTTGCGAGCAGCGCGAACCGATAAAAAGACAAAATGACCCCCAAGAACTCAATAATGCGACTTAGTCGCAATTAGCAAATTGGTCAGCTGGCGCAACCCGTTCCGGCCAAATGCGCAATAATCCAGCAAACGCTGGTTTTCTGACCAGCCAATGGTGAGCTCCGGACGAGCCGCCGTTTGCGGCTGATCGTGGGAACGGAAGAAATGTCCCAGCCCCCGTCAGGCGCCGCTAACCCGTCGATATGAGCGCCGGCTGCCGCTATAGTATTCTCGCAATGCCCCAAATTCCGACAGCAAGAAGAGTAAGAATCGACCAGGCGATTAAACTCTTCTGCCAATTGACCAGCTGCCAGCGCGCCAATTTTCCGGTGCGCGGTCCATTTGGTGAGACCGGCCGATAGCCTTTGAACTGTTGCTCGTTCTTCGGTAGACGCTGGAATTTGTGCACGCGACCCATCGCCAAGACGTTAGTTAGCCAGCCCCCGAAAGTCGATCTAAATGCGTCGGCTTAAGGAACGGCCCGTTCCAAGGACCGGGCGTCCCATCCCTGCCCCAGTTTCACCAGCGGGTGTTACCTAGATCAATTCCGACGCCCGGACAGCCGCTGCAACTGTCGCGCGCGGCGCTTATGCTTCACCGCTACCTCGCGGTGCCGACGAGCGATGTCTGAATTCTCGCTGGTGGCTGCCCTCCGGCGCGCCGCGAGAGCGAGTTGCATGTGGTATTCAAAATCGCCAACCGTTTCCATGATCCCCAAATGTGCAGCAATGCGGCGCTTCGGTAAGTCGGGAGCGGCAACCCAAATGTTAGCATCGCGTGCTGTTGTGGACCATCCCTTGTCTTGAGGCAAAAACTGTCCAATGTTCGCCCATGCTTTCGAATGCTCGGCCACATGCAGGAAACCGTCACAGTCACGCTCAACGAGGACGACTTTGTCGAGACATATCGGCCCGACCCTCGCCCGCGGCGTCTGTCGAGGTTGCTGCTGCTAGCGCTAGCAATGGCAGCTTTGCTCCTCGCACTTCTGGTGCAGTACCCCACCGCTCAAGCAGCGCTGGTGACGTCCCCCCTATCGATGGGATTGATCGGCGCCGTGACACTGGTGGCTGTCCTGGTGGTCACTCTCCTCCTTGCCGCACCGTTCTTGCGCCGCCGGGCACCGAGGAACACGCTTGCCACCCACCCGGGAATGCGGGACCCGATCACCTATTCTTTGGGACCAGAGTGCTTCGCGGTGCGAACCACATACACCGAAGCGAACTACCCTTGGACCGAACTGTGGGATTGGCGCGAGAGCGAGAGTGTGCTGATCGTCCTCCCCAGCCCACGCAACTTCTACGTTATCCCCAAGCGCGGCGTGGCGCCGATCATCCTCGATCGACTCAGAGGCCACCTGTCGCTTGTCCGCCGGCGAATATTCTGATCACTCTCTGATCGGCAACGCCGCTCCGAAACCGTACTTGAATGCGACGTCGCGAATAGCCGCTTGCTCCGGTGCGGATACCAAGAGATAGTAGCCCCGGCGGGGCGCACCATTGAACCCACGAATGCAACTCGAGTGGCCCGGGGGACCCTATGCGGACGTTCGCTTGCCTCATCATTGCCTTGGTGGCTTACACACCCGCATCCGCTCAAGTGCCAATGCCTCTCACGGACCAAGCCGGTGCATTTCACGCCGCGGGGTTCAAGAGAGTTGGCCAGCAATGGCGAAGTTGCGACGATCCCGGCACCGCCAGCTACGTTTCTGGCAGTATCGACACAGTGCGGGACATGGACGGAGACGGGCGACCGGAGGCGATCATCAGCGAAGGCAGCGCATTCTGCTTTGGCGCGACGGGAGCCGGCTATGCGGTCGTGAGCAAACAAGCGAACGGCACATGGAAGCTGGTCTCCAAAGGGGCCGGAATCGTGACACCCCTCGCAACCAAGGGAGTGGGAGGTTGGCCCGATCTGGAAATCGGAGGCCCCGGTTTCTGCTTCCCGGTCCATCGGTGGAATGGAGCCGCATACGTGCATCATCGGCGCGCCTACGAAGGAAAGCCTTGTCGCAGATGACAACATCGGCCCGAACAACTTTGACATCGGCTTAGGCGCTCGCTGCCGGTCTCGATCCCCAAGCTGGAGCCCACTCGGCTGGCGCTGGGTGCTGGATCTGTAGCGGTGAATGAACGCGGGGGATCCGAAACACGCTGGCCAGACAACCGACGTCGGCTAGGACGGCGGAAACAGCACCTAGCCACTTCATTTTCAGGAGCGATGCGAGCCTGTGTAGGCGGGTGGTCGGACGCGCCCCAGGCAGCCACGACTGCACTGACCTTCATGAAAAAGGCCTTAAAGCGGCATGGACCACCTGTCGCGATCCCACAGACGGGCTGCGCTCGTACCGTGCGGCGATGAATGTGCTCGGCAATGCTGAGAAGCAGGAGGTCGGTCGCTGGGCCAACAACCTGGCTGAGAACAGCCACATTTCGTTCCGACAACGCGAGCAGGCGATGCTGCGGTGTAGGCGAATGAAGACCCTGCAGAAGTTCGCCTCGGTCCACGCCAACGTCCACAAACCATTTCGCATTGGAATGCCATCTCGTCGATCGCTCCACTTACAAGGAACGTCGCTCCGCCGCTTTGGCGGAGTGGCAGATGCTTGCCGCTTGAGGTCAGTTCATCGAAGCATATCATCCGCCAAGTGGGGACGAGTTCGCATTAGACTGACAGCCTCAGGATCACTGGCGCGTCGTGACCACGAGTTGATGATCGAGGCCGCGCTCGCCGGGATCGCCCTCGCTTATGTCTGGGAGGACCGGGCCCGTCTATACGTTGAGAGCGGCAGGCTCGTGTCATGCCTTGCCGAATGGATCGCGCCCGAGGACTAGCTGTATCTCGACTACCGAACCCAGAAGTATCTTTCAGCAGGTATGAGGGCACTTGTCGCTGCTCTGCGGGCTTGAAGGGTCGTATCGGCGGCAGAACTCGACCAATCCGGTCGATCAGATCATTCGCGGTAAGCATCTGATACTGACAAAAGGCACCGTTCGGGTTGCTGAAAATGGCCTTCCCAGTCGTCGCCTATTGGCCTCAAAATTTAGATTGAAGGCGTCCAGAATCCAGCGTCTATTCGCCTTCTCCCGTACCACCTGACTGTAACCGCGGATCCTTTTGTGCAGAACTTTCGGACGATCCGTGCGTTGCGCCCGCATGAGTGAAGCAGGATCGGCATCGGTACAGCGTCCATGGTGGGAAGCCGGCGTGGTCTACCAAATCTACCCGAGGTCGTTCCAGGACAGCAACGGGGACGGAATCGGCGATCTGGCCGGCATCCGTCAGCGGTTAGACTACATTGCCGAGCTTGGCATCGATGCGATCTGGCTGTCACCAATCTTTCCATCGCCGATGGCCGACTTTGGATATGATGTGGCGGATTATTGCGACGTTGCCGGCATGTTCGGCGACCTTGCGACGTTTGATGCACTGCTCGCCGATGTTCACGCGCGTGGCCTCAGGCTCATGCTCGATTTTGTGCCCAACCACACCTCGACCAGTCACCCGTGGTTTGTCGAGAGCCGTGCCTCACGCGACAACGCCCGACGCGACTGGTATTTCTGGCGCGATCCCGCCCCGGGCGGCGGACCGCCCAACAACTGGACCAGCGACATGGGCGGCTCCGCCTGGGAGCTCGATGCCGCGACCGGCCAATACTACCTCCACGCGTTCCTGAAGGAGCAGGCCGACCTGAACTGGCGCAATCCGGAAGTCCGCGCTGCGATGGCCGATGTCCTGCGGTTCTGGTTTGATCGGGGTGTGGATGGCTTCCGCATCGACGTACTGTGGCACTGCATCAAGGCCGAGGGACTACCTGATAATCCGCCCAACCCCGCCTGGTCACCGGAGATGGGCGAGAAGCTCAAGGTGCTTCAGCTGTATTCAACGCACCAGCCAGAAATTCACGGAATCGCTGCCGGTTTCAGGGCGCTGGCCGACGCCTATGGCGAACGCCTGCTAGTCGGCGAGATCTGCCTGCCGCTCGATCAATTGGTGAACTACTATGGCACTCCCGATGCGCCCGGCGTGCACCTGCCCTTCAATTTCCAACTGTTCGAGGCGCCATGGGACGCAGCAGTTATCGGCAACATAATCCGCCAATACGAAGCTGCGCTGCCACCGGGTGCCTGGCCGAACTGGGTGCTGGGCAGCCACGATTCACCCCGACTGGCGGGTCGCATCGGCGAGGCTCAGGCAAGGGTCGCGGCGATGCTGTTGCTGACCTTGCGCGGCACGCCGACGCTTTACCAGGGCGATGAGCTAGGCATCGGCAAAGTGGCCATCCCGGCCGACCGAATCCGCGATCCCCAAGACCTGCGCCAGCCAGGCAAGGGGCTCGGGCGCGACGGCGCGCGCACGCCGATGCCTTGGAGCAACGATGCGTTTGCTGGGTTCACTACCGCCGAACCGTGGCTGCCGCTGGGCGAGGACTGGCCGACCCGCAACGTCCACCTCCAATCGCTGGACCCCGGCTCGATGTTGAGCCTCTACCGGTCGCTACTGCACCTGCGGCGGCGGTACCGATCCCTTACGATCGGGGACCTAATCCTCGGACAGGCCGTCGACGAGGTGCTCGTCTACGAGCGCCTTGCTCCGGGCGAACGGATGCTGGTGGCGCTCAATTTCGGAGCGGACGAGGCGCCAGTTGCGATGCCGGAAGGTGTCGCGGCGAACCTGCTGCTCTCCACCGCCAATCGAACCGCCTTTGCGGGCATGCTGGCGCCGAACGAAGGCGTCCTCCTCCGACTAGACCATTCCTGACATGCGGATCGCTATGCTCGCGCCGATCGCTTGGCGCACGCCGCCCCGTCATTACGGGCCGTGGGAGCTAGTCACCAGCCTGCTTACCGAGGCGCTGGTCGCCCTTGGTCTGGATGTGACGCTGTTCGCCACGCTCGACAGCCAGACCAATGGCACGCTCGCCGGGGTGGTGCCGGCGCCGTACAATGAGGATTCAACGATCGATGCCAAAGTATGGGAGCACCGCCACCTCTCGCACCTGTTCGCGCGCGCCGGGGAGTTCGACCTGATCCACAACCAAGCCGATTTTCCCGCTCATGCGTTTGCTCCGCTGGTTGACACGCCAATGGTCACGACCATCCACGGCTTTTCTTCTGATCGCATCCTGCCGATGTACAAGCCATACGAGGATCGCGTGCACTTCGTTGCGATAAGTGAGGCAGATCGGCACCCGAATCTGAAATATGCGGCGACCATCCACCACGGTATCGCCACCGAGGATTTTCCGCTCGATCCGGTCGGTAGCGAGGACCTGCTGTACTTCGGCCGGATCCACCCCGATAAGGGCGCCCGGGAAGCCATCAAGGTCGCCGCTGCAGCAGGCCGGCGCTTGCACATCTACGGTGTAATCCAGGACGAGGCTTACCATGCGCGGGAAGTATTGCCTCACGTTGATGGCGAAGCAGTGATTTTTCATGGCCCGGTTGGTGGCGACGAGCGGATCCGCGCGTTGGGTAGTGCCCATGCCCTGCTGCACCTGATCAACTTCGACGAACCGTTCGGACTGTCGGTGATCGAAGCGATGGCCTCGGGCACCCCGGTGATCGCCATGCGCCGCGGGTCCATGCCGGAGCTGATCGACCACGGGCGATCTGGTTTCCTGGTCGATGACCTCCCCCAGGCGATCGCGGCCATCCACCTTGTCCCCGCCCTCGACCGGCGGGCGATATCCGCCGCCGCCGGCAGGCTGTTCTCGGCCGAACGGATGGCGCGGCAATACCTGGACCTTTATCGCAAGATCCTCGGCAACGCGAGCTTTAGCCCATCCACTTCGATCTCGGGCGACGCCCGCGACCTTAACGAGGGGCAAATAGCCCTATCGTCTGCGAGACTTACCAGACCGCAGTTTGGCCAGTCTCCCGTTCAAACACTTAGCATGACTAAAGGCGCGTCTGTCAGCTTCTGTCAGAAGCCGACATATGAAGATACGATCGAGACCGACAGTTAAATCCCACGAACTTCTGGCAGCAGGCGCCCTAAGCCCCGCCATTCTAATGCACAGCTGGGTATGTCCACACGTACTGGAGCGAGACAATCGCACGTTTGACTGCCGCCGGAGAGGTATCTGAAGATAATAGCCATCTGAACTCGATCGCCTTGTCTTGAACAGCTCGTCGACTTCTTAGCCTATGGAGTTTCATGAACTGACCCGGATGCGGCCAGTGAACATCATCAGGGTCTGCAGACATTTACACCGATCCAACATGGCGAACAGATCACAGTTCCGTTCGGTCCGCAATTCGCAAGCGATGTTTTACGCCGGCGCGTGAACCAAAAAATGCGCGTGTTCCAGTCAAGCAGTCGGTGATGAATGATGGACGCGCAGCGGCGCGCCGCTTATGGCAAGGGACACTACCGTGTATGCCCTCCATTCTCGTGGGGCTGCACTCAGAGGACCGTTCTGAAGGCGGATGGAAGCATTGAATCCCCCCCCTCGCAGAACTTGGTTGGAAGCCGTTTTTCTGCGCGCAGTTGTCCGCAGGGGAACGTACCCGAGGCCTCCCCGGGCGGGTCATGGCGCTTCATCGGTGCATGATTGCAGTCCAGGGCGAAGGGATCGAGACCATGATCCCGTCTGTCCCGAGAGGTGGGCCCGAAGACCGGCCCACTGTCGGCGATTGGTTGCTGATCGACCGCGAAGGCGACGTGGAGCGAATCCTTGCCCGGCGGAATGTGTTCAAGCGCCCGCGCCCCGGCGACGAGCGTCGTGTCCAGCTCATTGCAGCAAACGTTGATACCTTGTTTGTCTTCTCATCTTGCAATCAGGATTTCAGCGTCGCGCGGCTGGAACGCTAACTGGTGCTCGCGCGCGAGATCGGCGTTAAGCCGGTTATCGTCCTGACAAAAATGGACCTTGCCCGGAAGCCCGAGCACTTCCTGCAAGCGGTGCGCGACCTGCAGCCGAACCTGGAGATCGAGATGATCAACGGGCGTGACCCTACCAGCGTCGCGCACCTTGCCGCGCGGTGCACGGTTGGCGAGACGGTGGCTTTGGTCGGATCTTCGGGCGTCGGCAAATCGACAATGATCAACAGCTTGCGCGGGTCGGACAGCATCGCCACGCAGGCCGTTCGCGATGACGACGGCAAGGGCCGACATACCACCACGGTCCGCCAGATGCACCGGCTCGGCCGCGGCGCCGGTGGCGGCAGTTGGCTTGTCGACACACCCGGTATGCGCGAGCTTCAATTGGCCGAGGCAAGCGCGGGCCTTACCGAAGTGTTCGACGATATCGTGGCGCTGGCCCTCCGGTGCCGGTTCACCAACTGTACGCACCGCGCCGAGCCGGGGTGTGTCGTTCAGGCAGCGATCGCGGACGGATCGCTCGACGCGGCTCGACTGGAGAGGTGCCGCCGGCTGACCGCAGAGGAAATCGCCAACACCGGCAAGATTGCGGCGCGCCAGGTGCGGGCGGTACGACCTGGCAGAAGACACTGACATATGGCCGACCTTTACCTCTAGGCGCTGGAAGCCGAGCGCAGAAGCCTGTGGGCGGCATGTCGACTCAAGGGCTTGGCTCGGGATACGCCGGAGCGGCTGCGGATCACGGAGATCGACAAGAGTTTGGCCGCGCACAAGACAAAGAAAACTCCCAGCTAGAGCCGAATGTCGTCCTCTGCTGGGAGGAAGAAGCCTGCGCATCTCGGCGCTGGTCGATTGGGCTGCGGCTAGCCCGGGCTCGCTCAGAGAGATTGGATGCTGAACGCGAACCAGGTACGAGCCGCGTGATCATAAAGCTGGACCATTTGGTCAGTTGCAGTGAGTTCGTAATGGCTCGACGAACCACGATCATATCCCCGGGCAGATGCGCCACCGAGCTCGATTGAGACGAACGCACCGTCACCGCCATCGTATAGTTCGGGGAGCGTGCCGCTGAACCTTGCCGAGCGATCGCCATCGAAGCCCATCAAACGGCCGCCACGCACTTCCGCCGCGATTTGAATGTCGCGTCCGACAGCATGATCGTGAATGCCTGCTACCTTCTTACCGAAGATGAAGGCGTGGGCTAAGGCCACAACCATGGCGCGAGTGTGTGGGGACATATCTGCCACCTGACAGCGCCTGCGCGAAGATGCAAGCTGTCGTGGGCCCCGCGCGGATACGGCGGCCCGGCGTGAGGTTGAATGGCCGATCTCAAAATTCCATGGCTGCCGCTGTGCCGGCTCAACGGCAAACGGTAGCTTCTCCGCAAGCGCGCCAAGGATAGCAAGGGGATCGGCACGCTCCAGCTCCGTGGCCGTGCATTGATAGTCAGCGCGCTTCATCGGTCCTCATTGTCTGCCGCATCGAAAGCTGCGCTGCAGATATTGGATCGATCATCATGGCGAGGCCATTCAGCACCAGGGTTGCCGTGCTCCAGTCCAACGGCGCGCCAGCCCCTCCTCCACAAGCTGAGATCCCAAGGACTCCCCATTGCGAGTCACAACCCGGAGTTTCCGCCCATAATTATCCTCATCTCGAAATAGGGGAGTCTCAAGGCTGAAGGGACCAGCATTGAGCAGCTCATGCAGGCGTTGTGTGGCGCGATCGCCCAATTCAGCCTCAGCGGCGCAGCGCGGTGGATGAGTCTCAGGCGTGTCGATATCAGCGACGCGGATACGCTCACCGTTGAACCAGAAGGTATCGCCATCCACCACACAATTTATGCCGCCGCCTACGTGGCAAAATCCGAACTGAGTTGAAGATGTGTCTTGTTTGGCAGGTGCCAGCATAGGCCAATAGATGACCCCCAGGCCAGCACAGGCCCCGAGCGCCAAACCCATCAGGATCAGTAGTAGCTGGGAGGGACCCTTGCGCTTGCTGACCGGGACACCCCAATCGTGCGAAAATTTGCGACGGCGTCGTCGCCGAAATTTCAGAATATCCCCCATGCAGCTGAAATTAGCCGGATCCACTCTTCGATCAAGGCGTGCTTCCGGAAGCTGTCATCCCTAAAATATAGGCCAGACGCACTGGGCTCACGCCATAATGCTGGGAAATTGCACGCCATGAACGACGAGCCGACCAAAATCGAACCTACGACGGTGAGCCGGGAAGATCTGCATCGCCTCGTCTGGGAAACCCCCATGATTCGGCTTGGGGAGCGCTTTCGAATCAGCGGTAATGGCTTAGCGAAGATCTGCAGGCGCCTCGATATTCCCTATCCACCGCGCGGACATTGGGCGAAGAAGGCGGCCGGCCATAAGGTGGCAACAGCGCCCTTGCCTTTTGCCAAACCCAATACGCCTGCATCAGTGCGCATTTCGCCTACCGAACCGGAAGGCTTTGGCGAGCCTGACTCACCGGTCCAGCAGGCCCTAGAAGATGCGCGGAGTAAGACAGCCTCCCTTCATGTGCCCGAGCGCCTCAACAGACCCCATGCGATTATAGCGGGATGGCTCGCTGACCATGAGCGCCGCAAGCAAGAGGCAAAACGGGAGCGCGACCCCTGGCATCGCGACATGAAGCGCCCAGCCGAATTTTCCGATCAGGATCGGCGGCGGCACCGCATCCTCGATACGCTGCTCAAGGAACTCGAACGCCAAGGAGCTAGAATCATCCAGGGCGATTATCGAGCCCTGTCTGCTGAAGTGGCGGGCGAAAAGATTGAGTTTGAACTGCGCGAGAAGCAGAAGCAGGTTCGCCGGCCGCTGACGGACAAAGAGCAAGAATGGGAGACCTGGAACAAGAGCGGCATGAAGCAGGAGCTGCAGCCCTCTGGCTTTTTGGTGTTTGCTATCAAGACCTATTTGGTCGGGTCACTCCGGCGGGAATGGCTCGAAAAAGCAGGCAAACCGATGGAAGAACGTCTTCCTGAAATCGTCGCGACATTGATTGCCGCGGGCCCGCTGCTGGCCGAGCAACGCCGCGCCCGGGAAGAGCAGGCCCGGCTTCACGCAATTGCAGAGCAGCGCCGGGAACAGGAAAGGCAAAAGCGCAAGCAAGACCAAAATCGCTGGCGCCGTCTTGTTCAAATTGCTGGTGGCTGGCGAGAAGTCGAAGTCGCACGGGATTTCATAGCCGCTATGCGCGCACTCCCCATTCCTGAAGAGCAGCTAGTTGATGGCCAATCCATCGAGGAATGGCTGGTCTGGGCAGAACAGCATCTCCAATCTGCCAATCCGCTTAGCCACGGCGTAGATGGCATCTTCAAGGACATCGCGCAGGTTCAATCCTGGACCTATCGGGATTGACGAGCGCTCCGCCTCTGCCGCTAGTCTTGAAGATTGGCAAACCGGCGCACTCCGAATTTCCCGCGGAAGGCAGCAATCAGTTCGCGCTCGACATTTCGTGGTTCGGCCTCCGTCGTTTTCCAGCAAATGAGCAGCGAATGGCATCCTTGCAGTTGCCAGCTATAGCGTCCGCCCCAATGCCCGACGGCTTGCCCTTGCCCGAAGCGCGTATATTGCCGGAGCCGCTTACGCAGCGTGCTGGAGCTGGCGGCCCCACCGGCTTTGCCGATATTGACCACCCGCGCGTCTTTTACCCACGCCGCGCTCAAAATAGCGGCTGAAACATTGGGGTCACGGCCCTTAAAGAAGCCGCCTGCGCCACGTTCGACATATTGAGGGGCAAAGCCATCGGGCGTGACGACCAGATAGACACTCATCTTGTCGGGAATCTGGCGATGACGGTCCGTCAAGTCGGCTATGGGTAGAAACCCGTCAAATCCGTTTTTGCGCAAACCATCGATTCCCACAAAGTCCTTGGTTCAGCCTATTGCGTAGTATCTGGATCAGGTGTGAGCAGGTCGACCGGCTCCGCCCCAAGTGCCATCGCCAGCTCGTAAAGGGATACCACGGTCGGGTTTCTCCGGCCCCGTTCGAGATCCGAGATGTACTGCTGTGAGAATCCAGAGCGTTCAGCGAACTGCTCCTGAGTCATGGACGCAGCGATCCGCAGGTTCCGCACGTTCCCGCCCACCAGCTTGCGCATATCCATGCACAAACCATTGGCCATATGCCGCGCACGATATTATCAACTATAATATGTATTCGTGGAACTACTCCGATGCTTGACTTCAAGACGCTGCTCGAATTGGCAGATCTCGATCCGGTGCAGTGTCTGATCGTTCGTCACACCCCGATCGAGAAATCCCTTCGACGGGTAATGCCGTGGCTGGTGGTCGAGCGGCCCGACCTTTTCCAGGCCTACCAGCAGATCCAATGGAGCAGCCTTGAAAGCGCGATGACGAAGGCGATGTACTTTGCCTCGTTCGTGGCGCAGGAAACGGGCGCGGCGACCTATGCAGGGCTCTATCGCATCGGATCATTCCGGACCCTCGATTACGAGGAGTACCGCAAATTTCCTGGCAACAGCGAACTGGAGTCGCTTGGCATGACCGGACGCCAGCCCGATATGGGCGAATGTCTGGCGTTCGAACTCGATAAACTGGACACGTATGCCGATTGGGTCGGGCGGCTTGTGATCACCTGGCCCAAGCCGTACCAGAACTGGTGGCGCTGGGCGACGAAAGGCGGCTTTGCGGTTGCCGCGATCGATCACGAAAACCGATTCGTGCGCGGTATGCCACGCTGGGACGACCTGATCCTCAACTGGAGGGAGCTGCAAAACCTGCCCGCGAGCTGGCGGGCTACCCTTGCGCAGTGGCGCGGGATCTACCTGATCTACGACACCGCGCGCCAGGCGGGCTACGTTGGCTCGGCCTGTGGCCAGGACAATATTCTCGGCCGCTGGGTGGAGTATAGTCGGACCGGACATGGCGGTAACGTCGCGCTGCGGACCAGCCTCCCGGCTGACCTGCGCTTCAGCATCCTGCAGCGCACCTCACCGGACATGGAGACGGGTGATATCGTCGAACTCGAAGCCAGCTGGAAAGCTCGCCTGCATACCCGCGAGTTCGGGCTCAACCGCAACTGACCGGTCTGCAGCGACGTTCAGGTTGCGTAGATTCGCACTGTCCGCCGGCTCAGTACAGTACGTCGTCGTCGCTGCGACGGTAACCGTCATCGGGCATATCGTCGTCTTCGGAATTCCGGCTGTTTCCGAATTCGTCTTCCCAGAACAAGATCGCCGTACCAACGGTGGGCGTGGGAAACTGGTCCTGCTGCCGCACCCAGTCGAGCAATTGGGACAGCGCATCGACCTGGTCGTCGAAGCGGGTGTTGGGAAACCCCAGCAGCTCAGACCTGAATTCGGCAAGCCAGGCGGCCTCGGCCGGCAAGTGGACACGGCCAGCCTCGATCATCGCCGACACACCCATCGCGCGCGACTGCTTGTCGCCCTCAGGGCGCCGCGCGATCGGCGAGGGCACGCCGCGCAGCGCCTCGGCGCGCAGCAGCTGGATCAGCTGCGTCCCCGAGGCCTGATCCTCAATCAACAGGACATTAGCCCGGTGATCCTGCGCCTGCGCGATCGCGGTGGCCATGAGCGCCGGCATCGTCATACGGCGGCGCAGCACATTGAGAATGTAAATATCCTTGCGCAGCATCAGCGCGGTCACGCACACCGACCAGTCATTGTGGGGATTGTCCTTGCTCGCAGTATCCCACGACTGGACGATTTCCCGTGGGCCAGATCCAGCGTGGCCGGATCGTAAGCTCCGAACCAGCCAGCGTCGATGATGTTGC
>Ga0065704_10070664_pt1 | contig 18100 bp, 7 predicted proteins | sample SwiRhicommuniRL2_FD_59091 | JGI IMG/M metagenome (GOLD analysis project Ga0065704, IMG submission 59091) | Switchgrass rhizosphere bacterial communities from Rose Lake, Michigan, USA - RL2 v2 (version 2) | ecosystem: Host-associated > Plants > Roots > Rhizosphere > Soil | place: East Lansing, MI
CTTGCCAGGAACATTCGATTGTTTGCCTATTGTTATAACCAGAGACAACTCATGAAACGCCTCTATCCCAAGTACTCCTTTCATCTTATCGATTTCCTTTGTCCTGTCTCTTAGACACTCCCCATTGGGATAGTAATGGGCGCTCTGTGACAATTAGTCTATAATCTGTAGTGATAAGCGAATAGCTACCATCAGCGGCATGAAGGGAAAGATATTACTTTTGAATGCATTTACCTCTACAGAAGCAGATCCTGCCCGCGCCAAATCGGTTCTTCCATGGTGGACGTGGGTCTTACCATTTTTATTGCCAACTTGGGTACATGGCTTTCGATTTGGTTCAAAACAGACCCTGGCGCTTCATTATGGTATCTCCCCACCGCATTCGGGATCGTAATGGCATACTGGTGGGGACCGCGAGTGCTGCTGGGCATTTATCTTAATGCAGTAGTCTGTGCTCCTCTATGGTGTCTGCCGCAGCAATGGTCCTTTTTATATGCTTTATCTGAAACCCTGGAAGTTGGATTAAGCTGGCTGTTATTCGTACACTTTGCTCGGGGAAAATATTGGGTGCCAAGCCTCAAACATGTTGGGGCATTTCTATTATTTGGTTCCCTCATACCAACTTTTCTTGCCAATACATACCTGGTGGTACAGCTTTATTTCCTGCAGGATATATCTCAAAGTGCAATTTGGGGAAATTGGCAGGTTTTATTCTCGGCTGACCTGGCAACGCAGTTCGTCTTTACTGGTCCCGCACTCATCATTTTCACCAGGTTCATGATGGATCGAGGCTGGACCCAAACCAAAGCTAAGCTGCCCAAATTTAGGTTGTTGCCGAACGGCCGGAATTCACTACTGGATAAGACCTTCCTCTTTGTAAGTTTTGTAATTACTCTCGTGGCGATCTCGCTCTTTCCCCTGCACGATATGCACATTGTGTATGGATTTCTGATGATCTAGATTGCCATCCGTTATGGTGTGAATATAGCAATACTCAGTTCAAGCTGGATTGGCCTGCTTGCCTTTCTTTTACCACCTATCTTGCAAAGCAACGTAGGGTTGCGCGCGACGTGGCAAAGAAGATCGAAGAGACCATGCAATATCGAGGTCAAATCCGAGTGACTGTCATACGCGAGACAAGAGCAACTGAGATCGCGAAATAACTCATCCTTCCTATTTTATATTCGTTATACTGGCTCGCGCGGTGTATAGACCAATATACAGCTTAGCTAGCCAGTATTTTTTCGTGCCTACTCCTCATGTTGAATCCGGGACCTTACAGTATTGTTTGGTAAGGAAATGTACGGCACTTATTATTTTGCATCGGACGAAAATCGTTATAATGATCTAATATGGCGGATAAACAATTCTCGACCCCCTTTGAAGAACTTATCGCGACAAGGTCCCTTGTGCGTTTGTACCCGTGGATTTTAACTGGGCTGGTTATCTTATATCTCATTACATTTCCAATTTTCAAATCTCCCATACTGGTCTCGATACCTGTTGTCGTTGCTGGCTGGTTCTATTACAGACGAGGCGGCATTGTAGCATCCACTCTGGCTGTTGTTCTAAACCTGTTTCTCCTTAACCGGTTTGTCGGGCAATCCAACTGGAATACTCTATTCACTTTGAAGGATGGATTCCTGATCGGGCATGTCTTTGTTGCCATTATCAGCATCATTATTGGCTATTTGCGTGGAGTCTTTGAACATCTCTTCCAGCTGAATCAGAGATTGCGATCACAAGAAAGATTTCTTACCCTGTCGAACATGATCATTAAAAAAATTTTAGTCCCCAGTAAACCGGACCGACTCTTTGATGACATAGTCCATCATCTGACCAACTTATTTGTGGCAGACTATGGCTACATCGCCCGTTGGGATCACATCCGGGAAAAGGCTTTCTTGATAGCTACCACCGATTCGATTGAAGGTTCCTCCCTCAACATTGAACTGAATCCGAACGAAACTAGAATAACAAAAAATGTATTGCAAACCGGTGAGATCGTTCTTATCGAGGATACCGAAAATATGCCACACAACGTTAGCCCTCTCAGTTTTCCACACACTTCACACCAAGCTCGTTCGGCCATTTGCTTTCCATTGGTTGCAAGAGAATATAAATTCGGGACAGCAATCCTTGCTTACGAATCTCCCCGTCATTACAGCATCGAAGATAGGACGTATGCGGAACAAGTCGGCTATCAAATCGCGCTGGCCCTCTGGACTGTGAGACAGGATGAAATCAGCAAACAACAACTAAACGAGACCAGAACATTAATGCAAATTGGACAAGCTTTAGGCCAGACGGAACGCATCGGATTGGATGTGGTCCTCCAATTGATCGTCGACTCAGCCAGGAAATTAATCCCGCAGGCAGAGAAGACCGTCATTCACTTGGTAGACAAAGATGACAGATCCCTTGTTCCATGGGCCACATCTGGATTTCCTCAGAACGAAAAGACTATTCCAAGACTGGCGATGCACATTGAAAATAGCGCGGCCGGACAGGTCTTACGCCAGGGCATTACAATCAATATAGCAGACGTAAATACCGATTCCCGCTTTTTACAAATGGATATTAAACCTGCATATCGCTCCCTTCTTGTCGCTCCTGTACAAACAGCCGGCAAACAACTTGGGACGATAAGCGTCGAAAGCGGAGAGCCCAGTGCTTTTTCAGAACCCGAGGCAGAACTGTTAGCAGCATTAGGCAATCAGGCCGCCATCGCTATTGAGAATACCCGTTTATTCGAGACCACCTCGCATAGTTTGGAGGAGTTAAGTGCCCTTTACCACATCAATCAAAGGCTAGCCGCCTCTCTGGACGCTGATGTTCTGATGAAAGAAGTAGTTGAACTGCTCCAGCAAAGCTTTCATTATTATCACGTTCAGATCTACCTGATCGATTCGGAACAGCGCGACTCCGTTCTTCGGCAAGCCAGTAGTGATGTTGGAACTCGACTCAAAAACATGAAGCATCACCTTTTAGCGGGAGAAGGCATCGTGGGACATGTTGCTTATACCAGTAAACCCTTTGTTACCAATGACGTCGACAAAGTGGTGTTCTTTGTTCGGAATCCTCTTCTGCCCGACACAAAATCCGAGCTTGCTACACCTATCATAATTGACCACGAAGTTCTTGGCGTGCTTGATATCCAACAAATTCCACCTTACCGCCTGACAGAGCAAGACCTGCAAATAGCCAGCGCGGTCGCAGAACAACTGGCGGTCGCGCTTCAAAAGGCAAATTTGTATACGAACCTGCAGACAGCCTTGGAGCATGAACAAACGATGCGCTCACAGCTCGTACAAAGTGAACGCCTTTCGCTCATGGGCAAGCTGTTGGCTTCGGTTTCTCATGAGCTGAACAATCCTTTACAGACCATCCAAAACGCTCTCTTCCTCATCAGGGATGAATTGCAGCAATCTGGCAACCAACCGCCGGAATTGGATATTATCTCCGAGGAAATGGATCGCATGGTAATGCTGCTCGAAAGATTGCGCTCCACCTATCGTCCTCTTCATGCTGACGAATTTAAAGCAGTGCAGATCAACGATATCATCGAAGATGTACATAAACTGGTCTCAGCGCATTTACATAATCAGAATATCAGCTTTGAGTTTCACCCTGATCCGGGTATACCACCTGTGAGAGGTCTTGCTAATCATCTAAAACAAGTCATTTTGAATCTGTTCATCAATGCGGTGGAAGCCATGCCGGAAGGGGGCCATCTATGTGTGGACACATTCAACCTGCCAGTGGACAATGAGGTTCTCTTTTCAATTATGGATAATGGCACTGGAATTGAACCTGATCTCCTCTCAAAAATATTTGATCCATTTGTGACGAATAAGGAAACAGGTACTGGTCTAGGGCTGACCATCACACATGAGATTGTGGAACAACATCGTGGTCGCATCCTGGTAGAAAACGTTTCTACAGCAGGAGCAAAATTCAGCGTCTGGCTCCCCGTCTGGAGTGAGGCTGACGCATGATCCAATCTGCCCATATTTTGATCGTTGATGATGAACCAAATCTGCTCAGGACGATAGCGCGCGTTCTGCAACGCGCCGGGTTCGAAGTTACAACAGCCAGCAGCGGAAAGGAAGGATTGGCGCTCCTTTCCCAGCATACTTTCGATCTGGTGTATATGGACATACGTATGCCTGATATGAACGGGTTGGAAGTACTGAAATCCATTCATGCAACTTATCCTCAATTAGCGGTTATCCTGGTCACCGGCCAACCCGACCTGAATTCCGCCGTCAGTGCTCTGCGTCATGGGGCGATCGATTATCTGCAAAAACCGTTAAAGCCGGAAATAATCATTCAACGCGCCAAGACCGCGCTGGCAAATTTGGAACGCGAGCGACGTCGGAAAGAAATTCAATCCCAAATAGAGTCTCTTCAGGATGAACTCAGGAATCTGGAGAGTCATGAGGCTGTCGGACAAACTGCGACAGAGGGTGGGAGCCCAGAGGCCGGTGAGCGCTATCTTAGGCGAGGCAATCTGACTCTCGACCTGCATACCCGTCGCGTGAGTACCGCGAATACACAAGGCACTTTTCTGCCTCCTACTTCGTTTGACTACCTGCTTGTCCTGGCGCGCCACGCACCCAATGTCGTGGATTATCAAACGCTGGTTGCTGAGGCGCAGGGATACGAGGCTTCCCCGCGTGAAGCGCAGGAATTGGTAAAATGGCATATTCATCATATCCGTCAGGCAATTGAACGGGATCTCTCCCATCCCACCTATGTGATTAATGTACGTGGAAACGGCTACCGACTGATTGCCGATTGACCACTTTTGCTTATGTAATTGAGCATAAATTCGTTCCAGGGCGGGTTTCCATTTCCCAACTTTTCCCAACTTTTCTTCACTTTTAGCAATCTTTAAGTTTCTACATTCCAGCAGATAATTGTCATAACTATGATCAATAAAGAGATCATGCGTAACCGCCTTTCTTCAGTGCCTGCGGCCATGACAAAGAACCGCTTCAATGGCGTGCAGGTAATGAAACAACGCCGCATTATTTTGGGCGCTTGGCTTGCTTTGCCCGGATGGATGAACACCGACTTCCTATTGATCCTGCCTCCTAGTCTAGAGGATCAGCGGCTTTACGATGAAATCTGGGAGCGCTTCTCAACAGCTCCGTAATATCCATTATGCTTCGAAGCTTTCACTGGATCTCAAGAAATAGCCTGGGTGGACAAGTTATGTCCCTGTTGGGCAGTGCATTGCTTTCTACTTTGATCATCTTTTCACTGAGTGTTTTCTATTTTGTGAACCGCACAGAAAGTATCTCATGGCGCGGTCGTCAGTCAGAGGCTGCCCGGAGCGCGGCCGCAACGATCAGTGGTTTCATTCAACGGGTCGAGGATGCCTTACGAGTTGTAGGCACCGTGGAACCAGACCACTTGGTATTGGATCCGGCAGAACTAGATACCCTGATCAAGCAAAACCAGTCTCTGCTCGAAATCGTACGGTTGGATGCTTCGGGACATATTCTGGCAAGCACATCCCGGGATAAAAGTGTACTGGCGAATCTTATCAATATAGCCCAGTCTCGCTGGTTCATACAGGCCAGCGCAGGTCAAACTTTCATAGGGGAGGTACAGCTATCTGCAAATAATCTGCCTTATCTCATTATGGCTGTACCGAGTGCCGATAAGGGTGTGATCGCGTCCAGAGTCGAGATGAAAGTCTTATGGGCTGTGGTTCGAAATATCCAGTTCGGTAAATCGGGCCGAGCCTACGTGGTCACACGCACTGGCAAGGTGATTGCACACACTGCCCCGGAGATCATCCTCCACAATACAACAATCCGGGATCAATCAGAATTTGGGTCTATCATATCCGCGCCAAACGACGAATGGTCCGGAATATATGTTAATTTCGAGGGAAGGCATGTGGTGGGGTACAGTATTTCAATTCCGGGAACAGATTGGTTGGTCATTACAGAACTTCCTCTCAGAGAGGCATTTGCCACAACACAGACAGCCTTATATGTTTTGGGCGCCGAGGCATTTTTCCTGCTGTTTTTCGCGAATTGGATTGTGGCACGGCATGTGAACTTCCTGGTCGTAAAGCCAATTGAAGAATTGAAAAATGGCGCCGCAAGAATTGGGCATGGAGAACTGAATCATCGCATTGGTGCGGGCCTTAGAAATGAAATCGGTCAATTGGCTCTAGCCTTTGACTCAATGGCGAGCAGTTTGCAACAGCATGATGCGCAAGTGGCGGCCCAGACAACGGCTCTGCAAATCAGCGAAGCACGCTATCGCGCGATCATTGAGGATCAAACCGAACTGGTCTGCCGTTTCATGCCAGATGGCACCTTGACCTTCGTCAATGAGGCCTATTGCCGCTATTTTGACAAGTCACATGATGACCTGATTGGTACAAGCTTCATGCCACTGCTCCCAGAAGAGGACTGGCTCATAGTCGAAGCAATGATGGCATCGCTCAATGCGTCCAATCCTGTCGTATCGTATGAACACCGTGTGATCATGCCGGACGGGAGTCTACGGTGGCAATATTGGACCAACCGCGTCATTCCTTCCGAGTGGGGACAAGTTGTTGAGGTAGCCTCTGTGGGAAGGGACATTACCGAGAAAAAGCTGGCGGAAGATAAGCTGCGTCTGCTCAATATGGAGCTTGAAAATCGCGTACGCGAACGAACGTCCGATCTGATCCTTGAAATTGCCGAGCGCAAACGAATTGAGTCAGCGTTGCGCGAAAGCGAAGAAAGATATTCACGTGCTGTGCTGGGAGCAAATGATGGTCTATGGGATTGGGATCTGAAAACAAATGAAATATACTTTTCCTCTCGCTGGAAAGCCATGCTGGGATTCAGGGAAGATGACATAAGTAACAATCCGGAGGAATGGTTTGGGAGAATTCATCCTCAGGATAAGGATCAGGTCAGAAATGCTCTTAACCATCATTGCAACGGTGATACGGGGCATTTTGAGATTGAATATCGTATGCGCCACGCGGATGGAAGCGATCGTTGGGTGCTCAGCCGGGGTCTCGCGGTTCGAGATGCAAACGGAATGGCTTCCCGAATGGCAGGATCACAAACAGATATTACCGAGCGCAAATTAGCTGAGGAACGCCTGGCCCATAATGCCCTTCACGATGCCCTAACCGGCTTACCCAATCGTATCCTGCTCATGGATCGTTTGCAACAGATGTTGGAACACAACAAACGGAATCCAGCTCAATTGTTCGCGGTATTGTTTCTTGATCTGGATCGCTTCAAAGTCATCAATGACAGTCTCGGACACCTCGTTGGCGATAAATTCCTCATGGCGATTGCTCACATTATTCAATCCTGCCTGCGACCGGAAGACACGATCTCTCGAATGGGAGGAGATGAATTTGCTATTCTGGTCGATAATATCGGCGATATAAGCGACGCAATCCGAATCACCGAAAGGATCCGCTCGAGGTTGATGTCAGCCACCCTGCTCGGGGTCGTCAATCGCACTACGACCGTCAGCATAGGGATTGCCTTGTGTAAAGGCGACTATGTCTATCCACAAGATGTATTGCGTGATGCCGACACAGCCATGTACCGTGCAAAGGCTCAGGGCGGAGATCGCTATCAAATCTTTGACACAGTCATGTACGCCAATGCCCTCCATCTCATGCAATTGGAGGCTGACTTGAAACAGGCAGTCGAAAATCAGGAATGGCAGGTCTATTACCAGCCCATCCTCTCGCTCATGACCGGCGAGATAGTAGGCGTCGAGGCATTAGTGCGCTGGTTACACCCTCAACGAGGTATCGTTTCACCGCTTGAATTCATCCCACTCGCCGAAGAAACGGGGCTGATCCTGCCTATTGGCAAATATGTTTTGGAGTCAGCTTGCGCACAGATCAAAGTTTGGCATAATGCTGGTCACTCCAACTTATGGGGGTCTGTCAATATTTCGGCTCGTCAATTCCAGGATCAAAATCTGCTCAATATGACTGAGCAAACCCTGATTAAGACAGGACTTCCGAGTGCTGCCTTGCGTCTGGAAATCACTGAAAGCGTAGCCATGAAGGATCTCCCACACAGTGTCAGAACCCTAAAAGAATTGCGCGCCTTGGGAATCCATGCGGCTTTGGATGACTTTGGAAATGGTTACTCATCCTTGAGTTATTTGAAGCGTTTACCTCTCAAGGTGCTTAAGATCGATCGGTCATTTATTCAGGATCAAAAAATTGATAAAAACAGTGAAGCTATTACTGCTGCGATTATTTCCATGGGGCATACCCTTGATCTGGAAGTAGTCGCGGAGGGTGTTGAAAATGAAGAACAACTGGCTTTCCTGCGATCGAAATTGTGCGACGAAGTACAGGGTCATTTTTTCGGAGAGCCCATGCCTGCTGAAAAAATCACTAAGATGTTAAAAACAAGGTCATACAACCTAATCCCCATCCTTCAACGTGTTTAACCATTCCATCGAAAAAACATCAGAATGAGAATCGCTCCATCGAATAAAACCCGCTTCCTATCAGTCTGGAGGCAGGTTTTCACTGCGAGTGTGCCAACTTTCACCAACTTTCCCACCCTAACTCAAACTGCTTAAATGCGCATTTGATAGAAAATATATTCATGGATAAAGCAATGTCGGAATCCAATAACAAACACCCAGTTCGCATTTTGGTGGTCGATGACCATCCGAATACAGCTACAACGTTCGCGCGTGCCCTTTCTCAATTACAGGGAGGGATTAATGTACTTTCGGCCACCAGTGGGAAACAGGCCTTAGAGTTTGCAAACCAGGATCCTATTGACATACTGATAACTGACATGATGATGCCAGGCATGAATGGGTTGGAGCTAATTGAGCACCTGCAAGGGCATCCGGCCGGCCGGCCAACTCATACCATTCTCATGACCGCCTATGATGTACCCGGCTTGAAAGAAACGGCCCGACGTCTAAAGGTTCATGACACCATAATTAAGCCCGTTCCTCCTGAACGCATTTGTCAAATTGTAAAACAGGTTATTGCCAATCTGGGAAGCTTAAACGTTCCAGTAGAAACTAAAGAAGCACCGCACTGCTTTAAAATCATGATTGCAGATGACATTCCGGATAATGTCATCCTCCTCTCTCGATACATAAAAAACGAAGGCTACAGTTACGTTACAGCGTCCAACGGTGTAGAAGTTTTGCAAAAAGCCCGCCTGGAAATGCCGGATCTCATTCTGCTGGATGTCAATATGCCACAAAAGGATGGATTCACAGCGCTTCAGGAACTGCGCGCAGACTCTGAGATCCAGCACATCCCGGTCATTATACTGACGGCTGCACGCCCAAGTCCGGACGACATCCAACGCGGACTGAGTTTCGGTGCAGATGATTACGTCACCAAACCGTTCGACAAACGGGAACTCCTTGCCCGAATACGTACAAAGTTGCGTGTCAAGGAAGCTGAAGATATCACCCGCCGCCGCAACCGCGAATTGAGCATCCTTCCTGAAATCGCCAAAGAATTGAGTGCGCGCTTAGATGTCAATGAATTGCTCGAAGTCGCGTTACGCCGTAGTGTTGAAACACTGGGGGCAATCGTAGGCCATATCATCACTTTCAATCCCAATGGGCCTCTATCGAAAGAATATCGTATTTCCACATCCTGCACTCCTCAATCGAATATACCGCTTCCATCTCTAAATGATCTCGTTCAGCAGATCTATGAGAATCGAGTCGGCATCATCATTGATGATACTCAGGAAGATCCGCGCTGGTGTTCTGCACCTGATGACCCAACTCGCTCGGTGATCATTGTTCCTATGATTGGTCGTCTTGATCTGCTCGGCCTTTTCATACTCATCCATGAACAGCCTGGTTATTTTAATGTGGAACATCAGGTACTTCTACAAGCTATAGCTAGCCAGGCATCCATTGCAATGGAAAATGGCCGATTATATACAAACTTAATGCGCGAAGAGCAAAAACTGGCTGCTGTTCTGCACAACGCAGCAGATGCTATTCTGATGTTCGATGCAGATAGTTGTCTTTCATTGCTAAATCCTACTGCAAAAAAACTGTTTACTGATTATCAGACAAGGCTGGGATTGCCGCTTGCTCGAAACTGTGGATACGATAAATTGATTAGTTCCCTTGAAGATGTCTTCGCCTCTGGGAAATCGAGAGTTGAGGAAATTCTATGGCCTGATCAGCGCGTCTTAAGCGCCTCTTTCACTCCCGTTGAACAGGGAGGCTGTGTTGTTCTCCTACATGATGTTTCCCATTTCAAAACTTTGGAACGTGTGAAGGATGAATTCATTGCAACAGCTTCACACGATCTGAAAAATCCCATCATGGCGGTTAGCGGATTTAGCCAGTTACTCTCGGCGGCAGGTCCGCTCAATGTGCAACAACAGGAATTTGCCCATCGCATTCAGTTAGCCGCCACGAATATGAAAGAACTCGTGGATAACATGCTTGATCTGGCAAAGATCGATATGGCAAGCATCGAACCAAAATTCGTGAGTATTGACCTATATGTGTTGCTCTCAGAAATGATGGATGAATTTCAGCCGCAAGCGGCAGCGAAGAAACAGTTGCTAATGTTTGAGAAAACAGAATCCAGTTCAAAGGTCCCGGGTGATGCGCTGCAATTGCGTCAGGTGTTGCGAAATCTCATCGGAAATGCTGTCAAATATACGCCTGACGGAGGCGCGATCACGCTTTCACTTGAGAACCAATCGAACATGGTGGATATCAAAATCAAGGATACGGGCTATGGTATTCCAGCTTCTGATCTACCGCATATCTTCGAGCGCTTTTATCGGGTCCGTAACAATGGACATGATGAAATTGAAGGGAATGGGCTTGGCTTGGCAATCGTGAAATCTATTATCGAACAGCATGGAGGGCAGGTGATGGCTGAAAGCGAGGCCGGAATAGGCTCCTGCTTTAGTTTCACCCTGCCGCTTCTGCTTATGAAAAGAGACGAATAATGAACAAACAATTTTTCAATCTTCCCAAACGCATCTCGCTTCGCTTAGGCGATTACTCTCTGCGGACCAAATTGGTATCTGCATTTCTGATCGTGGCGCTGCTTCCAATTGGCGTGCAATTCTTCCAAAATAATTCGAGCATGCGCAATCTACTGACCAAAAGCGCCGAAACCACTTTGAGCAGCGCGGCGGCACAAACAGCCTCGAGGTTTGATGGATTCATCGCCAAGGGCCTTACTGATGTAGAGACCGCAGCGCAATCACACCTTTGGGGAGAATATCTGGCGTTGTCCTCTTCTGAACGCGCTGGCAGTGAATCTGAGCAAGTGCTGTATATTGACTTACGTGCCATCGCCAGCCGCGACCAGACCCACATTGATGCTGTGGGACTAATGGACAAGAATGGGATAGACGTAGCAGACACCGCCACAGTAGAAGTTGGGTCAGATAAATCTACACATAGGTACATTGCCGAACCTCTTCGCACACACCTGCCTTACTCGACGGTTCAATTTTCCCCAACCACTCACAAGCTTTCAGTTTACTTCACTGCCCCAGTGCATGATGATAACAACAATGTCATCGGCGTCTTGCGCATCCGTTATAATGCGGCGGTGCTGCAGCAGACCGTCACTCAAAGCCGCGACGACCTCAAGTTGGAAGGCGGCGAAATCATCCTGCTCGACGAGAACCACATCCGCCTGGCAGTCAGCGACAGACCTGACTTGATCTTGAAATCCATTGTGCCGTTGTCCGCTGACAAACTAGCCCAGCTGCAAGCCGAGCGTCGCCTCCCTTCAGATCAATCCCCTGAAACACTTTCCACAAACCTGCCTGAGTTCGAACAAGGCTTGAATAATGCTGCTAAGCAGCCTACTTTCGTTGCTGAAACACATCCTGACGAAGAAATAAAGGATGCTGGTGAACAGATGGTAGTGGCTGAGCTTAAGAATCAGCCCTGGCTGGTAGTTGCCGCCCAACCCCAAGCCATTTATCTGGCCCCGGTTACTGAAGAGAGCCGTGAAGACATCGCCTTCGTACTTGTTGCAGTACTATTGGTTGCCCTGGCTGCCGTGGTCATATCCCAAACCATCAGTGCGCCTGTAGTCCGGCTTACAAAAGTCGCCGAACAAATTACAGGTGGTGATCTCGCAGCACAAGCTCCTGTCACCTCAAAAGATGAAACCGGCCAACTGGCAGATGCTTTCAACAACATGACCAGCCAGTTGCGGAAATCGTTCGAAGATCTGGACCGCAGCGCAAAGGAAATCGCGACCGTCGCTGAAGTCAGCCGTCGCCTTTCCACTATTCTCGAACAACGCCAACTGGTGGTCGAAGTGGTGGAACGGGTGCAATTGGCGTTCAACTATTACCATGCTCACATTTACCTTTTGGATGAATCAAGCGGCGACCTGATCATGGCGGGCGGCACGGGTGATGTCGGCGCCGCCTTGCTGGGGAGCGGCCACAAGGTCCGGAAAGGACGCGGTCTGGTGGGTCGCGCTGCAGAGATAAATACAGCCGTTCTCGTATCGGACGTTTCCCAAGATCCGAACTGGCTTCCCAATCCATTGTTGCCCGAAACCAAATCAGAGGTAGCGGTGCCGATTTCCATTGGCGATCAGGTGCTGGGCGTGCTCGATGTTCAGGATGACGAGAACGGTGGGTTACAACAAAATGATGCAGATGTACTGCAGTCCATTGCAAACCAGATCGCCATTGCGTTGCAGAATACCCGCCAATACCAGCAAGCCCAGAAGCGCGCCGTCGAACTGGCATCCGTTGCTGAAATCAGTACAGCCGCATCGAGGGAACTGGACATTCAGAAAATGCTCCAGAGAGTTGTTCATCTGACCCAGCGCCGGTTCGGCTTGTATCATGCCCACGTTTTCATTTACGATGAAAATACGGAGAAATTGCAAATCGTGGCCTGTGGCTGGAAGGAGGGCGACGAACACGAAGGCACTCACGGCACTGCAGTGATTCCTTTGCAGCAGGAACAATCGCTGGTAGCCCGTGCTGCCCGTACCCGGCAGGCTGTCATCGTCAATGACGTACGCAGTGATGTAGGTTGGCTACCCAATCCTCTGCTCCCCGATACTCAGGCCGAAATGGCGGTACCCCTGTTGATCGGCGATCAGATACTTGGGGTGCTGGATGTGCAATCCGACCGCCTCAATGCTTTCGGCGAAGAGGACGCAAACATCCACACCACGCTTGCCTTCCAGGTGGCGACCTCCGTGCAAAACGCCCGCTTCCTTACAGAGGCTCAACACAAGGCTGAGCGCGAGTCGATGCTCAACCTTATCGGCCAGAAAATCCAAAATGCTACCACCATCGAGGCCGCCCTGCAAACTGCCGCCCGCGAACTAGGCCACGCACTGGGAATGCGTCAGACAGTGGTTGCGATCGAGCCGTCAGCGCTGGTCAGCGAGCATAAAGGCAGTTTACACGGTTTTCAACCTCAGGAGCTTGAACATGAACAAAAGTCTCTTTAGAAACTTTTCCCCTCAGGTCGAAGAAGGCCAATCGGGAGATAACACTCGGAAGCGCAACGCCATTCTCATCGCAACTTTTATGGCTTTGCTATTGGGCAGCCTGACACTTTATTTCCTATTGAGTCGGACTTTAATAGACTTCAATTTCATTGGTGCCCTTGTTATCACGATGATCGTCGCCATACTATCCGCCAGATTTAGTTACCGGGGACACGTTCAGCTAAGCATGGTCGCGCTGATCGTCACCATTCTGGTGGTACCAATCACCTACCAGTTCAGATCGATGGGAGACGGCTTGTTCAACGCCACGTTGACCCTGATGACCGTTGTAGGTATTGCCATACCCACCCTCAGCGGTAAATGGCTGGGCCGGGCTGTGTTGGCAGGCGGCGCGGGCGCCGCGCTGGTCTTGTTAATTGACCTGTTTGGGCCAGCCGGCCGGACGCAATACACATTGAATATCCGCGATTATGTCATCATCGCCGTCCTGGCTGGGGTGTTATTTTTCTTCGCCCTGCGCGGGTTCAGAAATTACAACCTGGCCACGAAATTGGTCTTTGCCTTCCTGGCTGTGTCTATTATCCCGACCGTGGGGCTGTCCTATTACAACACCCTCATCGCCCGCCAAGACTTGACCAACGCGGCAGACTTGAATTTGAAAAGCGCGGCATCTGGAGCCGTCGAAGAAATAGATGGTTTCATTCAGGACAATCTGGACATCATCGATTCCAATGCCCAATTGCATATCCTGACCGAATATCTGGAATTACCGCCGAGCGAACGGCCCGGCAGTGAAACGGAAACCGCGCTTTACGACGACCTGACCGCCTTGAGCCACCGCGACCAAACCTACCTGTCCTCAGTAGCATTGCTGGATAAAAGAGGCAGGGATGTGGCAGATACAGTTTTATCCGATGTGGGCGCAGCCAAATCAGACCGCCTGTATTTTACGGAAGCAGTCAAGAGTGGCTCGCCTTACGTCTCGCCGATGCTGGTCTCCGCGACCACCGGGAAGGCTTCCATTTATTTCAGCGCCCCGGTGCGCGACGGCGGAGGCAATATCATTGGTGTCATGCGCGTGCGTTATGATGCCGATATCCTCCTGGAATTAATGGCGGACAACGCGAACGCAGCCGGCAAGAATGCATTTATGATGGTGCTTGATGAGAACTTTATTCGCCTGGCAGACAGTAAAACCGCGGATGCGCGCCTTAAAACTCTTGTACCACTCCCTGCGGAGAAACTTGCAAAATTACAGTCCGGTAGTGATCCCCGCCTGCCCGCTGGCACCGCCGAAGAACTCTCCTCAAGCCTGCCAGAACTTCAAAGGGCATTGGAAAACATGGATGTTCAGCCTAGTTTCCAAAGTGAATTTCACCCCGAAGAAGAAGGTATTACAGATACAAGCGCGGAACGAGGCTTTGCCTTGCGCCTTACAACCCAGCCCTGGGTGCTCGTTGTTGGTCAACCAACAGAGATTTTCCTTGCCCCTGTTAAAGCGCAAACGCGCAATAGTTTGGTCATTGCCTTGATCGTGGCAGGTCTCGTCAGCGCGGTGGCTTACTTCATGAGCCAGTTACTCTCGCGCCCGATCCTGCGACTCACCAACGTGGCAAAGCAAATTGCGGGCGGCGATTTAAACGCGCAAGCTCCGGTCACATCCACAGATGAGATCGGTACGCTGGCTACAACATTCAATGAGATGACCGGCCGCCTGAACCAGGCATTCGAAGATGTCCGCCGCCGTGCACTAGCCGTGCAAACCTCAGCAGAAGTGAGCCGCCGCCTGTCCACAGCCACCAGCCCCCGTCAATTGGCGGTGGAAGCGGTGGAACAGATGCAATCCGCCTTCCACTACTATCACGCTCATATCTACTTTGTGGATGAAGAAACCGGAGACCTGGTCATCGCAGGGGGTACGGGCGAAGCCGGAGCTACATTACTGGCACGTGGCCACAAGGTACCGAAAGGACGCGGTCTGGTAGGTCAAGCAGCGGAAACGAACGTCCCTGTGCTTGTGCCAGACGTCTCGCAAGCCGAAGGCTGGCTGCCCAATCCCCTGCTCACGGATACCAAGTGCGAGGCAGCGATCCCCATTTCATTAGGCAAAAAAGTCCTCGGAGTTTTGGATGTGCAGCAAAATGTGGTCAATGGGTTGAACGAAGTGGATGTTGAGCTCCTCCAATCTCTCGCGGCTCAGGTAGCCATCTCTCTGCAGAACGCACACGCGTTCGAAGAATCCCGAGCGAAGGCTGAACTGGAATCACTTGTCAATACCATTGGTCAGAAGATACAGAAGACCACCTCCATGGAAGATACCCTGCAAACCGCCATCCGTGAAGTTGGGTTGGCACTCGGCGCTTCGCGTGTCAGTGCCAACATCGCCAGACAACAGGCGGACGACCACAATGCCAGCCAGAACTGACATTGGCAGTTAGCCGAGGTAAAACTATGACTACTAATCAGATTTCCAAGACCGATCAATCAGCCAAATTGCCAGCAAGCCAGCGGATATTCCATCTGGGATTTCTGGGAAATATCTCGCTTGCCTGGAAAATGGCTTTGATGGCGTTCGTGCTTTTTCTGGGTACCCTGGGCGTGGCAGGCGCCGCTTATAGCGGCCTGCAATCCCTGCGCTATCAACTGTCCAATATTTACGATTTCATGTTGATCCCGATCGTCGCCATCAGCAATGCAGATACCGCGCTTGCGAATGCTGAGATCAGCCTCAATAACCTCAACGAACTGACCGGCCTCAGCGATGCAACCCCTGCCGAAATCGAAAAAACCAAAGAGGAAATCGAGGTCAACGAAGCGGCGGCGTACGAAACGATCACCCGTTACGCCAATGAGTGGGTCACAACCGTCAGCCCTGAATTTACCCAGCAGTTGCGCACGGTTGGACGATTGGATTTACAGGAACAAGAGGTGATCGCGCTGAAAAACTTAAACACCACTCTGGACGAATATGAAATCCTGCAAGAGGAATATTACAAATCAATCGAAGCCCGAAGACCAGACGAGAGTCAGGAAAATGCCGTAGCTGAGAAGTTAACAGTGGCGCGCCGACATCTGCAGAAGTTGATTGACATCAATAACCAGTTCGCTGACATTTCCAACCAGCAGGCGCAAGCGGCTTACCGCCAGGCACTGTTGACCGGAGGTGTCGTCTTGAGCATCAGTCTTGCCCTCGGCCTCTTTATGAGTTACCTGATCGTGGTTTCGATCACGGGCCGCCTGGGCGATCTGACCCGCAGCGCCGCCGCTATGCAGGAAGGCAACCTGGAACAGGCTGTATTGGTTACAGGTCGAGATGAAGTTGGTCTCCTGGGCAGAACTTTCAATACAATGGCTGAACAATTGAAAAGCTTGTTCGGCACACTCGAACAACGCGTTGCAGAGCGCACACATAGCCTTGAACTCGCGGCGGAAGTAGGCCGCTCCGTTTCACAAGTGCGCGCACTGGATGTCATGTTGAAGGATGCTACCGAAATTATTCGTTCACGGTTCGATCTGTATTATTCCCAGGTCTACCTCACAAATCCTGCTCAGAATGCCTTGAACCTGCAGGCCGGCACTGGAACAGTGGGCGAAGAGCTGGTTGGCCGCAGTCATCGACTGCCTCTGAACACAGCTTCGATCAACGGACGTGCCGCGGTGGAGAAACACTCCGTCGTTATCTCCGACACGGCTGCCAGTACCACCTTCAGACCAAATCCGCTTTTACCTGATACCCGTTCTGAAATGGCTATACCTTTGCTGGTCGGCGAAAAGGTGGTGGGTGTGCTCGATCTGCAAAGCCGACAAGCGAACGCGCTAAATCAAGATAGCTTGACTGGCTTCGAGGCCTTGGCCGGACAACTCGCCATTGCCATTCAAAATGCAAACCTGCTGGCTGAGACCGAACAAGCCCGCGCCGAAGTGGAAGCCCAGGCCCGCCGTCTGGTGCGTAAGAACTGGGAGGAACATCTCGATGCTATCCATCAGCCCGAACAGACCGGCTTTGTATTCGAAGGCAACAAAGTTATTCCCCTAACAGACGCGGCCGGTATCCAGCCACCTACTAATGGCAACTCCATCCAGGCTCCCATTGCCATCACGGGCGAACCGCTCGGAATGCTGGCAGTTGAAATGGATGCCCAAACCCTGACTCCGCAAAATACAGAACTGGTCACCATCATTGCACGTCAGGTGGCGCAGCAGATCGAAAATCTGCGCCTGCTGGAAAGTGCAGAACGCTACCGGTCTGAAGCAGAACAAGCCGCCCGCCGACTTACTGCTGAAGGCTGGCAGGAATATATCAAATCCAGAAGCACATCTAACCTAGGCTATCTGTATGACTTGAATGAAGTTCGGCCGTCCAGTAAAGGTAATCATACAGATGAGTCCGCGCTTACGCTGCCGCTCAAAGCCCGCGATGAAACGATTGGGAAACTGTCGATAAATGGACTGACTCCGGATGACAAAGACTCATTTGAACTGGTCAACGCCGTTGCAGAACGCTTGGGTACGCACATTGACAGTCTGCGACAACACGAGCAAACACGGTCTGCCTTGGCACAATCAGAGAAACTATTCGATGCTAGTCGCCGATTGACCCAAGCAACGGATTTACAGGAACTGATCGCAGCCTCC
>Ga0065704_10070665_pt1 | contig 18034 bp, 16 predicted proteins | sample SwiRhicommuniRL2_FD_59091 | JGI IMG/M metagenome (GOLD analysis project Ga0065704, IMG submission 59091) | Switchgrass rhizosphere bacterial communities from Rose Lake, Michigan, USA - RL2 v2 (version 2) | ecosystem: Host-associated > Plants > Roots > Rhizosphere > Soil | place: East Lansing, MI
TTTTGTCATTATTTTAGAAATATTCCAGGCGGTTTTTATATCTGTGATCTTCTTGAAAGTGATCAATGCAGGAACATAAAATGCCTGAAGCAAAACATAGAGTATGGCAAAATAGACCACCGCTAAAAAGATCATCCCGATGCCTCTGGCCAGTCCGGATATCATTCCGTCATTATCAATTGTGATGGAAAAAACTCCAAATGGAATGAACAACAGGATCAAGCCGGCAAAAATATACAGTTGGAAGATAAGATACGGTACAAAGTCATCGAAATTAAAGATCTCCCCAGCTCCTGTCGGGATCCCTTTCTCAATTTTGTAGCAGATCTTGTAAAAATTTCCAACTGCCATCAACCCACAAAAAGGAATTATACTTAATACGATTGTGCATAAAAATGATAAAAAGATAGTTCCAAAATCTTTTTTCATCAAGTCTATTGCTTGTGAAATGTATTCTCCGAATTTGAATTGAACGGGTTTGGGTGATAGTTGACTCATAGTTTTAGTATTTTTTATTCTTCTAGATTATATTGTTTTATTTTTCTGTATAGCGTTCTTTGCGAGATCCCCAATTCATCCGCTGCTTTGTTCCTTCTTCCTTTGTGCTTTTCCAAGGCCTTGATTATCAAATCTTTTTCATTGTTTTGAAGCGAAAGGGATTCTGGTCTGGCTTCTTCAATTTCAATGTCTTCTACATCGTTGTAATGATGGTCTTCATCCTCAGAAATAATCGTCGGATTATGGATCTGATTTTGATTATTGTTGTTATTCTCGAAGAAAAGCAAAGAATTTGGGTTTGCATTCTGAGCAGATTCCGGAGTGTAGATCCTATTGATCAGATTTTTTTCCTGAGAGCTAAGGTCTGCATTTCCTCTACTTTTTATCAGTTCCGAAGTTAAGGATTTTAAATCATTAATATCATTTCGCATATCAAAGAGAACCTTGTACATAATTTCTCTCTCCGAACCGAAGTCTGAACCCGAATTTCCACTTCCTCCTTTCTGAACCACAGCAGGAAGGTTGGCATTCATCGGGATATATTCCGCTAATTTCACGGAATTAATTTCACGATTCTGTTCCACAACAGTCATTTGCTCAACCAGATTTCTCAGCTGACGAACGTTTCCCGGAAATACATAATTTTCAAGGTAAGCAACGGCATCGTCTGTCAATTTCAACTCGGGCATTCTGTACTTTTCAGCAAAATCAATCGCAAACTTTCTGAATAACAAATGGATGTCGCCCTTTCTTTCCCGCAAAGCCGGCATATCGATCTGAACCGTATTCAGACGGTAATAAAGATCTTCACGGAAACGCCCGTCCTGGATGGCTTTCATCATATTCACATTCGTCGCAGCTACGATTCTTACGTTGGTTTTCTGGACTTGAGATGAACCGACTTTCATAAATTCGCCACTTTCCAAAACTCTCAAAAGACGAACCTGGGTCTGAAGCGGTAATTCTCCAACCTCATCAAGGAAAATTGTTCCGCCGTCGGCCACTTCAAAATAACCTTTTCTGGTAGAAGTCGCCCCCGTAAAAGCACCTTTCTCATGACCAAAGAGCTCTGAGTCGATGGTTCCTTCAGGAATTGCACCACAGTTTACGACGATGTAAGGCTGATGTTTCCTTCTTGATTCTGAGTGGATTATTTTCGGGATGAATTCTTTCCCAACACCACTTTCTCCAATTACGAGAACGGAAATGTCTGTTGGGGCAACCTGAATTGCTTTTTCCAAAGCTCGATTAAGTGCCGGAAAATTCCCAATAACTCCAAAGCGGTTTTTTATAGATTGTAAGTCTGCCATTTTTTTAATTTTTTGCCCGAGATCTGCATTTAGAAATCGGAAGGTTTTTTGATTTTGAATTTTTTTTTAAATTGAATTTACAGTTCAGCGATCTGCTTTCTGTAAACTTAGTTGAAATGATGAGTGTAGCCTTCCAGCATTGTTTTGCCCTCATCATAATTGGCCAATGCTTTGGCTTTCAAATCCAAATAATCTTTGTTTCTGATCTTCGAAACTTTACCTCTAAAATAAATATTTTCTGCAAAATCATAAACTTTGCTTTGTTTTTCAAAATTTTCTAAAGATTGATAATAATCGATTTTTTTACCAATAATAACTTTTGGTATCCAGACGTTAAGAGATCTATTAATTTCTAAAAGTTGAGATGTAATGTTTTTATTGAACTCTATTGGCTCGTAATCATAGTTTGCTGTCAAAATCCTGAACCTATCGGATTCTTCATCACAATTGACCACAAAACGAATTCTTACCCAAGCGTTTTCTTTTTTTACATTTTCGGAATTGTATTTTTTCTGAAATTCCTCTTCAATCGCAATTTTTTCGCCTCTGTATTGGAATCCTTTAGAATCATTAAAGTATTGAAAAACCCGATTCTCATTACATAAAATAAAGTCTTTTCTATCTGATTTCTCATCAAAAGCGATATTGCCAACATAGTCCCACTTTGAATTTTGAGAAAAAGTCAATACTGGCAGAAAAAATAATATGTACAGAATACTCTTCAAAAATTATTTATAATTTTTTATAAATTCAAAAACAGGGTCGATGCCATTAGTATAGTCATCAAAAGAAGCTTCTAAAACGTAATCCGGTTTTATGGTATTGATGTTTTTCTTTTTCGTTCTGATGAAATAATATGTGGAATAGGTCAATTTCAATTTAGAATTTGGCAGTTCAAAACTTTTAATTTCTCCATAATGATTAGGCTTTCCTGATGTTTCTTCTCCTACGAAAATTGCTTTGGTTTCCTCTTGGAAATCTGTTGCATTGAGAATTGCAGAAGAAAAAGTGTCACGCCCCAAAACTACGAAAAGATGACCTTTTTTATTAATATCGCGGTTCTGAGCCAGTTTTTTAATGAATTCCCTACCTTGTTTGGAACTGCCACCTCCATTATATCTCATATCGAAGATCAATTTATCGACTTTGTTATCCTTGATGATCTTGAAAACCGATTCTTCAAATTCTCCGAAATTCAACGGATTCTCAGAAGATGAACTGCGTTTTTCATTGGTTGTACAAACATTGTAAAGAACATAAAGGATCTTCTCTTGGTCAAAATATTTCTTCTCGAAATATTTCTTCTTATTTTCCTGAACAAAAGTCAGGTTTTTTGGGGTGATTTTCACTCTGTTTTCCTTAGTTATAACAGATGGAAAAATGATCTTCTCAGATATTTTTCCATTCTTTTCATATTTTATCTTCACCGCATCGGTTTTGGAAAAACCAAAATTTTTGAGCGTTTGATTACAAGCCAAAATCTCCGGAATACGATTTCTGAAGATCCCAGAATTTTCATTTGGGAATAAGGTGGACAAGCTGTCTGTCACGGTTTTGATGTCAAAATCATTAATGGCCAGTATTTTCCCACCCAGTAATTCTTCGTTTTCAGAAGTAGTAAGTGTAATGTAAAAGTCATTGCCAAAGAAATATGAACCTAATGGTAAGATCTCATTTTTGTTGATGAATTTCTTTAATGACAAATTGGTATGCGTATCGCCTTGTTTTGTAAGGGCTTGCTGCAGCTTCAAAGCCGTTTGGAAATCGGTAAGATTATCCGATTTAGCAATTATATTATTAAGGTCTTTTGTGAAATCCGCTTCAGAGCGAAGTGCAAAAAGATTGTAATGCTTATTGGTAAGATTGTTTTGCAGATATTTTATATCCTCACTCCATTTTTCGCTACCCATTTGCGCAGAAATACCCAAGGATAAAAAAAAGAAGAAAATTAAAACCAGTCTTTTCATTTGTGCTCCAGGAATTTACAAAACCGTTTCCCCCAAAAGCGTTCCCTGTGTATTCCCGTGGACGAAAACGGAAACAATGTCACCAATTTTCTGTCCTTCCAACATATCGAAAACGCATACTGCATTCTGGGAATTTCTGCCTTTCCATTGGTTCTTATTCTTTTTAGAAACTCCTTCAATCAATATTTCGTGAACTCTTCCAACATAAGAGGCCATTCTTTTTTTTGATAGTTCACCTTGCAAAGCGATCACTTCCGCCAAACGTCTTTGCTTGACATCAGCAGGAATATCATCTTCCATTTTCTTATGGGCAGGCGTTCCCGGTCTTTCGGAATAGGCAAACATATAACCATAATCGTATTCCACTTCTCTCATCAATGAAAGTGTGTCTTGATGGTCTTCTTCCGTTTCTGTGCAGAATCCGATGATCATATCCTGAGAAAAAGAAATGTCCGGAACGATTTCTTTAGCTTTTTTGATTAGATCCAAATATTCCTGACGTGTATGCTGACGGTTCATCAAACCAAGAATTCTGTCACTTCCGCTTTGAACAGGCAAGTGGACGTATTTGCAAATATTATCATACTTTGCCATCACTCTGAAAACATCCAGACTCATATCCTGAGGATTGGATGTCGAGAATCTTATTCTCATATTTGGAACTGCATTCGCGACCATTTCCATCAATTGGGCAAAATTTACAGCCGTCAATTTTTGCATTTCGGATGCTTTTGCAAAATCTTTTTTTGGACCGCCACCGTACCAAAGATAAGAGTCAACGTTTTGACCAAGTAATGTGATCTCTTTATAACCATTATTCCAAAGGTCGAGACATTCTTCTATGATAGAGTGCGGATCGCGGCTTCTTTCTCTACCTCGGGTGAAAGGGACGACACAGAACGTACACATATTATCACAACCTCTTGTGATCGTGACAAAGGCTGTAACACCATTTCCCCCTAAACGAACAGGATTGATATCTGCATAAGTTTCTTCCTTCGACAGGATTACGTTGATGGCATCTCTTCCGTCGTCGGTTTCTTTGAGAAGATTTGGAAGATCTCTGTAAGCATCCGGACCGACCACCAGATCCACGAGTTGCTCTTCGTCTAAAAATTTGGTTTTCAATCTTTCTGCCATACAGCCAAGAACACCAACGGTCATATTTGGGCGTTCTTTTTTGAGGTTTTTGAATTGAGCCAAACGCATTCTCACGGTTTGCTCAGCTTTCTCACGGATGGAGCAAGTATTCAATAAAATCAAATCTGCTTCTTCCACTTTCAAAGTAGTATTGTAACCTTGCTCATTAAGGATGGATGCAACAATCTCGGAATCAGAGAAATTCATCTGGCATCCGTAACTTTCCAGGAACAGTTTTTTAGGATTTCCGGATTTTTCTGCAATAGCAAAAGCTTCTCCTTGTTTTGTCTCGTCTATATATTTTTCCTGCACTACATTTAAGATTTAAAGTTCAATATTTAGAAATCCAATGTTGAAGAACCTTGAACCCAAAACTTTGAACTGTTTAAGTCTGCAAAGATACAAAATATTGTGACAGAATGGCAGGATTAAAATATCTTGAAAATAGCAAATTATTTTTAAATTAATGATTATTATTAGGATTCGTAGAATTAAAATTGGTAGAAAATCTTACCGGAAAAGCAAATCTTTGTTTAATAGGCAAACCAGAATATAATGCGGGATTCCATTTTTTATTGATTCTTTTCAATGCTCTGAAGAAATCTTTGTTGAAATCCTTATCGTCTATCTGTGGATAAATTCTCGCATTGATAATTTCCCCGGTTCCGCTGATGTAAAACTCTATATTAACGTTCCCGTTGATGTGATAATCTTGGAATAATGCCATGAAATTATTGTGAAAATCTTTGTCGAATTTTTTCTTTCCTTCAAAATACTCAGCATTGGAGATGTGATCAGAGGCTTTATAATTCTCTTTGTAATTACTCATCAGATCTTTTGGATAGAAAACGAAATCTGTAATTGCCCCGAATTTCCTTCCTTTTACCTCTGCAGGCGACCAATTCTTCAGACTTTTCAAAACAGACATTGACAGTTCATACGCGCATTTGTTTTTGGAAATATTCAGCGTGTCGCTATCTTGTACCACTTTCACTTTTCCTTCGGCTGATACGAGAATTCTCGGAACATATATCTCCTTTGGGTCACATTCTTTTGCGTTGCTTTTTATCAAAAATTCATGGGCCTACTTATAGAAATTTATGATTCCGTCTTTGTAGAAAGTCTGGCCTTTTGGATATTCATCTAAAACTTGAGAAAAAAATAAATTTGAAAATAATAATAGAATAAAATAAATGTTTTTCATGGCTTTAATATTCTTCATCAGAATGGTCAGAAGTAAAATTGATCTCGAAAATAATGTTTGAACTTACCGGAACTCCGTTTTTTATTGCAGGTTTCCATTTTTTCTTGATACGCTTCATGGCGAAATTCATATCCTGCTTGAATTCCTCATCGTTTCTGACTTTAGGATAGATCTTCAGCTCACTCATTTTTCCTTTCTCATCGATGGTAAGTACAAAAGAAAATTTTCCATTCACTGCATAGGCGGTGATATCTACATAGGCGTGTACCATCTTCATGAACTCGTTTCGGAAAGCTGTTTGTCCGCCGGGAAATTCTGCCTTGGAATCAGAAACAATTTCAGTTTTGGAAGTTTCGGATTGGGAAAAAACGGGATTGCTTATCAATAGTGAAGTTATTAATAGAAAGATTCTCATTTTCTAATGGTTAAAAGTTTTGTCAAATATATTAAAATGACTGTAGAAATTGACTCCACTTTTATTGATCTTTGCCAGTATAAAAATTATAATCCTTAATAATAACACTAATGAATTGCCTTTGAGTGAGTTGTATAGATTCCGGGTCGAGCTTTAAAATTTCAACAATTCTTCTTGTCAGCCTATTAATGATCTCACGATCATCAGACTTCAAAGCTTTTTGGAAATTTTCCTTGATGATCCTTACATCATTGTCACTCAGTAAAATGACTTGGGGGAAAGTTGGAACATGATCTTCTTTCAGATGTTCCAGGATCGTGTGTGAAATATTGATATTGTTTTTAAGAGAAATAACGGCTGTCCCTGTTGCGATATCGCCCAAACGCTGATGATTTTTTGATACTAATGAAGTGATAAATGCTATGATTCCCATGCTGCCGATAATATCAACCAAACGGAAGATCCATCGCATCAGATAATCTCCGAAACTTGCCTGATAACCATCGATTTTTACGACTTTTATTTTCATTAATTTTTTTCCGAATGTCTGTCCTTCCATCAGGCTTTCCAAAACCAAAGTATAAATATGGACGGGTAGTGTGATGATCAGAACGAGTGCACCAACAGACCAGCCATCCATATCTCGGGTAAAGTCTGAAAAGTCAAAAACATTGCGCAGAATCCAAAATATGATGAAGACATATACCACTTTGATGAAAGAATCGATAAAAAAAGCGAAGATCCTTTCTCCAACACCTGCCAACGTAAAATTTACATTTACATTTTGTGAAGTATTGATGGCGATCTGATTCATATTTTTATTATTTTAGCATTATGAGAGAAGTGGCTTTTATAAAGCAAAATAAAGCAAAATGGTTGGAAATCGAACAGGTTGTCAACGGAAAAATGAAAAAAAATCCGGATGACCTTTCGTCTCTTTATATCAATCTTATTAACGACCTCTCTTTTGCACAGACTTATTATCCTAAAAGTAAAACCACAGTTTATCTCAATTTCCTCTCTTCTCAAATTTTTCAAAGAATCTATAAGACCAAAAGAATAGAAGAAAACAGGATCAGGCATTTTTTTGTAACAGAAGTTCCAATGACGGTTTACCAATACCGGAGATATCTGTATTATGCTTTTTGTTTTTTTGTTTTGTTTGTAGCAATAGGTGTTATTTCGTCTATCTATGACAAAGATTTTGCGACATTGATCCTAGGGGAAGGTTATGTAAACCAGACTTTGGAAAATATCAAAAAAGGCGATGCAACGGCAATCTACGGAAGCGGGTCCAATTGGAGCTCGTCCATAATGATCATCGCTAATAATCTGGTGGTTGGAGCAAAGCTATACATATATGGGATTTCGGGAGGAGTAGGAACTTTGTATGCCTTGATGCAGAACAGCATCATGTTAGGGGCATTTCAGTTTTTTTTCAAGACACAGAATGTGCTATTGGAAAGCGCCAAAGGAATCTGGCTACACGGTGCTTTTGAGATTTTTGGAATGGTGGTGGAAGCAATGGCGGGATTGATTTTAGGGGCGTCGATTTTGTTCCCCAAAACTTTATCCCGATTAGAATCCTTCAAGCAAGGTTTTCGAGATAGTTTTAAAATTTTTTTAAGTACAGTCCCATTTACCATATTTGCCGGAATGATAGAAGGTTTTGTAACCAGATATGCGCAGACGATGCCATTGATTCTGAACCTGGTCATCATCTTTGGAACGTTGTCTTTTATCGCTTTTTACTATTTTATATATCCATTTATCCTTATAAAAAAACTAAACCAAAATGTACTTGTCTCAGGAGATAAAAATCGATGATCTCATCAGCAATACAATTGTGTTAATTTGAAGCAGATGAGATTTAGAATCCTTCTTTTACTATTTTTTTCTTTACTGGGAAACTCGGTTTTTTCTCAGTACGAAACTGTGCAGGAAGTGGAAGTTGTTGAGGATTCCGTAAGTTATGATTCTGAGGAAGAGTTTGTCTTGACGGATTCTTTGGTCGGGTCCAATTATTCTACAAACAATACGCTTTATCCAAAAAATTTCTCTCCAGATCTCAAAAATAAATACAAAGGAAACGAATTCGATTATGGTGTTTCAAAACCCCAAGAATCACTTTGGGATATCATCAAAAGACAGATTGCCAAATTATTGTCCAGGATCTTCAAAGATATTGATCCAAATAAAGCTACCAATTATACGGTGATCATTTTACGAACTATTGGTATTCTGGTCATTGGATCTTTGCTATATCTTCTGATCAGATATCTGATATCGAAAGAAGGAAATTTCTTGTTTGGAAAGAAGAATCGGAAAATTAAGATTGCGACCCAGGACCTAGAAGAAAACATTCACGAGATCAATTTTCCCCAGAGTATCTTGAAATTCGAAAAACAGCAAGACTACCGTTCAGCGATCCGTTATCATTTTCTATTTGCTCTTAAAAAATTATCGGACAAAGATCTGATCAAATGGAATCCCGAAAAGACAAATCGGGATTATCTGAGGGAACTGAAAAACATCAGCTTAAAAGAAGATTTTAGTCGTATCATTTATATTTATGATTATATCTGGTACGGCGAATTCGATACAGAAGAGAAAGATTATCAATATTACAGATCCTATTTTAACAAATTCTAAAACAATTCATCATCCGCAGATCAATGAACAAAACCTTCAAAATATACGCTATTGTTTTTATCATCATATTGATTGTGGTGGCGATGTTTGGGATAGGTAAAAAACCTGCTTTGGATTGGCGAAAGAACTTTGATGTCGATAAAAAAACACCTTTCGGGCTTTATATTTTTGATCAGGAATCGTCCGGTTTATTTCACAGGAAATTAGAAAAAGTAAGAGTTTCTCCCTATTCTTATTATCAAAAAAATAATCAGAAGAAGCCACATAATATCCTGATCATACAAAAAAAACTGGACGATGTTTCCTGGCAATATATTTTGGATCAGGTTTCTAAAGGCTCCGATGTGATGTGGTTTACCAACGACACTACTGCAAAATTGAGAGATACATTGGGTTTTAGATTCAAGACTGTGGGTCATGAAAAAAATTATTATCTGCAATTCACCGATAAAAAATTATCTGATAACAGGTTGTTCATTGACAAGTTTCCTGAAAACCAAGGTTTTTCTTATATCAGGAATGATATAGAAATTCTTGGGAAAACATTACATAAAGATAAAAGTAATGAGACTTCCTTTAGTGCGGATTTTGTGAAAGTTAATTTCGGGAAAGGACATTTTTACATCCATTCAGAGCCTTTGGTTTTGACGAATTATTATATTTTAAATTCTAAGAATAAATATATAGAAAGCGTACTTTCTTATCTTCCGAACAGGGAAACAGTGTGGTTTATAGAAAATGATACACCATTATCGATGTCTCCTCTTAGATTCATCCACAGTAATCCTCCACTGAAATATGCGTGGTATCTACTGCTTTTTGGTTTGATTATTTTCGTGATTTTCAATGCAAAAAGAAAACAGCGGATAGTCCCAATCATCGAACCTCTGAAAAATACTTCGGTCGAATTTATCCGCAGTATTGGAAATCTTTATCTACAGGAAGGTGATTTCCACGAGATGATGGCGAAGAAAGCACAATATTTTTTGAATAGAGTAAGGATGGATCTGTTGATCGACACGCATGATCTGGATGCACAATTTATTAATAAACTACATCTGAAAACCGGAAAGAATATAGAACTAATAGAAGAAGCCGTAAAATTGATAAAGAAAGGACAGGATCCTTATGCAAGCGTGATGAAGGAAGATCTTATCAGAATGAATCAGCTTCTGGACAAAATTTTAAAATAACAATTATGGAAGAACAATACCAAGACAAAGCACCCGAATTCCAGTCAAGGCTGGATATGATGGAATTGCGAAATAATCTGGAACGTGTAAAAGCTGAAATTGCAAAAGTCATTGTAGGACAGGATAATATGATAGAACATCTTTTGGCAGCATTATTGTCAAATGGACATGTTTTGATAGAAGGTGTTCCCGGCGTTGCAAAAACAATTACCGCAAAATTGTTAGCTAAAACCATTTCTGTAGATTTCAGCAGGATACAGTTCACGCCGGATCTGATGCCTTCTGATATTTTGGGAACTTCGGTTTTCAATGTCAAAGAAGCGGATTTCAAATTTAAAAAAGGACCGATTTTCTCAAATTTTATTTTGATTGATGAAATCAACCGTTCGCCTGCAAAAACGCAATCCGCTTTGTTCGAAGTAATGGAAGAACAACAGATTACGATGGACGGCGTGAAGTATCAGATGGAAGAACCATTCTTGGTTGTTGCAACTCAAAATCCTATTGAGCACGAAGGAACTTATAGATTGCCGGAAGCGCAACTTGACCGATTCCTTTTCAAAATTGAAGTTGGTTATCCAAACTTAGAGCAGGAAATTGAAATCATCAAAAACCAGCATCACAACAGATTAGAAGACAAAACCGATGTGGTTCAAACAGTCATTTCCGGCCAGCAATTGAAGCAATATCAGCAATTGGTAAAAGAAATCGTCGTAGAACAAAATCTTCTGGAATACATTGCAAAAATCATTGTCAATACGAGGGAAAATCAATTTTTATATTTAGGCGCTTCACCAAGAGCAAGTTTGGCTTTGTTGACAGCTAGTAAAGCTTTTTCCGCCATCCGAGGTCGTGACTTTGTAACGCCGGAAGATATTAAAGAAGCTTCGTTCGCAGTTTTAAGACATAGAATTATTGTTTCCCCAGAACGTGAGATGGAAGGTTTGACAGCAGACGAAATTATCAGACAAATTTTGGAAAGCATCGAGGTTCCGAGATAGATTTTAGGTAGTAGGTTTTAGGTATTAGTTTTTAGTTTCGTTAATTATGGCTCATTTTAAAGAATTAATTGTTTGGCAAAAGTCTATAAATTTAGTAACAGAAATTTATAGGATAACTGAGAAATTTCCTTCAAACGAGATTTATGGCTTGACTTCACAATTGAGAAGAGCCTCTGTTTCTGTTCCCAGCAATATTGCAGAAGGAAATACAAGAAGAAGTAAAGCCGATTATCTACAATTTTTACGAATAGCAAGAGGAAGTTGTAGCGAAATAGAAACTCAAATCATAATTTCTAAAAATCTAGGCTTTATTGACGACAATATTTTCGAAACCCTCAGTTTTAATATTATCGAAATTTCCAAAATGCTTAATGGTTTAATCAATTCTCTCAAAGACTCAAACCCTACAACCTAAAACCTTGATGAAATCCTTATACCTAAATAACAAATTCTTCTTCGCTCTTTTCGGCGTGGGAATCTGCTATGTTCTGGCATTTTTCTTTCCAATTATGATGTGGGTTGCCAACTCATTATTGATTTTTGTTTTAGTGTTGACGGTAGTTGATGGTTTGATTCTTTTCCTAAATAAAGAAGGAATCAACGCACAAAGAATCTTGCCGGAAAAATTATCAAACGGCGATGAAAATTCGGTTAAAGTTGATATTAGAAATAATTACAATTTTAATATTAGCACCAAGATCATTGACGAAATTCCCTTTCAATTTCAAAAACGAGATTTCCTGATTCAGAAAAATATCGAAAGCGGAAACAAAACATTTTTTGAATATATTCTTGAACCGAAAGAACGTGGCGAGTACAGCTTCGGAAGTCTGAATATTTACGTCAATTCTCCAATCGGTTTGGTTTCCAGAAGATTTACATTTCAAAAAGATGCGAAGCTGGCAAGTTATCCATCATTCATCCATCTCAGGAAATATGAGTTGATGGCGCTTCAAAACGAATTTATGTTAGGCGGGATCAAGAAAATCCGAAAGCTTGGTCACACGATGGAGTTCGAGCAGATCCGTGATTATGTCCAGGGCGATGATATCAGAAGCATTAACTGGAAAGCGACCTCCAAATCCAGCAAATTAATGGTCAATCAGTTTCAGGATGAAAAATCTCAAAGGATCATGATGCTCATTGACAAAGGCAGAACGATGAAAATGCCTTTTAATGGATTGAGTTTACTGGATTATTCCATCAATGCGACAATGGCGCTTTCTCATATTATTCTGAAGAAAGGCGACCGCGCCGGAATGATGACTTTCTCCAAAAAAACCGAAAACAAAGTCGCAGCAGATAACAGGTCCGGACAACTGAAAAGAATTTCTGAAGCACTTTACAATGTTCAGACCAATTTCTTCGAAAGTGATTTTGGAAGACTTTATCAGGAAACGAAATTTCATCTGAATCAAAGAAGTTTGGTCTTATTGTTTACGAATTTCGAGACTTTAGATGGTCTTGACCGACAGATGAAATATCTGAGAGGAATCGCCAAAAACCACTTGCTGGTGGTTATTTTCTTCAAAAACTCCGAAGTTCATAAAGTCCTCAATACAAGTCCGGAAAGTATGCAGGAAATCTATGATGAGATCATTGCGGAAAAATTCGAATTTGAGAAAAAACTGATTATTCAGGAACTCAGAAAATATGGAATTTACAGTATCTACACGCTTCCTGAAAACCTTAACATCGATGTCATCAATAAATATCTGGAGATAAAAGCGAGGGGAATTTTGTAAATTTGGATTTAATTAAAAATCTTATCTAAACGAAGTGGCTTTGTGAAACTTAAAACATTGAATTATTAAAAAAAACTTTGTGCGCTTTGTGTTCAATAAATAATAAAATATTAAAATGAAAATTACACTCAATAGAATCAACGACGATTTCCTTTTCGAATGTTCGAATGAGCAAGGAAACTCAATTTTGTTGGACAACACAACTTTGCCTGGTGCAAAAGGTGTTTCGCCAATGCAATCTTTACTGATGGCAGTTGCCGGATGTAGCGGGATCGATGTCGTTTCCATCTTAAAAAAACAACGCCAAACGATCACCGATTTCAAAGCGGAAGTAGAAGGCGAAAGAGTTCAGGTAGATGATGCAAAACCTTTTAAATCCATCAAAGTAAAATTTTTCCTCGAAGGCGAAATCGACCCGAAAAAAGCAAAAAAAGCAGCAGAATTGTCTTTCGAAAAATATTGCTCCGTTTCTAAAACATTGGAGCCAAATGTTGAAATCACTTATGAAGTGAGTGTGAATGGAGAAATTGTGCAGTAGAGTTTGAGGGGTCGGAGAGTTCGAGAGAATTTAATATCTCTCAAACTCTAAAAACACTCCGACTCCAAAACTTATTATCGACTAGAAAGTCTCGGCTGAATCAATTTCGCAACCGTAGAGGTCCAACCGGTTTGATGGGATGCCCCAACACCGCGACCATTATCGCCGTGGAAATATTCGAAGAACATTATATAATCTTTGAAATGTGGGTCATTATTGAATTTCTCAACACCACCATTGAAAGCTCTGTTTCCATTCTCATCTTTCAGAAAAATATTACAAAGTCTGTCGCTAATGTCTTTGGAAACTTCTTCAAGATTCTTTTGGACACCACTTCCTTTTGGATATTCGATAGTCAATGTGTCGCCGAAAAAGAAATGAAAACGTTGTAAGCTTTCAACAATCAGGAAATTGATTGGAAACCAAATCGGTCCGCGCCAGTTACTGTTTCCACCAAACATTCGGCTGTCACTTTCTGCAGGCGTGTAATAAACTACGTGTTCCTGCCCATGAACAGTGAAACGGAAAGGGTTTTCTTCATAAACTTTGGACATTGCACGGATTCCGTAATCACTTAGAAACTCGGATTCGTCAACCAATCTGTCAAGAACTTTCGTCAATCTTGTTTTCCTCAGGATACTCAGAAGGTGTTTGTTTCCTTCGCCTTCAACATACCATTGGGAGACCAGTTTTGTAAGGTCTTGTTTATTTTTCAGAATCCATTCCATCCTTTTTTTGAAGTCAGGAAGTTTTTCCAACATGCTGTGCTCCACAACTTCCACCGCAAACATCGGAATCAATCCAACGATACTTCGAAGTTTCAAATTCACACTATCTCCGTTCGATAGCTGAAGCAGATCATAGAAAAACCCGTCTTCCTCATTCCAAAGTCCCTGTTTTCCTTCGCCAATGTTTTCCATTGCTTCGGCAATATAAAGATAATGTTCAAAAAACTTGATCGCCATATCTTCATAAACCGGATTGTACGTTGCAAGTTCCATTGCGATACGCATCATATTCAGAGCGTACATTGCCATCCAGCTGGTTCCGTCGGCCTGTTCCAGATGTTCTCCTTCACTGAATTCCATATTTCTATCGAAGGCTCCAATATTATCAAGACCCAAGAATCCTCCACCAAAAAGATTGTTTCCGTTATAATCTTTTCGGTTGACCCACCAGGTGAAATTCAGTAATAATTTTTGAAAAACCCTTTCAAGAAAAGCTAAATCAGGTTTCCCATTATTTTTTTCATCGATTTTGAAAACCCGGAAAGTTGCCCAGGCGTGAACAGGCGGATTAACGTCATCAAAGTTCCATTCATAAGCCGGAACCTGGCCGTTCGGATGCATGTACCATTCCTTCGTCAATGTGATCAATTGATTCTTTGCGAATTCCGAATCAATCACAGAAAAACTCACACAATGGAATGCCAAATCCCAAGTCGCATACCAAGGATATTCCCACTTGTCGGGCATCGAGATAATATCTTTGTTATGAAGATGTTCCCAGTTGCTGTTTCGTACAAAACCCTTCCGTTGAATTGGAAAATTTGGGTCACCTTTCAGCCATTTTCCAATGTTGTAATGATAGAATTGTTTGTTCCAAAGCAAACCTGCGAAAGCCTGTCTTTGAACATTTTTTTCATCCTCATTTTCGATATCTTTTTGAATGTTCGCATAGAACTCATCCGCTTCTTGTTTTCTTCTTGAAACGATTTCATCAAAATCCCAAAACGCATCATCCATAATATGAGGCGATAATCGGAATTCGAAAACCTTGTTGCTGTTCGCTTCTATGATTTCCTCACAATGAAGAGAAGCCTTGGTTCCTGTTTTCTTTGGATTAATGGTATCAAGACCCTTCGTCACATATTGATTGATTCCGTCTTTGAAAAAACCTTCTGTTTTCGGAAGATTGAATAACCTTGCGCGATTCGTTTCATTCTCACAAAACAACGCATCTGCATTTCTGTTTCTGGAATATAATTTTTTTATACTAAGACTATTATGATGAACATCTATTTCGCCCTGTTTAGAAAAACCTAGTTGTCCTTTGTAATCATTGTATCCCCACATCCAGTTATTTCTGTACCAGACTGTCGGCAAAACTACAATTGGAGCAGGTTGGCTACTTCTGTTATGAACATCGATTCTGATTAAAAAATCATCCTCGCCAGCTTTCGCATATTCAATGAAAATATCAAAATATTCATCGTTATCAAAGATTCCAGTATCAATGATTTCGTATTCCGGGTCTTTGTTGGACCGTTGCGCATTCGTGTTGATGAGGTCATCGTACGGAAACGAATTGATAGGATATTTGTAAACCATCTTCATATAGCTATGAGATGGCGTATTGTCCAGATAATAAAAAATCTCCTTGATATCTTCACCGTGATTCCCCTGATAATTACTCAGTCCGAAAAAACGTTCCTTGACTCTGCAGTCATTTTTGTTCCAGAAAGAGAGCGCAAAACACATCTGTTGCTTCTCATCCGAGATTCCTGCGATGCCTTCTTCTGCCCAGCGATAAGTCCAAGCTTCCGCCATATCGTGACCGGTAAATCCCCACGCATCACCGTTTGTGCTGTAATCTTCGCGCACATTTCCCCATTGGCGGTGGCTCACGTAAGGTCCCCACTTTTTCCAATTTGGATTTTTTAATTTTTCTTCTTCATTCATTTTCTAATTATTTTTCTAGAATAATTATTCTTTTTATTAGGAGCATCACGGTTGTCCATTTGTTAGAACATCCCAACCCGCTGTCCACTATATCTTTTTTGTTTTTTACAACATTTGTCATTCTGAATTACTGAACAATCCAAAAAACAAAAAAGGATGCCGTTCCCATCGGGGCTATGTTGAGGTTTTTCCCCTTCTTTCGACGAATTTAAAAAACATTAATAATTTTATAATTCATCATTAATAATTAATTACCCGTTATCCGCAAAACTCTCCAGCGTTGTCATTCCACCATCCACATAAATACTCGCTCCCGTAATGTAATCCGAATAATCACTCGCCAAAAATACGGCTAAATTTCCAATATCTTCCGGCTGTCCGATTCTGTCATACGGAATCAGCGTCATCAAAGAATCAAAAGATTCCTTATTATCCCAAGCTGATTTGTTGATAGGTGTTTGTATAGCGCCTGGACAAATATTATTCACGCGGATTTTTTGCTTCCCATATTCCTGAGCCAGCGTTTGCATCAGCATTCTTAGTGCGCCTTTGCTAGAAGCATAATTGGCGTGTCCGGCCCAAGGAATCGTCTCGTGAACACTGCTGATATTGATGATCTTTCCGAGCGCTTTGGATTTTTCGGTCATTCCACGTTTCAGGAATTCTTTAATTGCCTCTCTTGAACACAGAAATTGTCCTGTAAGATTTACATCAATTACTTTCTGCCATTGAGCGAGAGTCATTTCTACAAAAGGCGCGTCTTGTTGCAAGCCTGCGTTATTAATAAGAATATCAACAGTTCCATATTTATCAATTGTCGTTTGGAACATTGCCAGAACTTGGTCTTCCTTACTCACGTCACACTGGATGATAAAACCTTCGCCACCATTTTCCTCAATGGTTTTCAAAGTTTCCTCAGCTTCAGGTCGAGAATGTTCTGATGAATGATTTATGATGGTGATGGCGCCGGATTTTGCCAAACTAATAGCAATTCCTTTCCCGATTCCGCTACTGGAACCCGTTACGATGGCGACTTGTTTATTTAGATTGATTTCCATAATTGATTGTAAAATGAAATTTTTAAAAGCAAATATTATACGCAAGTTCTGGGAAAAAATATTATTAACAAATAATTATTTTAGAAATTTCAAGCGAAATTTGGAAAAAGTAAACTTTGTGAAGTATATTTGCAGTCAGAATTGTTCATTTACATATTGAAAATGTTATCGAGAAAGGTGGAGAGATTAGACTCTGTGAAACCTTGGCAACCCTTCGGAAACGAAGAAGGTGCTAAATTCTATCTGCAATGGCGGAAAAGATAACCAAACATTTATTCTACATTTCCCGTAGCATTTTCAATTTATACCATCAAAATTGAAAAACGAGCTACAACATATCAACATTCATAATTTTACGACTCAGAACGGAAAAGTTCTCGATATTCCATTAAGCTACCAGCTTTTTGGAAAAGAACTGTATTCTGCTCCAATCATTCTGATAAATCACGCTCTGACAGGAAACTCCGACGTTGCCGACGAAAATGGCTGGTGGAAAACCTTGGTCGGAAACGGAAAAGTAATCGACACCAACCGATTTACAGTGATTTGTTTCAACATTCCAGGAAATGGCTTTGACGGATTTTTCATTGATAATTACGAAGATTTCACCGCTCAGGACATCGCCAAAATTT
>Ga0065704_10001049_pt1 | contig 18032 bp, 15 predicted proteins | sample SwiRhicommuniRL2_FD_59091 | JGI IMG/M metagenome (GOLD analysis project Ga0065704, IMG submission 59091) | Switchgrass rhizosphere bacterial communities from Rose Lake, Michigan, USA - RL2 v2 (version 2) | ecosystem: Host-associated > Plants > Roots > Rhizosphere > Soil | place: East Lansing, MI
CTGCGAGGGCAGCGGTGCAGGCCAACAGGATCGGCATACGAACAGAAGCAAGGTTGCGCATGGAATTCCCCCTCAGGATGTCGGGAGAAAAATGGCTGAGCGGTCTTAATTTGATCCTTCAGTCAATGGTTAAACCGAAATTATAAATTTCATATTTTGCCAATAGTGAAGGAAATTATCCAACCCGCCTCTCATGCAAAAGTATTTGCAATTGTTAAAAAACTCTTAATATCAATAAAACATGCGTAATGATTCTATGAGAAGTATAGAGTTCTCATAGAATATAGTGGATATGGCCAATTAATAGGCGAAGTACGGAAATAATTTTTGGGCCATGCGAATGAAAATTTGTGGGCGCAGGCTTTGGTCGCAATCGTGCCGATACATTAACTTTGGTGATGCGTGGGGCGGGCGAAGGTCGATATTTATTTTCAGAGGCCTGCAGGTCGTAGCCCGCCCCTGAGCGAATTCAGCCCATTTCGAACATAGCCGCGCCAAAGGCCCAGGAAATCTCCAGCGGTCAGGGTGACGGAGTAGACCGCCAACCCCAGCGCAATGGCGGCCGCGCAGCGAACATAGTCCCCTGCATCCGAAGGAAGATGGCTGAGCAGCACCTTGCATGCCCCGAACATCACCAGAGAAGAGACGAAAGGGGGGGCCCACTGGAACACGATCGACCGGACCTTCACCGACAATTGCCTGGCTATGACCACGGTGTTCATGATGCTCACGATCGAGGCGCGGACCACGCCGGCCAGCACTACGCCGGTCAGGCCGTATTGAGCGCCAGCCCAGACGAGCGGAATGGATAGCAGGACCTGTGTGACCGATTGCTTCATAACGATGTCGGCCCGGCCGATTGCGACCATGAGCGGAGAGAAGAAGTAGTTCACGCAGCCGGCGGTGATCCCGAAGCCGAAAAACTGGAAGGCGACGAGCGCTCCAAGCCATTTTTCGCCAAGAAGAGCGCGAATGAAAGGCTCGGCAATCGCACCCAACCCGAAGTAAGCGGGGATCGCCACTACCGCCATGAACTGCGTGAGCCGGAGATAGGATCGTTTGAGAGCTGCGCGATCGTTCTTCACTTGCGCAAAGGACGGCAGGGCAACGCTGACGACCGGGGTGACCACCATGGTTACGATGACGTCGGAGAAACGCGAAGACAGGCGCAGATAGCCCAAGGGCGCGGCGCCAAGGAACAGCGCTGTGATCGAATCCGATACGCGTGCGTTGACGATCCCCGAGAAATTGCCGACGACAATCATGAAGCCGGAGCGAACCAGATGAAGCGCTGATCGGAGGTTGGCAAAGGCAACTGGCCTCCACCCTGCCTGAAGCCAGATCAGAGCCGAACCAATCACTGCGGTCGCCAGCCGCTGAATCGCCAGGGCATAAAGGCCAAAGTCGAACCAGACTGCGCTGACGGCCGCAACACCGCCCGCCAGGGTGGCAACCCAAGTCCGGATCGAAAGAGCCCGAAACTTGAGACTACGGCGGATCAGGCCTTCGGGAACGGCGGTCACTGCAGAAAGCACCGCCACGGGGGCAAGAATAAGAAGGACGTTGGCAATTTCGGGCTGATCCGTCAGTTGCCGCACAATGAAAGACGCCGCGATCATCAAGGCGGCCCCGGCAACACCGGACAGCGCGCTACACCACCACGCTGCGCCTTCGATGTCCCGGTCGGGATCCTGTCGCTGGATTGCCTCGACTAACCCGAGCTTCGCGAAGATGACCGTGATGTCGGAAAGAATCGCGGCAGATGCGACAATCCCGACCGCGCGGGCGTCCAGCACCTTGGCTAGATAAAGGAACGTGAAGAACGCGATGAGCTGCTGGCCCGATCCTCCGGCCAGGCTCCACAGCGATCCTCGCAGCACGCGTGCTTTCAGAGACAAATCAAACCTCGTGCGTGTTGGCGGAGAAGCGCGGTGCAGGGATTGTGCTTGGGCGTGGCAACAGATGGAAACGCCTTGTGAAAATCACGGGTGAAGAATGCTTTGTGAAAATGCCGCCCAGACGCGCGTGCTGAATGCACCCCATTTCCCGGCGGTCCGCATCGCTTGACCATCGACCAATCGGGGCAAATTCGTCTGGGAAGAGAGAGCAGCCAAGACTGATGCCCCGCAAAGGCTGGATGCTATCCATCCTACCGTAGGCTAGGTTGGCCGCGACACTATTGCAATGCGGCATTCTCATGACTGGCGGCCTTCTCGAATCATTGCCAAGCTGGCAACACCGTGCGCAATCGACCTTTCCAAGGAGCGAGAATGCCCCTCCTCACATTCGTCATCCCGGTGAGACACCAAGAAAATGCGAAGGACTGGCAGGCACTGAAGGCTCGGCTCAGCGTCACGTTGGCATCGATCGCCAACCAGTCTTCCGACGACTGGGAGGGCATCGTCGTAGCAAACGAAGGAGCCGACCTTCCGCCCATGCCCAAAGGCTTTCGGGTGCTCAGGGTCGATTTCCCTCCCAATCCCCTGCACGACCGCACCGGAGCGACAGATCTTGCGCCATATTATGATGCCACGCGCATGGACAAGGGTCGGCGTATCCTCAGCGGAATGCTGGCGGGAGACAACAGCCGCTATTTCATGGTGGTGGACGACGACGACCTGGTGAGCAAAAATCTCGTCGCGTATGTATCTCGCCACGAAGGCGCCAACGGCTGGGCAATCAGCCGCGGTTATGTGTGGACAGAAGGCGGCAAGCTTCTTTTCCAGAGCGATAATTTTCATATGACCTGCGGATCGTCGCACATCATCCGTTCCGATCTTTATGAATTGCCGCGCAGTCTGGCCGAAGCCGATGACGACTGGCTCAAGACCAGAGTTGGAAGCCATATCCGCCATGTGGCGATCCTGGCCGAAAACGGTGTTCCGTTGGAGCATCTGCCATTCAACGGAGCCATTTATCGCGTCGGACACCGGGGTTCGGTCAGCCGNTCAAAAGGGATGCTTCGAAAGCATGTGATCACGCGCCAAACGGTGAAAAGTCCGGGCAGGTTNTTGCAGAATGTTTTCAGGCTCCGCTGGCTTTCTGGCGGGNTCAAGCGCGAGTTTTTCGGCGCCTAGCGACCNGTTACCAGGCATCGAACGGAAAGGCTCCAAGAAGCCGGTCCTGAATGGCNGCGANGTCCGGAAGTGGTGGTGGTTCCAGGCTGCGCGCCTCTGCCATCGAGTGCGCTACCGGNAAGGTGCTGCGACNGGTTCCCTCNTAGTAGTCACCGTATTTGAAGAGGTTTTCGGTAGTCGAAGTCATGGTCAGAATAGCCGGAATTCCATAGGATTCCGCTATGATCAGCCCGTGAAGCGATGCAGAATAGACTATTCGCGCCGCGGCAATCGCATCCACGAAAGCCTGGAAATCCGAGCCGTGCGTCAGCAGTGTTCGCATGTCGGATCGCAGAGCCTTCCCTTGCGAAAAGTGCGGGATATAAAGTTCATCGTCCAGCCGCGCCTGCATCGGTTTGACGAAGCGTGACATCAACATCCCGGGATCGCCAAATACGTCCGGGCTCTTGATGCCCAGCTCTGCCAGATAGGCTTGGGTCTTGGGGCCGCGAACGGCACGAACGTCAAGTTGCTGGAATTTGTGATCCTCGCGGCTCTTGGTACCGTTTACCCCGCTACCCCAGATGACATCGCCGGTTGCCGCGTGATTGAGGATTGAGCCGATCGCCAGCATTCGGCGCCGGCTCGGCCTGGGTGTCGACTGGGGATTGGCTTGGCCCATGACGCGCGAAACGATGAATGGCGAAAGTGCGTCCCCAAGATTGTCACCGCGCGGGATGAAGCCGAAACGAGGCTTCGGCTTCCACCAATAGAGGTTGTCGGTCCATTCAGCCACGATCAGGTCCCTTTTCCGTGGTGGCGGGCCGCCCCGGGACACCCCTCGGCCGACATTGGCAACAACCATCTCTTGCCAGCATGATACGAGCCAGCGGTTGTCAGAAACGGCTTCTGTCGGCTGGAGCGGCCCCCGGAGCCAGCAGGCGGATGCGCGGCGGCGGCATGTTGGATCGTGCGGTCTGGTCGCTGTGCCACCGTGCCGGGACGTAGGAACTCAGGGTGGCAACCACATACCAGAAGATCATATCGTTCCAGAATGGCCCCGTGTTATGGAATGTTGTGTGCACGATATAGGGAATGAAAAAAATCATTGAGTAGCGTGCGCGGAACAAAAGTTTCCATACCAACGGTGCAACAAGAACTATTCCCACACCGTAGGTATTCAACATGTTAAGCATATAGTTGTGAAGTTCACTTATTTTGACAACATTTGGGTTGTCCAATGTGTAGAGGTCTTGCCAATATTTTGTCCAATGCTCGATCGGGTCAAACCCAAAGCCATAGCCGAGCGGATTGTCGCGAAACAGATAGAGCCCATACGTGAACAGGGACTGCCGGCCGGTGGCGGAGTTATCGTCGGTACGAACCATGCGCGGCTGCGACGACTGAAGGATCTCCATGACCAGAGGCCAGACAAGATAGAGCGCTGCGCCTCCCAGCATGGCCACCACCATAAGCCATGAGCCCTTGCGGCGGAGCGCATAGAGCGCGAAAAATATCACCGCGCCGAGCACTGGCGATCGCGTGGCGCAGATGATCGCGCCGACGCACATCGCCGCTAGCATGATCAGGACAACCGGGTCTGCGTGCGGCTGCTTGATCCCTATCGTGTGGCGGTGCTCCCACAATGCTGCGCTGACACCGAATGCGAGGCACAGCTGGGTGGCCAACTGGATCGGCGAATACGAAAGGCCGGAGGTGCGCACATCCCCTTCAACGCTAAGTGCGCCTGCGACGGCGCCGCGTAGGTTGTTGCCAAGGGCATCGCGGATGGCCCAGGCGAAAGGTATGTCCATCAGCTGCAGCAAAGCGAGAACAGCGCTGGACAGGATCACCCCGCCAATGACCAGGCCCGACATCGTCGCGCCCGCGATGCTTACCAGGATGGTGGCAAGGATCAGGTTGATTACCACCTGAATCTGCACTTCCATCAAGGCGCGGATGATCACGGTGGCATCCTCCCCGTTTACCGCGCTGACGAAAACCCCCAGCGCAGCCAGCGACGCGGCCAGCGCGATGACCAGCAAGTGGCGGCGGCACGCATGCTCGAGTTCGGCGGGATAGGTCATGCCGTAGGCGCCAAGCAGCGCGACGGCAGCCATGCCCCGAACCGGAATGGTGGCCACATTCCAGGCAATAAACGCGACGTTGAGAACGATAAGGAGAAGCAACGCGGCTATCGCGAGCCTTCGCTCGAGATAGCCGTATTCGCGCAGAGCGCCGGATTGTTCGAGGTTATGAGCGGTGGTGGCGGGTGGCATGCGTGGTTCCGGTGGCAGCAGATGGGCGGCGCCTGAACCAAAGGTATGGCACACTGGGTTCCGCGTCCACAGTTCCCATCCCGTTTTTGCGTCCTTACGGCCGTCCGCCTTATGCCCCATCCTGGGACCGGAAAAGTTTCTCTGGAACGCTGCCAAGCGTCCATGCATTAACAAAGGGCATGGCGATTGCGTCGGGGGGCCTTGCTCGAAACAGGATGCAAGCGCGGTCTCTCCCGCCGTTTTCGATATTGAATCATTGCAACCGGGGAATCCTAGCCAATGCGAATTGCGGTGTTCGGGCTTGGATACGTGGGGCTTACAGCGTCGGCATGCCTTGCCCGTCAAGGGCATGATGTGGTCGGCGTAGAGGTAAGCGAATCGAAAGTTGCCGAGATCAATCGCGGCGCTTCGCCTATTTCCGAGCCGGGTCTGGCCGAGATGATTGCGGAAGCGGTTTCTTCCGGCAAGTTGGTCGCCGTCCATGAGGCGCGCGATGTGCTGGCAACCTGCGACATGGCGATTGTCTGCGTCGGCACGCCNAGTGCGCCGGATGGATCGCATAACATGGCTTACATNGCGGAGGTGAGCCGGCAGATCGCTGATGCCAGCCGTNNGCGTCGCAACGTGCTGACGGTGGTTTATCGTTCAACCATTCGCCCCGGAACGATGGCAGAGCTGATCGCGCCCATCTTTTCTGACGTCTACGGACCGGAGTTTCAGTCGGTCATCGAACTCGTCTACAATCCCGAGTTTCTGCGCGAGGCGACGGCGATAGCGGACTACTTTGCTCCCCCGAAGATCGTGATCGGTACGCATGATGGCGGCGCATCCAGGAACATGGACCGGCTTTACGCCGGCATCGATGCGCCCACTTTTTATACGCATTTTGCAGAAGCGGAATTCACCAAGTTTGTCGATAATACCTGGCATGCCGTCAAGGTAGCCTTCGCGAACGAGATCGGCCGGACTTGCGTCAAGATAGGTATGAGTGCCGCCAAAGTGCATGAAATATTCATCGCGGACACCAAACTGAACATTTCGCCGTATTACACCCGCCCAGGCGGCGCTTTCGGCGGATCCTGTTTGCCGAAGGACGTGCGCGCCTTGCAGTATATAGCTGCGGATGTCGGCGCCAGCACCACGCTGGTCGATTCCCTGTTGCGATCGAACGATGCCCACAAGCACTTCCTGTTCGAACATGTGACAAAGGACTTGCCAGCCGAGGCCCGTGTGGTGATGGTCGGGCTCGCTTTCAAGGCTGATAGCGACGATCTGCGCGAAAGCCCCAACATCGATCTGGCCCGCAAGTTGCTCAATGCCGGCTTCAAACTTTCGATTTACGATCCCGCGCTTGTCCCGGCTAAGTTGATCGGCCAGAATTTGGGCTACGCCTACAGTCAGATGCCGATGCTGTCGCAACTTCTGATATCCAGAGACCAGGTAGAGGATCAGGCCTGGGACCTGGCGATCGATTGTTCGGGCTTCCTGGCCGACCTTTCGCTTGATGCGGCTCGTGTGGTCAGCACCAATCGGCTCCCTTGATCCTTTGCCTGAAGCTGAACTGGCCGCTTTCCGAACTATGACCGCACGGGCGAAAAACTCATGATGGGGCAGACCGGGGCACTGCCAAAGGAAATGCGCTGCGCGCCCGCGGGCGAGCGGCTGCGCATCGCGCTGGTTTACAGCCGCGTGCCGTTTCCGATGATGCGGGGAGATCAGTTGACGGTTGCTCATCTGATCAGCTTCTACCGCGCCCGGGGGCATGTCGTGGATCTCTATACCCTTGATGTGCAGGGTCATCTGACGCCCGACCAGGAAGCCTGGCTTCGGGAGTCGTGCGGTCGCGTCAACATCTACCGACATCCGATGCTGACCCGGATAAGCGGTGCGTTGCGCGGGCTTTTGCGCGGTCAACCGGTGCAAGTCGGCATGTTCCACAGCCGCCAGCTAGGGCGCGACCTGGAAACGGCAACCAGACAGGGTGATTACGATGTGGTGCATTGCTACTACATGCGCAGCGCCCCCGATATTCCGACCCATCTGACATTGGGGAGAGATGGGCGTGTCCCGGCAGGGCCGCGGGTCGCAAGCTTTCTGGGGCTGCAACTCTCGCAAACGCTTAATACCCGGCGTCTTTGCGACAATGAAAAAGGGTTCTTTCGCGGACTTTTCTACAAGCTTGAGGCCGCCCTGTGCGCTGCTTTCGAAGCGCGCATCTGGCAGGACTTTACCCGCTCGATCCTGATTGGCCCGGCCGATGTCGCTGCGCTTGAGGATGTGTGTCGCAGCCGGCACCAGCCGATCATCGACAATTGGGTGCCGGGCGCTCACGGTACCGACACCGACCGGTTCCAACCTGCCGTGCCGAGCGAGATCGTTCCGGGCCGCGTGGTCTTTTCCGGCTCGATGCTATATCAGCCAAATGTGCAGGCCGTGCTATGGTTCGTGGAGAATTGCTGGTCGAACGTTCGGGCGGCGCATCCTCTGGCGGAACTCGTCATCCAAGGGCGCGATCCGGTGCCCGCAATTCGCGCGCTTGACGGGCGCAACGGGATCACCGTTACCGGAACCGTGCCTGAGGTAGGCGCCATAATCCGTTCGGCGGCGCTGTGCATCAATCCGGTCCTTGCAGCCGGCGGCATGCAGAACAAGCTCATCGAATACATGGCATCCAACAAAGCTGTCGTTGCGACATCGGTTGCGAACGAGGGCATCGCGGCGCCCGCCGATGCACTTGTGATCGCGGATGACCCGGGGTCGTTTGCGGCGGCCGTGATCGATTTGCTTGCCAAGCCCGAGCGGGCTGCAGAATTGGGCGACAGAGGCCGTACTTACGTAGTCGAAAACTGGTCCTGGGAGGCGCATTTCCTCAAGCTNGAAGAGGATTTCCGGCAAGCGNTGGAGCAGCCATCGGTTCAGTAAGCGCGCNAGCAGAGTTCAGGCGGCGGCACGCAATTCCTGCCAGCGCGCCACATAGCGCGCCATGCTGTGCATGCTCGAAAACCGCTCCGCCACCAACCTGCGCGCGCGCACCCGACGTTCCGCTGCCTCAGTCACGGTTTCCGACAGGACCGAAGCGATAGCCGCTTCGAGCGCGTCCGGATCGTGGGGATCAAGTACGATCCCGATCCCGGAGTCCGGTATGAGTTCCTCGATACCCTCCGTGCGCGACGAAATAACCTGGCAACCTGACCAAAGCGCCTCCTTGAGCACATTGGGCAAACGCTCGGACGCTTTGGTCGAGAGCAGGAGAAATGTCCCGCTCCCCTGCATCTTTTCGAAAAGTCTGGACCGTTCGATGTGACCGGCGAACGTGACGGCTGCGGCGCAGCCTAGTTCCGCGCATAAAGCTTCGAGGCGGGGCCGGTCGGGGCCGTCGCCACAGATCAGCAGCTTTAGTTCCGGGCGCAGGCTGCGCGCGCGGTGGAAGGCGCGCAGGACGATGTCGACGTTCTTTGTCGGGGTCAGTGCCGATGCGGTGATCCAGAGATTGTCGTCACGTGCGGCATCTTCGGACAGTACCGGCAAAGGGATGCCGCGGTGCACCACATCGACCGACTGCCCGCCCCTTGCCTTGGCGTTCACGTAAGGCAGATTGGTTTGGGCATGCGTGAACACGCACTCAGCTGAGTTCACTGCGATATCGACAAGGAAATCGTCGGCAACCAAATCGTAAGCACCAACAAAAGTGCTGCGGATGGCCGGGCGGCCAAGGTGGGAAAGGGCGCGCAAGACCAGTCCCGCATGTCGGGACCAGAAGACGTGCACCACATCTGAGCCATTGCTGTCGATCTCGTCGATAATCTCAAACACGCGCGGAACACATGCCAGCGCTGTCAGGGCCGTTGCGGGAGAACGGCGGCTGGCCAGTAGGATATCGCGGAACAGGACAACAGCGGTTTTCCGGTATTTCCAAAGTCTTGCCGGCAACGTGGCTGCACTGGAAAGTGCGGGGCGCCGCACGGTCAGATCGGCTGGAACCTCGGCTTTCTTGAGCCGTGCCGGCTCATCCGCCCGGGGCGGCTTCATTGTGTGAATCGTCACATCATGGCCCATCGTTCGTAGCGAGACGATGTCCGATACCGCGAATGTTTCAGTGGGGACGGGGAATTGGGGGATCAGGTAGCTGACGCGCAGCGGCACAGCGGTGGCGGCGGCGCTCATCAGGACAAGCCGCTCTGCCCAGAGCGACGAGGTAGAGCCGGCAATCTCGGTCTGACGTTCATGCTCTGGGCTCCGGGCTGGACGTGTTGCTAACTCGTTACGCTGCGGCCGCACACACCGCAACTTTGACGGGCGTTGCAGGGCAGCAATTTTACGCGTAGATTGCCACTAACGTTCCGCATGTCCGCGACCGCCGTGTCACGGCTCGCCCCCGAATTTGCCTCGTTCAGCGCACGAAGCTATTTTAACGCAAACGTATTCAGCGGCCAGAAAGCCCGGCCTGGCATCGGTTCTGCCTGAGTTCGTACGGTTCGGATTCAGGAAGCCGGCCAAACAACGGTCACACTAGTCAGGATTGCCAGTAGGCCCCGACTGCCCTCTCGGCACAGCAGCAGTGGAGCGCGTTTCGTGGACTTTATCTCGTACAACATGCTCAAACTGTCTGCGGCCGGCCTGGTTCTGGTCTTGGTGACGTCAGATTCCAGCACCCGTTTCAATGGCTACTATTCCTATGCCGCAGGCGCCTCTAACCGCGTCGGGGCGGCGGGTTATGCTGGCTCGCAAGGCGCGGCGCGGCCTGCGCCCGGCTATCGCAGTACCCTGAGCCCAACGTACACGCCGTCCCAGATCAACTGGGCAGGGCGCGCGTGGCGGGTCAACGCCGGGGCGACCTGGGCCCCCAACATGGTGAGATCGCTTCAGATCAGTCCCAGCGGACGGAAAGTGCGATTCGAAATTCGCAACACGAATCAGGACAACTCCAAGAACGATGGCGAATGGGTTCGCCGGTCGGAATTGAGTGGTAGCATCTATGGCGATCCCACCCGCCTGCCAAATGGTGTTGCGCTGTGGGGTGCCTTTTCAACGAAGCATCATTCCTGGGCCGATCCGGCCGGAATGGCGAAGCGCATGGGCGGCGTCTATGGCCAGATCCACTTTGGAGCCGGGGGATCGCCAGCCATGGCATTCCGCCGAACCCGCAGCGGCGAACTGCGGATCACGACACGCGGCGACAACGATAGGTCGGGCACCGTACGCTACCAGGCACCGCTGTCGTTCGACCGCGTTCACGATATCGTTTACAGAATAGTTCTCGATCCGGATGCCGGACAGCTTACCGTCTGGATCGACGGCGCACGGGTCGTGAATGTTTCGCGCGTGTCGATCGGTAACTATCGTGCCAGAAGCTATTGGAACGAGGGCCTCTATTTCGCAGGCGGGGTCTCGGCCCCAGTGGTGGCCGAATACGCAAATACCATCTATCCCTCCCGCGTTAGCCTGGCGGGACGTGTAGCCAGGCGACCGGCTTGGCCAACTGACTGAAAAGCCTTGCGTACAGACGCGGCAAAACCGCTGCTCCAGGGGCCGGCCCCGAATTGTTTCGGCGGCAGTCCTTGTGTCATTGCTGGCCAGATGCTGCCGCGAAGCCGCTTGACTTGGCCGTGCTGCAACCGCACTTTACCAAAGTAAGCCTCTGAATTCTTTTCTACGTGGCAAGTTGCGCAAGGCATGGGGCCCATTTTCGATGAATGACGGTGCAAAAATGCCTGGCGCAGGGCGCACGGTGCTCGTCACAGGCGGGGCCGGGTATGTGGGTTCGCACTGTTGCAAGGCCTTTCACAGTGCCGGCTGGCGTGTCGTCACATTCGATGATCTGTCGCGCGGTCACCGCGAGCTGGTGCATTGGGGTGACCTTATCGAAGGCACCCTGCATGATCACGAATCGATAAATCAGGCGGTCGCTCAGGTTTCCCCAGATCTCGTCGCACATTTCGCCGCCGTAGCCTACGTTGGCGAGTCGGTTGAGAATCCGGCCATGTATTATCGGAACAATTCGGTCGGCACGCTCAACCTGCTTGATGCGATGATCAAGGCTGACGTCAAAAATCTCCTGTTCTCAAGTACCTGTGCCAGTTACGGTGTCCCTGCATATCTTCCGATAAACGAAGCCCATCCCCAAGCTCCCGTAAATCCCTATGGCTGGTCCAAATTTATTGTGGAGCGGATGCTGGAAGATTACGGTCAGGCATACGGGCTCAATTCCGTTGCGCTGCGGTATTTCAACGCGGCCGGCGCTGACCCGGATGGGGAAATCGGCGAATGCCACGATCCTGAGACCCATGCGGTGCCGCTGGCGATCGCGGCTGCAATCGATCCGGACGGGATGTTCACGGTCTTCGGCAGTGATTTCGATACGCGCGATGGCAGCGCGATCCGGGACTATGTCCACGTGACCGATCTCGCCCAGGCGCATTTGCTGGCGGGCGAGCATCTGATTGCAAATGGCGGCAACCATGTCTTCAATCTGGGGACGGGGACCGGCACGACCGTCTTCGAACTGCTGGATGCTATAGAGCAGGCTGTTGGTCGCGCGCCGCAACGAATTGTCGGACCGCGCCGGGCGGGCGATCCTCCCGCCCTTATAGCCTCATTCGCCAAAGCTCGGGATATCCTGGGCTGGGCGCCCCGAATGTCGGGGATCGACAACATTGTGAGGACGGCGCTGGCATGGCACACTCGGAAGGGTTGACCGGCGGCACAAGCCATGGCGACGCAAGCCTTCTCCCATTGGAAATGGCGGCGGCATCGCGCGCTTGCTCCGGGATGCTGCTCCCTCCGTTGCGGCCGGCAGTCGAATGCGGCCATGTCGACTGGGGCTTGGGTCTCGTCCATCCGGCTGAAGCAGACGGATCTGGAACGGTGGCCGCAGCGCCGGAAGTGAAGCTTCCGCCCGGGCATCCCGGCTGACGTGGGCGGGATGGGGCAACGGACCTTTTTAGGCCAGGTGAAGCTGGTTTTCGCTGCGGCCGCTCCGCCCCGCTTTGCCGGTTTGGCAATTGTGGTGCTCGGGCTGGCGTCGGCCTTGCTCGAAGGGTTCGGCTTGCTCCTTTTCATCCCGCTCTTGCAAAGCCTGGGTGCGGCTCCGGCCAGCGCCGGTGGCCCGGCATGGCGGGAGATGGAACGCCTTCTGACCATTCCGGGGTTGAGCGTCACGGCGGGATTGGTGGCTCTGTTATGTGCCAGCATCATCCTGAAAAACGGGGTCAACCTGCTTAACGGATACATTACCCGCTACATGGATGGAACCGTTGCCCATCGGCTCAGGGTCAAGATATTTGCGCAGACCCTGGCGTCGTCTGTCGATCATCAGCTGAGCCGGCGGCGTTCGGACATCGCCAACACATTGAGCGTCAACAGCTGGCAGGTGGGGGCTGCGCTGCGGCTGATCTTCCGGATGATAGTGGCACTGGTGACCTTGATCGTGTTCGTGGCGCTCATGGTGCGGATATCCTTGCCGCTCACTCTGGTGGCAATGGGTTCGCTGGCCTTGGCTTCCATTGTGATCCGGCTGAGCACGCGCCGCGCTGACGCGGTCGGGCAGGCCGTGGTTTGGGAAAACAAGCAGTTCGGGCAGCGCTCCTGGGAAAGCATTGAATCCCTGCAGCTCATTCGGGCTTTTGGCCGGGAAGATTATGAGCGCCGGCGTTTCGAGGCCAATTCCGAAAACGTCCGCCGCCGTCACATTGCGATGGAAATGCTGTGGGCGTTGCCAGGGCCGATATCGGAAGTGGCGATAACACTCGTGATCGGCGGGCTTGTCCTTGCGGCCGGGCAGGTGGGCGTCGGGATTCCGGAACTGGCGGCGTTTCTGACGCTGCTTTACCGGATTCAAGGTCCGACCCGTGACATCGCACAATCACGCGTAGCTCTCGAGGGGATGATACCGGCGATCTGCGACGTTGTTGAACTCGATGAAGCAACCGCCACGCCGCTCATTCCGGATGGAACGCGGGATGTGCCGCCGGTCAGCCACGCAATTGCGTTTCAAAACGTATGGTACCGTTACGGCCCCGACGAAGCGTGGGCGCTCAGGGATGTCACTTTCACGATACCGGCAGGCAAGACAACCGCAATCGTGGGCCAATCCGGAGCTGGTAAATCGACCCTGCTATCGCTGCTTTTCCGGTTTGTTGATCCGGTGAGGGGACAGATCGCCTGCGATGAAACCCCGCTTGCGCAGATGCGGTTGGATCAATGGCGGGCCCGGCTAGCGCTTATGCCGCAGGATGTGCAGCTGTTTCATGACACCGTGCACCAAAACATCGGCTATGGCCGCGAAGGCGCGACATTCGAAGAGATCAAGGCGGCTGCCGAAGTCGCCCGGGCGCATGATTTCATCCTCAATCTCCCAGAAGGCTACGACACCATGATCGGCGATCAGGGCGTCCGGCTTTCCGGCGGCCAGCGGCAGCGTCTGGCACTGGCGCGCACAGTCCTGCGCAATCCCGATGTGCTGATCCTCGACGAGGCGACCAATTCGCTGGATGTCGAATCCGAGCAGGCTTTCCAGTCGGCTCTGGACCGCTACGCGCGCGGGCGAACCGTTGTGGTGGTGGCGCATCGCCTGTCGACGGTGCGCCGCGCCGACCATATCATCGTGCTGGGCGAAGGACGCATTCTCGAGGCGGGCTCGCCCGATCAGCTGCTCAAAGACAAGGGGCGGTTTGCGCACATGTTTGCCATGCAGCAGAATTATGCTGCCAGCCCAGTGGTGGATTCATGAAGTACCGTCTGGCGGAGATCGAACTCTCGAATCCACTTGAGCCCATCCGGCTCGAACCTGATGAAACAGGCATCGGCCTGGCAGCGCGCTGGAATGACCGGCTCGTGGGCTTTTGCATGGTTGAATGCGCGCTTGGCGAACTCATCGGCATCGATCGCTTGCGGGCAATTGCCGACGAACATTTCGCTTTCGGTATACTGAACGCCAAGGTGGCAGCCGAACTTGACACGCACGCGCCTTTGGCCGGGCCGCTGCCAAGCCTGACAGTAGCGATCTGTACGAAAGATCGTGCGGTGCGGCTGGGGCGTCTGCTTGATTCGCTCGTAGCAGTCAAAGCCAACTCGCCGTTCGCCCATGTCGACATTCTGGTCGTCGATAACGCCCCGTCGGACGAAACCACCCGCGAGGCAGCCGCCCGGTACGGAGCCGACTATTATCGCGAACCCAAGGTCGGGCTCAATTTCGCCCGTAACTCCGCGATCAATAACGCGCGCGGCGCTTTGATCGCCTATTTGGATGATGATGTCGTGGTGGATCGCGGGTGGCTGCACGGACTGGCCGCGGCCTGGCGCGCGGCGCCCGGCGCCGGCGGCTTCACCGGCCTGGTCCTGCCGTTTCGCCTCGACACCGAGGCGCAAATCCTGTTCGAAGAACGAGGCGGGTTCGGACGCGGTTTTCTGCGGCGTGAATTCCGGTCCTCGAGCCTGCGGATGCCACTCCATCCGGTCGGCGCGGGCATTATCGGGGCGGGTTGCAATATGGCGTTCGACACTGCGCTGGTGCGATCGCTCGGCGGATTCGACGACGCGCTCGACACCGGTGCGCCTCTGCCGGGCGGCGGCGATCTCGACATCTGCTACCGGGTGCTACGCTCTGGCCGGTCTATGGTTTACGAGCCGCAATATGCCGTCCGGCACGAACACCGCGAGACGATAGCGCAGCTGCGCCGACAATACTGGACGTGGGGGCTGGGCATGATGGCATTCCTCGTGAAGTCCTGGCGGCACGACCCGGCCTGCCGGCCCAAACAATCGGCGATGGTCCGGTGGTGGGTGGGAGACCAGCTAAAAGCGCTGGGCAAGGCGATTGTCGCAAGGGAGGCGCGCGACATCCGCTTTGCCTGGGCGGAGTTCTCGGGCGGAATTCAGGGGCTGCTGGGAGAGTACGACCGTTCGCTACGGCGGGTAGCCACGATCAGGAATGCCCAGTCATGAAAGACCCGGCACCGACCGATGCTGGCGCGCCGGGCGAAGCAATGAACGTGCTTCATTTCGATTTGCGACCCGGCCAGGAGAAAGTGATCGCCGGGCATGAAGCATCGTCCGCCGGGCGCGATGCGCTTGCCGTCTTTTGGTGGGGGGACCTGCCGCTTGGCATGTTTCCGCTTTCTGCCGCCGAACTTCCCTTGGGCGAAGGATGGCGCCGTTCCCTGGCAGCCTCGTTCGCCGCTGAGCAGAGAAGCGCGCGCGATCCTGCCCTGGGCGCGCCTCTCACGGCCAGGTCGGATGGAACGGTGCGGCTCACGACAAGCCTCGAGGCAAGTGTCCAAATCGAAGGGATGATGGACTGGCTCGAGGCCACCGCGAATCCTTCTGACGCGGATGCAAGGCAACTTGCGGTGCTGATCTGTACCCGTGACCGGCCAGCGGCACTCTCTGACTGCCTGACCGCCCTGTCGCTCCAGCGTTCGCCGCCGGGGGAGATCGTCGTGATCGACAATTCCGCCACCCAGTCAGCGCGGTCGGTGTGCGAGGGGCGCCCCGGGGTGACCTATTTGCATGAGCCTCGATCCGGGCTCAGTCACGCCCGCAATACCGGAATCAGGGCCGTGTCCCATGAATTCGTGGCCTTCACCGATGATGACGTGACGCCGCACCCGGGATGGACGGCCGAAGTGGTTCGCGCGTTTGCGGTAACCGACGCGGAGGCCTTGACCGGTCTGGTTCTGCCCATGAAGTTGGAGACGCGGGCTCAGCGCTGTTTTCAGATGGATATGGGAGGGTTCGGATCGCGCTTCACCCCGGCTTTGTTCGGTCAAAGCTTTTTTGCAGCAACCCGTCACCGGGGAGCGCAAGTGTGGCGCATCGGCGCCGGGGCAAACATGGCCTTCAGGCGCAGCACGTTCGACCGGATTGGTCTGTTCGATACCCGGCTGGGCGCCGGCGCCTCCGGCTGTTCGGAGGACTCGGAGATGTGGTACCGCATTCTGGCCAGCGGGGGCGCGTGCTATTATGAACCGAGGGCAGTGGTGTTTCATGATCACCGGTCGGATTGGCCAGGTCTTCGGAGCCAGATCAGGGCCTACATGCGGGGTCATGTCTCCGCCTTGATCGTTCAGTCCGATACGTTCGGCGATCGCGGGAACCTCAAGCGCGTGTTTCTCCAGCTCCCTCGCTATTTCCTGCGCACGGCACTCGGCTCTCTCCTGAACGGCCGCAAAGATCGCGGCCGCCTCATCCCGGCCGAAGTGGCCGGCTGGCTTGCAGGACTGACTTATATGGTCCGCCCGGGCTGGCGCAGCGGGCGTCAGTCGGATCAGCGCGATCTGGCCGGGGGAGGATCCGATGATCGCTAAGCGCGCACTCGGTTCCTTCCTGGCCCGCAATCCGTTTGCGCACGGCTGGACCGAAGGATTGTTCTACCGCGAGAAAATGCGGGCCATCCACAGGGTCGCTCCGGCCCAGCTGCCGCAGGGGGCACGTATCCTGGAGATTGGCGGGGGGCGCAGCGGGCTGGCCGCGGCACTTTACCCGGAGGCGCGCATTGTCACGCTCGACATCGATCCGAGCTTGGCCACGCCGGATGACCGGTTGCGTACATTCGTTTGCGGCGATGCCCGCGCGCTCCCGTTCGGGGACGCGGAATTCGATGTCGTCACCCTGTTCGATGTCCTTGAACATATCGAGGAAGACCATCTTGCTGCCCGTGAAGCCATGCGGGTTACCCGTCCGGGCGGACATGTCCTTGTCTCGACCCCTCGCCATGATTGGCATTATCCCTACCATGGGTTCATGGGGCGCTTCTGCCCGCCCGAACAATCTCTGATGGACGAATGGGGGCATGTCCGCCGCGGTTATACCAATGATGCCTTGGCCGAGCTGTTTGGGCGAAGTGCCGATTCCAGCGCCACCTTCATCAACGCTGGCACGGCCTTCTATCACGACGTTGCTTTTTCGCGGCTCTCTCCGCTCAGGCGCAAGCTTCTCTATGCGATAGCAGCCGTGCCGACCGCAATTGCCTATGCCCGGCACAAGCGGTCAACGCCGGGCACGGAAACTGCTTTCGCATGGCAAATCTGATCGGCGCGTCGGCGGGTGCCGGGCGTCCGGCTCTCGCGATCTTTCCCTGGGGAGATGTGATCGAGGATTTTCTCGATCCGATCGGTCTCGATGCTCGCGCTTTCGCTGAGGACATGACCGGGGGATGGCTATTCGGATATGTCGCAGCGCTGCAGGAGGCGGGTTGGCGGTCGGTCATCGTGTGCGCGTCGCGGCATGCAGCGCAGCCCGAGCGCCTTGAGCACAAAGCTACAGGAGCGCCGATTTGGCTGGTGCCGGGCGCAACTCCGAGCAAAAGCGGTTGGCCCTCGATGCTGAGCCTGCGGCGTTGGGCCGCCATGCCGCTTGCCGCCTTTGCGGATGTTCTGCGCACGGAAGCATGCCAGGCGGTGCTGGTGCAAGAGTACGAAGATCCCAGGTTCGACAGATTGGTGCGCCTTGGCGGGCGTCTGGGATTGCCCGTGTATGCAACATTCCAAGGCGGCGATCAGACCCTCTCCAAGCTTGAGGGCATCGTCCGCGCAAGCTCGCTCAAGCGCGCAGCAGGGCTGATAATTGCCTCGGGGGCAGAGCGGCAGCGGGTCAATCAATCCTATGCTGGAGCGCTTCCTCCGATTGTAGCCATCCCCAATCCGCTCGATTGCGCGTTATGGCGGCCCAAGGATCAGGCAGAGGCGCGGCGCACGCTCGG
>Ga0065704_10070666_pt1 | contig 18032 bp, 30 predicted proteins | sample SwiRhicommuniRL2_FD_59091 | JGI IMG/M metagenome (GOLD analysis project Ga0065704, IMG submission 59091) | Switchgrass rhizosphere bacterial communities from Rose Lake, Michigan, USA - RL2 v2 (version 2) | ecosystem: Host-associated > Plants > Roots > Rhizosphere > Soil | place: East Lansing, MI
GCGGCGGCATGAGCAAAATCGGGATCAGCGGTCTGCATATGGCATCCGCAAGCAAAGGAATGGCGATGGGTTCGGGAATTGAGGGGCTGATCGCCAAATACGGTCCGCTGGTAGGCGGCTGGATGATCGGCACGGGGGCAAAATACGGGCTGGTGATCAGCGAAGGCCGCAAGGTGACGGGGCGCATGATCGTCGCGGATCTGCTGCTGATGGGGCTGGTCGTGCTGCTATCGCGCTGGCTGGTCGAATGGCTCAATCTGAACCCGGCGGGCGCGGCGACGATCGCGGCGATGATCGGCATCCAGTCGGAGCCACTGATCCGCATGGTCCGCATCAAGTTCCTGAAGCGGGTCGAGCAGGAGCTGGATGAGCATGTGACCGGGCGCGTGCGGCAGGTTGCGGGGATCGAGCAGTCGGCGCGCAACCTGAAGGAGGAAGGCGTCAACGCGCCATCGACCGCCGCGAAGATGGCCGAAATCTCGAAGGTGCCCACGAAGCAACAGCCGCCGCTTAGCTGATCTGCCTGATTGGTCCCCGCTCCGAACAGGAAAAAGGGGGGAAGTTCGGAGCGAGGTGGACCCTGAATAAGTCCGCCCGGCTGACTTGCCTATCCGCACAAATACCAACCGATTTTCAGGGCGCTTCCAGCGCCTTTTTTCATGGGAGACGCAAATGGACGTCGAAAAATTGATTGATGAGGTGATTGCGCGGGAGGGTGGCTATACCAACCACCCCGCCGATCGCGGCGGCCCGACCAACTTCGGGATCACCGAACAGGTGGCCAAGGCCTTCGGCTACAAGGGCGACATGAAGGATCTGCCACGCGCAACGGCAGTGGCGATCTATCGGGAACGCTATTGGACCGGGCCGAAGTTCGATCAGGTGGCGGCGATTTTCCCGCAAGTCGGCCATGAGCTGTTCGACACCGGCGTCAACATGGGGCCGTCGACGGCAGCCAAATTCCTCCAGCGGGTGCTGAACGCCCTGAACCGTGGCGCGACTGACTATCCCGACATCGGTGTTGACGGTGGCATCGGCAAGCTGACGCTGGCGGCGGCGGCCGGGCTTAAGGCGAAACGCGGTGCTGCCGTCGGCGAGGTCGTGCGGCAGGCGATCGATGCGCTTCAGGGTGCCCGCTACATCGACATTGTCGAGGCCAACCCCAGCCAAGAGGTCTTCGCCTATGGCTGGCTGTCGCAGCGCCTGGGGCTGTTTCAATGAGCGCCACCGTCGCCCGCTGGTGGCCTGCGATGGTCGCCGTGGCCGCTATCGCCCTGCTCCTGCTGCTCGTCCGGTGTTCGGACCGTGCGCAGGACAGCGCCGTAACGCAGGCCCACGGCGCGGGCGCGGCGCAGGAGCGCGCCGATACCGCGACCGTCACCCTCAACCAAACATTGGAGGCCAAAAATGCCGAAGAAGCTGTGCGCCGTGATCCTGCTGTGCGGGATGCTGCCTGCCTGCGTCACTCCCGCACCCCCGCGAATTGTTGACACGTCCTGCGTCAATTTTCGGGCGATCAGCTACGCCCAGCTCCCCAAAGGCCTAGCTGACGATCCGGGCAACAGGGCCGACAGCGACGAGACCGTTTTCGAAATCGACATCCATAATGCGCGCTGGGACGCGCTCTGCATGAAGGGCAAATAATATGGCCACAGTTCACGTCACCCTGTCTCGCGTCCAGAGCCGCGGCGAAACCAACAATCCCATGCCGGTGGTCTATTCAGTGCCCGAATCTGCGCAGACGATGGCCAGCACAGGAGTGTCGCAGCAATCCACCCTGACCGCGACCAAGAACCAGATCTGGAGCGTCACCGCGAAGGGCGACATTTTCGTGGCGTTCGGGACAAATCCGGCCGCCGCCAGTGGCGCTGGCCATCTGGTGCTGGCCGGGCAAACGCGGGACTTCAGCGTGACGGCGGCAGGCGAGAAGATCGCCATCAAGGATGCCGCCTGATGTTGGGCATGGGCCTTGGCTTGGGCATCTCACTCGGTCGGGGAGCCAAAGCGGGCGCGGGCGTGGTGGCGCCTGTGCCCGTGCCCGCATCGTCCGGCCTGCGCCCCGCCGATCGAGCTGTTGCCCACAGCAGCAGCCACCTGACCAGCTTGCAGGTCATCCCCGGCAAATCGCCCAATCGCGCCTTGAAGAACCCTCGCGTCTGGCTCCCCGGCTTCTACTGCAACAACCTGGGCAACAACCCGACGGAAATGCAGTTGGCGAATCAGTTTCAGGCAGAATATGCGCTGGGCATCGGCACGGGAGCAGCCAACCGCCGCCGCAAGGCGAGCTTTGGCGGCCAGCCCAGCACGACGCGGGGCGGAGCGGGTTCGCTCTACGGCTATTCCACGGCAAACGATTGGGGCATCTGGTCGGACCCGATCAAGGAAGCGGACGGTTCCGACCTGTTGATTCCGCCGAACAGCGACCTTCTGCATTGCTCCATCGTGCTGGTGGCAAACACCGCGCACGTTTTCCCCTCTCAGGTTGCGTCAGCAGCAAACGCTGCGGGGAATGTCAGCCGAGGATCAACCACCGGCGACTTCGCCGTTTTCGAGAGCTTCCTGACCTCGACAGGAACGATAACGCAATTGAGCAACAGCCCGGCGGGCTATGGTCCGGTCATGATGGTTGCGGAAGATGCTGGGACAGGCGAACTCGTGTCCTTCCTGCTGACAGGCGACAGCCGCTTTTATGGCGTGGGCGATTTCGGATCGGGCCTGCCTGCCAGCCAAAGCTCTGGCGCTCGCCAGGCTGGCGCTCGGGCAATGGTGTCTCTGGGCTTCCCGCACGCCAACATTTCCATACCCGGCTCCAAACCCGACAGCGATACCGAGTGCCGCTATGAAGGTATCCGCCAATGCATGGCGCTCTATGGCGGGAAAAGCCCGTTCACACACACGCTCAGCAACCATGGCAACAATGGCGACCTGACCGCGAACATCACGAACATCCAGACGGAGCGCGCTGGGCTGGCCTCGCTGCTCGGTGCTGCCGCAAAGCACGGGAAGACCACGCTACCACCGCGCATCGGAACCGGTGGCGATTATCGCACCACGGCGGGCCAGACGCCAGCGGCAGACGACACCTATCCCAATGGTAAGCGCGCCATTCTCAACAACTTCATTTTGGCGAACACCAGCGGCGGAGCGCCTATCTGGGATTTCGTCATCGACATGGGCAAGTACGGTTCGGCGGCCAAGGATATGGCATACGGCGCGGGCGGCTTCGATCAGGCGCGCAGCGCTTTCCCGTCAGGCCCTTCGTCCACCGTGGCGGTGGCATGGTCGACCGGCACATCTATCACCCTCAACGGCAACGCGTTTCAGCCTGGCGACATGTTGTCCCTCGGCGCGACCTTCGACCGCACGAAGCTCATGGGGCCGGTGACGGCGGCGGTAGATAACGGCAACGGCACGCAGACGCTCACAATCGAGACGGGCGGCACGCCATCCAGCGTCAGCTATGCAGTTGGCGATCCCGTCACGCGAATTTCTACCAAGGACGGCACCCATGAGGCCACATGGGTTTCGGTCCTTGAGGCCGCAGCGATAACCGAATGGTCCAACGCTGGTCGCCCGGCAAGGTATCCTGCGGCTTAACCGTCGACTTTCACGCTATGGATGCTACCGGCGTTTTGCCGGTAGCATTACCCGTTATGGCGCGGGCAATCTTGTGTGAAGGCCTCTCGACAGCCCTGTAAAGCAACTCTGCCAGAGCAAAAGAGGCGGCGATGCTGGCAGCGAAAAGGATCGGCGTCGCTACCTTTCCATAGGAGAGGTGCATCACCGCCAAAATCACGGGGAGGTGCACAAGATACAAGCTGTATGAAACGCGGCCAAGATATTGGAATGGGGCGCGCTCCAATATGCCCCTAAAGTATGGGGATGCAAACGCAGCAATCGTGATGATGATTGCCGCTGGCGCGGTGGCGTAGAGGCGGACACCGCGTGAGAATGGGTAGCCGTATAGGGCCATGGCAATCACGAACATGGCGACAAGTTGCCATTTTTGAAGATTCCGGAATTTTTCCACGACCCATTCGCGATAGATTGCAATACCTGCCCCTGCCGCGAACAGCACGACATAGCGCAACGTGTCGAACCAAGACACGAGCGGCCCGTCAAGCATTCGCGCTGCAATATGCCCAGCGAGGCTCAAGAGCGCCGACGCTACCAGCGCCCGAAGAGGCGCGCGTTTCATGGCGATGCAGATTATCGGCATAATGATGGCAATGCGGAGCTCGATCACAAGGGACCACATCACATTATTAAGGGTGATCCAGTCATCGCCGCCGAGCATGGCAAGGTGTCCCGCGATCAAAGCTGCGCTGAGAGGCTCCGACCAATTTCGGTTGAACCAGTCACTTAGGCCGACAATCGGAGCGTAACCAACCAGCGCCACGCCCAGAGCGGCGAGTAAAATGCCACCAGCGAACGCGGGATAGATACGAACGAATCGATTTAAGATATACGCCCCGTAGGATGGAGCCTGCGGCCGGTCCAGGCCAAGCGTCAAAACAAAGCCGCTAAGGACGAAGAAGATCAGCACGGCCCCGCCACCATTAACGAATGGATATAAAGGGGGCAGCAATAGAGCCGCCGACCCGAAATAGCCCGCACCGAACAACTGAAATGGCGTCTTCCAAAAGGAAGTGAAGCAATAGAGCCAATGGTGCAAAACAACGCTTAGTGCTGCCAGCCCCCGCAAGCCATCAAGCGAATAATAGCGCATACGAATCCCCCTGTCCGTATTTCCATATTATGTTTTTCAGCGACTTGGTAGCAGTGCCGCACTGGCACTGCACCAATTGGCGTAGCAGCAGCACCGATATGGTACACTTGCGTGGATTTTGGCTCAGGAAGAAGGGCACCGAACCGTCCGACCTGAAACTCGTCTGAGGCCGGCGCGACCCAATCACGAGAGTGCCAGCCAAGGACGGGACGCATGAAGCCCCATGAGTTTCGACGCTGGAGTCTACCGCGATCATCGCGTGGAACAATGCTGGCCGTCCGGCTCGCTATCCCGCCCGCTAACCCGTCAGGAAAGGAATTGATACTTGCCCGCCACAGCTACCCGCATCGGATTCATCACCCAAGCCGTCCGTAACGCCACCGCCGGTCCAAACGCCTCGGTGGTCGCCAAATACGGCGATCAGGCCCGCGATACCGAAGACCCGGTAGAATGCTTCTTCGACCGGGTGGAGGACGCGGAGGTCATAGCCGCTCAACGACTGGCGATGCTCGCCCCCGACCGGCGCCGCTTCGTCACCGAAATCAGCGGCACGGAGACCGCCCAGGGGATCGACTTCAACCTCTCGACGCCCAGCGTCCGCCTGATCGATCGCGCGAAGAATGCCGACCTGCCCTGCACCGTGGTCGAAATCGGCATCGATTACGAAACCGGCCGCTCCATTCTCACCAGCTGGGGATAATCCATGCCTGCCCTGCCCTTCATATTTCAGCCCTATCCCCTGCCCTCCATTGCGACCGCCAACGAGCGAGCGGAAAAGCTCGCCATCCACCTCGCCCAGTTCAAGCATATCGGAATGACATGGCGCACCAGTGGCCCAGCAAATGCATGGGTGCGGGGCGACTTCGGGCAGGATCGGGTCGTGGACTTCGTGGCGCTGCTACAGGCCAACGCGCTGCCGGGCACGACCATCAGGATCAGGCTGGGGACCACGCAGGCACAGGTGGATGGCAGCGCGCCCTATGACAGCGGCGCCCTGCCCTTCATCGCCCCAGCCATCACCCGCGAGGATGGACTTTATCATTCCCATCACGAGCTGCCTGCTCCGGTCACGGCGCGCTGGTGGCGCATCGATATCGGCGGGCACACCGGCGACTTCGAAGCGGCCAAATTGGTGATCGGGAAGAAGATCACCCCTGCCCGTTATTACGACAAGAATTTCGAGTTCGGGGTGCAGGATCTAGGGTCCGTCGATTTCGGCCCATGGGGCGTCGCTGAAGAGGAAGATGGTCTGATCTTCCGCACCTGCACCTTCAAGCTGTCGTGGATTGCGGACGCAGAATACGAGGGCAGTTGGCGCCCGCTCATCGAGAAGGTGGGCAAGCGCCAGCCCATCTATCTGTGCTTCGATCCCCAGCCCACCACGGCGCGGCAGGCCAAAACCTATTTCGGCGTGTTCCGCGATGCCCCGTTCGCCACTGGTGGCGTCAAGCCGGGGACTAAGGCGCAGGAATATTCCTTGCTCAGCTTCATCTGATCCGGCGACTGGTGACCGCTGGCTAGGGCGGGCGGCGGGTTGCCACAGGCCTGCCGCCCGTTCGAACCCCACCAATTAGAATCGCGACGCCACCCATCGAATGCCCGATAAGAGCATCATTCCCGTACTGAGGACGATCAAGCCGCCGACAATCGCAACCTCAATCTGGAACAGCCTCTCGCGCATTAAGGCTGCTCCAGCAGCGCGTCGATCATTCGCTGATATATCGCGCCCGATGCGCACTCCCGACCGGCGGCAATCATCTTTTCGCTCGGCTCCCGGATAGCGGCGATTACAACGCGAGCTTCGGACAGATAGTCCATCCAGAGCGGTTTGCCGTCCATGGTGGCGCCTGGGGGGTTGCCCTCCAATTCGCACAATGCGCGGGCGGCGCGCTCAAGCGGTGATTTCGTCATCTTCCTCGATCCTCACCAAGGGATGGGCATAGAATCGGCCAATCGCGCCGTTGGAGCGTCGATGCTCATCGCGATGGCCAAAGCCAGCCCGGACTGCGGCATCCTCCGCGCCCTCGCGGTCTGGATACCATCCGCCCTTTGTCGTGGGCGTCACGTAACGATAGCGAGCCATCCGGTTCAGTCCACCACGACAATCAGATCCCAGCCCAGCTTCTTGGCCAGCGCCTTCGCCGGTGAGGTCCAGCCCCAGAAGTCCATGGCCTGAAATTCCATGCGGGTGCCATCGCGATCGCCGTTGATCACCGCCGCGTCGACAATATCGACCTGGCCCGGCTCATCGCTGCAACCGGCACTCTCCGCAATCCATTTCCCCGATACGGTCTGCCAAAGGCGGATTTCTGTCCACTTGGAACGCTTGCCGTTGTTGTTGGTGGAGTGCTCTCCCAACAGCCGCCCGTCGAACTGGTAGGTCGGCCCCCGTGTGGCAGTGATCGATTGGCGCGTGAACCCGCCCTCTGGCTGTTGATCCAACACGGCGAAACGCTCCTCTCTCCTTTGCTGCAACTGAAGCGCGGTTCGCTGCAACTGCTCCATCAGTGCTGCTGGCGACGGCACCACGCCCAGCTTTCTTCTCTCGACCATTCTCATTCCCCCGATACCCCTATGCCACCTTGCGGACGGACCAACCGGCGCGCTTATACTTGCGCCATGCATTGGTTCTCGTTCGCCGATAGGGGGCCGATTCGTCTTTGATCATAACCCCTTCGCCGTCACGCGCCCATATGCGGGCGGCCATGTCCTCGACATCGGCCTGAGTGGCGCACCACTGATCGGGCACGATAGCCAGCGCCGGGCCAATCGGCTCGCGCCCATGGGTTCCGGGTCGCCATGCCCAATCTTTGGATGGGTCGGCCGCCAGCGCCAGCCAATCAGCCAGCATCGCCTTGCGCTCGTACAGCGGGCGGTCGCTGCCGCCCTGCGCCCATTCCCCCGATGGCATCGCGTCGAAGCAATGCAGGGTGCCCTGCTCCGGCGCGCGCAGGCCCTGGCCGATGTGCCGTAGGGTCGCCCGATAGCCGCCGGGGGCAATGAACTCCCCGTCAAAGAAGATTGCATGGCCCGCCGACTTTTCGATGGAGCGCAGGCGATAGGCGATGTGGTCTATTCCCCCGATGGGCTGGCCTTCGCGGGTCAGCAGTTCCCCGCCGATCCACGCGGCGCGGACGCCATCCAGTTTTTCCTCGACCCATGCGCCATGCTCTGGGATGCCGCCGCGCCACTCCCCAGCCAGCTGGACCAGCTCGCGGGGGCGCTTGGCCAATGCCGGGTGCTGCCCGATCCCATTGCCCCGATAGGGGGTGGCGGGCCTGCCGATTAATTCCCCCGATGGAGGGGACCGCCGCGTTGCCATGGCTTAACCCTCCGCCATGCCAGAGGGTCGACATAGCCGCAGGGCTTGCCGGACTTGCCGCAGCATGTCGGTGACTCCCGTTTGCATTTCGTCGTCTTCGAACCCTACAAGGAACCCTTCAACCTGCTCCAGCAACGCCAGCGGCAGGCGAGGCGCCATCACTGCGGGGTGTTCCATAAGGGCGGTTCCGTCCACATCCATGGCGAGTTCGGCCCAGTCGGGATATTCGCGCTCCCAATCTTCATTAATCTGCGCCAGTGCGGCTTCGCGGGCCTCGTCTTCGCTCCCGGCCACGCCATCCCATGACCAAATGGATTCGCCCTCCCATACATCGATGGTGAAGGACCGGGACGTCGGGGCGGCTGGCGCAGCGTTGGCCACAGCCGCCGACATCATCGGAAAGCTGCGTCTGACCGCCAGAACCGCGCCCGCCTCGCTAAACGTGGCGTTTGCCTTGATCCACGCTGGCACAAACTCGAAATCAAAGGGATCGTCATAGCCATTGGCGCTGGCCTCTTCCCAGTCGCGATGGACCGGCTCCGCCCAGCCGCAGACGGTGGCGCGCAGATCGGCGCTTCCGCAATTGTCGAACGCGGCGCGGACGTCCGGCCGGTCGCGGTTCTCAAGCACCTCTTCCCAGAGGCAGGCGGCGGCTTCTGCCGCGTCAAACAGGCTGAGTTGTTCGGCCATGGCTCAAGCCTCCCCTTCGATGCGGGCAATGAGCGCGTGGGCCTTCACCAGTTCGGCGCGGTGGGATGCGGTGGTTTCCGGTTCGTCGTCCTCGTCGTCGCCCTCGCGCTGCATGATGGCCTCTTCAGCCATACCGATGGCCCATTTGAGGGCGGCCAGCATCGCGGGCGCTTCATCCATCGCGCGCGATTTCGCGGTGATGACATAGCAAAGCCCTTGGCAGCCCTGATCGGGGCATCGGCCAGCGGGTGACGGGTCGCCGGGGGTCAACATGCATTCTTCGATAGGGTCGAGGGCATGAAAAGGGCGCTCAATGCCGCATCCACACCCGCCGCATGGTGAATCGGTCGCGGGTGTGTCCATCTCCACGTGATATTCGCTCATCGCTATGTCCTTCGTTTCAAGTGGCCGATGCTGGCCAAGCTGGAGCGAACGCCCCTCAAAGCGGCGATAGGGTCATTCCCCGATGAGGGGTCGCCGCTTAGAGGGACGGCGCGCACGGGGCGCGCCGCGCCGATTATCCGAAGATTTTGGAGAGGGTGACGGCAAGGGCCAGCATCGCCGCGACCATGCCGCCGATGCGGAGGGTCAGGGTATTGGCCTGAGCGTCGAGCGCTTTCGTAAGCTCGTCCTTCGTCACAAGCTGGGTTGTAGCATGGTGCAGCTCGTCCGCCAATGTCTCGGCTTGCTTGCGCTCCATGCCAACGGCTTCGAGTTTCTGCATGGTGCTGATGGGGTTATAGGCGTTCATGGGTCAGGCCTCGATTGCGATGCTGTGGAAGCGGGACAAGGGTATCAATTGACTATCCGTGACATCCGCCGCCCACGTCACCTCGATATAGTCGGAACCGACATTCCACAGCCAAGCGTCGAAAACCTCCGAACGATCATCGACAAAGCTGACTTTCAGCATAAACGGGTCGCCAGATTGCAAGGCCTCATTGAGCCGTTGGGCCAACGTCATCATAGGCATGGGTTAAGCCTCCAGTTCGCGCAGAAGCGCCGCGTCATCCATGGCCGCAATGTCCGCAGACAAAGGGCCGTCTATCTTGTCGGTCAGGGCAAGGGCTGCCTGCCCCCATTGGCGGGCCTTGGCGCGCATCAAGCTACGGGTGACATGATCGGACGCCATGCCAGCGAAGCCGCGGGCCAGGTCGGAGCGGCGGATCATCTCGGCGCGTTCTGTTTCAAGAGCGTTCTGCATCGCTACCCCCTCAACCGAACACATGCTGGACGGAATAGCCTGCCGCCTCGATGCGGCTGATCCAGCGGTGGCCATCCGGCCCGGTCATGGCTTGCTTGATGGCGTCGACATGGTGCTGAACGTCGGGGCGCGTCTCCCCCTGTCCCATACGGGCAAAGGCCTGCTCCGCCGCTGCGGTGGCCTTGTCATAGCCCCCGCCGCCTGCCTTCCCCTGCGCCATGTCGCTGCCCCACACCTGAGCGAAGCAACGGACAGAGGCGCCATGCTTGAAGGCCACGCGGCCCACCTGCTGCCCCTCGTGAGTGATCAGGTACGCACTGACTGTAGAGAAAGCGCTATCGAATGCGGCGTAGATCGCCTCACGAGTGGACATGCTGGTATTCCTTCGTTTCGTTTCAAGTGCCCTTGCCGGGCCAGCGCTCCGCATCGCTGCGTTGCTTGAATAGAAAGACAGAATAGCAGCACCGTCGCAACAGAAAAATCGCGGGTCCTACCCCGGATTCGCCGAAGTGTTAAGCGGTGGAAAACCGCTTTTTCGAAACGAATTTGCTATGGCGGATCATACAGTTGTTAGAACTTCGACACTGTTTAAGATGAAAGCGCAAATTTCATCATCGAACCATTCGCGTGGCATTGCTGAGCAGATCGATAATTTACAAACGGAACGGCATTTATCTTCTTCTGTGGTTCCGCTCGGCCAACGGGTTGCGCAAATTGATCTGCCCGCTTGCTGGCTGCTTATGGCCGGTGAGCAGATCATTGATGGCATGGTCCAGAACGCGCTGCTCGCTCTCCACGCCGCTACTGCTGTACCAGCCGTAAACGTCATCGCCCTTCCAAGCCTTCACCTCGGCAAACCAATGCTGACCCTCACGCCAAGTTTTCCAAATGTATCGGATGCCGCCGCGCTTCGCCCATTGCACCAGGCGGGTGTCATCCGGCAGTCGTCTGGACACAATCAACCTTCCCTCGCTCGGCCCAAGCCAGCGCGCCAATCATGAAGGGACTATCATCCCTCCGGCCCTCTCTGATTTCCTCGTAAAACGCGCGATCGCCGATGCCGCGGCTTTGCAGCTCTTGGGCGACAGCATCGCGGATAGCGTCAATGTTCATCCCAGTGCTCCGGGTCCGCCAGCATCATCTCCAATTGCTCATCGGTGGGCGAATCAAAGGCATCCGAAAAGCGACAGCCCATTGCCGGATCCGGTGCAATCGATAGATCTTGGCCCACAGCCAAATCATAGGCTGCGTTCAGCGCGTCCAGCCGATCGGTATACCCGCCATCCAGCCGTTCATGCGTGAAGTTGGGGTGAGCCTGCTCCAGCCTCACAGCGACGAACCATTGCCCGTCTTTGCGGTCGAGGATTACATCTTCGGCGCCCGCCGGCGCGCTCAGCATCCGCTGATCTTCATTTCCCGTTTCCATGGAAACCTCCTTCTGAGTCGTGGGCCCATCATAGAACGAAATGAGAACAAACGGGAGTCGGTTGACTCTGGGCTGGTCGCGCATCAGGCTAAGTGCATGTGCAATCGGGCAGAGCGCGGCGCGACAGAAAAGGTGCTGAACCTATTCGGCGCGCACCGTGGCATCCGGTTCAATGAAGGCCCAATCGAAACGCATCCGGCGCAGCCCGGCACCGTCGTGAGACTGGAAGACGGCCAGCGCGTGCTCGAACAGATGACCTGGGGCTTCCCGCTCGCGCAGAAGAGCAAGAAGACCGGCGCGCCGCTGAAGCCAAAGCCGGTGAACAATGCCCGGTTCGACAAGCTGGGCACCTATTGGAAGCGCTGGGCGATCGACCCGCGCAACCGATGCCTGATCCCAACGGCGCGTTATGCGGAAGCCGTGGGCGAGCCGGGACGCATGACCGAGACTTGGCTATCGGTCCGCGATCAGCCGATCTTCGCATGGGCGGGCCTCTGGTCGAACAGCGATGAGTGGGGCGCCGTCTATACCGGCGTGATGACGGACAATGCTCCGGAGCTGATCGACATCCACGACCGTTCGCCTGTGATCCTCGATCCGCAGGATTGGGACACCTGGCTGCACGCGCCGCTGGAGGAGCTTTACCAGTTCGACCGCCCGTATCCCGCCGACCGGATGACGGTCGAGCATACGACCAATCCGTGGTTCAGGAAAAAGGGGGCGCCGACGCCGGGGCCGACGCTTCTTTGAAATCGCCCGGCTTTAACCGCGCCACCCCAAGTGACTAAGGAATTTTATAGAAAGCCAGCCGATCAGCGATTTTCACAGACCATCCCAAATATGCCAACCAGACGTCGTCTGTGGTTGATCCTTTAAGGTTGATGGCGCTGACTTTCTGCTCGCGATTCATGCCCAGCAATCGAATGCCGCTTCCATTGGTCAACAGCAATCCGGGGACGAGTGAACCCTGGTCGTTTGGATCAACCATCGTTGCCGGATCAATCTCGAATACCGGATCGTTGAAGATCAGACCCCTTTCGCCCTCCAAAGAAGAGAGAAAACCCAAGGAATAGGTCGTCAGATCAATATAAATCCTCGCTGGCCGAGCAACTTCCTCGCCAGGCATCCAGCCGACCAGACCAGAGGGCGCCAGCAACGGCATAATGAGGCTCCCTAGCGGGGCGTCCTCAATCGCTTTCCCCCGAGCAAAGTCGATACTCAAGCGAAGATCAGCATTATACGGCATTCGTTCCCCCGTTATCTCGCTGCGGAACATTCCTTCGCGAGTCGGCGCCCGTTATCCCATTGAGGTTTATAGATCGCCAGTCCCTTGCGGACCTGTTCACAGGCAACGTTCTTCTCGCCGACGTAGACCTGGGCGACGGTCCGGCCGTACCGATCGCGCGTCACCGGCGATATGACCACGCCGCGCTCAACCAACTTCGCGAGGTGCGCCTTGCTCTTGTCCGGGTTGCCCGGCGCGCAGGAGCGGCCCTTGCGGCAGTGGCCCGGCAGTTCGGGTGCATCGATGCCCAGCAGCCGAACTCGGCCCATCTCGGTGCACCGTAGTGTGTCGCCATCGACGGCTATGCATTCGGCTGGTGGTTGGTAGATGGAAACGAGCAACGCCAGTACAAACATGACCGCGCCAGTACGTTGGCAATTCAGCCGTTGCAACCCGCGACGCCAAATATGCCAGTACCAAATTTCATCGCAATTTCAGAGTACGCCAATTTGCATGTTGCAAATTGCATCACCGTACGTATCATCGGCAGCAAGCGAAGAGATTGATCGCGGAGTGATCCTTCTGGAAGGGATCCCTGGCTTGGCAGCAGGATCAACCTCTTCGCTCATCCTACAGATTGGACCTGCGGACGTTTGCCGAGAGCAGCTTTGTTTCGCTGTCTGTCCTAATAGTGCCACGCAACGAGACTCTTGCAAGGGGTCATTCGCATTTTTCTGATAACGATGGGTGGCGGTTATCCGCCCACGTATATTGACCTGATCGTCAATATGCTGCGACGCACGGGCTTTCCTTGGTTCTCTGAAAATCAAGAGCGGTAAAATAGTCGTGAAAAAATTATTGCGCTTTTACGATTATCGTAAACGGCGCCGCCTAAATTTCACGGCGCCTATGAAAAATTGACGGTTTCGCCGGGCCTTTACTCCCGAATCACCCCCACTGATTCGCGAGTAATTATTTCCTTTCCTTCGGTGAAGGCCCCCGGAGCAACCCGCCGCGCTGCGATCTGGAGCAATTGTCCTGTCGTCAATTCCGGCAGTCCCGGCACGTTCCACAGGCCGGGATGTCCGCCGGGGTCGCGCCCAGCTGCCGGGCTACATATGCGGTGGCTTGGTCCATCATGCTTCTCCCTTCATGGCGATCAGCTCGCGCAGCGCCTTGGTCATCAGCAGCCAGGTCGAAGGGCGCGGCTTGTGCCTCCCTATTTCGATGCGCCAGATCGTGTTCACCTCGATTTCCGCCCGTTCTGCGATACGGTTGCGACCGAACCCCGCGGCGAGGCGCGCGGCCTTGAACTCTTCTGGTGTCGTCGGGACCATCATGCTTTACCACCGGCTCTTTCGCAGCAATGGCGGCCCAATCTCTCGCACCGCTGCCCTGATGCCCCGCAAAACTGGCCCGTCTCCAGTTGCCGCAATATGCTCGCTGCGATCACTTTAGCTCGGCGGATTTTGGTAAGATCGACATAGCTGCGCGCCATCAGTCGTTCCCTTCAACCGCGTGCAAATGAGCCCGCCCCTGCTGCGCTGCCTCAATCCTCGCGGCCAGCGCCGCGTGCCGCGCGTCGCCGCTGCTGCCGATGTCAGGATCTGGTCCTAACATCGCGCCGATGGCTTCGGGCGTCGCCCGTGGCGTCCACTCATAGACCCGATCGTCCGGCGCTCGCTCATCCACGATGAACATGCGCACGTCGCCCTGGACATGATAGTTCAGTTCGCCCTGCTCATCGAAGTGGACGATGACGGTTGGTTCAGCCATTCTTCTTCTCCTTATGCGCTCTGGCCCGAAGCCGCCTGTCTCTCATTTCTCACGCGCCTCGCGCCATCGACGCTGCCTCATCCGAGTCTGCACCCTGCGGCGCAGCGCCCTGCCCTCGGCAATGAGGCTTGCCGCTTTGAGCAGTTCGGCCCTATCCCGCTCCGTCCCCTCATCAGGGTCGAAGGCATTCTGGCAATCGACGCCCGCGCTTGCGAGTAGCGCAGCCCCGGTCCTTGATGCCGCCAGCGCCAAAACCCGCTCGCTCGGCTTGAACCATCCATCGCCCAGCGCGTCACCCTCCAGCGCCGCGCGGACCCTCCGCATGTAAGGAGCGATCCCTGGGAACTGAGAAACGATGCTCGCCCGCAGCTTGATCGCGCGCAAATGAACGTCGTTCGTCTTGCCGATATGGATGCGCCCGTCTCTGTCTTGGGCAAAATATAGGCTGTCCATTGTTGCTTACGCTCCCCGCTTTCCAACATTCCGGCATATCTCCACCACCCGCAGCGCGGTCGGCGCGTCCATCATCCCGATGTGGCAGTCCTTCCGGTCGATCCCCAGTTGCCCGGCGAGCCAAGCATAGCCTTTGTTCCGGGCCACATGCTGCTTGCACCCCTCCTTCCGCATCTTCCTCATCCAGAGGGGATCGAACGCGGCGTGGGCCTGCGACCGTGCATCGCGCGTCGCCCTTCCCGCCGGGCTGCCCAACGGCTTCAGCGTGCCCCGGTGGATGCCAACATAGGCGCCGCAGCCGCAGAGCCACCAGAATTTGTCCTGATCGCCATGCGCCCACAGGTCGGGCCTATTTGGATAGACCTTACTGCCGTCGGCAATGTCGACGCGTTCTGACGTCCCGCACTCGGCACAGGCTGGAGCGATCGCCCGGATGGCTTCGGGGGTGAAGTCTCGGGGGTCCACAATCATGCTGCACCGCCGTTCGGTCGGGCGCGCTCGACGGCGATCATTGCCGCACGAATATCCTCAATAGTGGGATCAGGCAGAAGGCGCACGCGGACGAGTACAGCGCGCTTCATCGCCTCACGATCAGTATTGAAATCGGCTGATTCGCGGTTTACACGCCTCCGAGAAGTCATTGATTCCACTCGGGTGCATTTAATGGCGGTTTACACTGTACCCCGCAGAAAACGTGGGTTCGGTTCTGCTTTGGGAGCAGGATGTCGCAGGTTCGAATCCTGTCTCCCCGACCACTTACCTGCTCTGCATAAATTCAAAGCGCATAGTCGATCTGCGCCCAGAATTTCTTCGTATCGGCATCGCCCGTGAAGCTCGCGATCCCTTTGCGCTGATAGTCGGCATATTTGATCAGCGCGCTCCAGTGGTTGCTGAACTTCATCGTCAGTTGCGCATCATATTCGTCGCCATAGTGGATCGACATCCGGTCGCTGCCGAAGCGATGGTAAACGAACGATGCCACCCAGGGCCCTGCCTTCCCCACAGTGGGCAGCGTATAGGCCAGCCCCGCATAGGCATCCTGAATGCCCGTGCCCGGCGTGGTCAGGAATTTATCCGCCCAACCATTGAATTTATGCAGTGTCGCAAAGGGCGTCTGAAAGGCGTATCCGCCCGCAATGCCCGTCGCCCCGGCATCCGAACCCAGCAATTCATAGCCCGCCGTCAACCTGAACGCAGCGACATCCAGCCCCAGTTCCGCCATTGCATAGTCGGCGGAATAATCGACGGGGTTGCTGCCATAATCCGTTTGCCGGGCATAGCTCGCCGAGTAGCTCAGCTTCACCGTCTTCGACAGCGGTCGGACGCCCACGAAACGAACGCCATAGGTCTGGCTACTGTTACGGCGCAATGCAGCTACCGGCTCATCCTCATCGACCAGATAGGCAAAGCCCGTCAGCGTCCCCAGCTTCGTTTTATAGGAAATATTGGCAAAGACATCGTCCCCATCGATCTGCGTGGGGCGCGTGACCGACCCGAATTTTCCGCCTTCGATGCCCCAAATCGTCCGCGCCGACAGGGCGTAGACCAGATCGACCTTCAGGTTCGGAACGCCCATATATTCGACCCGAACCGCGTCGAACGTCTGCTCATTCTGCCGCCAGCCTACCGAGCCGACGAAACGCTGATCGTCCAGATTGATCCGCTGCCGCCCCAGTGTCGCGACCAAAGCCTTGGTGCGATACTGGATCTGCACGCGGTTCGCCTCGACATTGTCGGGATCGGGCACGATCGGATAGAGCGCCTTGCCGTTGACCCCGCTATTATAATCGCGATCCAGCGCCAGCGTGGCTTCGGCCTCTGCCAGAAACGCCCACGGCCCGCTGGACAGTTCGCCGCCCGCGCGCACGCGCATCGTGACGGCATGGGCATCCCGGCTGCTGGTCAACGGGGCGGGGCCATCCTGATCGACGGCCTCATAGCGCAACCGCGCATCCACGATCGGCTTGAGGGTCACATCCTGCGCCAATGCCGGACTCGAAACCGGCGCCAGAAGAGCGGCTGAAGCCAGCCAGGACAGTTTCCGCATAAATTCCCCCTTTTTCTGCTTCCGAAGATTTGCGACCTCGCGCAGCGGCCATGAGCCCGCCGTACCCGACCGGGCGCCGACACGCGAAAGAGCCAATAAAAAAGCCGCCAGAAACAAGGTCGACTAGACCTGTCCGGCGGCATCATTGCCATTGCGAGCCTGAAGGATCGCGGTCGAACGCCTCCCTCTTCGGCGAAGTTCGACTATGTTCTGAAGCAGCACTGCTTCGACCAGCGAAAAACTGTCACCGATTCAGGCGAGTCGCAAGCAAATTTTGCAGCGCAGCATTCATGCCAAGAAAACTGCGCGGAAAAAGCATGACCGATCGCTTCATGCAAAACTGCGTTGCACGAACCAGTAAACCCCTATTCCGACCAGAAATGCCGCAGCGATATTCGCAATAATCGGGCGCGGCAGGGCAGCGAAATCGCACGAACAGCATCGTCAAACCGGTCAGCAGCAGCACGATGCACAGCTGTCCCAGCTCGACGCCCAGATTGAAGCCGACCGATATCTGCGCACCTTGCCGGGCGGCAGGCGGCTTTCCAGCAGATCGGCAGCAAAGCCGAAACCATGGATCAGCCCGAAGACCAGCGTCACGACCAGTCGCACCGCCGCAGGCATCTGGTCCCGCTATGATCCGGTCTCGATCCTGTCGGTCGCGCTGATCGTCGCTTCTGTCCTCGCCGTCATTCTGCTTGGCACGGCATGGGCCGCCGGCCCGCTGGATTTCAGTCGCGAGGATGAAATCGCCGCCGTCTTCTGCGGATCGAAAAAGAGCCTCGCCAGTGGCGCGCCCATTGCCGCCATCCTGCTCGCGGGCAACCCCGTCATGGGCATGATCATGCTGCCGGTGTGCTGTATCACCAGTTCCAGCTGATCGTCTGCACCATGCTGGCGCGACGCCATCAACTGCCGCGATAGGTGGAATAGCCAAAGGGCGATATCAGAAGCGGCACATGATAATGGCCGCCGCCGCTCGCGATGCCGAAGTCGATCCACCTATAGCAGCTGCGTTCCTTTACTCGAACATCACCCTTTTCGGCTCCATCTGAAAAGAATTTCGACTGATCCTCACCCGATTAGCTCAGCTTGTCGATCTTCGCATTCAGGGCGGCCAGTTGCGCCTTCAACACGGCGATCTCGTCATCCTTGGCTTC
>Ga0065704_10000513_pt1 | contig 18025 bp, 12 predicted proteins | sample SwiRhicommuniRL2_FD_59091 | JGI IMG/M metagenome (GOLD analysis project Ga0065704, IMG submission 59091) | Switchgrass rhizosphere bacterial communities from Rose Lake, Michigan, USA - RL2 v2 (version 2) | ecosystem: Host-associated > Plants > Roots > Rhizosphere > Soil | place: East Lansing, MI
CCGCCATAAGAATTTAAAAAAAATACAGGGTAAGGCTTATTGTGCTCAGCCTGGTATGTCGCAATCTCTCCCCGCCTATGCTCCAGCCAACTGCGTATATGCGTGGATAATGCCACTGGCTCCTCTCCTTTGGCCACAACAGTGCTCACCTTATGAAAATCACTTATCTTTACATAAGAGACCAAAAACCCTATTAACAGAAGCAGCGTAATCCATTGCACTTTAGTCCGTTTACCTAATACAAGCAGATAAGAGAATATCAGCGCATAACAGATCAATGCGGCAATAACAATGGAAAGTGTAAAGAACCTAAACTTAGCAATAAGCGCAAAGAGTATCGGGGGAATATTAAACAGAATAAACACAACAGCCAGCAACAACCCAACAATCAGTACAACAGGTGCAACCTCTATATTTTGGACAAAAGAAATCTTAGTCCGGTAAGTGGTAGTAATCAGAAAAGCAAAAGATAATAAAAACAGATCCAGAGAAAGGTATGAAAGCCGGCCATACTGTTCCACTTTCATATCCCTGATGAAATAGAAAGCGATCATCAAGAGAAAAAACAGTATCATCACCATCATATAGCGCAAAGCGGAAAACTCCCCACGTGGCGCAAAAAAAGAGTCCAGTGTATTGTATTTTAACATTTGCTTGTAGCCCACCAAGACAACCAGCAATATGACCATCACAGGCACATCATCCAAAAGGTAAGGCATATGGTACTGCTGCATGGTCTTTAGAATCCCCACTGCCGGAATCAAAAAAGTAAGCGTCCCTAACAGCCTTGCATAATCCACCGAGCTCTTTCCCGCCATCACAAAACCCTTTGGCACCGTCAACATTAAATCCGTAAATCCACCAGCATATAGCTTGGGCAAATACCAGTTTATCGTCGCTAAAACCGAGATAGAAAAAAGAAAGATTATGGTTCCCCAAAATGAGGTATTAATCGTAATCAGCAGATCCTGGCCCTGATCAGAAAAGATCAAAAATCCCAATAGCACAAAAAGTACAATCAGCACAATACGAAACATCCATCCCAAACGTAGTCCGAATAGAAAGTTATCCGATAGCCCCGAAAGCCAGCCAGTAAGCCGTTTAAAAATACTGATAGACCAACCAAATGAAAATAGTGTTAAAACCAGGAGAATAAACTTAAACAAGGCAGGAAAAAAAACATAGGACGCCACTCCGGATTTCACAAAATCACTCAGCCTATCTGGCGAGGGATCTTCCGGATTTAGCCTTTTAAAAAGATCAACAGATTCCAGGATATAGTAATTTTCAATAAGATCAAGTATACCGATCGCTATTACCGTTCCCGAAAACAGCCAAAACTGTCTGCTTGTAATTCTATCTTTTGAAGGATAAACATTCCGGTAATAATGCCAAAACAACAAAATCAGGCCAAACACATAAAAAAGTATAAACCAATAGTCGGCATGCGTCTGGCGTTCTACCGCATCCACACCCCTAATCTTTTCCCCCGGCTCACTATACTTAATCTTTTTGCCCGGCGACACAGTGCTATCCATTGTCACCGAGTCAGCCGGGTTTGTCCAGTCCCGTTCAAAAACATAATTTTCAGGGCGGTTCCATTCCGAAAAAATCCGGTATTGAATACTATTAGACCTGGTAAGTTCCAGTGAAAGAATCCCCGAAGGCGCACTGTCCGAGAAAAGAAGATGATGATTTCTGCTGGTCATACTTCCCGTAACCAACAAACCGGCAATTGCTGCAAGGGATAGCAGTTTGAATAGTTTCATACTGAGAGATTAAGATGATTTAAAATAAATCTACTTCATAATAGGCTGGTAACCAACCTGCTCATCGTCAAACAACTATTGCAAATGTCCAAATATGCATTGGTAACTACAACTAAAATATTTTCACCAGCGACTTTAGCTGTGTTAAATCACTTTCCAGGGGTCTTGGAGCAAAAATACTTTTTACAAAATGGTTTTTATCTATCAGTAAATATCTTGGAATACTCGTGATCCCCATAAATTTAGATAGCTCTGATGAGAACTCATTCTCCACCAGGTACTGATCGTTTTCTATTTTATCACTTACAGTCGCTTTCATCCAGGCTGCTTTGTCTTTGTCAAGTGAAAAGTAAACTACTGCAACACCATTTTCCGTCATCCATTTCTTTGCATCGGCAGATTCCGCAATATCTACTCGGCAAGCGCCACACCAGCTCGCCCACAAATCTATATATACAGCCTTTCCAGGATAAACGGCTAATACTTCTCTTAAACTCTTCTTCATTCCATTTGAATAAGTGGTCAACAAAGTGCCATCTAATACCTTATCTGTCAATGGCTTGTTCAACAAGAAATAATTTAATTCAGATTCCCTGATGTACGCTAAATAGCTGGGATCCTTTACCTCAGTATAAGCAGACCGGATCATGGATGATAAAGCGCTGTCATCTATTGGAATTTTTCTCTGCGCACAGGCACCAATTAAACTTGCAATTGCATAATCTTTACTTTTACCTTTTAACTCACTCTTTATTTTCTTTTCAATCTCCTTCAAATTCACCGTGCCTTCAATTTCTTTAAACCTTACATATCGATTATACACTGCATACTTGTACTCATTAGCGCTTAACAAGCGGTCATCGTTAAATCCAATTTTTTTCAATTCGTTAAGATATTCCTTTGGAACGCTGTCTGCAGCCATGTCTGAAACCGGTGAATACAAGGAATTCGCATAATAATACCCAATCTTACTTCTAGCAATATGAGTAAGTGATTTAGAAATAGGGTAAAGTTTTAAAAGCGATTCCAATTGTTCGTTTTTATCTTTATACCATTTATCAAGGGTTATTTTATAATTCAGTAAATTGTTTTTATTGTGCCGCAGCTCTTTACTGATAATATATCTTGATGGCTTTTGCGGACCTCCCGTAAAATCAGTTATGTTTCCAAACACCTGGTAATTAGCTGCATGTTTCCCAAAAAACTTAATCTTTGCATCCAGACCTGCGCCATCAATCGTAAATCTTATGGTGTCTCCTGGCATTACATATACCTGCCAATTCCTCAACATTATACTCAAATAAACGAACTGGGGTTTGTTTATGCCAAAAGCGCCCTTAAGCTGATTGTTTTGTTTATAACACGTCAATAGATTTTTAGGCTCCTGTGTGTAAAATAACAAAGGCTCATTGATAAAAATATGATCTATCTTTTCGTGGGTGGCCGTACCCGAGAGGGTTACTTTGTCCCGGCTTTGTGCCATTGCAGATGAGAATACAATCAGGAATGCTAAGAGGAGCGTTATTTTCATGCGATTTACATTGGTTACTAAATATAGTGAAAAATAGATTCTCAATTTAAATTGACTAAAAACAGACCCCTTTTATTATCTAGTTGTCTCCTTTTTTACATTTAATTAAAAAGAACGGCTGGTTCTCGCTGATTTCTGTAATTTCAAATAAACCTGCTTGGTCAAACTCTGCATGGATCGATTCCCTATCATAAAAATACATGTTTACACCATCATATATTTCATAGCGATCCTTGCTAATAAACTTGCCCTGTCCGTAGGTATGCGCTTCTTTTGAAATACCCGTAAATACCATATAACCATTCTCTGATAGCTGATTATAGCAATCGAAAACTAGCTTTTCCCTTTCACTACTATCTAATAAATGAATTAAACCATAACAGAATATCCCGTCATATTGGTTTTTATCAAATGGCATATCAGTTACAGAGCCATGATGAATAATCATATCTGTTCCATAATGTTTTCTCGCCATTTCAATGGCAGTTTTTGAAATCTCGATCCCTGTTACCGTGATCCCGTTCTCTTTAAAAATTTGTGCATTCCTTCCGTAACCAATTCCAGGTATCAAAATATTCTTCAGAGATTTCTGAACAAAAAAATCCTTTGTCAGTACAGCAGATTTTGCTGGCTCAAAGCCCCACATCTCCTGTTTTTCGCCAAATGCTGATTCCCAGAACTCTGGTTTTTCGGATTCATTAACCATAATCTTTATATGCTATTGAGTATGCAATTTACCAAGAATACTCAACAGCTCACCACACGAGGCTCAATGNAATAGTAATTAAACAATCAAATGACTATGGCCTNNGTTCAACCTGATTTAAATAGANTCAATTTTATTTTCAACTCTTTTCCANACTTCTGTGAATCCAAGGCTTTCAGCCCCGTCTTTACCTTCTACCATTCCATTCAAAACGAGCAGTTTTTTATCATCGCTAAACTTATATCTTAGTTTATACGTCTTTCCGGCTAAGGCATAGGTAGCGCCCTGGGTTTCGCTCTTAATTATTTCAGAATAGGTCTCATTATCGTTTATTACATAATTACCCTCATGAGTAATAATAGATCCGTTTTGAGTGATCCGCATGTTAAAAAACTTACCATCTGCATCAAAGAATTTCAACAAACCTGGAATTGCCACCCTGCTTTCAGAACCATTAGTTGCCAATCGCGTTAGCTCCCATGCGCCATTAAATAAAGCGGAATTCGATTCTTGTGCAGAAAGTTTGGTAAAAGAGACAAATAGTAATAAAACGATTGTAATACCTTTGAGCGTTAATTTTTTCATGTTATTTGGTTATAACACTAATATAAGAAATCAAACTAAAATCTAGAATTTTTCATAAGTCTGCTGTCATATTACCTCACAGTAGAAATATTTGATTGCAGATTTAGCGGAAGTTACTATTGACTTTGTTAAAAATGTCCGCGCACAGATTACAAAATAGCGGATACATTTCACTTCTCATTCAACCCTTTTCACATTTAGATAAAAATCACTATCAATACTTAAGGATGAATTGCTGGTTGGCGTTATACGCAGTTCCTTCCAATCTTTAGTCGGATTAAGCCATTTATCACTTGTAAGATTGGTTTTAATAGGCATTACAAAATCCGACAAACAATTGCTAAAGCGATACCTCAATATGTTGTCACGTATGCTGTACTCAAAAGTAGGAATATCTTTCTCCCGCAAGTACTGATTAAAGAATGGCTGCAGATTCTTACCTAAAGTTTTTCCGATAAACCTTTCAACCTCAATTGAGTTCACTGTTTTATGATAAAACTCGCGGTTAACAGCCCTTAACATCTTACGGAACTGCTCATCATTATCAACAATAGCCCGAAGCATATGCGCAATTGTCCAGCCTTTTAAATACATGTGTCCACCAGCATCCTCATAAATTCCATAGCGTCTTATGATTGGTTCAGTATTCTTAATCCGGCCAATAGTTCTAGCTTCAAAGAACTCTTTGGCTGCCTTTTTACCATATTGACTTTCAATAAAAAGCTCTTCGGCATACCCTGCAAATCCTTCCTGCAGCCATCTGTCAGTAATATCTTTTGTTGTAATGCTGTTTCCGAACCACTCATGCGCCACTTCGTGAACCACCAGCCTATCGGTCTTTAAATCCCACGTACTTAAGTATTTTGCATTTATCCTGCCCAACTTAAATCCATTACCATAGGCTATAGCGCTTTGATGTTCCATGCCCGGATATGGTGCTTCCACCATTTTAAAACTATCTTCGTAAAAAGGATATGGCCCAAACCAGTGTTCAAAAGTTTTCAGCGTTTTGTAAACCTCATTTTTGAGGTAAGAATGAACCTTTTCTCTGTTGTAATCAATTACCCAATAGTCAGTACTTAAATTGCCTTTCTCGCTTTTATACATTTCTGGAACCCGCACATACTTTCCCACATAAAAAGCCAAACCATAATTGTTTATTGGATTTACTACATGCCATTTATAAGTAACGGTTCCATTACTATTTACTATTCGGCTTTTTAACCTGCCGTTACCAACAGCAACCAAGGTATCAGGAACGCTGATGGCCAATGAAGCACCATTATCGGGTTCGTCGCCTTGATGTAGTTTGCATGGAAACCAAACACTAGCACCAATTAACTGAGATCCCAGGGTGATCCATGGCCTCCCTAACGAGTCAAGTTTCCATGATATACCACCATCCCATGGTGGATTGGTAGATTCTTTAGGCGCTCCTGATAAAAGATGTCAATAGTAGCCTGCGATTTAACTTTTAAATCAGGAACTTTAAGAAACCATACATTTCCTTCCTTTTCGACGGCGATCTTTTGCTGTTTAAACAGTACGCTATCGATCTCTAGCGGTTCTTGCAAATCAATCTGCATAAACCTATTATGGTTACTTTTTATTACCTCAAAGGTGATACTATTTTTACCCTGAATTGTTTTTTTTCCAAAATCAGGTTCAATAGCTAATGCGTAATATTTTATATCCCACCATTCTCTATCTTTAGTTATACTACCCTTAAGTGTATCTTGTCGGGAAGGGACACTCACAGACTGAGCAAATAACCCGGCTTGATGGCAAATTAAAATCAGCAGAAACAAAAGAAATCTTAAAGGCATATAATTAGCTTACAATAAACAACCAATATATGGATATCGAAACATATTCTGTATGTCGTATTTTCCCCCTAATATTGTCGCATACTCACAGCAACGGTACAGCATTTGGTCCCTAGATTTGTATTGTAACAAAACCTTACAATATGAAAAAGCATATTATAATCAATCTCTCAATTGCTATTGTTGTAGCAGTAATGGCTTCCTGCCAACCGCGTAATAAGGATACACAAGCCGTTTCAACCGAACAAAAAGAAACTGCTAACAACCAACCCATACAGCCAGCCGACAGTGGCTATGCTGATGTAAACGGGCTAAAAATGTACTATGAAGTTTATGGCGAAGGTAAACCAATTGTACTGCTACATGGTTCCTTTATGAATATACCTTTAAACTGGTCGCACATCATACCTGTTTTTGCCAAAAACCGGAAAGTAATTGTTGCAGAGATGCAGGGCCATGGCCGCACAAAGGATATCCCTCGTGAATTTAGCTACGAAAATATGGCCGACGATGTGTCTGGCTTGCTTAAGCACCTCAAAATAGATAGTGCAGACATTTTAGGATATAGTATGGGCGGCGGAGTAGCTTTTCAGTTTGCAGTGCGCCACCCTGAGCAGTTACGAAGACTCGTGATACTCTCTGGTACCTATAAGCACGACGGGTGGTGGCCAGATGTAGAGGCCAGTTTTGCTACAATGAATGCAGACATGTTCAAAGGCTCTCCTATCGAAAAACAATACGACAGTCTTGGAAACGATCCTAAAAATTTCCCTGCGTATGTAAAAAAGGTTCTTAGTATAGACGTAAAGCCTTATGACTGGTCTAAGGAAGTAAAAAATATAAAAGCTCCAGTATTTATAGCCATAGGTGATGCCGACGGAGTACAATATGAGCACGCGCTTGAGCTGTTTCGTGCTAAAGGCGGAGGCAAAATGGGCGATATACATGGGCTGCCTAAATCCCGGTTAGCTATAATTCCCGGCACAACGCATATTGGTATGATGCAGCATATGGATTGGATAATTCCAATGGTCAATGATTTTCTGGATTCTGATCTAAAACCAACGCCTCCTACGTTTTAAGGCGGGCATTTCGATCACCGCCGTCATTCCGAAGAACTGAGGGATCTCTTGGTTATGCTACTCCAAGAGATCTCTCCTATCGTCGAGACGGCGATTGTAATAACGGCAGCTGCCACAACAACGCCTTTCTTTTCATTGTAACCTTCATTTAGCTATATTCGTTAAAGGTTTCTCCTTATCGAAATCATTTAATTTGACAACTATGAAAAGTCTTTGTTTGGGTCTGCTTTTCTCTTTAAGTATTTTTACACTTAAAGCACAGTCAGATACTGCCGTTTTTCGCAGTGTTGCGGCTACCATTCAAAAAAAATATGCACCAGATAAGCGTTCAGTTTATTTTAACCTGGAGCTTACTGGTGATTCGGCCAAATTGGAAAGCACCTCTCAGGAAGCGCTGAAAGAATTTGATAAACTAAAGCCAAACACACCTTCAATTAAATTCAGCGGCGTATTGCTGCCAGAGCCCTCCTTACACGGGATGGAATACGGGGTAGCCAATCTCTCGGTTTGCAACAACAGAGCCTACCCGAAAAATGCGGCAGAGATGATGACGCAAATGTTGCTGGGCACACCAATTAAAGTATTTAAAAAACAAGGCGGGTTCTATTTAGTACAAACTCCCGATGGTTATATATCGTGGACAGATGTGGGTGCCATAACCCCCATGAACAAATCAGGTTTTGAAACCTGGCAAAGGGCAAAAAAGGTCGTATTTACTGCAGACTATGGCCATAGCTTCAACACACCCGATGAAAATGCGCAGCGAGTATCTGATCTGGTTGGCGGCAATATCCTCCAGTTACTTGGTGAAGAGAAAAAGTTCTACAAAGTAGGCTATCCTGACGGCAGAACAGCATATTTACCTAAAAGACAAGCCAGCCTGTACCAAGCCTGGGTTACCAGACCCGATCCAAATGCCGAAAAAATTTTAACCACAGCACAAAGCCTGTTGGGCGTTCCTTACCTCTGGGGCGGCACTTCCGGCAAGGGTGTCGACTGCAGTGGCTTCACCAAAATGTCCTTTTTTCTAAATGGCGTGATTATCCCGCGTGATGCCTCTCAACAAGCCTTAATTGGTCAGCCAGTTGATGTTCTAGAAAACGACAGCATTAGCGTAGATAAGTGCTTAAGAAATCTGCAACCCGGAGATCTGTTGTTCTTTTCGGCAGCCAAACGCAGAGGAATCAATGATGGAAGGGTAACTCACACTGCCATTTATATGGGCAAGGGCGAGTTTATCCAGGCGGCTGGAATGGTCAGAATAAACAGTCTTGTACCCTCTGCCGACAATTATGATGGCAGGCAAAGCGCTACACTTGTCGGCGCAAGAAGAATATTAACCGATATAGGCAAACCCGAGATCACCAGAATAAACCAACATTATTGGTATAAATAAATTACTCTATTTTATTGAACCGCAAATGCATAATCCTGCCATCATTAACTTCAAAACCTATGATCTGATTTTTATTGTCACGTAGCATTTTTAGATGGCCCATCCACCAATAGTCAGTACCAGCATGATTCTTTCCTATAAGCTTTAATTTACTATCCTCGTATTTGCTATTTGTTAATATCAAATCATGCCCTTTTAAAACAATGCCGTATTTACAGTCCAGTTCCGGACAACAATACGTTCCCGCATATGCCTGCAACTGCTTATCTGTTTGATTGCTAACTGCATACTTAATCAAAAAACGTTTCCCATCAGGCCACCATTGTTTAACAACGGTATCTCCCTTTGCTGTGCTGAACTGAAATTTAACATCAGGTGAAGAAGCAACCATAAAAGTACCCTTTTCGGCTTCTAATAAAACGTCAGAGCGGCCATACCTGTCCCAATACAATTTTTGGTTCTTTAATTTAAAACCAAACTGTGCCCCATCATCAGCAATATAATTACCCTCGAATTTTTTAGCAGCTGTAATATCTTTTAATACGGCTTTATTGGTATCAACTGGCTTGGCCTCTGGCTTAGTTGCTTTTGCGGTGGTATCTTTAATAAAAAGATCAGCTATTTCGTAACCTTTACCACCAGGATTAAAATCCCCAACGTTGCTAAAAACAATAAAACCCATTTTTAGATCAGGAAAAGTAACAACCGATGTTCTATAACCCGCGTCGGCGCCGTTATGCGAATACTGCCTCCACCCTTTGTAGGTATTGTTAACAATTCCCAATGCATAGTCAGATTCTTTGCCGTTATTAAATTTCCCCTTTTGCGTTAATAGTCTAATGTCCTCTGCCGTACCCACCGTAGGTTTGTAAAAGTTCATTACCCATTTAGCCATATCGTCAACATTGGTAAACAGACTGGTTGCTCCTGCGTTTGAGTACGATAAAATACTATTGTTAAAACCACCGCCTTCGCGCGGGTAATACGAGTAAGACCGGTTCTTCACCACCTCCGTATAATCATCATGAAAGTGCGTGCTGTTCATTCCCAGAGGCTTGAAAATAACAGAATCTGTAAACTGTCTAAGCGTTTTGCCTGTAACAGATTTTACAATTTCAGCTAGCATGGTAAAACCACTGTTAGAGTAACTATACTCTTCACCCGGTTTAAAATTCAGTGCCTGTTGCTTGCTCAGCACTTTAACAATGTGCTCCTGTGTAATTACATCATCGAGTCTGGTGCCCGATATGGCCAGCAATTGCCATTGATCTCTTATGCCACTGGTATGATTCAGTAAGTTCCGGATCGTAATTTTTTCTTTCAGATCCGGGAACCAGGGAAGATATTTATGAATGTCGTCATCTAGCTTAAGTTTCCCCTGTTGGGCAAGCAAAACAATTGCATAAGCCGTAAACTGCTTAGAAACAGATGCCATATGATAAATGGTTTCTGGAGTATTGGGCACACCATATTCCATATTGGCCAGGCCATAACCTTTAGCATAAATCAACGAATCATTGCGTACAATCCCAATCACACAGCCGGGTGTATTCGGCGTATTCCATTTCGTAAATAAACCATCTATCTTTTTTGTAATAGCGTCTGGCAACGTTTGTGCACATAACCTTACTACGGGTATAAGAGCGCATAAAAGCAGGATGAAAAGTCTCTTTTTATGGATTTGCATGAGCGTGTGTGATTAGTAACTCCTAATATACAGATTGTATTCTACTTTCCTTTTTGGTATATTTTTTTATCGTTTAGTCTTTCCATAATTAAGGATGAAAAACTTCTGACACCAATTTTTATACTTTCTTCATCAACATTAAAATTAGGTGTATGATTCATTGCTACAATTCCTTTTTCAATATTAGAACCACCTAAGAAAAAATAAACACCTGGTACTTTTTGCTGAAAGTAAGCAAAGTCATCATTAAAATAAGGAGCTTGTCCGTAATCAGGCACAACTAAATTGTATCCATAGATTCCGTTTAGTGTCTTTATTGCGCTTTTGGTCAATTTCTCATCATTAACTACAGTTGGATTTTCCTGTATAAATGAAATAGAAAGCAGTTTATCTTTATATCTTTCTTCTCCAATTAACTGTTCAATTTTAGGTATGATTTTTTGGAGGTTCGATTGATTTGTCTCGTATAAATATGTTTCTAAAAAAAGCTCGTCTTTCTCTGAGTAGATATTAAATTTATCATCCACAATCATGTAGTCCTTAAAGATTGTATTCGGATTCACCAATCCTATTTTAGGGTCACTCATATGTTGTATTTCCCAGGGCTTACTGTTAAGTTGTGAGCGAGATAATGAGCTGTACATTTTCCTGGTAAGCCCTTTAACCTCCTCTTTGGATAGCTCATTTTTTAGTTTAATTCTTATTCGTTTTTGGTAGGCAAACATTTCATTTGGTTTAACCATAATTTGCCCTACAGGCAATGCTGTTACATGTAAACTATAAATTTCATCAGGGTTGATTATCGAAAACAAGCCTTGTTCAATCATTTTTTTTGCGCCAACAAATGTTTCTTCTTCTGGTTGAAATATAAAATATACCGTTCCATTTATTGACTCTTTATTTTTTGCAAGTATTTCTGCTATTCCTAATCCAATTGCCATATGTACATCATGGCCACAACCATGCTGCCCATTTGGTAAAGCATCCATTTCAGCTCTCCATGCTATCTTCTTTCCTTTTTTTTCTCGGTTTAAAATACCTATAATGCTATGCCCGTAAGTATCTGTTTTAACTTCGATGCCTAAATCCAGTAAATATTTCTTTATGATCTCCTGAGTACGTTTTTCATTCCCTGCCAATTCAGGGTTTGCATAAATATCTCTTCTGATTTTCACCAGCTTATCATAAATCCTATCAGTCTCAGCGCTAACCAATTCACGAGTTAAAGCCTCTTTTTTGTTTTGTGAGTACCCGCTAAGGGTTATTAACAATAAGAACAACAGAAGCTGTATTTTCATGTTTAAATGTTTGGTTTTACAAATTAGATATAATATTGATCTATTAGTTACCGATATATCATAGTTTATTTCCCTCTTCATTGTGAGTTGTATAGACGCATATTTTTAACAAACTTTGCATTACTATGGAATACATTTTTAGAAAAGCAACATTAAATGATTTGCCCCAAATATGGGTGATTCTGCAAAAAGCAATCCTGCGCAGAAAAGAAGATGGCAGTAACCAATGGCAGGATGGTTATCCAAACCCTACAGTAATTGAAAATGACATAGCTAAGGGAGCTGGTTTTGTAATGGCCGATGGAGATACCATTACTGGCTATTGTGCAATTCTAATTAACGACGAACCTGCCTATACAGAAATAAAAGGAAAATGGTTAACGGATGGTGATTTTGTTGTCTTTCACAGAGTCGCAATTTCCGAAGACTATCTTGGCAAAGGCTTATCGGGAAAGATGTTGAACTTCATTGAAGATTTTGCGCAAAGAAACAACATACACAGCGTTAAAGCCGATACCAACTTTGATAACGGAGCCATGAAGCATGTTTTTGAAAAGGCCGGCTACATTTACTGTGGCGAAGTATTTTTTAGAGGGAGCTCCAGATTGGCTTTCGAAAAAACACTACTCTGATTTCAAACTTTTTACCGGATCTTCCATTGCTGCTTGCACAGATTGAAATCCTACAGCAAGTATTGCTGTCATGATTGCCAGACCGCCAGCCAGCGTAAACATCCACAGCTCAATTTCCGTTTGGTAAGCAAAGTGTTGCAGCCATGTCTTCATAATCCACCATGCCAACGGTACTGCCAAGACAAAAGCAACCAACACCAGTTTCACAAAATCTCTGATCAGCAAACTGGAAATCTCCTGAACGGAAGCGCCCAATACTTTTCTGATGCCTATCTCCTTGGTTCTTTGAACAGCGGTAAAAGATGCCAGTCCAAAGATGCCCAGACAAGCAATAAAGATAGCAAGAACCGAAAAAGTAATGAATACCTTAAAAAACTTAGCCTCCGACTCATACAAGTTTTCGATCTCATCATCAAGAAAAGAATATTCAAATTCCGCCTGTTGATCTATTTTATAAAGCTGTTCCCTGATGTATTTTAGTGATTTGTCCATATGCTCAGGACTAATCTTAATGGCCATTTTTTGAAATCCTGTATACCAGGGCAGGAACATAACAGGACTGATCTCTGTATGCAGTGATTCAAAATGGAAATCTTTAACCACTCCAACTATGCGCATTTGTTGCTCATCCTCCATCACGATCTGACCAATCGGATCTTTAAATCCCGAGAGTTTTACAGCCGATTCATTAAAGATCACATCCCAAACTTTCGCATCATTAGGCTCGGCTTTGAAACCTCTACCCTGCATAACATTTATACCAAACGTGTTAAAGAAATCAGCATCAACCAATGCTCTTGGTAAAATTACCTGTTTTCCTGCAGCAATAATTGGAGAATAGTTGCTGAACCTGTATGCAAAATCTTTATCACTTCCAGTCACATTCTGTATATCGCTGTTCCTCAGCAGTTCCTTTTTGAGCAGCTGGTAATTGTCACGCTGTTTTTTGGTGTTGAGTGATAACAATACCACTTGCGAGGATTTGATCCCCAGTTTTTGGCTCCTTAAATAATCCCATTGCGTATAGATAATGATGGTTCCTACGATAAGAACAATAGAAATTGCAAACTGGAATATAACCAATCCTTTGCGAAAAAATAGATTACCATTGCCAACACCTGATACTGAACCTTTCAACACTTTTACCGGATGATAAGATGAAAGTACAAACGCGGGATAGATGCCGGCAAAGGTACCAGTAAGCATTGATACAGCAAAAAACCAAAGCGACTGCTCCAGATTTAAAAAATCAATTGTCAGTTCCTTTCCCGAAAGGGAATTAAACAACGGCATAAAGAGTTCAGTCAGAAAACCACCTACAACAAATGAGAAGAATGAAATAAGTAGTGATTCACCAAGGATTTGCAATATCAACTGGCCCTTTCTGGCACCAATTACTTTACGAATTCCGATTTCTTTTGCGCGTTTTATAGCCTGAGCAGTAGCAAGGTTTGTATAATTAACACACGCTAAGACGAGAATAATAATAGCTATGGCAGAGAAAATATACAAATAAGTAATGTCTCCGTTGGGTTCAAGCTCCTCTTTGAGATTCGATTTTAGATGAATATCATTTAAAGACTGTAAAGGGAAGTGTGTCCACCAATCTAAAGCTGCTTTTGGATAATTCTTAAAAATGTAGCTATTGATGTCCTTTTCCAACTTTACAGGATCAGCATTGGGAGATAACAGCAGATATGAAAAATGAGAAGTCCATCCTATTTGAGCTTTCCGATCAGGAAATAGCCGGTCTGCAGTAGTTGCAGACAATAAAAAGTCTTTATGAAAATGAGAGGCTTTAGGCATAGCTTCGAACACTCCGGTTACGGTAACCATGTAGCTCTTGCCGTTGTTTGGATCAACAAATTTTAAAGATTTGCCAATAGGATCTTCATTAGGGAAGTAAACGGCTTCTTGTTCATTAGAAATCGCTACGGTATAGGGTCTTGTTAAAACTGTTTTACGGTCTCCCTTTAGTAGTTTAAAAGAGAAAAAATCAAAAAAACCCGGGTCCACCGAAGTTACCCCTTTTTGCAGAAATTTCATTTTTCCGTATTCAACAAAGTGGTTTCCCAGATCATAATCGATACGCATAAACTGTTCAATTTCTGGAAATTTATCTTTAAGGTCTGCGGCTAAGTTGGAAAATGTAAGTCCGGTTGTTACTGTTCCTTCACCCGTTTTAAAGCGCTCTGCAATGCGATAAATCCTATCTTTTTTTGCATGAAATTGATCGTAGCTCATTTCATCCTTTACGTAAGTATAGATCAGCATACAACTAGCCAAGCCTATTGCCAAACCAAGCGTATTGATTAATGCATAAAACTTATTTTTACGTAATTGGCGGAAAGCAACTTTCAGATAGTTTCTAAGCATGTAAAGACGAGTAAAGATTCTGAAGATTAACAGGAAAAGTTATGCCATTAATAAAATATGGGCCTTCCGCCGGTAACAGTGAATAAACGTACTTTTCTCTTGTCCATTATCGGACATCAACTGTGCGGTTATGAACCCATTTATTTCACCAGAATAAACGAATTCTGAGCATCTCCTACCCATTTGTATTTATAAATGGTGCTCTGTTCCTGTCCGTCTTTGTTTTTCTTATTATGAGAAATATAAAACAACCCATCGCCTAAAGGACATAAACCAGTGGCTCCCCATTCAAAGCGCCAACCGCTTATACCCGTATTTGCATCTTTTGGCCCTGCCTGCAACAAAGAAAGAGTTTGAACTTTTATCGTTTCATTACCCGATGATAGTTGACCTTTACCCGCCTTTTGATGTGCATCAATTACAAACAAGTCGTAATTTGGAAACTGCGTTTTAGCACCATGATATACTGCGGCAAAAAAATTCCCGGTATAAGCATCATAAGCCAGATTTTGAATGCCATAACGGGTGCTGCCAGTTTTTACAAAGTATTTATCCAAAGGCTTTTCAGGTCCCGAATGGTGCAATTTATCCTGCGATAACTGCTACCCATATTTATCCCAGTTGGCGATATCGTACTTTAATAAAACCTGATGGTCATTATCATCTCTGTCGGTATCACCATAAACACCGTACGCAACGTACAAGTATTTTTCATTGGTATCAGCACTTCCTATTGCCGGGGCAAAAGCAACCCCATCTATTCCGGAACAGGCAAATCTGTGTGGCTTTTTGCCATTGGCAGTCTGTACGCTGTCCTGGTAATCTTTTACCGCTTCCTTTATGTAAACGGTGCGTAGCAAATCTTCTTTCTCTGCACTCATATCAGGGCGCACAATGCGGGAACCATCAAATATCGCGATATAGAAACCGTTTTCAATGTTGTTTTGTACACCCAATGATTTCCTGATCCCCTTACCAATAGCATCATTCTTATATTCCAGCGAACCGTATATCTTCCCGTCGGCTGCATTAAAATCCAAATCGCCAAGGTGCCCTACAAAACCGGTTACACTGCCTATCAGTTTGCCCGAAAGATCCATCTTAATGAGCCTATCTGTAAAAGAAAAATAAACATATCCATTGGCTTTATCTACAGCAACGCCTTGCACATGCATCTTGCCCTGTTCTCCTGAATAAATTGAATCTGGTAAGCTTATTACATTTTGAGATCGAGCGCTCAATGCCAGGATTATAAAAAAGATGGATAGCAGGAATATTTTTTTCATTTGAACCGAAGATATTATAGAATTTATAATTTTCCAATCTCTTCAAGAGATCTCTCCTCAAGTCGAGATGACGGCATTGAAGTTTTTCTACTATAAAAGTGAATTTCAAATCACTAAATTGCATTACACAAAATTAATGTTTCTCTCATGCGTCTTATCCTAGCTTGCATACTATTCGCCTTTTTTAATGCATCAACAGCATTTGCCCAAACCGACCTTAATGATGAGTGGACGAACATTGAAAATTCCATAAGAACAAGAACTCAACTCGAAGAAACGCTTAAAACCGTCAACTCAAAAAAAGAGGAATCTATCAGAATCAACAATGATATTGCTTTAGCGCGATGCTTGTATTACGCTATGCTAGTAAAAGACTTAAAAACTGAGGACAGTTTATATTTCAGGAACAGCGCTTTTATTGATAGTTTGCTCATCAACAAAAAATCATCAACCTTACTAAAAACTGCAATGCACCTGATGCAGGCGCGCAGAGTACTTTTCTTTGCGCACAAGTACTTAAAGTTTAGGCCCAGCACCTACGAAACAAAGAACCTCCAACCTAACTATGGTGCCATGGATTTATTACAGCGCGACAGCATTGTTAGGTTTCATTTCAAAGAGGCATTACGGCTCAGTGGCTCGGCCATACCAGGTAAAAGTATAGATATCTCGTGGCTCTCATCCAATGCCGATAAATTATTGTTTAAAGCCGACCTTGCAGACATAGCGCTTGCCGAGCGCATTGGCTTCGAAACAGGAAAAACCACCGATCTAAACCTGTCCGATCAAGATATTCAGACACTTATAGTATCTGAACCCAAAGGCTTTCAGCAAGCCTTACAATCGTCATTAGACACCGCCAAAATCCACTCACATTTGATGGACACCTATACATTATGGATGCGCAAACACAATTCGAAACCTGAAGAACTGCAATACATTCAGATGCTTATCAAATATTATTTCTATTCCCGGATGCCCAATATCTTGTCGAACGCATGGACTACTTACCTCCAAAAAAACCTCTCCTCTCCATTAAACACCATTCAAGCCACAGCTACTTTCTATTTGTTTCAGTATCAATATTACAAGGGAATCAAATACGGACAAAAGTTTGAAGCTCAATACAAAGGATACCTTAAACAAGCTGTCCAATTGTATGAGCAGCACCAGAGCGTTGTAAATGAGTTTTCAGCGTACAAAAAAACACTGGAAACCTTGCTTAAAAAGATTAAAAATCAAGAGATCAATGTTCAAGTGACAGACCGCCAGATGACGGAAGCGCCAATCATGCTTACAGCAAGATATAGGGGTATACAAAAAATCTATTACCGAATCGTTAAAATTGGCATCAAAGAGAAATTTCCGAACTTAAAAACAGAACGAATAGAAGTACTGCTCAACCGCCCTGCTATCCGCGATTCCAGCTTCCTCTTACCTGCCGGAACGGATGATTTCGACAAACATGCACTGTACCTAAAGCTCGAAAGTTTGCCAGTGGGCACCTATAATGTAGTTTTCTCGCCTTCCGATATTAAAACTGCAGCCAACCTTAGCCACATGGAATACATTCATTTTCAGGTGTCTGATCTGGCTGTTGTGAATACCGGAGATCATTTTATAGTGTTGAACAGAAAAACGGGCTTCCCCATAAGCGGCGTAAAAGTAGTAGCAACGGAACAGGTCAGCACCAATTTAAAGGGTTTTGCATCCATAAAAAAAAACTACACCTCAAAAGAATTCATGTTCGTTTCTGGCAAAGATACCCTAATGCACGATTTTAACAGGCCCAAGAGGAACTTACCACGGGAGATATACAATACTGAGGCTTATGATGACCTGGAAGAATTT
>Ga0065704_10070667_pt1 | contig 18007 bp, 16 predicted proteins | sample SwiRhicommuniRL2_FD_59091 | JGI IMG/M metagenome (GOLD analysis project Ga0065704, IMG submission 59091) | Switchgrass rhizosphere bacterial communities from Rose Lake, Michigan, USA - RL2 v2 (version 2) | ecosystem: Host-associated > Plants > Roots > Rhizosphere > Soil | place: East Lansing, MI
ATGAGGTCGAACTCGCGTATCACGACCCGTTCGTCCCCGAGTTCACCTACCATGGTCGAAAGTACGTCTCCAAGGACCTCCACGAAGGCCTCTCCTGGGCGGACGGCGTGGTCATCATGACCGACCATTCCCAGCTGGATTACGAGGCCATCGTGCGCGAGGCGCCGATCGTCGTGGATACCCGCAACGCTACCCAGCACGTCCAGGAAGGGAGGGAGAAGCTTGTCCTCCTTTGACCGTCTCAGCCAGCCTCGGGTCGCGCTCGTCGGCTCGGGGTACTGGGGGCCCAACCTCGCTCGGAATTTCCACGCGCTCGAAGCCTTGGCGGCCATTTGCGATCGCGACCCTGAAGCCCTGTCCAAGCTGGCCATCGTCTACCCGGCGGCCAAGACTACCCCGGATTTCGCGCAGATCCTGGCGGATAAGAGCCTGGATGCGGTCGTCCTCGCCACTCCGGCCGTGACTCACTTCGACCTGGCGATGCAGGCCCTACAGGCCGGCAAGCACGTCTTCGTCGAGAAGCCCCTGGCTTTGAGCCGCCGCGAAGCCGAAGAGCTCGCCGCCGAGGCCGATCGCCTCGGCCGCATCCTCATGGTCGGGCATATCCTGGTCTACCACCCGGCGTTCGAGGCGCTGGTCGCCCTGGTCCGCTCGGGCTCGCTCGGCAAGGTCCGGCATGTCCGTTCCGAGCGCCTCAGCCTCGGCAAGCTGCGTAGCGAGGAGAACGTGCTCTGGAGCTTCGGCCCCCATGACGCGAGCTTGCTCGCGGAGCTGCTGGCGGGTGATCCGGAGTCGGTCCGCTCCTTCGGCCACGCCATCCTCCAGCAAGGCATCGAGGACGTCGTCACCATGGACCTGCGCTACCCCGACGGCGTCACCGCCCATGTCCACCTGAGCTGGCTGGAGCCCGTCAAGCGGCACCGCCTCACGGTGATCGGCGATGCGAAGATGGCCGTCTTCGACGATACCTTGTCCGAAGGCAAGCTGCGCCTCTACGACCGCGGCTTCGACGCCACGGCCTCCGGCTATGAGCTGCGCCGGGGTGAGGAGACGCTGGTGCCCTACGCGCCCGGAGAGCCCATGGCCCGGGAATGCGCGCACTTCCTCGACTGCATTCGGTCGGGCGATCGCCCCCGCACCGACGGCTGGTCCGGAGCCCGGGTCCTGGGCATCCTCGAGCGCGCCCAGCAGGGATTGGCCCAAGCCAAGGAGCCTCAGCCCAACGAGACAGGAGTCAGCGTCTAATGGCCATCCATACCGAGAAGACCTACTTCGTGCATGAGTCGAGCTACGTGGACGAGCCCTGCACGATCGGCAAGGGCACCAAGATCTGGCACTTCAGCCATGTCATGAAGGACTGCGTGATCGGCGAGAACTGCAACCTCGGCCAGAACGTCGTCATCAGCCCCGGCGTGACGCTCGGCAACAACGTCAAGATCCAGAACAACGTCTCGGTCTACACCGGCGTGATCCTGGAGGACGACGTCTTCTGCGGGCCTTCCTGCGTCTTCACCAACGTCACCACGCCCCGCTCGCATGTCCGCCGGAACGACCCGGAGAAGGACTACGCCAAGACCCTGGTCAAGAAGGGCGCGAGCATCGGGGCCAACGCCACGATCGTCTGCGGCAACACGCTCGGCGAGTACTCCTTCGTGGGCGCGGGCTCCGTGGTGACCAAGGACGTTCCCCCTTACGCGATGGTCTACGGCAATCCCGCCCGGATCAAGGGTTGGGCCTGCGATTGCGGCGTCAAGCTCAGCTTCGCGAACGACCATGCCACCTGCGTCGAATGCGCCAAGACCTACCAGCGGACCGGCCCCGAGTCGGTCGTGAGGATGTAACCATGATCCCGATTCTCGACCTCAAGCCCCAGTACGAGTCCCTTCAAGCCCAGATGGACGAGGCCATCCTCGCGGCCGTGCGCTCGGGCCAGTACATCAACGGCCCCAACGTGAAGACCTTCGAAACGGAACTGGCCGGCTACCTCGGATCCAAGCACGCCATCGGCCTCAACTCCGGCACGGATGCGCTGCACCTGGCCCTTCGCGCGCTGGATATCGGAGCCGGGGACGAAGTGATCACCGTGCCCTTCACCTTCGTGGCCACGACCGAAGCGATCGGCATCGTGGGAGCCAAGCCGGTCTTCGTGGACATCGACCCGGTGACCTACAACATGGACCCCGCGGAGGTCGAAGCCAAGATCACCCCGCGCACCAAGGCGATCATGCCCGTGCACCTCTACGGCCAGCCGGCGGACATGGACGCGTTGATGGCGATCGCCAAGAAGCACGGCCTCTACGTCATCGAGGACTGTGCCCAGGCGATCGGGGCGACGATCAACGGCAAGCGGGTCGGCACCATCGGGACCATCGGCTGCTTCAGCTTCTTCCCCTCCAAGAACCTGGGGGCCTACGGCGACGGCGGCGCGTGCACGACCGACGATCCCGAGCTCGCCGCCCGCATCACGGCCTTACGCGGCCACGGCGGCCGGGTGAAGTACCACCACGAGGAGCTGGGCGTGAACTCCCGGCTCGACGAGGTCCAGGCCGCCGTCCTGCGCGTGAAGTTGCCCCACCTCGACTCCTGGAACGCGGCGCGCCGCGAGGTCGCCAAGCGCTACAACGAGTTGCTCAAGGACATCCCCGGCGTGATGCTGCCCGAGGAATTGTCGGGGACGGTACCGGTCTATCACCAGTACACCATCCGCCTCAAGGATCGGGACGGCGTCCAGGAGAGCCTGAAGAGCCGGGGCATCCAGACCATGGTCTACTACCCGGTGCCCCTGCACCTCCAGAAGGTCCACGACTACCTCGACTGCGAGTCGGGGGACTTCCCGATCTCGGAGCGCGCGGCTCGTGAGGTGCTCTCGCTGCCCATCTTCCCCGAGCTCACCTGGGAGCAGCAGCAGGAAGTGGCCGAAGCCCTGCGCCGGTCCGTCGGGGACGGGATCCCGGTCTAGTGGAGACCGTTGATTTCCTGATCGTCGGATCGGGCATCGTCGGCCTGAGCGTCGCGCGCGAGCTGAAGCGCAGGCGTCCCGAGAGCCGGATCGTCCTCCTCGAGAAGGAAGCGGGCCTGGGCGCCCATGCCAGCGGCCGAAACTCCGGCGTGCTGCACTCCGGGGTCTACTACGCGTCGGACTCGGTGAAAGCCCGGGTCTGCGCCGATGGAGCCCGCGAGATGGCCGCCTACTGTCAGGAGCGCTCCCTGCCCATTCGCAAGATCGGCAAGGTCATCTTGCCGGTCCAGGAGGGGGACGACGCGCAGCTCGAGACGCTGCGTCAGCGGGCGAGCGAGAATGGCGCCACCGTGCGCTGGATCGATGCCGGGGAATTGGCCCGGATCGAGCCCGCGGCGAAGTCGATCACCGGCAGCGCCCTCCACGTCCCCGACGTCTCGGTGATCGAGCCCAAGGCGGTCCTGGAGCGGCTGGCGCAAGACCTGAACGCCGAAGGCGTCGAGATTCGCTTTGGCGAAGAGGTGGGCGGCGTGAACCACGAACTCCGGACGGTCAGGACGCAGCGGGGCGAATGGAGCTTCGGGCATCTCATCAACGCGGCGGGTCTGCATGCCGATCGCCTGGCCAGGGCCTGCGGCCTGGGCCAGCGGTACACGATTCTGCCCTTCAAGGGGCTCTACTACAAGCTCTCGCCGGCCTCCAAGCTCGCTATCAACGGCCTGATCTACCCGGTGCCCGACTTGCGCTATCCCTTCCTGGGGGTACACTTCACTCCGAAGGTGGATGGCGGGGTCTACGTCGGCCCGACCGCGCTTCCGGCCCTGGGCCGCGAGAATTACCGGGGCTGGGAGGGCATGAAGCTCGGGGAGTCGGGCCGGATCTTCTGGCACCTGGCGGGCCAGTACTGGAAGAACCCGCAGGGCTTCAGGGGGCTGGTGCATCTCGAGGGTCGCAAGGCCTTCCGTGGGTACTTCGCTCAGGCGGCCCGGCAACTGGTGCCCGCCCTGGAGACGGCGGATTTGCTGGCTTCCGAGAAGGTCGGCATTCGCGCGCAGCTCTTCGACCTCCAGTCGGAGCGGCTGGTCATGGATTTCTTGCTGGAGAAGGGGCCCCATTCCACTCACGTGCTGAACGCGATCTCTCCGGCGTTTACCTCGGCGTTCAGCTTCTCGCGCATGGTGGCGGATCACGTAGGAGTTTAGCGGCATGGATCTCAAGGGAAAACGGTTTCTGGTCATCGGGGGCGCGGGGCTGATTGGCTCGCATACCGTCGATGCGCTCCTCAAGGAGGACGTGGCGGAAATCCGCATCTACGATAATTTCACCCGGGGCAGCAAGGAGAACCTGGCCGAGGCGCTGAAGGATCCACGCGTCACGATCTTCGGGCTCGGCGGCGATCTCATGCACCGGGATATCCTCGACGCCGCCATGAAGGGCATCGACGGGGTCTTCCACTTCGCGGCCCTCTGGCTCCTGCACTGCCATGACTACCCGCGCTCGGCCTTCGAGGTGAACATCGGCGGCACCTTCAACGTGCTCGAAGCCTGCATCAACAACGGCGTCCAGCGCCTGGTCTACTCCTCGTCGGCCTCGGTCTACGGGGATGCGGTCGAGGAGCCTATGACCGAGGACCATCCCTACAACAACACCAACTTCTACGGGGCGACCAAGGTTGCCGGCGAGCAGATGGCGCGTTCCCTCTACCACCGCTACAAGGACACCGACAAGCGCTTCGACTACGTGGGCCTTCGCTACATGAACGTCTACGGCCCGCGCCAGGATTACCAGGGAGCCTACGTCGCGGTCGCCATGAAGATCCTCGACCGGCTCGATCAAGGGCTGCCGCCCATCATCTACGGGGACGGCACCCAGGCCTATGACTTCATCTACGTCGAGGACTGCGGCGCCGCCAACGTCTGCGCCATGAAGGGCGAGACCACGGACCGCTTCTACAACGTGGGCCGGGGCATCAAGACCACCATCAAGGAGCTGGCCGAGCTCTTGATCGACATCACGGGTTCCGACCAGAGCATCCAGTACGAGCCGGGTGGGATGACCTTCGTCAAGAACCGGGTCGGCTGCCCCGAGCGCGCCTCGAATGAGATCGGCTTCAAGGCCAAGGTCGAGCTTCGCGAGGGCCTCGAGCGCCTCATCGCATGGCGCAAGGCGCACAAGGAGGAAGTTGCTCGGAGGCGTCGAGAGGCGGGGATCGATGAAGTTAACCAAGTCAGAGCGTAAGATAGCCATTTCGCTCCCCAGCACCGGCGAGGAGGAGTGGGAGGCGCTGCGCGGGCCCTTGATGTCGGGTTGGTTGACGCAAGGCCCCCAGGTAGCGGCCTTCGAGAAGGGCTTCGCCGCGCGGCACCAAGCGAAGCATGCGTTGGCCACGAGCAGCTGCACGACGGCGCTGCACCTTATCTTGGCGGCCCTTGGGGTCGGTCCGGGGGACGAGGTGATCGTTCCGGCCTTCACGTGGGTGGCCACGGCCAACGTGGTGCTCTACTGCGGGGGAACGCCCGTGCTGGTGGATGTCGATCCGGTGACCTACAACCTGGATCCCAGCAAGCTCGCAGCGGCAATCACTCCGCAGACCAAAGCGATCATCGCGGTGCATCTCTTCGGGCGCTGTGCCGACATGGAGGCGATCGCCCAGGCGGCTCCGGGTATCCCCGTGATCGAGGATGCTGCCTGTGCCGCTGGCGCTGCCTATCACGGGCGTCCGGCGGGAACTCTGGGGCTCGCGGGTGCTTTCTCCTTCCATCCCCGAAAGTCCATCACCACGGGGGAAGGGGGCATGCTCACCACCAACGACGACGCCCTCGCCGAGACCATGGACATGCTGCGTAATCACGGAGCCAGCGTCTCCGAGGAGCAGCGCCATCACGGCCCGCGCCCCTACCTGCTGGCCGACTTCAACCTGATGGGTTTCAACTACCGCATGACGGATCTTCAGGGGGCCGTCGGTGTGGTCCAACTGGCCAAGCTTGATGCGTTCATCGCCGAGCGTCAGCAGTGGGCCGACTATTACGCCCAGGAGTTGGCCCAGGTGGAGTGGCTTCGGACTCCGGAAGTCCCCACGGGATATACGCATGCTTGGCAGGCCTATGTCTGCGTGGTCGACGAGTCCCGCGCTCCCATGCCGCGCAACGCGATCATGGAGCGCCTGCAGGAACTCGGGGTGAGCACGCGGCCGGGTACCCACGCCGTCCACATGCTGGGCTACTACCGGGAGCGCTTCGGCTATCAGCCGGATGATTTCCCGGGGGCTCGGGATTGCGACCGCTATACGATGGCGCTACCGCTTCACAACCGGATGACGGCTGAAGACTACGCCTATGTGGTCAAGACCCTGAAGGAACTCTAAGCATGTGCGGTATCGCGGGCGTCCTGAACCTGGAGGATCAACCGGTTTCCCCGGTCTTGCTGCGCCGCATGACCGATGCGATCGCGCACCGCGGTCCAGACGGAGAGGGCCTTTTCACGGATGGAGGGCTGGGGCTGGGCCATCGTCGCCTGGCGATCCTCGACCTCTCCCCGACGGGGCATCAGCCGATGCAATCCCTGGACGGACGCTATGTGCTTACCTATAACGGGGAAATCTACAACTTCCTGGAGTTGAGGCTTCAGCTCGAAGCACTGGGCTACCAGTTTCGCTCGCGCACGGATAGCGAAGTCGTGCTTTACGCCTTCGCGGAGTGGGGGGAACATTCCGTCGAGCGCTTCAACGGAATGTTCGCCTTTGCCATCTGGGACAAGCTTCGGCGCGAACTCTTTTTGGCCCGCGACCGCTACGGGATCAAGCCGCTCTACTACACCCTGCAAGGCCAAACGTTGCTGTTCGGTTCGGAGATCAAGGCCATCCTGGCCTCTCCCGAGTACCGGGTCGAACTCGACCGCCCGGCCTTGCTGGAGTACATGACCTTCCAGAACTTCTTCACCGATGGCACGCTTTTCCGGGGGGTGAAGTTGCTTCCCGCCGGCTCGACGATGCGGGTGGCGATTGGAGCCTCGCGCCTGCCCGAGCCCAAGCGCTACTGGGATTTTCGCTTCGAGGAGCCCGTCGGAAGTGTTGATGAGCGGGAGTACGTCGAAGAACTCGATCGCTTGTTCAGGCAGGCGGTCAACCGCCAGTTGGTGAGTGACGTCGAGCTGGGTGCCTACCTGAGCGGCGGGATGGACTCGGGCTCGATCACGGCGGTCGCGTCCACCCAGATCCCCTACCTCAAGACCTTCACATGCGGCTTCGACCTCAGCTCGGCCTCGGGCCTCGAGTTGGCCTACGATGAGCGCGCGAAGGCCGAGCGCATGTCCTATCTCTTCAAGACGGAACACTACGAGATGGTCCTGAAGGCCGGCGACATGGAGCGGGTCATGCCGAAGCTCGCATGGCATCTCGAAGAGCCCCGGGTGGGCCAGAGCTACCCGAACTACTACATCGCTCAGCTCGCCGGGAAGTTCGTCAAGGTGGTCCTCTCCGGGGCGGGTGGAGACGAGCTTTTCGGAGGCTATCCCTGGCGTTATTATCGGGCGGTCAACAACGACAACTTCGACGACTACGTCGACAAGTACTATTTGTTCTGGCAGCGCCTGATTCCCAATACGTCGATCCATCAGGTCTTCCGACCCATCTGGGAGGATGTGCGCCACGTCTGGACGCGGGACATCTTCCGCGACGTGTTCACGGAGCACGCCCATGACTTGACCCGTCCGGAGGACTACATCAATCACTCGCTGTACTTCGAGGCCAAGACCTTCCTCCACGGCTTGCTCGTGGTGGAGGACAAGCTGAGCATGGCCCATGGCCTGGAGAGCCGGGTTCCGTTCCTGGACAATGATCTGGTCGATTTCGCCATGAAGCTGCCGGTCCGCCTCAAGCTGGGTAATCTCGGCGAGGTGATGCGCCTCAACGAGAACGAGCCGGCCAGCAAGACCCAGAAGTATTTCCAGAAGACGAAGGATGGCAAGCTGATCCTGAGGCGAACCATGGAGCGCTACATCCCGTCCGAGGTGACCGGCCGTGAGAAGCAAGGTTTCTCGGCTCCGGACGCCAGCTGGTTCAAGGGGGAAAGCATCGACTACATCCGCCGGGAGCTGCTGGGGAAGAACGCGCGAATCTACGACTATTTCGATCGCGAGGCGGTCCGCGGCTTGATCGACGAGCACCTCGAGGGAAAGCAGAACCGGCGTTTGCTGATCTGGTCGCTCTTGAACCTCGAGTGGTGGTGTAAGCGTTTTCTCGAGGGAAGCGAGGCCGCTTCGCTGCCCGCGCCCCTACCCGGGATCCGGCAATGAGTCCTTCCTCCTTCATCCCCTCCGAGGACGCCATGATTCCTCACTCGCGGCCTTGGCTCGACGCTTCGGATCACGAGGCGATCGCCCTTGCGCTCTCCGAGGATGCGATCGCCCAAGGGGCTCGGGTCAGGGCGTTCGAAACGGAGGTGGCGCGCTACGTGGGGGTGAGCGACGGCGTCGCGGTTGCGAGTGGCACCGCCGCGCTGCTGATGGCTTTGAGCGCGTTGGAGATCGGTTCGGGAGACGAGGTGATTCTTCCGACCTATGTTTGCGAGGCCGTGCTCGATGCGGTGCTCACCTGCGGCGCGACCCCCGTATTGGCTGATGTCGGACCGACATGGGGTCTGACGGTCGAGTCCGTTTCCGAGCGGGTGAGCTCAAGAACGGCCGCCATTCTCGTGGTCCATCCCTTCGGCATCGCGATGGATACGCGCTCCTTCGCTCCGTTCGGGGTTCCGATCATCGAGGATGCATGCCAGGCGTTCGGCGCACGTCGGGAGGGAGATATCGCCGGGACCACCGGAACGATCGGAGTGTTCTCCTTCCATGCCACCAAGTGCCTGACGACGGGGGAAGGCGGTATGGCGGTTTCGCGAGATCCGGACTTGCTGGACCGGATGCGTCGCCTGCGTGAGGGGCATTCCTCCATTCGCGGGAAACGGATCGCCGCACCGCTTTCAGACCTGCAGGCCGCCCTCGGGCTGAGCCAGCTGGAGCGCTATCCCGCTTTCTTGGCCCGTCGCCGTGAACTCGCCGACCGCTACTTCCAGGAACTCGCGGACTTGCCGGTCCGCTTGCCTGAAACGGTCCGGGAACACAGCATGTTCTTTCGCTTCCCCTTAGCGGTTTCAGAAAACGTCGACGCGCTGATCCGGGAGTTCCAGGGCCATGGCGTGCATGTCAGGCGTGGCGTGGATGCCCTGCTGCATCACAAGCTGGGCCTTTCTGGAGTAGACTTCCCGCAAGCCGAGCGATTGTACGAGACGACCCTTTCCATCCCGCTTTATCCGGCCTTGAGCGACGATGAGCAGCGCTCCGTCGTGAAGGCATGCCGGGCCGTATGGAGGGCGTCATGAGCCTTCGAATCGCTCCCCTCACCCCGGCCCATGAGCCCGCGTACGAGCAGCTACTGCAGGAGAACGAGCACTCGCTTCTGTACATGTCGCTGGAGTATCGGAGCTTCCTCCGGCGCATTCTGGAGTCGAGCGAAGACCACTACTTGCTCGCGTTCGAGGGCGATCGCCTACGGGGAGCCCTTCCTAGCTTCGTGACCCGTCACCCGTCCTACGGTCCCGTCCTCAACGCCTTGCCCTTTTATGGGAGCAACGGGGGAATCGTGGTCTCGCCCGAGGCCGAGAATCCGGACGGGGTCAGGCGTGCCTTGCTGGAGGCCTTCGAGACGCTCGCGCTTCAAGAATCGGTGAAGGTCTCCACGCTGATCTCCAATCCCCTGGCGGCGGACCATCCCTTTTTCGAGGCCCATGGCGGCCATACCCTCCGCGATGAGCGAATCGGCCAGATCACGCCACTGCCGGATCGACGGGAAGACCCCGCGGCCATGGACGCGGCCTTGATGGAGCGCTTTCACTACAAGACCCGAAACAGTATTCGCAAGGCGATGAAAAGCGGGCTTACCGTGTCTCATTCCGGAGCCGCGGAGGCGATGGCGACGCTGGCCCGCCTGCATCAAGAGAACATGCGGGCGATCGGCGGGGCGGCCAAGTCTTTGGAGGTTTTCGAGGCCATCCGTGAGGTCTTCACCTACGATCGGGATTACCGCGTCTACCTGGCGGAAGCGGACGGCAAGGTCGTTTCCGCTTTACTGGTCTTCTTCCACCACCGGACGGCGGAGTACTACACCCCCGCGACGTTGGAAAGCTACCGCTCCTGGCAGCCCATGAGTCTGCTGATTTTCGAAGGGATGAAGGAAGCCGTCAGGCGGGGCTGTCGCCACTGGAACTGGGGCGGGACCTGGCTGAGCCAGGGAGGCGTGTATCAGTTCAAGTCGCGTTGGGGAACACGCGATTACCCTTACTTCTACTACGTGAGGGAGTATGAGGCCCCATCGCCCCTGCGACGCCTCGCGCCGTCGGAGATCCTGGCCGCGTACCCTTACTATTACGTTCTACCGTTCAGCGCCTTGGAGGGCTCAGTCTGATGGAACGCCGCGACGTCATGAATCGCCTGCTCTACGAGTTCGATCTCCTCTCGGAAGAGGAGACGGAGGAGTTGATTGCCCAGCTCCCTCGCAAACTCGTCCGATGGTTGGGCTCGAATCATCCCGACAACCGCGTCCGCAAGCGCTGCTTCCGTGCCACTGGAGTCGTGGTCGGCGAGGATACGGTCTTGAACCCTAACCTCTGCATCGGGGATTCCTATCAGCCGCTGGTGACCATCGGTGCGCGGGTCGCCGTCGCTCCCGGGGTGACGATCATCGCCGATTCCGCGCCCAACAACTCCCGATTACAGCATCACCCCTATGTTCGGGAGCGGTTGATGGTCACGAAGGAAGTGGTCCTGGAAGACGATTGTTGGATTGGCGCCGGGGTAACCATCCTTCCGGGCGTACGGATCGGAGAGGGAGCCATCGTGGCGGCTGGCTCGGTCGTCACCCAAGACGTTCCCCCCCATACGTTGGTTGCGGGAGTCCCGGCCAAGGAGATTCGACGCCTATGACCCCCGACCTGGGTTCCCGCCCCACCCCACTCCAGCGCGTGCTCCCGCTGTTGAAGGGGCTCTTCGGCGGCGTACAACTGCTGCTCTCATGCGTTTTCCTCCCCTTGCTGGTCATCGCCGCCCTGCTGGCTCGCGTCACGCGCTCGCGTCGCCCTCGCTTGGTCTGGGGACCTCGCCCCATCATCAACAACAAGTACTGGTCGAATGCCTTGGGGCGAGCCGATTATCGCTCAAAGACCCTGATGCTGGGTTACTACGCGACCATCAACCGCAGAAACGACTTCGACCTCTACGCGCAGGATCTGCTGGGAGTCGGAAGCGGGCCGCTCGCTCGTCTGGTGACACGCCTGATGGGGCCTTTCACGATGTTCCTCTACGCCGTGTTCGCCTTCGACATCTTCCACCATCCCTTCAGTGGGGGCTTCTTGGGAGAAACGGCGCTTTGGCGCATGGAAGCCGTGCTGCTCCGGCTCGCCGGAAAGCGGGTCATCATCCTTCCGTACGGGTCTGATGCATACGCCTACTCTCGCGTCAGCGATCCGTGCTTGCGTCATGCGTTGCTCATGTCCTACCCCCAGGCGGCCCGTGACGAGGCGGCCATCTCGCGCCGAGTCGCCTACTGGACCCGCCACGCGGATGCCATCGTCCCCGGAGCCCTGGTGGACGGAATGGGACGCTGGGACGCCTTGCCCTTCAATTCCTTGACCATCGATACGTCCCACTGGCACCCTCGACAGGTCTATTCCGGAAACGACGGGCGCAATGGCGTCGTCACGGTGATTCATACTCCCAACCACCGCGGCTTCAAGGGGACGGAGTTCTTGATCCATGCGGTGAGGGAACTCCAGGCGGAAGGCCTCAAGGTCGAACTGCTCCTCCTAGAACGACTTCAAAACGAGGAAGTCCGGCGGATCATGCGGGAAGAGGCCGATATCCTGGCGGAGCAGTTCTTGGCCACCGCTTATGCGATGAGCGGGATCGAAGGGATGGCGACGGGCCTTCCCGTCTTGGCCAACCTCGAGAACGAGACCTATACGCGCTTGTTTCGCCGTTTTTCCTACCTTGACGAGTGTCCCGTGCTTTCGACCTCCCCGGAGACGCTCAAGGATCATCTGCGCCTCCTGGTGACGGACCCGGCTTTGCGCGAGACGCTGGGGCGGGCAGGCCGCCAGTACGTCGAGAAGTACCATTCCGAAGAGACGGCATGCTATCTGTTCGAGGCTCTCTACGATCGCCTCTGGTACGGCAAAGACGTCGACGTGATGAACCTCTTCCATCCGCTCACGTCTGAGTTCAATCGCCGTACGCCTCCCGTGCCGCACCCGCTGGTCGAGAATCGCTTGCCGTCGGCCCGAGTTCGTCCATGAGCCTAGGCCCGATTCTCAAGGACTTCCTGGTCTATGGGATTGGCGATTTCCTCGTCAAGGCGGCCACCTTCCTCACGCTGCCGATTTACACCCGGCTGCTGACCCCTGCCGAGTACGGAATCTGGAGCTACATTCTGACGGCGCTCGGCTTGTTCAGCGGGATCCTCATTCTCGGGGGAGACTCCGCCTTCGCGCGCTACTACTTCGAGGCCAAGACCGACGAGGAGCGGCAATCCGTGACCTCGACATGGTTGGGCTTCTTGTTTGCCTGGAGCCTGCTCGTCGTGGCCGTGATGCTTCCCCTGACGCCGTTGCTGTCTCGATGGTCGTTCGAGAGCGCCTCTCATGCCTCGCTTTTCGCCTTGGCGTTGCTTTCTGCCCCATTGAGCCTCTTGAATTCGCTTTGTGGCCAGGCCCTGCGAAATACCTTCAAGCCTCGGCTGTTCATCGCCTTGAACTTGGCCTCCACCCTGCTGACCCTCGGTCTCAGCCTGTGGGGCCTCCTGGGCATGAAGCTCGGCCTCGCCGGGTTGCTGGGCGGTGCGCTGCTGGCCCAGGCGATCATCGCGCCGATCCGACTCTGGACGATTCGTGCGTTGCTGCGGCCACGCTTCTCGGGCCGCCTCTTGAAGGATCTTCTGGCTTACGGGCTTCCCCTGGTTCCGGTCAGCCTCGCGTATTGGATCTTCGTCAGCTCGGATCGCGTCGTACTCGGGAAGCTCTCCTCGCTGGAGCAGGTAGGGCTTTACACCGTCGCGAGCAACCTGGCTGGGGCGCTCAGCGTCCTGCAAGCCGCTCTCGCGATGGCGTGGTCCCCCCATGCATTGAGGCTTTTCGAGCGCTCCCCCGAGGAGGCTTCGGCGATGTACGGGCGGATGCTGAATTACGTCTTGCTCGGCTTCGGGATCGTGGCCGTGGGACTTAGCGCCTTCGCCCATGAGCTGGTCGTGATGATGGCGACTCCCGCGTTTCTGGCGGCATCCTTGGCCATTGCTCCGCTCGCCTTGGGGATCGTGGCCCAGGCCACGACGCAGGTGACGGCGCTGGGCATCTCGTTGCGGAAGAAGACCGGCTACCTCGCTCTCTACGCGTGGCTGGCCGCGTTGTTGAACCTCGGGCTCAACCTCCTTTTGATCCCTCGCTGGGGGATGGTCGCAGCCGCATGGACCACGGCGGCGGCCTATGTCCTCTTGACGCTGGCTTACTTTGCCACGTCGCAACGCCTGCAGCCCATCGTCTGGGACCGCTACAAGGTCGGCATGGGAAGCATGCTGATCCTCGGGTTCACGGCCCTGGCTCCCTGGCTGCCGGGGGGATCGGCAGGGGCGATCCTGCTGAAGTTGCTTTACTGCTTTAGCTTCGGCGTTCTGTTATGCTTATTACGAGTGCTGGATCGGCGGGATTGGGGCGCGGTCGCGACCTGGGTCGGGGAACGGCGGGGCCGGCAGGCCATGGAGAAGGGCATATCATGAGATCCTGCGTGGTAACAGGGGCCTCAGGCCTGATCGGCTCCCATTTGCTGGAGGCCTTGAGGCCGAATTGGGCCATATCGGCGGTTTCCCGGACGCCTCTCGCTCCGACCTCGGAGGGCATGCTTCAGCACTTGCCCGTCGATTTGGCGGGAGTCTGGAGCCCTTCGGTGCTGCCGCCCAAGGTCGATGCCGTCGTCCACCTGGCCCAGTCCGAGCACTTCCGGGAGTTTCCCGAGCGCGCCTCGGAGGTCTTCCAAGTCAACACGGCCAGCACGCTCGCTTTGCTCGACTACGCGCACCGAGCAGGGGCCAAAACCTTCGTCTTGGCCTCTTCGGGGGGCATCTACGGACATGGGGATCAGGAGTTCACCGAGGACATGGTCACCCCCCCGCAAGGAGACCTCGGCTTCTACCTCGGGACCAAGCTTTGCGCGGAGGTGCTCGCCGAGAACTACGTGCGGCACATGAACGTGATCGTCCTTCGCTTCTTCTTCGTCTACGGCCCGGGCCAGCGTCAGAACATGCTCATCCCGCGCCTGATCCGCTCCGTGCGCGAGGGGACCCCCATCACCCTACAGGGCCCGGAGGGCATCCGTATCAATCCGACGCATGTCTCGGACGCCGCGGAGGCTATCCTCCGAGCGATGGAGCTATCCGGGAGCCACAAGATCAACGTCGCGGGTCCCGAGGTACTCAGCCTGCGGGATATCGGCAACGCCATCGGCCAGCGACTGGGGCGAGAGCCGGTTTTCCTCGAGCAAGCCGACACCGTGCCGCATCACCTGGTGGGAGATATTCGCAGGATGGCGCAAATCCTCACCCCGCCTGTAGTAAGATTCAAGGACGGCGTCGTCGACCTGTTATCAAGCGAGAGTTATGACCAATACCCCCCGCAGCTTCAAGGATAAGTGGGAGAATAACCACGACCTGGCCTTCGCCGAGACCCTTCGCGAGGGGTCGCGCCTCCGCAACTGGATCCTCAATCGGAACGGCTTCGCCTCCGCCGAGGACCTCGCCTCCTACCTTCAGGACAAGAAGCGGGTCCTGGACGCGGGCTGCGGCAACGGTCGTGTCACGGCCCTGCTGAGCCGCCATGTCCCGGCCGGGACCGAGGTCGTGGGCATCGACCTGGTGGCGGCGGAGGTGGCCCGCGCCAACCTGGCCGATTACGCCAACGTCACCGTCCGACCCGGCAACCTGCTCGGGGATCTGAGCGAGCTGGGGAATTTCGACTTTATCTACTGCCAGGAAGTCCTGCATCACACGGGTTCGCCCTTCGAGGCCTTCGAGAACGTGAGTCGCCGCCTGGCACCCGGCGGAGAGCTCGCGATCTACGTCTACAAGCGAAAGGCGCCCGTCCGCGAGTTCGTCGACGATTACGTTCGCGAGCGGATGGTTGGGCTTCCGTACGAGGAGGCGATCGCCCTCAGCGCGCAGTTCACCGAGTTCGGCCGCGCCCTCTCCTCCTTGAACCAGCAAGTCTCGGTGCCCGCCCTCGACCTCCTCGAGATTCCCGCAGGCGACTACGACGTGCAGCGCCTTTTCTATCACTTCTTCGTCAAGTGCTTCTGGAACCCGGATCTCTCGCTCGCCGAGAACCACGCCATCAACTACGACTGGTACCATCCCGAGGATTGCACGAAGCACACGCTCGACGAGGTCCGGGACTGGTTCGCGCGGGCCGGCCTCCAGGTGGTGCACTCGCACAGCGACTTCTACGGCATCACGATGCGCGGCCGCCGTGCCGCCGCGACAAACTAGCAAGGCCAGGTCCGATGCCGTCCATCCGTGTCCTGCACAGCCCCCTGATGGTCGGGGGGAACCCCCAGCAGTTGGCCCGAGCCGAGCGGGAGCTCGGCCTCGATAGCCGCGCCGTGGCCTTTCGCAGCACGGTCTACGACTACCCCACCGACGAGATCCTCTGGCCCCAGGGAGATCCCCTCTGGCGCTTCGAGGCTCGCCGCTGGAACCTGCTCTGGCGGGCGCTTCGCGAGGTCGACGTCCTTCACTTCAACTTCGGCATGTCGATCCTTCCGCACTGGGTGCCCGATAACGCCGCCTCCCTGGAGGGAGCTTCGTTGCCCGTCCGGAAGGCTTATCAGCTTTACGCCCGCCTTTTCGAGTTGCGGGACCTGCCGTGGCTCAAGCGCGCCGGCAAGACCATCGTCGTCACCTACCAGGGCAACGATGCCCGCCAGGGGGACTACTGCCGCGAGCACTTCGCCATCAGCCCCGTCACCGAGGTCGACCCCGGCGAGTACCCTCCCGACCTCGACCGCCACAAGCGCAGGAAGATTGCCAAATTCGCGCGCTACGCCGATCGAATCTACTCCTTGAACCCCGACCTCATGCACGTCCTGCCGGCGCAGACCCGCTTCCTGCCCTACGCGCATATCGACCTCGACGACTGGGCCCCGGTCCCGAACCCCGCCCCATCGGAGGTTCCGGTCGTGCTTCACGCCCCCAGCCATCGTGGCATGAAGGGCACGCGGCACATCCTCGACGCCGTCGAGCGCCTCAAGCAGGAAGGAATTCCCTTCGAGTTCGTCCTGGTGGAGGGCCTCTCTCATGCCGAGGCGCGGAGCCTCTACCAGCGCGCCGATCTGCTGATCGATCAGCTTCTCTGCGGCTGGTACGGCGGATTAGCCACCGAACTGATGGCCCTGGGCAAGCCCGTCATCTGCTACCTGCGCGACGGAGACCTGGGTTTCATCCCGGAGGCCATGCGCCAGGAGCTGCCGCTGATTCACGCGGAGCCCGCGACGATCGAGCCCGTCCTTCGTGAGTGGCTCACCGTGCGACGCTCCGAGCTTGCCGAGCGCGGGCGCCAGAGCCGCCGCTTCGTCGAGCGCTGGCACGATCCGAGGATCGTGGCGGCCTCCCTCAAGGCCGACTACGAGGAGCTTCGCTCAGCGCAGGGAGGTCGGCGATGAGCCTTCGCGCGCTCCTCCTGGGAGATGCCACCGACCCCAACCTCGCACGCTGGGCCACCGAGCTGGTCCGGCGTCACTGGGACGTCCACGTGGTCTCCCTGCAGATGGGAGGCATTCCCGGGGTCGAGGTCCATACCGTCTTCCCCAAGCTGCCCGGTCCCGTGGGCCGGACCATGCTGGTTCGCCAGGTTCAAGGGCTGATCGACAGCCTGATCCCGGACGTGCTGCATGCCTTCGGAGCGACCCCCTACGGGGAACTTGGCCTGCAATCCGAGTACGAGCCCTTCGTCCTCTCGGTCGGCTCCGAGGAAGTCATGGCCTTGCATCGCCGCAGCCCGTTCGGGAAGGGCAAGCTGGTCGAGATCTTGCGCCAGGCGGATCGTGTGGTGGCGCCCAGCCATGCGCTCGCGCATATGATTTCTGCGCGGGTGTCGGGACGGAAACTGGACGTGATTCCTCCCGGAGTGGACCTGTCGCGCTTCTCTCCGGGAGAGGAGCCGGAAGTCCCGACCATCGGCTGCATCTTGCCTCTGGAGTCCGACAGCGGGCAGGAATTCTTGATCTGCGCCCTGAGGCTGATCGTGCAACGGAACCCCGAGCGGCCGCTTCGCCTCTTGCTTGCCGGCGAGGGCCAAGATCATGCCGAGCTCGACCGGCTCGCGCGGGAGCTCGCGATGGCCAACCGCACCTCCATTTTGGGGTACGTCTCGCCGGACGAGCGCCCGAAGTTCCTGCGGGGTTTGACCGTTTACGCCATGCCCGTGGTCCGGGATCTTGAGGGCTTCGCCCAGTCGGCGATGGAAGCGGCTTCATGCGGCTTGCCTATCGTGGCGAGCTGGGTCGGCGGGCTCGGAGAGGTCGTCCTCGACGAGGTGAACGGCCTGCTCGTTCCCCCGAAGGATCCCGAGATGCTCGCCGACGCGCTCGAACGCTTGCTTGACGATTCGAGCCTACGCGCGGACATGGGCGCCAACGGCCGCGCGTTGATCCGTCGGGCCTACGATTGGCGCCAGAACGCCGACCAGCTGGAAGCCGTCTACCAGGAACTCCTCGAAGGCCAGCCGCGGACTCATGACTATCTTATTGATTAACCACTACGCGGGGGGACCTCCCTTCGGCATGGAGCACCGCCCCTTTTACTTGGCGCGCGAATGGGTGCGGCAGGGCCATGACGTCACGATCCTGGCGGCCACCCAGTCTCATCTGCGCACCCGGAACCCCGACGCCGGCGACCTCATGCTCGAGGGCATCCGCTATCGCTTCCTACCCACGCCCCCCTACCAGGGGAACGGCCTCGGCCGCGTCCGC
>Ga0065704_10070668_pt1 | contig 18004 bp, 12 predicted proteins | sample SwiRhicommuniRL2_FD_59091 | JGI IMG/M metagenome (GOLD analysis project Ga0065704, IMG submission 59091) | Switchgrass rhizosphere bacterial communities from Rose Lake, Michigan, USA - RL2 v2 (version 2) | ecosystem: Host-associated > Plants > Roots > Rhizosphere > Soil | place: East Lansing, MI
CCCGCTTTCCGCCAGGGTTATTTACCAGTCAGTAATGCAAAGCGGGACGGCGTGCAGGTAGCAGAAGTAGTATGCCCGTTTGTGAAACGCAGGCCCTCTTTGGCCAGCCGGTCAATGTTCGGGGTCCGTACTTTTGTGGCTCCGTAGCAGCCCAGGTCTCCATACCCCAGGTCATCTGCATAAATAATGATCACATTCGGCTTTTTCTGCGCAAACAGGTACTGGCTGTTGATGGCAACCAGTGTCATAAAGAGTAACTTTTTCATGCGGTGAATATTTACAGCTTTACAATCTTACGGCGAATTAATTATTTATTATGCGAAAACTGCCATAGACTATTTTTTCTCCGGTTTTTTGTTTAAATTAACAGTAATGCGTTACCCTCAATAAAAGCCCTTATAGACATATATTTATTTCGTAATGTTTCGCGAATTGAACTTTTCTGATTTTTATATTGTAGTTTCACTTGGCGATTGAATGACCTGATTTATGTTAAACACACCCACCATACTACTGATTGATGATGATATTGATGATCAGGAGATCTTCACTTCCGCTCTTGCGTTCATCGATAATGCGATTGCTTGTACGATTGCACCCAATGGCTATGAAGGCATTATGCAGTTAAATGATTCGGACACGTTGCCGGACCTGATCTTCCTTGATCTTAATATGCCCGTGATGAACGGCATACAGTTCCTGCGGGAAGTAAAAGCGACTCATAAGGCAAAAGATGTACCCGTTATTATCTTCTCTACCGCTTCAGACATCAAAACAATTGAAGAAGCTAAACAACTGGGCGCACACGATTTTATCACCAAACCGGAGAAATTCTCAGAACTGGTAGGCCTGTTGCATGGTTTATTATTTCCTGCTACCCGTTAAAGCATCCCAAACATGGTATCAACTCCAAAACACGCCCCTTTCAAATTTATGGAAGGCGGTGGTGAATTAGGAGCATTGATCCGTTCCTATAACTGGGCTTCTACTTCTATCGGCACGCCAGATCAATGGCCGCAAAGTTTACGTACCACGCTGAGTATTGTACTCAATTCCCGATTCCCCATGTTCTTATGGTGGGGAGAAGATATGATCCAGTTCTATAACGATGCCTATCGCCCCAGCCTGGGAAAAGAAGGAAAACATCCGCTTGCGGTAGGACAAAAGGGAGAAGAATGCTGGCCTGAAATATGGCATATCATCAAACCCCAGATAGACCAGGTATGGGCCGGGCAATCTACCTGGAATGAAGACCTGCTGGTACCCATTTACCGTAATGGTGAACTGGAAGATGTTTATTGGACCTTCAGTTACAGCCCCGTGAAAGATGAGGCCGGAAAGGTTGGCGGCATCCTGGTGGTTTGCCACGAAACCACAGAAAAAAGAAAAACAGGGATACAGATAGAAATAGCCGAATCAAGATACCGGCAGCTGATAGAAAGCCTGCCCGTTGCTATTTTTACCATAGACGCAAATGGTTTTATCAACCTCTATAATAAAGCCGCAGCCGAATTGTGGGGAAGGGATCCTTATCTCGGAAAAGATAAATGGAACGGTGCACACAAAATTTTTTTAACAGACGGAACAGCTATTGCACATGAGAACGGCCCTATGGCAAAAGCGCTCCGGGAAGACCGGGAGATCAGCCTGGAAATGCTGATACAGCAACCGGATGGAACTATGAAATATGTGATTGCACATCCTGAACCGATCCATGACCATGAAGGGAATGTTACCGGGGCCATGAATGTATTAATAGACATTACCAGCCTGAAAGAAGCAGAACACGCATTACGCGCCAGTGAAGAATTGCTGGAAAAAAGAGTGAATGAAAGAACTGCCGAAATAAAAAGCGCCAACCTTAACCTGCAACGTACCAATGCAGAACTGGAGCAGTTTGCTTATATCACCGGTCACGATCTGCAGGAACCTTTGCGCAAGATCAGGACCTTCACGGAAATGCTGGAAGCAAGCCTGGGTTCCATTTCCTCTAAATCAAAGGGATACCTGGATAAGATCACCGCCTCTTCTACCCGCATGAGGAAACTGATCAAAGATGTGTTGCATTATTCCCGTTTAATCACACCAGACCAGATCTTCACAAAAGTAGATCTGCATGCGGTAATATGGCAGGTGGTAGATGATTTTGAACTGACCATCCGCGAAAAGAATGTAAAGATCAACATACAGCAACTCCCCGTCATAGAGGCCAATCCTTTGCAAATCAATCAACTCTTCAGCAACCTGCTTGGCAATGCACTGAAATTCAATACAAGAGAAACACCGGAGATCGCCATTTCCGCGACCTTATTAGAAGCAGATACCCATCCCCTGCCGGAAGGATTAAACCCTTCTCTTTCCTATTACCTGATTGAATTTAAAGACAATGGTATTGGATTTGACCAGCAATATGCGGAACAGATCTTCACCATCTTTCAACGCCTGCATACAAAACAGGAATATGCCGGAACGGGTATTGGATTGGCACTTTGTAAAAAAATAGTACTGAACCACCATGGCAGTATCTCTGCTCATTCAGAAAATGAAGAAGGTGCCATTTTCAGGATCATTCTTCCTGTAAAGCAACTGCAATTATAAGGCATCCGGCCAGGACACCGGTTTTCCGGATAAAGTATGTACCGGCATTTCAACTTTCCTTTCTTTCATATAAGCAGTAAGTTCCTTCGCTAATACTTTCACCATCACCGGTTCCTGCGCAGCCACGTCATGCATTTCCCCGATATCCTCTTTCAGATTATACAGCGATAATTTTTCATTGCGTTGATCATAGATCAACTTCCATTCACCTTTCCGGAGCGCGGAATAATAATGCAGTCCGGGACCTTCTTGCGGTATCCAGCGATGCGGATAATGCCATACCAATACACGTTCTGCCTGTTTAACATTTGCATCTTTCAATACCGGCAGAAAACTTTTTCCATCTGTTTTCTGTACTATGCGGGCTTTTGAAGCATGCGCTATTTCCAGCAGTGTAGGAAAGAAATCTTCAATGATCACAGGTGTTGCCGTTACACTGCCCGCTTTGATCACAGCAGGCCAGCTAACAATCATCGGTTCCCGGATCCCACCTTCATGTACAGAACCTTTTCCCGCTTTCAAGGGAAGATTTTGCGTATGCGCAGGTTTTGTGCGGGGTGGAGCAAGACTCAATCCCCCATTGTCCGACATAAACAGGATGACTGTATTCTCCGTTAAATGTTTTTCGTCCAGGTAGTTCATGATATCCCCCAGGCTTTTATCCATTCCTTCTATCAGCGAAGCATATTTTGCTTCTGCCGGTTCCAGGCCTTTATCAATGTAATACTGGTAGAAACGTTTATCTGCCTCCAAAGGAACATGTACTGCATACTGCGCCATGTACAGGAAAAAAGGTTTACGTGCTTTATCCAGTGCAGCCAATGCTTTCCGGGTCAATGCTTCTGTAAGGAACACATCCGTACCATAAAATTCCTCCAACCCCGGAACACCATGTGATTTATTCGCCGCACCATATTGCTTCTCCGGTAAATAACTTGCAGGATGCCCTGCAGCATGGCCGGCTATGTTCACATCATAACCTGTCTGCAAAGGATCCGCACCCGGTGTGTCATTAGATGCATAATGTGCTTTCCCGCAATGAATGGTATAATAACCAGCGTGTTGCAAAATAGCTGGTAAAGGAGTGGCATATACTGTATGCGGAATACCCGGCACGGCACTCAGGCCATTCCAGTTCCATTCCTTTTGCATAATAGTACTGTCAGGATAATCAGAGCGCTTATCCTTTTCATAGTTCGTCCAGTTAGTGACCTTGTGCCTGGTAACATTCATACCCGTCATCAGGCTTACACGTGTGGGTGTGCAAACTGGTGTGGCATAAGCATTAGTGAACTTCATACCCCGTTTGGCCAACCGTTCCATATTAGGTGTGCGGTAACGTTTATTCAGTTCCGTTAGTTGCGTCCAGAAAGGTTCGCTGGTATCCTGCCAACCCATGTCATCTACCAGGAATAATACAATATTGGGAGGGTTCTGGGCCTTTACCTGCAGGCTGAAAAACAGCGTCAACAGGCTTAAAATCCCTTTTTTGCTTATCATACGAACAATGTTTACAATAACACAATATAAAAAATTTATCCCTATCTGCTAGTAAGCAACCTGAATCACATTAAACATTAAAAGTATGTATTATATTCTTTTATAGGTGCTACCAGCATATGTGAAGGAATCATACATTTACAATAGATCATCTGACCTAACATACGCTGGCAGAGCAACCGGAACGAGGGTTATTACGTAATATCCCTGGCTCAAATACATCTGCATGAGGCACATCTTGTTGCTTATTTTCCTGGGGGCATCGCTCACCCTGAAAGCCGACCATATCACCGGCGGGGAGATGTATTATACATTCACCGGTATGTCCGGCAATCTTTACAATTATTCTGTTACCTTAAAACAATTCAGGAGTTGCGGAACGGCCAACCGCCAGTTCGCTAACCCTACTTATATCGGTGTTTTCAACAGAGCCACCGGAGCACGGATCCAGGACCTTCAGGTAACATTTACCAACGAGGAACAGATCAGCACTACCAGCAACGATCCCTGCATTACCCGTCCGCCATTCATTTGTTATTATGTGGGTACCTGGGTATTTAATATTTCCTTACCTGCTTCGCCGGATGGTTATATCCTTACCTCACAAGTAACCAATCGTGTAGATGGCATCAACAATCTCGCCTTTGGCTATGGCAGGATCGGCGCTACTTACACGTGTGAAATTCCCGCTACCGCTTTTGCCAATAACCACAGCGCTAAATTTGTGGGAGACGACCTGGTGACCATTTGCGCTGAGAATTCTTTCACTTACAGTTTTGCTGCAACAGATGGAGACGGGGACCAGTTGCGTTACTTCTTCTGCGAAGCCTATCTCACCGCTGGTTATTCCGGTGGCGGAGGAGGTGGAGGAGGAGGTGGTGGTGGACCCGTTGGAGGAGGTAACAGCCAGCCCCCTGTGCCCCCGCCTTATTACTCAGTACCTTATGGCGATGGTTATAGTGGCGGCAGCCCTTTAGGCAACCGTGTTTCTATCAATCCCAATACCGGTTTGATCACAGGTATTGCACCAGATGTAGGGATCTATGTGGTAACAGTATGTGTGCAGGAAATACGGAATGGTGTAGCTATTGCCACGCAACGGAAAGACCTGCAGATAAATATTACAGGTTGTACGGTAGCCTCCGCTTCGCTCTTACCGGAATACATGTTATGCGGCAACAGCCAGCAACTGAGCATTGCCAATCAATCTACCAGCCCACTGATTGTATCCTGGTTCTGGGAATTTAAGAACAATGCAGGTGCGGTGGTATATAACTCTACTAACAATATTGCAGATTATACATTCCCGGTTGCAGGAACTTATACTATCAAGCTGGCTACGAACAGAGGTTTTCAATGCCCTGATTCCACAGATGCACAGGTATTTGTATACCCGGGATTTGAACCACGCTTTTCAACAGCAGGCGCCTGCATCAACAAACCTGTTCTCTTCACGGATCAAACCACTTCCAGGTACGGCATCCCTAATTTCTGGGATTGGGATTTCGGAGAACCTTCCGCGCAAACGGACTTCTCCAACGATCGAAATCCAACATATACTTATCCTTCCAACGGACTCAAGAATATCCGCCTCATTGTGCATAATACTGTAGGCTGTAAGGATACCATCTACAATCCAATGGAGATACTGGATAAACCGCCCATTGGACTTTCTTTCCGCGATACACTCATTTGTCCGCCTGACCTCCTGCAGTTACAGGCTACCGGTACCGGCGTTTTCACCTGGTCGCCCACCACAAATATGACAGGTGCCAATACACCTATACCCAGAGTAAACCCCACCAGGGATACAAAATATTATGTGGATCTTGATCAGGACGGTTGCCTTAACCGTGATTCTGTAATGGTACGCGCAGTGGATCGTGTGAGCCTTAGTTTACCTGCAGATACGGTGATCTGCCAGGGCGATCCCATCCTGTTAAGACCACAATCCAACGGACTGCGTTACATCTGGACGCCGGCTCAGAACCTGAATGATGCCAATATCAAAAATCCTTTGGCCACTACTACGAACAATACCATTTATAGTGTTACTGCTACCATCAGCGGATGTACCGCTACTGATCAGATGCAGGTATCCACAGTACCTTATCCGCGGGCTTTTGCAGGAGCAGATACCATTATCTGTTTTGATACCTTCGCGCAATTGCATGCATTAACAGACGGTACTTTTTATACCTGGCAAACTACTGATGCCGGCGGCGTTCCGCTTTCCCTTGATCCTACTGTACGGCCAAAATTAACTGCTGCTTATGTGTTCTCTGCATTTGATACAAGAGGTTGTCCTAAACCCACAAAAGATACAGTAGTAGTTACGGTGTTACCTAAGATCAATGCATTTGCAGGCAGGGATACCGCTGTTGTATTAGGCCAGCCGTTACAATTAAATGCTTCAGGCGGCGTGCAGTACACCTGGTCTCCTGCAACAGGATTATCTTCCACCACTATTCCCAATCCGCTGGCATTATTCAACAGGCCGGTAACCGGATTACGTTATAAAGTACTGGTGCAGGATATTGCCGGATGTGCAGACTCCGCTTTCATGAATGTGAAAGTATACAATACCATGCCCCAGGTTTTTGTACCTACTGCCTTTACACCAAACGGAGACGGTGTGAACGATCAGCTGCGCCCCATTGCAGCGGGTATCAGGAATATTGAATACTTTATGGTTTATACCCGCTGGGGGGAACTCGTCTATCGTGGTTCACAAAGTGGCAAAGGATGGGACGGCCGCATCAATGGCAGGATGCAATCATCTGGTGTATATGTATGGCAGGTGAAAGCAGTAGATTACCTGGGGCTGGATTTCTTCCTCACCGGCACTGCCACCTTATTGCGGTAAAGGCCCCCAGAATGCATCCTCTGCAGCAATATCTGTTGCAAATGCTTCCACAGCTATGATCCTGCCGTTCTCCACTGTATACACGTCTATGTTATCTGTATCCAGCGTTACACCATCCTTCACAGCTTTGAAACGCAACAGGCAGGCTACTTTATTCTCCAACACAGCTACAGCTTTGGTCTCTGCCAATGCAAATGTGTTCTGCGACACTTCAAACATTCCTCCTACCATTTGAAATACTTCTGCAGCAGAATGTTTCATGCCGGAAAAACGATTATTACCAGGCACGTTCCATTTCACTTCAGGATGAAGGATACTACCTATCTTTTCAAGATTCACCTGTTGTACAGCAGCTAAAAATTCTCTTACGATTGTTTCCATGTTTATAATTTTTTGATAACACAAAACTAAACCGGCGCAGCTCCCTGGCACTTATCTTCACACGACAAACAATTACCATTTCGCGACAAGCCTATTTTGCAATAACTTTAGCATATGGAAGACCAACAGAAAAGAATGGCATTGAACCTGCTTGCATATGCAGCACAAAGAGATGTGCAACCGCAGCAACTCTGCAAACTGGCGGGCATTCAGCTGGAAGAATTGAAGAAGCCATCAGGAGAAACACTTAGTGCCGCACAGATGAATAATCTGTGGACCAATGCGGGGCAGCTTACCAACGATCCTCTCTTTGGCCTGCACTTTGGAGAAGCCCTGCAGATAGCGGCATTGGGTATGGTGGGAGAGATCATCAAAAGCAGCAGCACAGTAGGAGAAGCCATCACACATGCCGCAGCCCTTTCACATCTTGTTACAGATATTTTCAGGATGGAAGTAACACCTCCCGGCAAAACTTTTATTATCCGTTATATTCCTATCACTGATACAACACCTTCTTTTTCTTTCCTGCAACTGATGGATTTTTTCATGGTCTTCACTGTTCATGAACTGGATGGCCTGCTGCTGCAAAAGATCCAGCCTAAAGCCGTACGTTTCCCTTACATAGTATCCAACATAGCAGAGTATGAAAGAGTACTGCGTTGCAGACCGGTAAAACGTACGGGAGAATATGCATTGGAGTTCGATAAAAAATACTGGAATGAACCTATCCTCACCGCAAATTATGAATTGCAAAGCCTGTTACTGAAAAAAATACAGGCCTTGCCGGAACAGGCCACGGAGATACAATCTTTGCAGGCAAGAATTTATAATTACCTGCTCACCAATGCATATCTCGGTATTATTTCCCTTGAGCAGATGGCAGCGAATTTCAATATCAGTCCCCGTAGCCTGCAACGCAAACTAAAAGAAGAAGGGGTGAAATACCAGGACATTGCAGACGCAGTACGCAAATCACTCGCCATGCATTATATGGCTTCCGGAAATTACCCGCTGAAAGAGGTTTCGTATATGCTCGGCTATAATGAATTAAGTGCATTTACACGTGCCTTTAAAAGATGGACAGGAGATACCCCTGGCAGTTATCAGCATAACTAATGGTTATTGGTAGGTCGGAACAGGCTTTGTATCCGCAGGAACTGTTAGCGCGCTGCTTTTTTGTTATATTTGGATACAAACCTGGCTTATATGCGTATCCTGACCCTTTTTTGCGGCTGCCTCCTGTGGGCAACCGCAACTTATGCTCAAAGCTCCTTCCGCCTCAGCCCAAACTTAAACATCAGGGATACCGCCGCAGTCCGGGAAGAATTATACCGCCTGGCAGACAGCGTATTCGCATTCTGCCAGGCAAAAAAACATCCGGTGGGCCTCGCACTGAGTGCTTCGCTCCTTAAACACCGTTATGCAGAAGCACAACAGTTTTTGAAAACACTTCCGCAATGGCCTAAAGATGCCAAATCATTGTCGGCCCTCAACCTCCTGCAGGAACTGGCAGCCTGGCCCGGTAAAGAAAAGGAGAAGATGCAGGAACGCATCAAAACCGTGCAGAAAGATTTCAGGCCAGATGTGATCAGCAGCCTAAAAGGAAGTTGCCAACCGGAATATGCCAACGTGCTACGCCATAATATTTTCCTCAGCCTGGAAATGGCGCAGCAATACAAACAGGACCTCAACTTCAATAGAGTAATAGAACTCATACAGTACCAGGCTATCCAGGATTTTTTGGATAAAAACCATATCGTTCTTCAGGAAATTTTACATCAGCTGGAACCTACCCAATTCAGGAAAATAGTGGCCCGTATACCTATGCGTGATGGTGTTCATCTGAATGCTTTCATTTTCCAGAATGCAGATGCCATGGAAAGGCAACCTGCTATCATCAGTTTAAGTCCTTACCCATATGGAAGAGAAGCAGAAAGGGGAAATATATGGGCGTTGCATGGTTACAATTATGTGTATATAGATAATCGCGGCAGGCGTACTTCTGAAGGAGAAAACTTCCCTTATGAAAAAGATGCGCAGGATTATTATGATATCATAGACTGGGTAAGCCAGCAACGCTGGTGTAATGGAAAAGTAGGTACTACCGGCGGCTCTTATCTTGGTTTTGCACAATGGCAAAGCATCCGTAAAGAATACCGCCATCCTGCCCTGAAAGCAGTGAATCCGGCAGTAGCCGTAGGTTTTGGTGTTGACTTTCCCCGCAATGCCAATATGTTCACACACTATATGTTGCGCTGGGCAGAGTTTGTAAGCGGCACTGACAATAATAGCCCAAAATTCATGGATGAAAATTTCTGGTATTCAAAAGAAATGGACATGTACCGCCGCCATATTCCATTCGCACAATTTGATTCCCTGGCCGGCCTGCCCAATCCCTTCTTCCGAAAATGGGTATCGCATCCGGATTATGATGCTTACTGGCAGGGCATCATGCCCAATGAAGAAGATTATGCCACGCTGGACCTTCCCATTCTCACCGTAACAGGGTATTATGACGATGATCAGAATGGCGCCATGTTTTATTATAATAACCATCACCGTTATGGAGGGGCCGCCGCACAACAAAAACACCAACTCCTCATTGGTCCTTTTGATCATGCAGGCTCCCAATGGCTGGCCAATCCCATGCAATCCGCCAGGACCATCGAAAAAGAAGCACAGATAGCTCCTTACAGATACATGATCTCCTGGTTCAACTGGATCCTGAAGGGGCAGCCCAAACCATCCTGGATAAAGAACAAAATCACTTATTTTGCCACCGGTACCGGCCAATGGAAAGGCACCAGCTCTTTTGCCGATCTTACAAAAGACAACCTCCGGTTCTACCTCACCAACACTAAAAAACTGCAACTGCAAATACCGGATACCCAACAGGTACTTACTTACCGGCACGACATTACTTCCCTCATCGATTCCGCCAAAGCTTATCAAATCATTCTGCCAGACACAAAAGATCAAACCAACCTCTATTCCCCTCACACCATCCTTTTTGAAACGGAACCTCTCCTCCGCGATATTCAGTTAGCAGACCGGATCAGTGCGGAACTCTACATACGTCTGAATGTACCGGATGCTGATTTCTCCATTAATTTTTATGAGATAACAAAAGATAATATGCGGGTATACCTGGGAACCTCTGCTATCCGTTGCCGCTATCGCTTTGGTGGAGATCAGCCTAAGCTGATGCCCCTGAACAGCATTGAAAAACTGATGTTCAATAATGCTTATATCTATCTGAAAAAGATCCCGAAAGGCAGCAGGATTCGTGTAGAATTTGGCAGCTCCAACAGCCCCTCCATAGAAAAGAATTATGGTTTTGGTGGAATTGTGGCGCAGGAATCTACCCAGGCACCCCGTTTTATTGAAGCCACCATTATTACAGATAAAGATCATCCCAGCAGCATCAAACTTCCCGTCACAGACTAAGAAACCCCACACACATGTTTGCGCGTAAGATTCTCTTTTTGAGAGCATAACCCGATTCCCTATTTTTACGTATATTATAGATAAGAGTCGCGCCCCGTAAGTACACCAAAATATACATCTATTGAAACTATATCCTCCTATAGCTTACCTCATCCTATTAGGTACTGCAGACCAGGACGAAAGGAAACAGCGCTGGATACGCATTATTAACTCCCTCAGTCTGGTGACTGCCGTACTGGCATTCATTATGGGGATCGTTTTCTTTTTCCTGGACAGGAAACTACAGATCTTAATCCCCGCTATCATAGAAACAGCCGGTTTCATAAGTATCATCTGGCTGAATAAAAAAGGCCGCTCTCAAGCTGCGGGCATTTCCATGATGGTATTACAGGCCATGGGGTTTGTCTATTTCGGCATCCTGTTTGGCACTGCCGTGGAAGCGATCCTGATCCTGCTGTTTCTTGTAAATGCTACTTACCTGTTATACGAAAAAGGCCCCGAAAGAACCATCTGCCTGATTGCTATAGCTGCTGGCCTGATCACTACAGAATTCTTTTATTATACAGAGATCGTTGAGCCGATCACTTTTGCACATACTACTACATTCATATTACGTTGGTTATGCATTCTCTTCATTCTTACCATGAATACCCTGGTGATCCGTTTTTACAAAGAAGACCGGAACGCACTCACAAAAGCCCTTGAGGAACAAAAAGAAGAACTGGTTAAGTCTAACAAATCAAGAAAAGTATTTTTACAGGAAACGAGCCATGAGATCCGTAATCCGCTGAATGCCATTTTCGGGATCGTGCAGTTAATGCGTATGGACCTGAAGAAAGCAGCCAACCTTGAAGCATTACCGAAACTGGTAGACGATCTCTATGTAGCCAGTTTCAATATAAAAGACATCATCAATAATATCCTTGAACTCTCCCGTATTGAATCCGGCCACCTGGATGAAGTAAAACGAAAAGAGATCTACATCCGTACCACTATCCGCAATACGGCCAATATTTATGAATATGTGGCCAACACAAAAGGCGTACATATAGAACAGAAATTTGATGAAGCCTTGCCGAACAACGTCTTTACGGATGAAACCAAACTTTCGCAGATCATCAATAACCTGCTCATAAATGCCATTAAATTCACCCGCCATAACAGCAACATTACCATCTATACAGGCGTAAAGGAGAAAAGCTGGTTTGTTAGTATTACAGACCAGGGAGGCGGTATTGAAAAGGATAAACTTGAGAAGATCTTTGAACCCTTTGTAACGGAGAAAAGCAGTTTTATTGAAGGTACCGGGTTGGGCCTATATATTTCCAAACATTTTGCCATATTGCTGAACGGTAATATCACGGTAGAATGTGAGGAGGGCGTCAGCACTACTTTTACCTTGTCTCTTCCTTTATCGGACTTCAGGCGGTCTACTATACTTTCCGCTAAGGAAGAAATCCCATCTATCCGCTTCGACAATAAAACAATACTGGTAATTGAAGATGACAGAATGAGCCAGGCCCTGCTCAAAAATTACCTGATTGGTTTAGGTGTGAACGTTATCACAGCCAATAACGGACTGGAAGGCCTTGCCGCTGCCCGCCAGCAAACACCGGACCTGATCCTGCTCGATTCTCACATGCCTAAAATGAATGGAAAAGAAACCCTGCAGCGTTTAAAAGAAGATCCTGTCCTGCAGCATATTCCTGTTGTGATTGCTTCAGGAGATGCATTTACAGAATCCATGGATGTATTCATGAAAGCGGGCGCTAATGATTATGTGATCAAACCTATTGTATTGGCTTCCTTGCCGCCAATATTGGAACGCCATCTGCAAAAATAAAAGGGGATGCATCAAAAGTATGATACATCCCCTTTTATCCAGGCACCTGTTGGAAACAGGTGATTCCCCAGGGCTATTGTTTATGCCGCTTTATTTCTTCTTCTCTTCCACCCACCATCTGTTAATGGTGTTCTCTTTTCCTTCCAGCACTACCTTATAAATATCCGAAGGCATATCTCCTACCGGTATACTGATCCGTTCTTTACCAACCGGCACTTCTGCGATCAGCTTATAGGCATCTTCTCCTCCTGTTTTATAGTTATTCGTAGCCGCCAGCCACACTTTCACCGTACCCTGTTGATCCAGGGCCTTCCAGGTAACGTCCAGTTTATCCTGGATCTTTAATACTGTTGGGTTGGCTACAGATACTTTACCGATCAGGGAAATGCCATCTGATTCACGGCCAACAGCCAGGGGCAGCGGGAGTTGCAGGAAACGTGCCACAGTAGGCATAATATCCACCACACCGGGATAATAATATGTAGCATAATTATTTACCTGTGGCTGGTTAGTGAGGATCCAGCTGGAACGCTGGCGTGCAGACTGCCCACCATGATGTTTACCTGTTTTTTCATCCCGGCCGTGATCTGTTGTAATGATGATCAGCCAGTTTTCCTTAAACTGTTTCTGGCGGTATTGAATAGCATCATAGATCTTACCTACTTTTTCATCCATCTTCCGGATCCCCCTGGTAAACTCCGGGCTATCACCATACATATGCCCCATATCATCTGTATACTCAAGGTACACCCAGGAAAGGTCAGGTGCATTTTTACGGATGCAGTTAGCTGCTTCATCCGCTACATGTGCATCTATCTTTTCCATAAAGTCCCTGCCTTTATCATGCGGGAATTTTACGGTATCCAGTTCATATCCATCAAACTTATAATCAAGGGTGATATTACCTGCTTCCGGCATGCCCTCTGCTACCAGCTTGGTACGGTTATCCAGCCAGCTGCTGAAGATAGCGGTTTTCCGTTGCGGGAATTTCTCTTTAAAGATGCGGAAGATATTCTGGTAATTGTAATTCGGTGCTGCGATGTCATTGTCCCACACATTGTGTTTGTTCACCCAGGTACCGGTTAACACACTGTTATAGCCCACTGCAGAGATGGTGGGAGTTTGGGAATAACCGCCTTTTTCTCCGCCAACAAATGCACGCATATATTTACCGTCTTTGGCAATACGTTGCAGGTTGGGCGTGTTCAATGCTTCAATAACATCAGCAGAAATACCGTCTACAATAATAAACACCGCCTTGCGGGTCTGTGCAGAAACACCTGCACCGGCTGTTAAAAACAATAGGGCTACGAACCACTTTTTCATACACAAGTTTAATGTTTTAAAAAGAATGCGGATAATAATTATTCTCCACAGATCCGTCTGCATATAATTTCAGGATAGCAAAACCGGGAGGTGTTTCTTTGTAATAACCTTCTCCGATAGAGTCTTTATCACCCTTACCCCACCAAAAACCGCTCATGGCTCCGTTGCAGCAATACCAAACATCGTTGTAGAAAGTTTTGTCGAAAAGATGATTATGCCCACTGAGCATGATCTTCACTTTATCCTTGTGTTTGTAAAAAAGGTCTTTCAGTTTCTTATTATCTGAATGGTTCCCTCCTTCCAATACCGGTGTGGCTCCAAATACCGGGAAGTGGCTCATGAGCAATACGGGCGTATTGGGCGCCAGTTTTTCCAGGTCATCCACCAGCCAGTTATATTGCATCTCATCCAGGGAGATCTTATCGTTATTCCCATCCAGTATAATAAAGTGCCAACCTTGCTTGTTAAAGCTATAATACCGGTTGGGGATCTTCAGGCGTTTTACCACATAATCCTTACCGTACATCTCATCTTCTTTGGTAGGAGCGGCCCACCAGTTATCATGATTACCAATGCAGCTATGCACCTCGTAATTTTTCAGAACGCTCATGCAATCATCCCATGCTGCCCATTGGCTGGTTACCTTATCGCGTACCACATCATTATAAGAAGCATCCATGATGGAATCACCGCCGTTCAGGAAGAAATCCACTTTGTGCTTTTTTACGGCCTCAAGGCATTTCTTAAAACGGATTGCAACGGCTGCATCAGCGGGCAAATGTACATCTGTGATATGCGCTACGGTCAGTAAGGCCTTCTTTTCAGGCTGAAGAGCAGCCACTGCGTTACCACCCAATGCGGAGGCGGCTAACAGCAGGCTGCTCTTCTTTAAAAGATCTCTTCTATTCATCTTTGATTTATTGCCAGTTGAATAATTGTGGCGCCAGTTTAGGGTTCACTACCAGTTCACTGAATGGCACCGGGCGGTAATAATACTGTGGATCTTTGAAAGTCCGGGACCTGATTTCTGTAACGATCGGGCCACCTGCGTTGCCATTCTTTAAATAAACAACTACGTCTTCACCAAAAGCACCTGCTTTGTAGTACACCAGTTTCACACCCAGGGAATTGCTTTCCTGTGCACCGGAAGGAGGTATGGCTGTACCTTTATCTATCAGGATGATGTCTTCAATACCATCGCCGGTAAGATCATATTTACCCAGCCCCGGGAAGTACATGCCTTCAGGTATCTTTTCCAGTTCCTTACCTGCATGCCATCTCATCACATCATCAAAACGATATCCTTCCATGGCAAACTCTACTCTTCTCTCCCTGCGGATCTCCAGGATCACTCCTTTATTAGCACCGCTTACATCAGGATATTTGGCAGCCAGTACGGGATCGATATTTGCATTCGCAGCCGCAAGCGTCATAATAGGCATATTTACTCTTTTACGTAACAGGTTCACAGAGTTATCAAGGTCTCCCTGCGTGAGCGTACCGAGTTCAGCTTTTGCTTCTGCAAAGATCAGCAATACTTCTGCATACCGGTATGCAGGGAAGTCTGCCCCATCCAGTATTTTGGAATCGGTACTATTGATATAACCTTTCAGCTGATGGTATCCGGAAAAGTTTTTATTCAAACGCACCACGTGAGGTACTGCTACGTTTGGTGCATTCACCGCTAATTTCAACCCGGGATAGAACATTGTTAGAGATAACCTGGGGTCTCTGCCGGTGAATTCCTGTACAAACTGCATCGTCTGGTAATTTGGTTTATCCGTAAAACGGGTACCGTCTGCCATCAGGTAAGTTTGCACCAGGTCGCGGGAAGGAGATTGCTCGTAATTGATAATGTTGCCATTGTTATTTCCGGTCTTTTTCAGGTCCTGGTCATAGATATTCACCAGCATCACTTCTTTATTACTGGTGAGGCTGGCACTATTAAACAGTGCACCATAGTCCGCTGAGAGATCATATTTTTTGGAAAGCATAATTTCTTCAGATACTTTCCTGGCAGTTTCAAGGAATGCATTTGCTGTGCTTTTCAGGTTTAACTCCGGATGATATAAACGGTAAGTACCTTCATACAGCGCCACACGTGCCTGCATTAGTTTCATTACCCATTTTCCGGGAGTTCCGACCGGCACAGATTCCTTTACATGAGAACTGGCAAATTCCAGGTCAGCCATCACACTATCCATGATCAGTGTGCGGGGATCGCGGGGTTTATATAAACCTACGCTATCACTTGGATTGAGGGCTTTTCCATACCAGGGCACATCGGAAAAACGCTTCACTTTATCCATATAAAAGATAGCCCGGTAATACCTTGCCAAACCTGCATAATGATCTTTTACTTCCTGCGTTACACTTGCTTTCGCATAGTTATCCATGAAGTAATTGATATTGCGCAAGCGGCTCCAGCTCCAGCCGCCAGTCACATTCTGAGAAGTGGGTGTACCGGTCATCATGGTTTTTATTTCCATGGCACCGGTAGTAGCTTTGTCGTCTGTATCCTGATCGCTAAGGTAACTACCTCTGCCATTCATAGTTAACAGACCGGTGACATATAGATTCAGATCTTCTTCTGATTTAAAGAACAGATCAGGTGGAATAGATGTTTGCGGATAACGGTCCAGGAAACCTTTCTGGCAGGATGTACCTGTCAGGGCAATCGCAGCAACCAGGATTATCGGGAGATGTATTAACTTTTTCAACTGGCAATAATTTTATCTTAAAAATCAAGATTAATACCCATAGCATATTTACGCTGGAAAGGATAAGCCCAGCCGTAACCATCTTCAATGGCTTCAGGATCAAAATATTTCTTTACAGAAGAGAACTCAAAGAGATTTTCTCCTGTAGCAAAGATCCTCAGGCGGCTCACTTTGTATCTCTTCATCAGTGCTGAAGGCAAAGTGTAACCAAGGGTCACATTCTTAAACCGCAGGTAAGCTCCATTCAACAGGTATTTTGTTTGAGGGATATCCAACCCGCCACCATAGTTGGCGTCTGCCATCCATGATTGCAATACAGGGAAATAGGAATTCGGATTGGCATCTGCCAGCCCGGCAGCGATATAGGAAGCAGAGTGCCTGTCCCTGTCTGCGCCGGTTTCGGCTGCTCCCCTGTAAAAATCAAGGTTCCATGGGTATACACCTGCATAAGGTTGCTGGTAAGGTCCCCAGAAGAGATAATGCCTTGGATAGAAATCTCTCTTAGCCACACCCTGCATAAATACAGTGAGGTCAATATTGTTCCATTGCATATCTACGGTAAGGCCAAAACGATATCTTGTACTGTTATTACCAATCACTTTATAATCACCCGGATTATTCACGGTACCATTTCCTTTGTTGATCTTACCATCCTTATTCTGGTCTACGTATTTAGGCCATCCGGGAACAATATCCAACGCTCCCCAGGGTACAATGGCTGATTGGTCCAATGCTTTGATCTCATCGGCATTCTTAAAGTAGCCGTTGTTTTCAAGTCCCCATATTTCACCGGTATAATGGCCAACCATGTAGCCGCTTATAAGACCCAGTTTATTCTGGTTGTATTTGGTGATCTTGGTGCGGGAATCAGAAAGGATAAATCTTGTACTGAATGTAAATGGCTTTTTAGCCACCATAAATTCATTACGGTATCCTGCGGACAATTCCCATCCTGTTGTGTTCAGGTTAGCAGAGTTGGTGGGAGGAGCAGATGCACCCATTACGGAAGGTACCGTTGCATCCGCAGTAAGCATTCCTATTGTTTTACGGGAGAAGGCATCAAAACCTAACAGTATCCTGTCATTGAAAAAGCCAATGTCTGTACCCACGTTAAAGGTGTTCACCTTTTCCCAGGTATAGGATGCAGGATCTACCGGCAGTAATGCAGCACCAGTTGCAACAAACGGGAAGGTATTGTTGATCAGGTAACTGGATGTTCCTGTTGGAATGGTTGCAATATGGCGGAAGGGAAATGTTACCTGGTTACCCAGCGCACCATAAGAAGCCCTGAATTTTAAAGTGGACAGGGATTTGCCCAAAGAT
>Ga0065704_10001058_pt1 | contig 18000 bp, 15 predicted proteins | sample SwiRhicommuniRL2_FD_59091 | JGI IMG/M metagenome (GOLD analysis project Ga0065704, IMG submission 59091) | Switchgrass rhizosphere bacterial communities from Rose Lake, Michigan, USA - RL2 v2 (version 2) | ecosystem: Host-associated > Plants > Roots > Rhizosphere > Soil | place: East Lansing, MI
CCTCCTTTGTAGCTGCATTGAGTAGTGTGCCGCTAAATAATCTGCCGCGGGGTTCGTCGTTATTGAACAGCACGCGTTTTGTGGTGCAGGCTGTCTCTGTGGCGGCACTGGCTACGGTCTTTAGTTCATCCATTTCGGCCGATATCAGAACACAGCAGGACAAGCTTCAGGACTCACAGACGACCGCTTCTGCATCTACACGCTTTGGCGTTTGCGAAACGCCCGGTGTGAGAGCCGAGGAGAACCTGCCGCCCGGTGTGGATGCTTCGCTTGCCTCTTTATCCGCATCGATGGCTGACGCGGCGAAAACCAAGATTTTAGCCACCCTCAAGGTTGCCTGCTCTCAAAGCATCAAGGGATTTGAGAATGCCTATCGCATCACGTTCTTTGCTGCGATTGGTGCCTTGCTCCTCGGAGCATTCCTGCCTGGCTGGCCCGGCAAATGGACTGGACGCGGTTCCCCTGCGCCAATGGCTGCAGATTAATGATTGAATCAACAGCGGAGACCAATTGGTCTCCGCTGTACATTTATAACGACTTATCCACAATAGATAATTTCATTTCCCCACTCGGCGATAAATTTCCCTTTGAAATGTTTACCAGTGTTTGTAACAAGATCAAATGTACCTTTAACAGGAACATCCTGGCTGACGCGTTGAAGATATACGTGCCCAGTCAATTGCTCGGGCGAGCCAACGGGCCAAATGAGCAACGCATTTCCAGTGCTCATTGGGTCATCCTGAAACGAGAAGCTGGTTGGAAGTTTGATGTCAGGCGATTGATAAACGGAAATATTGATGCCCCTGCCATCGAGAGGGACTGATATGGTAAAAGCGGAGCCATCCCACGGCGCGCAGTCGCGGTTGATTGTGGCGGAGATAATTTGCACAGGTCTTTGGTTTCGCGCTGCGAACGCATACCAGGCGATCGCTGTAATAATCAATATCAGGCCGATGAGGAAAATAGACAGGACGCGACGAGTCATCTTGGGGAGATGACGCCCCAACACCTGTGAAGGTTCCCTGTTTGGTTATTCAGCGGTGACGCAGTTGCGCCCCGCTACCTTGCTTTGATACATCAGCCTATCTGCGCGATCAATGATGGATTCCGGAGTGTCGTTTGAAGCCAGACAGGTGGCTCCAATTGAGATGGTTACACCCAAGCTTTGCTGCTCGTCATCGAGGTGTGAGGCCTCGATCATTTTGCGAACTTTTTCTGCGATTTCGAATAAGGTCAGTTTGTCGGAGATGCCGTACAGAATAGCAACGAATTCTTCACCGCCCCAGCGTCCGATGGTATCGGTTGAACGGAGGGTATAACGGAACGTGTTGGCAACCATGCAAAGCACCTTGTCTCCAACATTGTGACCATGAGTGTCATTGACGTTTTTGAAATGGTCAATGTCCATAAAGAGCAATCCAGCTTTGCTATGTATCTGTTTGAGGTCCGCAATCGCCGCATGCAGACGTACCTGAACATGCAGGCGGCTACCAAGGGTTGTCAGCGGGTCAGTCTGCGCGATGTGATGCATTTCGCTCAGTCTGCGCCGGGCATTCATCACAGTCGCATTATTGCTAAAGGATTCAATCGCACCGATAATCTCTCCTGTCCGGTTGCGCAGAGCGGATGCGCGGACCACCACTGGCAGGCGGTGTCCATCTGCATGATGGACGAAGACTTCTGCCTCGCGGGGAACCCCATCCTCCATGACGGCCGCCAGGGGACAATTATTCAGACAGAGTTGTTCACCATCTGCAGTGACATGATTGAGCATGTTTTCGCGACAGGCAGCTCCAATGGCCTGTTGAGCAGAATAGCCTGTGATTCGTTCGGCCCCCTTGTTCCAGTAGGTGATGACGCGGTCGCGGTCTACAAAATAAACCCCGTCATAAAGGTTATCGATGATCTCTTTATAGAAATTTTGGTTCATCATACCTGCTTTCCCAGCAATTCTTTGACCGTTCTTGCAAGCAGCTTGAGGCTGACGGGTTTGCTCATATATTCGGTTGCACCTGCCAGAAGGCTGTGCGCGCGATCACCAGGCATTGCCAGGGCCGTCAGCGCGATGATGGGAGTATCTACGAAGCGAGCGTTTCCGCGTAAGCAAGCAATGGCTTCCAATCCGTTCATGACCGGCATTTGGATATCCATCAGGATGAGATCTGGGTGGACCGCCTCTGCCTTTTCAACCGCTTCCGAACCGTCATGGGCCACCACAACTTCATATCCACGCGACTCAAGATATTCACCAATGGTCAGGATGCTGGGCATGTTGTCATCCGCCAACAAAATGATGCCAAGATGTACAGGCGCTTCCACGGAAACTCCGGTATCTTCCGTCCGTTCCCTGATGGAGGGGGTAGGTTCTGATTCGAGTTTCTCAAGTTTGCCCACCTCCTCCAGTAGACAGGGTAGGTTGATCGTAAAACGACTCCCTTTGCCAGCCTCACTTTCCACCTGCACACTTCCGCCGTGCAGATCGGTCAGTCGTTGGACCAGGGCCAGTCCCAGCCCTGTGCCTTCATGCTGACGGTTCAGACTGCTATCCACCTGCACAAATGGCCGGAATAGTCTCTTCAAATCCTGTGGTGAAATCCCAATGCCCGTATCGATCACGGCAAACCGAATGAGTTCCCGGGTGGGATCACAGGTGACCTGTAAAATTACGTTTCCGTTTTCGGGAGTAAATTTGACCGCATTGTTTAGCAGATTCACCAGGATCTGTTTCAGGCGCCTTGGGTCAGCATATATTTTCGAGACGGCCGCCTCGTTCGTATACGTGACCGTGATGGATTTCTTTACCGCCTGGGATTTGACAAAAGACAAGCTGGATCTCGAAACTTCATCCACCGAAATGGGCTGCGGGTAAAAGTCAAACTTGCCTGCCTCGATTTTCGAGAGGTCCAGGATATCATTGATCAATTCAAGCAGATGTCGTCCACTCGATTCAATGATTTGGAGTGATCTTTGCTGATGGTCATTCAATGAGCCTCGTCTTTCCTCTAGAAGAGATTCGGATAATCCCAGGATGCTGGTGAGGGGCGTCCGTAATTCATGGCTCATATTTGCCAGAAATTCATCCTTGATCTGGTTGGCATGTTCGAGTTCGACATTTGTCCGGTTGAGTTCTGTGGTGCGTTCAGCGACGCGATGTTCAAGATTGAGGTTTGACTGTTGCAGGCTTTCGAACAATTGAGCATTATCGATCGCGATGGCCGCCTGCCCTGCCAGGGCTTCCAGAAATTCCAGCCACTCAGAATCAGCCTTCAGATAGGAATGGTGATAGATTTCCAGCACCCCTTTGACCTCGCCTTTGACGATTAATGGCGTCCCGTAGTAATCCACAAATTCTTCATTTGCCATTTTCAGCGCTTTTGCAAGTTTCCCGCCGGTCTTCACCAACCCCGAAATGTGGATCGTTTTTCGTTTGAGCACTGCCTGACTTGCATACCCCTCTCCAAGCTTGAGGCGGGTGTGTAGGAAGGCATCCGAGTGAAACCCGCGGCTGGCAGCATACTCGATCGTCTGCATCTGGGTATTGAACAAAGTGATGGCGCTAGCATCCACCTCCAGCCGGGCAAGTACCTTTTGGAGCACAACATCCAGAATAATATTCAAGTCAAAACTGGAACTGATAGCGATGTCGATCATGCGCAAGGCATTCAGATTTTTGAGCTGGCGCTGGATGCGTTCTTCTGCCCGTTTGCGCTCAGCAATCTGGTCCTCCAGTTCTTTTACATACAGCGAGAGATTCTCGTACAACATAGCATTGGCGATCGCCAGTGCAGCCTGATTGGCGAGAGCACGCGCTACATCACTTTCATTCTTGGAAAACTCTCTGGGTTTCCCTATGGTTCCCAGAAGCAGGATACCAGCCGCATCCTGCCTCGCTACCAGCGGAATATACATGATGGTTCGCAGCCCTAACGCATCGCTCACGACTCGTTCGGCCGTGGTCAGCGTGGCCTCGGCGACATCTGGCAGGAGGACAGACTGTCTGGTCATCAAAGCCTCGGCAATACGAGGGTGATCTATCAATATCGCTCTTCGGAGTGTTTCTGGGAATTCAGGCGGCAATGGGGGGGTGGACGCGCCAAAATATAAGTGCTCGCCTTCCACCAGATAGATGGCGGAGGCCTCAACCTTCAAGACATCCGCTGCCTTGTCTGTAATTTTCTGCAAAACCTCTGCCCGATTTAAGGACTCTGTGAGAGACTGACTTGCATCCAGAAGAGCCGTAAGCTGTCGGGACCTGGACCGCATCTCCTCTTCTGCCTGCCCGCGCTCTATTTCGATCTCCATCTTGTCGAGCGCAAAGGAAATATCCAACCCCATTTCATCGAGCAGATGCACTTCCTGCTGCGCCTCAAAAAAATCTTTTTCATGCGAAATCAGGTTTAGAACACCCAGAGTCTTGCCTTTTAATCGAAATGGGACAGATGCCGCGGAGTGAAAATCATATTTTTGGTTCTGACCTTGCAGGTTCTGTATTCTTTCATCTGTTTGGAGATCATCACTCGTTGCGACTTTGGAAGTACGAATTGCTGTTGCGACCAACCCCTTTACCAGCGGACCGGAATTGAGATTGGTTAGCGGGAATGGCCATTGTTCTATAGTCATTCCATTAGCTGTCACTGGGTGCACATCTCCGGTAGTTTCGTCCAGAATGCCGACCCACGCCAGGGAAAACTCCCCAAATTTCACGGCCACGTCACAAATTGTTTGGTAGAGTTCTGCGCGGCTTTTTGCCCGCACAATCGCCTGGTTTACCTGACTCAGTGTAGCGTACAACCTTTTCATTTGAACGGTTTGCTGTTCCGCCAATTTGCGTTCGGTGATATCTGTCCCATATACGCGCAGCCGCGCTGTCTCGGGCACAAAGTAAAGAGGCTGCGAATACCAGGCATCGCCAATTTGGATTTCGCGTTGCAGTTCGCTAATGCCTTCATGCTGGCACCTGGGGATCACATCTCCAAGACCTGCCAGCCATGGATGTTTGAAGCCTTGAGCTTTCAGGTCCGGGAACTTGTGTTGCGCCGCCGGGTTCACATAAAAGATAGTGCCTGTGGAATCAATTTCAATGACAGGGTTGGGATTGCGCTCGGGGAATGAAGCGAGCCACGCAACTTCCTCTTCCGCCCGTTTGCGCTCCGTGATGTTATCAAATACAGTAACGAAAAAACCTTGTTTGAGGCTATACACTGAGATGGAGGCCCAGATACCCAGGGAAGGGATCTGGGTCTCAAACTTGTCAGACTGACCCGTCAAAACTACGCGCCCCAAGACCTCGAACAATTCAGGGCTTGACTGCTGAACACCTGGGATAACCTCACTTATCCTTTTTCCAGTAACATCCTTCAACCCGGTCAGCTTCTCGAACGCGTCGTTGACATCCAGGTAGACGAAATCCTGAGGCTTGCCATCCTTAAATAGCATCTGGCAATGTGCATAGCCAGAGAGCATATTTTCGAATAATGAACGGTAAAGTGCCTCGCTTTCTGCCAGCGCTTTTTGCGCCCGTTCAATCTCCCCGCCCGTGCGACGGGCGATCCACCCGATGATAATCACAGTCAGGACGCCGACCACCAACGCTTTTAACGAGTACCACACTGCCGGGTTCAGTTTCAGCATTGGCCCAAATGTAGGGCCCACCCAACTATCCAGGAGAATGAAAAACAACAGGAACGGCAGAAACGCGCGCAACAGAATGCCGCGCATAGAAGCGCCACTCCACTCGCGCAATGGTGGGACTCCAGGCGCAGCCAGATTAAGTTGCCCTATCCCTACCAATATGAAGGCGAGGGCAGTCGGCAGTGCAACTGGAATATTTGTTCCCCCATACAGCAAAGGAGCGCCAAAGGCATAGCCTATTAACACGACTGCATTGATGGCAGTTGCAGCGGCGGCGAGCAGCGCCACGACAGTGGAAACATTGCGCCATCTTTCCCCGATCAGCAAAATAAAGAACGCAGCGCCTTCCAGCAGAAAAGCGATGGCGGTCAGCGGCGACATTCGACCCAATGGCGTTGAACCCAGCCATTCGTTTGTGCGGGACAATACCTGTTCTATGCCCAAATTAGTACCAAATATAAACTGCACCAGAACGAATAGTCCTACCAAGAGGACGATGCTAACGGCAATCAGTGCAAAGCGCCGGCTCAGGCGCAACACGGGCAAGTGCGCGAAACGAAACAGCACACCACTGAGGAGAAGAAAGGCCAATGCGGTGCTGGGTGCCATGGGAATATAGGTGCCCAACTGTCCAGCCAGAAATCGCACCCCGCTTACCCAGCCAAGCAAAGCGAGTAATGCAATGCCTGCAGCTATACCGGCGCAAAATTGAGTTACGCGAGGGGATTTTTCAGGAACTTGCAAAAGGATCGTGCGCAGCGGCAACTTAAGTTTTGGAAATCTCAAAGATGTCTCCGTTGTCCTAAACAGGAAGCGCCTAATTTATACCTAGATAAATTGCTGAAAGGGCTGATTACTATCTAATTCCAAGAGTGTAGTTATTAGACCTTTTATATACGGAATAGTATAATCATTGATTATTTCTGTATAAAGTTATGTTCATCCTGTTTCTTTTATGATCTTCAACGTTGCTCCGATGATTCATGTCTCTCAAGTGCCGAAATCGATAGCGGAGACCAATCTGGTCTCCGCTATCGATTCTCCTGTTTCCAGCCTGGGAACTTGCTCCCTTTTTTATTACCTCTCGTTGCGCTGCAGCCCACAGGCAGTAAAGAATTCCGCTCGCAGTGACGGATCCTCGGCGTAATGGCCGCGCCAGACCGTTGTGCGGGTCATGGGTGCTGTTTCCCGTACCCCTCGCATTTCCATGCAGAGATGATGAGCTTCGAGAAAAACAGCCACGCCGTGTGGGTGCAGCATGGTCTCCAGCGTGTCGGCGATCTGCTGACCGATCCGCTCCTGTACCGAAAAGCGCTTCGAAAAGAGCCGCACCAGGCGTGTCAGCTTGGAGATGCCGATGATGTTTTCGTGAGCGATGTAACCCACATACGCCTTGCCATAAAAGGGAAGGGCGTGATGTTCACAGAGCGCAAAGAAGGGGATGGGTCCTTCCATTACTTGGCTGATACGACAGTCCGGTTCGCCATGACATTCGGTCTCAAATACTCTCAGCAGCTTTGGGTCGCCGTCATAGCCTTCCGTCGAATCAAAGAGTGCTTTGATAAATCGCCGAGGTGTATCTTTCGTGGCAGGGGTGTTCAAATCCAATCCAAATGCAGAAAATATCTCTGCGGCATAACCCTCGAACTTGTGAAGCTGCTCATCCGGAATTTTGCGCATCTGCAGTTCCATCGCTGAGTGATACTCAATGTCATCCGGGTCATCATGTAGGTTCATGATTCTCTCCTGTTTTCTTTATTATGCAGTATAAGACCATCGGGTGATAGAGTACCTTACTTGGATCATCAGCCCTGCCGGTCAGTTACCTTGAAGGGTTGCATCTTACCAATCAGCGCGCGGGCGTTATCTACCTGATCCCAGACATTCCATAGCAGAACGCCGCGCACACGCTGGTCCGAAGGATCGAGATAATAGATCACGCCTTTTTGGAAGGGCTCGTGCCAATCAGCCACGGTTTCCATTTTGCTGTTGATTTCGCCAACCGCCTCATAGCCCAGATCGAATAAATCTGAGTAGAACATTGGTATATGGATATAAGACTCGTTTGCACCTGCCATGTTACGGCCCGCAAGCCTGCCCATTTGGATCGAATTATCTTCATGCTCCACGCGCACGCGCTTTCCAAGCGCGGAATAGTAAAAGTTTGCCACATCGCCCGCCGCAAAAACATCTGGAGCAGATGTGAGGAGACGTTCATTGACAATGATCCCATTCTCCGCGTTCAAACCAGACCGGGCGGCGAGTTCGACATTTGGGCGGATGCCAATCCCAGCCACGACTCCATCCACTTCAAAGACGCGTCCGCTCCGGGTCCGGACCATAAAGCGGCTCCCGTTTTTATCAAGTCCGGTCACCGAATCATTTGCCAGGACCTCCACACCCTTCTGGCGATAATAATCATTCAGAAAATGCGACAGGTCGCTGGGATAAACATTTGCGCCAATGGCTGCATCGGGAAATACCATCGCGACTTTTTTACCGACCATGGTCAAGGCTGCCGCGATCTCCGAACCGATAAAGCCTCCTCCGATCACCAGAAACTGTTCACCGCGTTCGCTCAAGGCGCGCAGGNGTTGATAATCCTGCAGGTCACGAAAATAAATNATGTCGTCGCCTCCAAANGGCAGGNGGACCGGCTTGCCACCCGTGGCAAGTAGTAATTTATCGAACGTATAATCATTTCCCATTTCATCACTCACACATTTTTCCAGCGGGTCAAGGTGGATCACCTTGCGGCCCAAAAGCAACTCTGCGCCCAGATCTTTTGTGTTGCGCCAGATCTTTTCCAGAGGACGGCCCTTCCATAATCCCTTGGATAGATTGGGACGGGTGTAGGGTGGATTAAGTTCCGCGCTGAGCATGCCGATCGAACCTTCTGTATCCAATTCACGAATACCGCGGACCGCAGCATCACCTGCCAGCCCGCCGCCAATGATCAAGTATTGATAATGTTTCATTGAACTCTCTTTTCCCTTTTATTTCTTGTCAGGTGGATGGGCGACCCGCCCTGAGGCACTAAACTTCTTAATGTTCCTGAGGGGTCGCCCCTACCACGCATTTTTTACTGAAACTTCTTGGGGAATTGCCGGATAATGCCATCGCTGAGCATATCAGCCATGTCGAGCGCCTGGAGATGAATCTGATCATATGCAGCAATGGATGCCGGATAGTCGCCGTGCAGATAGGCTACTGCTTCCTGGAGAGTGAGATCAAGATGTTCCCGCATCATAGCCTTCATCTCATCGAGCGGCCAATTCTTTGGGTTGGCGCTGTTGAGGAACACAGCGATATCGTCGGCGTTGGCATACCAGCGCGCGATCGCATCATTCATCGCAGTTGTATCTCCAGCCTTTGCATCCTGGATGATTTCCGCCGCGATCAGGATGTGATCCCTGAGCAGGGTGGAGAACTGCTCGCCAGCTGCATCACCGTAAAAAGGCTTGATGGCGTCACCAATGTTGTCCTGGTTTTGAAGTAATCGCTGAACAGTTGGACCTGTATCCGGTAGGTCATTGGCTAGGCTGACAATCACAAGACGCGTCCATGTGATATGGTCCTCCCAAAGTTTGCGCATGGCATCGTGAAACGCCTGATTATCTGTTTTGGCTTTGGCTTCCGCTGTCCTGATGGGATAAATAACAGCCAGTATGCTAGCCACCAGCAGCACTGAGGCCATGACGAACCGAACAAACTTCTTACGATTGGAATTCATCTTTTCTCCTTGAAGAAACGATCGAGTAAATTTAGATACCCTGCAACCAGCATGCATTTCTGATTGAACATATTTTTATATGTTTAGAGCAAATGACCTCCTCGCAAAGGTTGTTTCAAGGTATTTCCTGCTTATTAGTTTCAGATAGGCAGCCTTTCTTACCAAATAAAAAAGCGCTTCCAATAGTTGGAAGCGCTTTTCGTAACAGTGCTAAAGCAGACTCTTCTAAAATGATCTTAATAATGTTTTACGGATTCATGCGCCTTTGTCACTTCTGCATTTCCTTCAATCATCGCCTTTTGGCGTTTGAAGTGGGACATCACCAAGCGATTTCAAATACTCGACCAGGTCCGATTTTTCCTGGTTGGTCAAGCCTAGCGAGAACAATGTATCATAGTGGTTGACCACATCCAACAGGGTGGCGAAGCGTCCGTCGTGAAAGAAGCCGCCTTTTGTATGTGTCCAGATTCCTTTGAGGGGGGATGTACGATACATGAGATCAGGCGATCGGTCGGCCTGGAAGGAATCGATTCCCATTTCTGCGGGAGTATGCAGATTCCAACCGGATTCCGTGTAGAGCGGTGGAACGTGACAGCTCGCGCACTTTGCTTTGCCTTCAAACAGCGCATCTCCGCGTGAGGCAGCCACCGGGTCAAAACTACCATCGGGCGGGAGGGGAGCCAATAGCGATAGCTGGTAGGCGTGCAGAGCAGGCAGTTTTGGGGTGATCAAATCTTCGTCTTCGGGAGTTTGGATATGACCAAAGCCGTTTGCCGCAGCGATCGGGAATTGAGCAGCGTTATCCAGTCGCGGATCAAAGAAGTTTCCCTTGCCGTGCATCTCAATATTGGCAACGAACGCATTCCAGTAGGGAATGGAACCCCAACCCGTCCAGGTATGCAGGTTGACGCCGGCCAGGCCGAATGCTGGCGGGATCAGGGTAGCACCTGGCACATTCGTGCCCGTGACAACGCCATCCGTGACCTGCTGCGGGTTAAAAGCTTTGCCATCCAAAACTAATTCAGCATCGAACTTTCCGGGACCCCAGCTGTTAAGCACAGCTACGACCGTATCACGATCTGCGCTCAGAAGAGTTTGAAGTGGACTAAGGTTGGGCGAGAGGGCAATGATGGCGCCCACGTTTAGGTCGCGGTTGGCCCAACCGTCCAGGCGTTTCCCGATGCCCGGCGCGAACGAGTCATCCACGGTCGAGTGGCACAAGGCACACTGGATGCCAATCGAACTCAGGCTGCCATCGGAATTGAAGAACCCAGTAACGCCAACCACGGCATTCAGCTTCAGCAGAGCTAGTGTTACGGCTGGGTCGTTCAGATCGACTTGCCCTTTTTTTAATTGTCTTTTCAAAGAATCGGGCAAGGCTTTTACATCGACCTTCAAGCCAACTGACAGGGCTGTCGTTGGGCTTACGCCTGGCCCCACGCCGCCAAATTGCTCTCCTTCAATTGCCTGGTGCAGCTTGAGCTGCTCGCCCCAAAAATCCTCGTCACCAAAGGTATCGAAACGGAAGATTTGCCGGCCCTGCGTAACCAAGTCCGACATGGCACTGGCCCTCGCTTGCATGCTGGCTGCCCCGAACAGACCGATGATCAAGAGGGCCACTCCTGAATAGATGAGTGTTTTATGGAAAGTTTTGCGTTCTAACATCACACTCTCCTTATTTGACTCTTAATAACGGACATGACACCCGGTCAAAAGAGAACCCTGAGTTTTGTGTACGGGAAAATTGAGAGGCTCTCCCCTTCTGCTCTTGGATCATAAGCCAACCGAATACCAACAACCTCCTTCCTCTGGCTGCGGATTGCACCTCCCTGAGACAAGACTCCACGGTAACAACATTATGGAACAGGACGAGACCAAATTCAATACACTTGTGGTGCAATAAAAAAATCGGTGAAGGCGCTCTGTAAATCTAGGATTCTTTCTTATCAGCACAATCTACTCAAATACATGATGCCTTCTTATACATATTATTCTTTCATATCAAGTAGTAGACGAAGGTCTGGAAAAGCTTCTATGACCTCCTGCACAGAGCGTAACTTCGGCACTTCTGCCTCCGGTAATTCAAAGCGAAAGCTGGTCATTGTCCCCAATGTGCCCAACACACTCTTGATATTGTCCTCGACAGCCGTTTTATCCAGATCATAGAAGGATCCCAGCACTTCATAGGTTGTATAGGCTCTCAGCCAAAATAAGGTCATCAACAAACGGTCGCGTAAAGCGTACTTATGTTTTCGGCCAGCGCCCACCCTGCGTTTTCGTCTCAGGTTATCTCGCCGTGTAAACTGTAAATTGCTCTGACGCGTGCTATGGATAAGCTCAAACTCGGCGTACAAGTTCTCGAATTCCGCCAGTGACATCCCAATTAAGCTGTTCGAAACGTGTGATCCATTGAAAATCTTTTCATACGTGATGGCTGCCAACAAATTCCTCGCAAACGCTCTTATTCATGTAAATCCTTGCTTATTAGTTTCAGCCAGGCCGCCTTTCTTACCAAAATAAAAAGCGCTTCCAATGATTGGAAGCGCGGGCGGGCTAGACGTTAATATCAATTTATGGAATCAAAGTTTGTCCTGCAAGTCATCGGCTGATGGCAGCTCACCCTTGTTTTCAAGACGTTGAAGGTCGCGCAGGGTCTCGTATTCCTCGCGGCAGGCAGCACATTGATCTAAATGCTGCTTTAACTTTGGCATCCTGGCGGCTGCATCCTCGCCAGCCAATTCCACCTCAACAAAATGAGATACGAGATCAAAGCACTCGGAGCAGGAAATCTCCTCGTCCTGCGTGTGATAGATATTTTGCAGCCAGCGTTCAAAACGGTCACTTTTCACAGCTACTCCTAAAATATACGTTGCCAAATCAGTCAGAATCTTACCTCGAGGCGCCGAACAAGGCGAGCGTCTCGCCGATCTCAAAACCACGTGCCTGCAAACCACTTTTAAGCTTGCGGCGCGCATCGTGTAGCATTTTATAGACTGCATTCCGGTTTGTGTCCAATTGACGGACGACTTCATCCATGGGGACCTCATTAAAGACCATCATAAACAGGACACGCCGCTGGTTCTCCGTGAGATCGTGCTCGATCACCTCCTGGATAATCCTCTGGATTTCTGCCTGCATGGCAGATTGTTCAGGAGCGATGCCATCCGACTTATCCTCTCGGATCGAGGCAAAGAAATGACTCTCATCGGAAGCCGCCAACTCGTCGAGGGAGACGCCCTTCCAGCGCTCACGGCGAGCCGCCATCATAGCCATGTTGATGGCAAATTTATAAGCCCAGGTCGAGAATTTGCTGTCGCCTCGGAAATCAGAGAGATGATCCATGACGGCAATCAGGGCATCCTGTGCGCAATCTTCGGCACGCTGAGTAATCTCGTCCCGGTTCAACCCCTTGAAATCACCGAGATTGCGGCTGAAGAAATACAAGGCGGCGCGCAATAAGAGATCGCGCAGGTCGGCAATCGCAGCTTCCTGAGTTGCTCCGCTGGCATTCAAATCGTGCAGCCATTCCTGATTTGTACGTGTAGTGGACATTCAAAAAGATTATATACTGAATTCTTCTGTCTGCTACCTTCGGTTCTCTTGTTCCCAGCGACTGATCGCATTTTGCAGGCAGGTTAGTCGCGAAGCAGTGGGTCGCTGTGTGCGTTCATATTCGATGAGACGCTCTACTGTGGATCGGTCCCCGCCTACTTTGCGGAGCAGGTCATCGAACAAGATCGCTTCCCTCATCACGCCCGTGAATAGTTCCTCAGCAGGATGCGCTTCCCCGCGTATCCTCCGCAGAACGGATTCCAGGGCGAGCGAGAACTTACTCTTCTGGCGGAACCTGGGACGTTCCTCCTCCGTATCGTTCGGCTCATCCAGATAGACCCCGCAGTTGGGGCAGCGCACCAGGTCATGATAAATGTATGCACCGCAACTGCCGCATTCGATTTCATCATCCGCGGGGGGAGGGGTAAGGCTGGTAGGCATGAGAAAATTGTATCAAAGAAACCGGCTTGAACATCAAAATGAATTTTTACATGCGCATCTCACTGAGGACTGTCGCAGTTGCCAGTATGCTGGAAATTTGCCTCGGTTCCTGCTTTGCGTTGAGAAGATGAATAAGGCAATACCAGCCAGAAAGCCTGCTCACAGGATTAAGTTTTATCGCGATGGAGATTGGTGATTCTTGCCAGTTGCCTGAATGCCAGGAATGCAAGAATTGCAAAGATAACCGTCTGCACAATGTGCAGCCAGAACCACACATCCGCGCCACCTTCGCTGATCAGGCGTCGGCTTGCGTCAAAGGGCCATATCCCCGCAAAGAAGATAAATAGACCAATTGTATGAATAACAATACCAGGCAAAATGGAATCACACAGGTATGCCAGTGTGCCGAACACCGCATCAACAAAAAAGTAGAACATCATGGTGGGCCATACGAAACCCTGTGTAAAACTATGGCCCGGTGAAATTACGAGGGTGGTGATGAGAATGGCAGTGAATCCACTGAACCTGGCTTCAAGAGCAGATTGAAAGTAGCCGCGAAAACAGGCTTCTTCGGCAATGGAGGCCGCCAGCGATGCCATAAACAAAACCAGCGTCACCAGCAGAAAGGGATATTTGGAGAAGTCTGGAAGAGCATTCCCCGGTACTTTCACAAGTTGAAACAGCACAATCCACAGGCCGGTCAGGGCAATGATCGAAAACATGCCTGCCGCCATGCTCCACATGAACGCCGGCCGCGAGACCGGGCGGGCACGGAGATAGCGATGCCGCGCTTCGGATGTGCTGTCTGGCCATCCTTTTCCATCAAGATATTGCCACATGAGCCATAGCAGAATAGCCATGACGATCACTGCCCAGGGAACTGCAGGGCTGGTCGCCAAATTCGCGATGAGTAATACTGTCCAGACTCCACCCGTTAACACGGTAAGAAGCAGGGCGAAAATTCCCAACCCAATCAGTGTCGAAATCCGAACATCAAATTTCGGAGAATATTCTTTGTTCATGGTTTTCCTTATTAATGGGCAATGATTGTGTCGCGAGAAGCCACAGTGGAACCTGGAGCGTTCAATCTCTACGTCTGTCGGTTTAATCAGGCAGGCTTCTCAATTGGGCAAGGTAATGACCCTGCATCAAAATATACGTTTCAATTACGGTATCTGGTTTCATATCAAATGTCATTGGGGTGATATTTGATGTTTGCTTCGGAGTACAATCCTTTTGTCCTTATCAGATGAAATGTCTATGAAGAAAATTATCATTCTTATATTGATAACTATTTTACTGGTCGGATGTTCAGGTGATCTGCAAGTACCCTCGCCAACTATCACAGCGATTGCACAAATTACCGCTGTGCAGCCAACCCAAAAAGTATCCCTCTGGAGTGTCTATGACTCAGACCCAGATCATCCCTGGAATCGTGTGTTCCGTCAGTTCTATCGGCGAGTTGCTTCGAACGGAAAAGAGTATGGCTTCGATGAGTTGGATCCCCTGCTGTGGCAGGATACTACCTATCTTTTAGATGGAACTTCTTATCAGCAGGCGATTCAAGTATTGGAGGAATTCCTGTCCGCTCATGCAGAACTTCTAATCCATGAGCCTCTCAAGCGTGCCATGTTCCAGCGCGACCTGTGGGCGGTCTTCGATTGGCTGGCATCGCAGGCAGAACCTTTTCCCGTTCAGCGGCAGGCGCTCAAGACGCGTCTTGTTCAGGTCATCAAACGGGTGGCTCTCTCCGAAGATGAAATCTTATCCCTGCCCGATAATTATGAGCTTGCTGTTGGATCCAATACGTTTCCAGCCAGCGCTCAGCCAGATGACCCGGAAACGGCCTTTCTGCCCTTTGACATCTTTCAAGCAGACAGCGCCTGGGTTCCCATGGGACGCGAAGTCGGTCCAATTGCCATGACGCACACGGAGGCGTTTCCGTTCTATGGGCATTCGGTATTTCTGGTCTTTGTTCGATCTCCTTCCGGACGAGCAGCGACATTGGATTTTATCGAGTCACTGAATAGTGAGCCGAACCCTGTTACAGCCATTGGCTCGGAGGTGGCCCTGATCCGTCGGATGCTATTGATCGATGATCAAGGCGACCTGATCCTCTCTCCCGTGGCCGAAACGATACAGATCCGTCACTTCAGCCCTGCGCAAAGCTTTCACGAATTCGAGTTGAGCCGGGCACGTCTGTTCGAGGGTCTGGCAGGCGGTCTCGTTCTCAAACCAGAGTTATTCATGGTGTTTATGGGTCATGGGGATGTATTCCAAAACCCTGATATCCCTGAACTGCAAGCGCTCATTCCCGATATTTGTCAGGCCTGTCATTCTGAATATCCGCCGATCTTCAACTCTGGCAATACACAGAGCATTCTCAGTTACTCCAGACAAAAATTCCCACTGCCTGATAATGAACAGCCCACCCTATCCCCGACAACCTGGGCAGAGGAAGCACAGACTGTCATCAAGTGGAAACTGGAGCACGAGACCTGGAAGTCTACTGAAACTTTGTGGGACCAGGCAGGTCCATAAATCAAAAGCGGAGACCCATGGGTCTCCGCTATCCTATTCCCTGTTCCCAGCGATCAGATCCGTTTGATGAAGATCATCAAATCATCACCGGGTGTGTAGAAGTCTTTGATCATCGCCTCATTCTCATAGCCCATTGCAAAATAGAATTTACGGGCTGGCTCGTAGTAGGGCGTCCCTGAGGTTTCGGCGATCAGCATCCGCCCGCCCATGGCGCGCACAGCTTCCTCGCTGGCAGTCAACAAATTCCGACCCACGCCTTTACATTGGGCGGTTGGGTCAACGGCGATCCAGTAAAGATCAAATACTCGGTCCGTCAGTTCACGCGGACCATAAATGGCAAAGCCAAGCACTCGATCTCCATCCCGGTAGGCAAGAAAGTGATAGCCACTGTCATCCGACCCTAAAGTGAGATATTCTGTCCACATCACTCCGACAGAGTCGACTTCCTCCTGGTTGAATACACCTGTGCTGGCTGTGATGCTCTGGATCTGCGGACCATCCGCTTCTGTTGCTGTAGTAATCATGAAATCCATCCTATGGTTCCTGACATTTGAAGATGACCTATTTTCCATGTATTTCTCCTTTTCGACAAGCCTTCCAGAGGGATTCAGCATGGGTTTACAATTTATTTGGGTTGGCAAGATAAGTGCGGTAATTGCCGCACTGGATTTCATGATCCGCAAGTCAGGTGCGAGGCGGATCGGCATGAACAGGTCTGGCAGATCATCTGCCAGGTTCCTAACGTTTTCGGGGTTTTTCCCAGCAGCAATAGGATGGAGACGGCGGCAAGAATTCCTGCCCCGTCACATTCCCCGCCAGATCCCGGGCTTCGACCAGAATGGTTCCCTGATTCGCGGCTTCATAAACCCACCAGACTCCGCGATCCAACTCTGCCTCGCCCTGCTCCAACGGTTGCCCGGCCTCATCCATAACGGTGATGGTGACCCCGGTCACCATTACATCATCGCTCGCAACTACTCGGATGTTCCCAGCTCTTGACTCGATGCGGCGGATGACCGGGGGATTGAACCAGTCTCCGACTGCGACGTTATAGGCATTCTTGTCTGTCCCCTCAGCTTTTTGCACATAAACAGGGTTGACCTTAGCCACCACTGCATAGGCGGACGCCGCTTTCATGCCGCTTTGAACATCGAGCTGCCCCTCACTAAACTGTCGGTTGCTAAAATCGGGCTTCAGACTGATAATCGTTTTGCCGCCCCGCGTCGTGCGAGCGTAATGGTTTTTATCGATGGAACCGCTCAGCCCTTCGATGATTCCGTTCATAGTTGCCTTCGCCATCTGTGCCTTACTCCTTTTCCATTTCATCAAAAATTAGTCTGGCTATATCCTGGCTATATCCAGTCCATATCCTGACCATATCCTGGTTCCGGTAGAGTCCCCTGACCTTCCCTGACCTGTCCGATTGTACTTAGATGTCTCTCCCGGGCACCTTAAGATCACTTTACAATTCCAACCGAAACCAGACTACGGAAGTCTTAATTGCAAAGGGACTTCCATAGTCTGGTTAAGAACAATGGAGGCCCATTCGGTTCTCCTCTCTTTTCTGCAATATTATTTCTTGTTATCGGATCTTGAAACTGGAAAGTGATCGCTCCTGTAATGCCCGGGATAATGCTGCCCATTCCGCAGCGGCTGGACCGCCTTCGGCTATGTCGGAGAGGAGATATCCCGTTAGATCCAGTACTTCCCAGTAAATGATCATCAGCTCATTCCGCAATTCCGCATCAACCCAAAACATCCGATGAGCCATCATATCCCCTGTCAGCAGGTAGCCTTTCTCCTTGAGAAAGTTGACGACATGCGCGTAATCAGAGGTGGGACGCGCCTCATAGACCTGTTCGATGTTGATGGTATAGGCATTATGACGGAAGGGGAAACCGTTGAGGCTGAGCGTATCCAGGCCTGAATAATCATAGGTGTGCTTGTTATTATCCAGATAGCCTTCGAACTGGAACCACAGCTGCCGCAGGACACGTCTCTCCGCGTCGGGGACGACGAAATGATGCTGTTCCACGCGGCAAATCTCATAGAGAATAAAGCTCGTGCTGCCGACGTACCTGAATTCCGGGTCGATCTGGATC